>Ga0157376_10000031_pt1 | contig 178173 bp, 172 predicted proteins | sample M45metaG_FD_121801 | JGI IMG/M metagenome (GOLD analysis project Ga0157376, IMG submission 121801) | Miscanthus rhizosphere microbial communities from Kellogg Biological Station, Michigan, USA - M4-5 metaG | ecosystem: Host-associated > Plants > Roots > Rhizosphere > Soil | place: USA... | reverse complement strand
TGCGTAAATCGAGGCTATATGCTTTTGTTGTATGCATTTTTTCTCCTATTTAAGTTTTCAGAGATAAAAATACTTTAAAAAAAATGATTCGCAAAAAAATTAATTCATGCAGTTTATGCTATATTATGCAATTATATTTGGGATGATATGTGGTATTGTTGGGACCGGATATGCCGCGTGTGCCATTTTACGTTGGTAGTGCAACCAAACCACGAGTACGAGATTGGGTGCTTGATCATATTTCTTGGCGTGGCAATGAACAAGTACTCGATGTTGGCTGTGGCTCTGGCCTTATGCTTATTGGGGCAGCATTGCGTGTGCTACATGGTAAAGCTGTCGGTATTGATAGTTGGAAAAAAGTCGATCAGTATGGAGCAACACACGCAAATATTATGCGTAGTGCATCTATGCACGGGGTAATTGATCGTATTGAGGTGATAACTGCAGATGCTCGAACATTACCGTTTGAGGATAAAAGTTTTGATGTCGTGGTATCAAGTTGGGTGATTCATAATATTACCTTTAAAAATGATAGAGCATGTGCATTGGCTGAAATGTGCCGTGTGACCAAAGCGGGCGGTACGATTGCAATTATCGATATTAAGCGATGTAATGAATATCAGATATGGTTTGAGCAACAGGGCTTGCGGGTAGAAAAATATGGACCGCGATATACTTTTGGGCTCAAAAATTGGCTATTGATGGTACGCAATCAATAATCAGATTAACAATACTATATAGAGAATCTCTTTTCTCTATAACACAATTGATATACATTGGGCATCGATAGTAGAATAATTGCAGTTGCCCGAGATGATCGATGAACTGGCGTATACTTTCATTGCTGATATCAGTTTTTTCTGTATGTTTGCATGCACAAGATATATTGAGCGATACATATTGCAACTCAGATACCTTTTACGCAAGTCTTTATGAACGACCATGTAGCGTCGTATTATCTGGTACTGGTCATGCAGCACTATCTCATGATAGATCTACAACTACGATATATTCGTCGCCATGCACTACATCCAAGATTCAATATGGCCTTTATATTGCACAAGATCAGAAAAGGGTGGGTCATGCGCATCACGCAATACCATCATATGATCAGTACGCGTTAAGCGCAAAGATCTGCCAGTCATGGAGCCAACAGCATTTTACACAAGAGATTGAACGTAGCATCGAGTACTGCATCTCATGCGGTTATTCTCGTGACCAAGCAGAACAAGAGGTCCTAGAACAGCATCATCTGTATCTTTTTCCTAATTTTATCACGAGCATTAAAGCATTCTCTGGTTATCGTTCCTATATAAAAAACCTTTATCGTCAGCTATTGGATAAGCAAGGCAAAGGCTACCATGTTCGTAAAATATTTGGATTGGTCAATAGTGGATACAAGCAGCTGCTTGCTGTTACAGAAAAACTACATCAAGAAATTGTGGCACAAGAAAAAGCTGAAGAGACACAACGAGCTGTAGCACAAAAGAAACATCAGCAAGACAAAGCAAAACTAATACGTATCCAGCATGATCATGTTGCCACAACATTTGATGCACAGCGTGATGAGCTGATGCAGGAATCGCGTGAGTGGTACGCATTATTGGAGATTTACACAGAAGAACAAGTAGGCAATACAACACGCATTGAACGGCGCATACAGACTGTGAACAGAATCAATAATGACCAGATGATCTATACAGAACAATCCTACACACTGTCTTCATCTGCTGTCCAATTGATACAGCACACAGGCGGTGATTTTGCAAACTATCATAATAACTATGGTAATCAGCTCCAACAGACAATTCATCAGGAATGTATTGATGGCATTGAACACCTTGCCACCATGCGACCATCCGCTATTATGCATTCGTATCAACATGGAATCGCCGAATGTTTTGATGCAGCACGAGAGTACAATCAAGCGGGGTTTACAAGCAAAGCAGCGACCATTTCCGACTTTTGCTGGACATTGCTTGATTACGGTAAAGCAATCGCAGAAGGGGCAGTCGATGGCGTTATCGGTGCGGTTAAAGACATTGCCGAACATCCTGTGCAAGCAGCTATCTGTGCCGTTGCCGGAGAATACGTCCTTGCGTATCAACTGAGTAAAGTACTTTATAACGTTGCTGATATCGGTATAACAGCTCTTATTGACACCAATCGTGCAGCGCAAAAATGGGATGATTACATTGCACCGGTGACGCAGCTGATCGATGCAATACAACATAAACAAATCACTGTACGTGATGCGCTCAAAGGTGCTACCCAGTTTGCAGTGCAATGGCAAACGCAAGACAAGCTTTTAAAGGGCTTAGGTAACATCTGCTCAACAGCAAAGACCAAAGCTATCGAGTTTGCAAGAAATAGTCCATTAGCTACTCCACAAGACTATATGGTAACACCTGATGGTATCCTGTTAAAAAGTACGCACAATACACCATCTTCTGGTTCATCGTTGCAATATGAGCGAAGCAGCAGGTTTTTTGTTTCAAATCATGCAGAAATTACTGCATTAACTGAACAAGCTCAACTAATCGTGCAACCTCCCAAAGAAGTACTATATACTTTAGGTCGCGACTCTTTCAATACTCCGGATAATTTTCTAAGGCACATCTTTGCAGCTGAATTGAAAGTCAAAAGACGTTTTACGGGAGAAGTAGAAAAATCGCTCTCTGGCTTTCATCATTTTATTCCGGAGCATTTAGAGGAGATGGGGATTAAACTGGTTAATATCAGAACGTGTAAAAAAACAGGGGTCATGATTGCTGATGTACTCTGTGATGGTCATTTGGAACCAAATAAAACTTTTTTCCCACCATCGTGGAATCGAAGTGAAGTTGTTAAAAAATTAGGTGAAGCAGCTCAAAATCCTACACGGCCAGTTTTCATATCTGGTACGAGAATCACCGCTTATGGAAAAACTTCAGAAGGAATTATTGTTAGATTAATTGCTGATATTCGCTCGGGTAATTATATTACTGCATATCCCGATGCCCGAGAAAATGGTTTGTTATAGGTGACAAGATGGCTTATGTTAAGATAGATTTTGATGAAGCATTGTATGTGGTTGAGGCTGATACTGAAGCAATGGCAACCATTGGATTCCTTCTGACAGACGACGTTCTGTATGGTGGTGGGCAACGCCGAATAAATTGGATTTTGGACGACCGCTATAGCCATGGCTGCAGCAATCGTACCTTTATGGAAAAATACGATGGCAATATTGCGGTTGGAGACCTCTTTACTGATGATCCCCGCGAAGCAGCTTTCTCTGTTCCTATTCCAGTCATGATTGACCTACTAAAACAATGGGATGAAGTATGCAAGGCAAACCCTGATGCAGTAACAATTTATTACGAGAATGAGAAGTTCAGAATAGAACCTCAAAGCAGCGTTCGTAGCGAAGAATAAGCTTTCTCTATTGGCGAAGAAGTTATAAAATAGTCATGTATGGGACGCTCATCATTTCTCAAATGCCAACCCGTTGATTATTGTCTTCTGGTTGAACTACGCTGAAGGTAGAATAATGAAATCAAAGAGTGAAATGACTGACAGGTCACTGAGGATAATTCCATTTTTTGCATGTATATCTTTTTTTTACGTTATAAGGAGGCCTCTATGTTTAGCTTGGTGCGCAGTATCACAACAGTAGTGTGTTTAATGATTGTGATGATGAATAGTGCGACCATTAGTGCAAACACAGAGCAAACTACCCATGCAGCTTATGGTGAAGCAGAACTCGTCAAAGCGCGTATCGCATGGGCTGGGCAAGAAAATCGATTAGGGCAGCTTATCTTTGAAGCTGATGCAAAAAAACTAGCTTATTTTTGCGGTAATTATTATGTTGCCCAGATCGATGACAATAATAAAATGATTACTACGTGGATAGAAGATGGTAAGTGCGTAACGTTGAGTTATAGTGATTTTAAGCGTTTACTTAATGATTCAAAGATCATCGAATTAGCGAACAAACGCTTGCAACAGAGTGCTCAAAACTAATCCGAGTATATGAGGTTTTTATGAACAATATTTTTATGCAATCGAATCTTGGTGATTATCATGATTATGATGTTGTCTGTTGTTTTAGTGCTTATTTCCCCTATCTCATTGGAAGCCGCGTTTAAGGTCTTGCCACACGAGAAGAAAGAGATAGTCCAAAAAGCATGTCTTTGCGTATCATGTAATCCTTGGTGGCGTCCTTCTTGGTTGTTTTCTGCAAGACCGCATCCACTTTCTCAAGATGAAAAAGAAGTAGTGCACGCATTGTACGTGTTATCGCTGGCGCGTGTACCATATGGTAATGGCGCGCTGCTCAGTCCCTTGCTTGCGCTGATGTTTGAATATACCGGTGAAGATATAGGCATCGCTACACACAATACGCAATGGGTCACCCAATCAAAAAATCGGCATGTATTTTCCTTAAATCTCAATAGTTGTGAGCGTCGTGATTGGCCTTCTCATAGTAATACTTTAAATGGAAATCAGTGGGAAACGGATGATAAGTCCGTTGTGCCTCCACATATTATTTTTGATGATGGCGATTGTCAGAAGTATTATGCTACGGGAGCTCAACAATGTGTACAATTTGGTAATTTACATTCTGGAAGGTCAATGGAGAGGGAGTATCAAGATCCGGGAAAAGGGAAATACGCACCATGTTTTGAAAAAATTTCTACTTGTGGCCAATATAAAGTTATTATACGCAATGATGGTAACTATTGTGGTGGCAGTGAGCGCGCAATGACCGTCATTACTCAATATAATATAGGATCTGTGCAACAACGAATTATTGGTGGCCTCCAATTTCTTGAAGCTGAGCGACGAAAAAAAATCCAGGTGTGAGTGAGCTAACTTGCAGCGATATTTCCGCTGTATGCTTATAATCTATGGTTATATAACGTATCTAAGTTTAAATTTTGAGATATGCATTACTTGCCATCTTAAATTTATCAAACTATGCTCCTACAGCAACGATAGCACAACTCTGCTGATAAAAAAGGAGATCTAGTCAATGAATCGTGTGCATCACCTGCACATTAAGGGCATCACATACTTATTTTTCTTATTATTGGCATTGAGTGCGCAATCACTCATGAGTGAAGGTTTTGCAGCTGGCACTGCGGTACATACTCCTGCCGGTTTTCGAGCTATAGAAGAAATAGAACCCGGACATGAAGTGCTCAGCTTTGATCGTGTTAAGCGAGTATTGGCAAAAAATATAGTAATGCAGCGGCATTGCCATAGAGTGGATGCTTGTGTGCAGGTGCATCTTGGTGATCAAGTCATAGAAGTCGATGAAAAGCAGTGTTTTTTAGATGCTGATCTGCATGAATGGTGCGAAGCTAAAAAACTTGCGTCTGGGCAGCGTATAGTCACGCATAACCGAGTCGCAAAAACTATTACTTTTATACAGCGCAAAAAACTTGCACAAGCGCGTGTTCTTTATGCGTTATCATTGTGTCATGGTCCACGTAATTTTTGTGTTACCAAAGATAAAATTGTTGCGCATAATATTGCGCCACTCGTAGTATTGGCTGGAGTCGGTGCCATTGTCAACGGCGCCCGTATTGTTACACAATTATATGCAGCATACCAAGGGCGTAATACGCCTAAAGTGGATAATCCTTTCCAGAATATGTTTGATGAAATGGTTGCTGCGCATAGCATGCGCAGTGTGACGTTTGGCAATCTTGTGGAGTCACCGGTTGCTAAAAATTTTCCGCAAGAAGTGCTGCAAGAATATATACACAAGTTTGGTGCCACTACGCCGTTGGGAAATCTGTCTCGCAGCGATTTATCGGTATTTGCACAACGCGTAGGTATTGAACCACATTTGGTTGAATTGATGACTGATCCTGTGGTTATTGCGCGTGCAGAATCACCTATAGTGCCCGAAGAATCGGCGCAGTCAACCTCAGAAACAAAAACTGGAGAAGAAACTTCTACGAATAATGTCACGCAACCAACCAGTAGTTGGGGCGAACTCGTGACAGGTGTTACTCGAAATTCGTTGAAGAATGGAGCAGTAAATGGAGGTATTCAACTGGGAATAGGATTGTTGACAGGTGATATTGAGAGTATAGGTCAGGCAGTTCTTACCATGACTAAAGCAGTCGGTGGTACTGTAGCAAAAGATGCTGTACTTACAACCGGAAAAACCGCAGCTGTTGCGGTCGGCAATAAGCTTGCTCCTGAATTAACTAAAAAGGCACTTGAGTATGTACCCGTGGTTGGAACGGTTATCACGGTTGCCAACACAGCTTGGAGTGTTTATAAACTTGGTAAAGGTATTAAGGATTTAATCCGTGCACGTAAAAAGCCGCATCTCCAAGGAACGAAACTTCAACTGCCAGCACCTAAGGAATCGAGCAGTAATGGTGGCAGTAACAATAATAATAACGGTAGTAAAGGTCCACCAGATCAAAAAGAACCCCGCAATACTGATTTTTTTGGTAACATGTATGAAGTATTTAAGAAGACGACCATGGGCAAAATACTAAAAGAAGCAAGTGAAGGGACATCATTTTTTTACCAAGGAGCGAAAATTTTTAAAGTCATAAAAGATTTACCTCAGTATGGTATTAAAAAAGGAGATTACTTTTATCTTGATATGCTTCACAAAGACCATATTGAAGTATTTAAATCATGTAAAAAAGTTATGAGAACAGTATTGAATATGGACGGAAAACACAATTTAAAAAAATTAGCAGATGCACTAGAACAGGGAAGGAGAATTATACAATGCTTCAGTTAAAAAATGATTATTGTTGTGGCAGGCTTCGGTCTTGGAGTGAAAGTGATGATTGCCCTTTTTATTACAATCCTAGATACCGTGATTATGGTATTACTGCACCAAAATCCTTAAATAAAAAATTTAAAGGAGGTTGGCCCTGTTATCCTGTATCTTTTTGCCCTGCCTGTGGGACTAACTTACCTTCTGATCTTATAGAGGAATGGATGGAAATTTTGAAGAATGAATATAACATTGATGATCCGTTTGATAAGAAACAAAAAAAACTTATTCCTAAAGAATTTAAAACAGATGAATGGTGGAAGAAGCGTGGATTGTAAGAAGATAAAACACAAGCATTGCTGCGAGAGAATTAGACTTTGGATTAAAAATCCGGACTGTCCTTTTGTTTACGTACCTCACGATAGATATTATGGTATCACTGTACCAAAATGGTACCTAAGAAAAAATGAAGTTGATTTTGCTTACGCTAATACTTTTTGTCCGTCTTGTGGAACCAAGTTTCCATCTGACCTAAGCTCCGTACGGTACGAAATTTTGAAAAATGAATATGGCATCGAAGATTCCCCATTTAACAAAAAACAAAAAAAGTTGATTCCTAAAGAATTTAAATCTGAAGAATGGTGGAAAAAACGAGAATTATAAAAATCATGAAAAAAGCTGTGCGATAAGGACCTACTTATGATAAATCTGGTAAAGCGACTTCTGGCCACAATTTTAATCATTAACACTATCAATGTCATGGCTATGGATGCCAAAAAAAGCCACAGTTCGGTCAAGGAGCAGGTTTTGCAAAAGTTGGACGCGCACGAACATAAAGCGATAGACAAAATGGTGTCTATACGCACTTGTTTAGATCCGGCACTATTTGCGGGCAAAATAGTCATCTACCAAGCGCAACATTATTATTTTACTCAAGGAGGTGATGCCTATGTTGTGACTGATGATCAATCCTTAAGAGCTGGTTATATCCCAGAGGGCTATGTTGGGTGGTATAATTTATCGAGGTTACTGAAAACAAATGGATTTATTGAAAGTAATTGCGCTTTAGTAGAGTCTTTGTTTAAATCACATGAGAATGGTATGATATCCATGCGAGAGGCGAATGCTAGTGAACTCAAGCGTATTAAAATAGCAATCGATAATGGACATGCTAAATTTAATTATATGAATTGGCATCAAGAAGCAATAAAAAAAGCATTATATTGCGATACGATAACGTAAAGCTTGCGTGCTACAATTAACAAGGCTAAGCGTGCTCTATCACGGTATGGACACTTTGTACGTACATTGTGTTATAGCAAAAAAACGGGTTTTATACGAAAAGAGCTTCCAAAAAGAAACTCACAGTTTGGTTTCGGCTAAAGTGTTTAAGAATAGATGATAGTACTTCAGGTTTTCCTCGTATGCTTGTTGGCATATTTGGCGGTCGAGTGGATTGGTAATTTCTAAAAATGTTGGTTTACCATCGGCATCAACTTCATATTGAGTTGGTTGCGTAAAACTGGTGCTGAAGATCGCATCACCATGCCAATAATGTGTGAGCTCAAAATTTTTCGTTTCATGCCATTCAGTAATCCCATCGCATTGCTCATCAAGGCTTTGCCAATGAAGTGCATGTGGTAAGAAGGGGATGTCTACTTCGGCACAGAACTTGCGGACTGTGTTTTCTGGGTTTGTATAGAGATTTTCAGTACATACAACTACAGGAATCTTGTCAGTTTGTTCTTTGATATGTAAGAACAGTGTATATAGGCTTTGATAACCAACTAAATATGAAAAATTTTCTATGACCCTACCCCACTTTTTGTAAAAAGATATTATTGCATGGTGTGGATTACGCAGTAAAAATGCAAAAATAACGTGTGGATCATGAAGTAAACGATGATCATGCTCTAAAAGGTTTTGCACAATAAAACTTTGGTCTTTAGCAAATACAGAACGAGTTTGAGCTGTATCAAGTAAGAGATCAACGACCTGAGAGGACGTAGTCGGTGTGTCTGGAATATACCAGTCCTGAGTAAGTGAATTGCCATTTTCTATCATCCACGCTTGCTGTGCAGGCTCGTTAAAGATTTCCATGTCACCACGCGCATGCATAGCACGAATAAATGCTGTTGATAATGAACGTGGTGTTGCAATGAGATACATTATCTTGTGATGAGTTGCTGCTATTACTACCGAAAATAAGCATGGCAGACACACAAGAGTTTTGATTTTCTTCCATACAGTGTCTGGTAATGTGAACATATCAGTACAACCTCCTATTGTAGTTGTTATAGCTACTTGCAAGTTTAAAATAACTTTCATGATATCCCTATGTTTTGACAAAAATTCTTTCCTGCGTGTAGTATGGGCTACAAGTTTTTTAAAAAAATCAATTAAGGAGTATAATGGTGATGCAGGTAATTAAAAAATTCGCTCTTTATCCTGTATTATTATCAAGTATGGCAATGGCAGCAGACCAAGGAGAACATACCATAGTCAATCCGTTACATCAGTTGCAAGAGCCGCCGTCGACGACTGAACGCTTCTATGAAATCGCAACACAATATAATCCCAAATTGCCAGAATTGTGGAATAGTCTTAGCCCAGAAGAGCGCATATTCGCTTATTATATGATGCGTGCAAGTGCTCCGGGAAATCGTATAAAAGCGGATCAAACACACAAAGATGCGGTGGAGATCATTGCACTTTTTACCTCCATTATTCGCAATCAAGATCAGCTGCGTAGCTCTTGTAGTGATCGCATGAATGTTGCGCAATTTTTAGCTGAAGCAGAACTCTTTTTAACGTATCTTTTTGCTCATCATGGCCAGTATTTTTTGAAAGAATATGCTGATCATAAACGTACGCCAGCTCGTCTTAATCTTATGATCTTAACTCCTGATACTCTGGTGACTGCATTGCAAGCTCTCGATGTGTCTGATGCGTCCGACGTGGTAGCGCGCTTGCACTCATCCATTTTTGATGCAATGAGTGACCCTACGGTGACTGTTGACGGTAGTATTGAGCAGAGTGCTGGGAATATGTATAGTGCTGATTTTACTCAAAGCGATTTTGATACTTTCGATCCAATGATCAAAGCAGCATTAAATGCTTATTTTTATATTGAGCAGCGCAATGGCGTACGCACTCCGCAGGTCGAGCTATATAAAATAGGTGGTAAATATAGCCAAGAATTAGAAGTGGCGTATTATTGGTTGACTAAAGCGTATCTGCACGCGAGCAAGTATCAGGACATTTTTGATGAGCATATTGCCAAAAGTCTTGGTCATATGCTTGATTATCTGCAAGCGGGTGATGAAGAGCATTTCAAACGATTCTCGACGGAATGGTTAAAGACGCATAGTCGTATTGATTTTAATTTTGGTTTTATAGAGACATATTGTGATCCGCTGCATTATCGGGGCTCATTTGAAGCTGAAGTGACTATCAAAACGGTAGATATGCAGAAATTGAATGCATTGTTACCTACATTGGAGCAAGGGTTACCGTTTCCCCAAGAATTTAAGCGTCAAAATTTAGATGATGTTGCAGCTTTACCGAACGCTTCGGTCAACGCAAAGATTTTTGCCTCAGGTGATGCTGGACCAGTAAAAATAACTGCTGCTTATTGTTTACCTAATTATCGAGACATCCGTACGCACTATGGTTCAAAGCAAATTATTTATCAGCGCGGTAAAGCATTGAGCGAGCTTTCCAATCCGCATCTATCACTTAACTTATTTAATGCACAGGAACATGTGCAGTGGTTACTGCATCATGATCCAGACATGCAACTTGATAGTGATCTATGGGATGTACAGGTGATTCTGCATGAAACACTTGGTCATGGTAGCGGCAGAGGTACGGCGCATATTTTTGTTGATGGAGATCCATTAACCATTGGTGGTAAAATCTATGCTGTTGGTGATACCATTCTTGTCACCTCTGAAAATAGTACGGAATTTTTAGGTAAATATGCAAATGCGTTTGAGGAGTTACGCGCAGAAATTATTGCGCTTTACTCAAGCATCTACTTTTTTGATGAACTTGCTGATCGAGAGCTCTACAAAGAGTGGCCTACTAAAATAGGTAAAGAAAAACTGATTGAATGGTCATTGTTGAGTATGGGCAAGTGTGCACTGCGTCGATTGCTCGTCCAACAAGACGATGCAACGGAAATTGTCCAAGCACATGCACAAGCGGATACAGCAATTCTTAATTATTTGATTGACCATGGTGGCCTTGAACTGATTGAAGAGATGTATCGCGTAGAAGATAAGCAATACACGGTTATTGATGTACGTGTGGTTGATGTGTCAAGAGCAATGAAGGCGGTTAAAGATTTAGCATGCGAAGTACAACGTTGCACATCCACGGCTGATGGGCTTGGCGTTGAGCATCTTATGAAGCGTTATGGAACCTGTGTGCGCCATCCAGAATACATAAAAATAATGAAAGAAAATCGCGCAGCAGTGCAAGGTGATTTAAAAGAAGTGGCGGAAATATTTCCACGTTTACTGCCCGTGTATGATGATAACGAAACTATTATTGATGTCGCTGCGCAATGGCCAAATTCATTTTTGCAGCAACAGCTTGAATTATACAATCTCGCGCTTTCTTGTATAGAGGATAAACGCGAAAATAGGTTGGATCACGAGTGTATTTGAAGAATGGCAGAAAATGTGGATTGTACGTGATTATTATGCAAACAAACAGTATGCATGGGTATTTTACGGTGATACTATTCATTGTACATTTTTTATTTTATGGTAGCATCAACGTCGAGAGTGTCTGACGATTGTCATCGATTTTTTGAGTAAAGTGAGGATGCGATGAAACATATATCGAAATTAAGTACTACAACTAAATGGGCTGCAGTGAGTGCATCACTTGTGCTATTGGCTGGATGTGACTTGGGTAACAAGAATGAGCAAGAAGCAAATCATGCATCAGAAATGGTGAGTGGATCAGCGTGTACTATTGTAGACGATCCGCTTGTTTTGCAGGGTGAAGTATTAGTCTCCATGGATGGCAAACCAATTGTTTCGGTCAAGAGCTTTGAACGTCATTTTAATAAATTGCTGGAAGATAATCCGCAATATAAAGAATTTTTAGCACGTTCACCAGAAGCAAAAAGAAATGCTTTGCAAGGATTAGCAGGACAAGCAGCTATAGATGAAGAAATTTGCCGCAAGGGAATTGATCAAACACCTGCGTACAGAGAAGAACTTAAATGGCGTCTGCAAGCAGAAAAACGCATGCTTAATTTGAAGTATTTCACCGAAGCGATGGACGTTAAGGTCACTGATGCTGAAATAAAAGATGCGTACGAAAAAAATAAAGATACTATGCCACAGTTATTGATTTCACGTGGTGGAGTCAAAGCTATGGGTATAGCATTTGATAAAGAAAAAGATGCACAAGATTTTGCACAAGCTGTTGGTAAGCAGAATATGGACGCATATGCAAAAGCACAAAATATGGCTGATAGAGTGCGTGACTTTAAATCAGTACATGCTGGTAGCTTCGGTATAGATCCAGTAGTGCGTGATGCAGTTATCGCTATGAAAGCATTTCCGAGCACTAAAGTGGTTAAAGGCAAGGACGATAAGTTCTGGGTTGTGCAAGCTACCGCTATGGAAGAAAAACAGTATCGACCATTTGCTGAAGTTAAAGATAGCTTGCGTGCATTTGTAGAGCGTGAAAAAGGCATTAAGCTGTTTGAGCAAGAACTTGATCGCTTGAAAAATGAATACAAAATTGTGGTGAATGAATCATATTTTGGACCAACAAGCGCGCCAGATCAAGAAGCATTAATGCAAGAGCTTGAACAAATGATCAATGAAGAAGGACAAGCAGGACCAATGCCAGCATAAGCGGCTTAAGTAAGTTCTACTTTTTTCTAGTATGAGTTAAGAGAGCATTGTATAGTGTATATATACAATGCTCTCTTCGTTTTTTATGGAGATTATCTTTATGATGCGATGGCTATCTATCATTGTGTGCTGTGCTGTTATGGGAGTTGCACAGGCTCACGATAAAACTGTTGGAACTCGTGCCGTTGATGCGTATGAAACTATAGATCGGATCTTGGTCATTATTTTTGTTGAACATGATACGGTCATTATTACAATGTCTGATTTGCAGCGACCTAATCTTGATGGATCGACCAGAACCTTGGAAGATCTTATTTTTGAACATCTTATTTATCTTGATGCAAAACGGTATGGCATGGTCGCAACGATAGAAATGGGCGAGCGTTACTTTAAAATGCTGCAACGAGCGAACAATCGTACGCAAAAAGAGCTTATGGATATCTTCGAAGCTGCAGGGTATACCTACGAAGATGCGCTGGTGCAACTTGCACGTCTCTCTATTGTTAATGAAATGCTTGATTTTAAAATCAGATCACGCTTGATCGTGCCTGAACGTGAGGTTCTTGCGTATCACAATCAGCACCCACTTATTGAACCAACATCGTACTTGGTGGAACGGCTTTTTGTTGCGCATCCAACCTATCCGGTTAAAAATATGCAGATGTATAAAAAGGTGTTGCGTGACCAAGTTGCGCAGCATAAAATTACCGATATTGAAAAAGTTGAATTTTGGGTTAAAGAAAATGAGTTAGCCGAAGATAAACGTTTTATTGCACAATTGCCGTTGCATGCACTTTCATCAGCACAGGAAGTTGAGGATGGGTTTGAATTTTTTATTGTTAAAGAAATCAAACCAGAACATGTAGTCCCGCTTGAAGAGCGACGCCTTGATATTATACGTGACTTGACGCAGCCGCGCTATGAGAAGCTGTTTGGGCAATATCGTGATGGATTGCGTGAAAGCGCTACGATTGTGCATTATACATAAGCTTTTATTTATATCGGTGAACAGCTATTTTAAAAGGAGATGCTCTACATGCGCAAAAATATGATCTTATTTGTTTTCGCTCTGATATCATTTCAATCATTAGAAGCGGCATCGTTGACATCTTTGGATGCTGACCAGGAACAGGATTTTCGCAAGGGACTGCTGGCAACAAAGCTTTCTCCGGCATGTTTAACTATCGTTGCGGCGTATTTAGGGGATAGAAAATTACACGTTGTATAGCAAGATAAAGGAGCGATTTATTCGGTAGCATTGAGCCCTGATGGCAAATGGGTGGTGAGTGCTGGCAATGATTGTATTGCACGTATCACTCAAGTTGATACTGGTTTTCCTGTTATGCAATTAATAGGTCATAAGTGTGCTATTCGTTCAGTCGCATTTAATTCTGATGCTCGATATGTTGTAACTGTAAGTGCTGATGGTACGTGCATTTGGGATGTGAATACGGGGACAGTAACTCAAACATTTTCTACCCAAAAAAGTATTAGTAGATTCGCTGCATTGAGTCCTGACGACGCAAAGCTTGCTATAGGTGATAGTGAGGATGATGTAACTGTTTATGACATCAGAAATGTACACAAAGAAGTGTTATATAAGATTGGTCATCACGACTCTTCTGTTCGGGCAGCAGCATTTAGTCCTGACAATCAAAACATTGTTACAGGAGGTGATGGCCCACGTCTATCTATTTGGGATGCGAAATTAGGATCTCATAAGCATAGCTCAACACCCAAGGAACGAAGTCTACAAGAGCTACTAACATTAATGCTCACTGTGCATGAAGACAGTGTAATACCTGAATATGCAGCTCGTATTTGTGCACTGTCCGTTAGTGATGATAGTAAATGTATCGCAACTGCACGTGCAGATAAAACGACACGTATTGTGGATATGGCGCAGGATTGCCTACACAAGTGTTAATTGGTCATACAGCTGATGTGAATTCAGTATCGTTTAGTGCGTATAATACATGTCTTGTGACAGGAAGTAGAGATACAACAGTCCGTCTTTGGGATTTCAAGACAGGATCAATGCTCGGGATATTCTCTGGACATAAAGCGCCTGTTACCTCAGTATCATGGAGCTTTGATAACAATATCGCAAGTGCAAGTTTGGATAGTACTGTTTGTCTTTGGAAACCGCTTGCATTTAATGATTAAGCAATGCGTACCAATGTATAATTTATTCCGTGAGCCATTTCAGCCAAAATACCATACCCCAGATGAATAAAAATTTTTCTGACGGATCGAATGGAATTTCGTGTGGTTCATCTAACCAGGCTGTAGTACACGCCCCTTCTACACTATACTACTCATTTACCAATTTTAGTCACTAGCACGCGTTATTGATCAAATACCGCAATCTAGGCAGTACTTTTCTAGTATGATTTTTATCAAAAATTTGTTAGTAGCTGATTTTTGTGATACATTACAATATATTTTTAATAAGTAAAATTCACCACGGAGTAATCTTTTATGGCAAAGCGTATATTGCATTATTTGTTGTCTCTATCATTCATCATGACCTCGGGATTTGTATCATGTCTGCCCAATGGGGTTGAACAACATGATGCACAAACATCAGTTGATGCTGGTTCTACCACCAAATCCCAAGACGCAATTGGTGACGAGGAGTCTCTTTTGGGTCGCCTTTATGCAAAAGTTTTTGGATCATCTATTGATGAACAACAATCATTGCCGGATGATCAAGATTCTGATGATGATGATGAAGAGGAAGATGAGGAAGATGATGAAAGTGTTTTGGATCTTGTAGAAGATCATCCAGGAAAAATTGTTGCAGGTATTATCGCTATAGGCGCAGCCATTAAATTATCTTCTACCTTCAGTGCAAAAAAACCCTCTCATGGTTCGACGGAAAAAACAAAGAATAAAGAGGCTACAAATTCTGCAGGCATCCCGCCCAAAGGATCATCGCCCTTAAATCCAATATTGCCTACAGAGCCTGTAGGACCGCAAGGGTTGCAAGCAGATCTAATACCATCTGAAGTGAAGAGTTCCAAAGTCGACACTGAGAAAAAAGCAGACGAGACAGAAAATAAGCAGCTCAATACAGAAAATGATAAAGCATCTTCAGAATCTGCAGGTTCTTTAGACACCCCGCGCCAGGGATCATTGCCAATAAAGCTAATATCGCCTACAGAGCCTGCGCAAAGCTCTCAAGAACTGCAAGCAGAACTTAAATCGCAGGATGGTAAAGCTAAAGTAGCGTATATTGATCTAACCCCAGTATTAAAGCAATTGCAACGTTACGAAGTTCCTGCGGATAATCTACTAATTAGGACCGTATTAAAATCATCAAATGCTGAGGGTGCTGAGGGTTATGACTTTGCAATGAGGGTGGGAGATAAAAATAATTTTCGATGTCAAGAGCTTTCTGACGAGAATAAAATTCATTATAGTTTAGAGAAATCTTTTTTAAGGCAATATTTTGATGAAAAAGATAAAACATGTTGGGTAGATATTACATATCAAAATAGCGCATATGCAGGCAAATTAACTCACCTAACGAGTGCAAAAAAATTATCTGGACATATTGTGCACTATCTCTTACATATAGGCAAAATCATAGCGCCTAATGTAATGAGAAGCACTTTAAACATTAATGAAAAAGGTATAGTGCAATTTTTTGAGGCAGATCCTCAGGACACATCTAAAAATAAAAAAAATGGAAAAGTGATGGATTTGGATGTTAAGACTTGGAAAATAGTGCAAGGTAATCAAGAGCAAAAAGAGCAGGAAGTGTGTCAACTTGTTGCAGTTGCACAGCAGCAAAAAATAGGAACACTTACTAGGTATGGTATCGGGCATATTGCTACTAAAGAGTCAAAGTAAGTACGCCAAAAGATTATAAGAAGCAAGGGTCAAAAATATATTCTTGGCCCTTGTCTTGTTTATGAAGAATTCACTCTCCCTCTTCTTGCACGAGCTCAAGCTGCTCTTGCAACGACATAATTTTGGCAATCAACGTTTCCTTTTTACTTTTAAGCTCTGGTTTGCTTTCAAAATAAGTCTCTAACAGTTGCTCAAAGGGCATGCTGATATCAAGATTTGACCGTCTGGTGCGTGCAACCTGCTGATGAATGGGTATAATATTCACCACATGGAGTGCTTCTGCGCATGCCCGCTGAATAGCATTGAGATCGACAAAATCTTTTTTGCCACTCGGGATATGATAGATGATTTTTACAATTGCATCTTTAATATCATGCTGTTTAAGTGCTTGGCATATTTGTTGTGTTTGATTTTGTTGTTCATTCAAATGTACTTCAACATGGATAAATGGTCTGGTGGCTATTTCAATAAATTCATGGTGCGTGGTTCCTTTTTTTTCAATAGTGACATCGCAAAATCCTTTAGTTTCTTTCCGTTCGCCAAAATCGATGCGGTCAATGGAACCTGAGTATACCAATGCGGGATAGCCGTGGGGGTTAAGATTTTGATAACGATGCAGATGTCCAAGACCGACATAATCGAACGGAGGTATTGCCAATTGCGATGGCAGTAATATAGGATCAGTTCCGTAAATAGCACGTTTTTCCGATCCCGAAAAGATACCATTGCTGACGGTTAAATGTGCAGCTAATACTGCAGGAATCGTCGGATCAAGTTGTTGTGCATACGCGGTAACAATCTGGTGCACTGCTTGTGCAATGTATGTGGTAATTTCCTGCGCATTTTTATGTTGATGCCGTTCTGAAAGCGCTAATGAGTTGCGTGTTGGCCATGGAATACCGACAATTTGTACGGGTCCGCTCTTGGTGTTTAATACAAATGATTCTGGAATGGCAATAACGTGAAAACCCTCAAGCGGCAATTCGCTGAACAGTGCCATGCTATGTGCTCTGCCAAAACTGACGGGATTGTCGTGATTGCCAATAATAATAACAACAGGAATGTTGGCTTGATAGAGCCTGAGCAAACATTGCAATAATAATTTTTGTTGTGTTGGTGTTGGATTGGCAGTTTTATACACATCGCCGCTTAAAAGAAAAAAATCTACCTGATGGGCTAGGGCATAATCAATGCAGTGGGTAAAAGAACGATGAAAATCGAGCAATCGTGTGTGAATACCGGTAGTGCTGTCAATTTTACCATAATTTTCCATGCCAAAATGAACATCGGCAGTATGTATAAAACGTATCATATACCACCATTTTGAATAAGTATTGTAGTAAAAAATCGAGGACAGATTAACATAAATGCGGTTTAAGTCTATACTATTTATCTATAGTTAGTTATCTATGCGTTATTTGGTAGTTTAGTCAATACGCTAACGATCTGATACATAGATTATAAGAGCGCATAGAGTATAAGAGCGATAAAGTGAGCATAAATCTAATATAAGTGTGCTGTATACATGGAGAGATGGCTGAGTGGTCTAAAGCGGCTGCCTCGAAAGCAGTTATCTCGTGAAGAACGGGATCGGGGGTTCGAATCCCCCTCTCTCCTGATAAATGGCTGTTTACGAGACTCCAGGTAGTATAATGATAAAAAGCGTGTGTCTGAATAAATGGTATGTATGGTCTATCATAGTGTTAATACCATTAAAGTGTTCTGCGATGGTGTTTGATAATCGGTTTTTGCCGTTGATCCAGCATCCTTACATGACAAACTATGATAAGTTGTCTCATTTTGCTGTCTATGGATTTGCCGCAACGGGCGATAAGGCGTTTGGTCGCAGCGATAGCGATCTAGGTATACCTGAACTGTTTGGCCAATATAATCTTATAGATTTTTTTCATGGATTGGATGTGCGAGGAATACCAAATCCATTACCTCCGGATTTTGTTGCAAAATTGAGTGCTGATGATAAAGCAAAGATTTTATGGAACGTTGATGGGCGCATACAAGCACAGGGATTTACATTTTCTTATCAACAACAAATAAAGTCTTGGCTTGCCGCTGGATTCTTTTGGGGGTTCATGCGTGTGAGTTCGGGTCAACTTTTTAGATTGGATTCTGGATCACTGATCAATCAACTTGATGCGGGTGAATTTAATGAACTGATGCGTGGTAGACGGCTTGTGCAGCAGGCATTGGGCTTATGCGGTGATTTTTGGACTGCTGCTGGGATGGGTGATCTTGATTTTTATCTGCGTTTTGGTGGTCAACGTGATTATGTGTATAAGTTACGCAATCTTTTGGCGGGAGTACGTATTGGATGCTTAGCTCCTACTGGTGTCAGACGTTCTATTAATAATCCCTCGTCAATTCCTTTTGGTGGCAATGGCCACTGGGGAGTGTATATGAGTATTGATGCAGAAGCTGAATTGAAAGAAGATTGGAAAATAGGATTCTTATTCCGTGTGAGTAAACGTTTTGCACGCACCAGTTTGCAACGTTTGCCAATAGGTAATGAGCCGGTTATTTTTGGTTCAGAAGTTGGGTATGCACAAGTGCTTCCTGGCGTTACCTTTAACTTTTTACCGTATGCAACCTTTGAAAATGTTCGTGGTGGGTTTGGTGGTCGATTGGCATTTACTATGACAGCGCATATGCAAGATATCTGGAAAGATAGACGATGTGATCGTTCTATTCCGGTTAATTTGTGCTCAATCACTAATTTTTCTGATTGGGCATCATCATATGTTACGCTTACTGCTTTTTATGATTTTGGTAAAGTGAAGATTGATCGTGGCTTTGCACCGATTTTGGTGTTTAACTGGGATTTACCGGCATCATTTTTGTTACGCTATAATTCGAGTAAGACACAAATGGTATCAATGGGATTAGAATATAATTTTTAAAAGTGAAGGACTGGAATGAGTTTTTTTCCTGGTCGCAAATGGTTTTCTCCAAGAAGAATATCGGGTTGGTTTACGAGTGGCTTGGGCGTAGATTTAGGTACTGCAAACACCGTTGTGTATGCACTTAAAAAGGGAATTGTGCTCAATGAGCCGTCTGTTGTTGCGGTGCATGCTGGTACTAATCGTGTATTGGCCACCGGACATCGCGCTAAAGAGATGTTGGGAAAAACGCCTGAAAGTATTATTGCTGCACGCCCTATGCGTGATGGTGTTATTGCTAATTTTGAACTTGCTGAAAGCATGATTCGTCATTTCATTCAAGAGGTACATGATAATCGTCGTGGATTTTTAGGCATGCGCCCTCATCCTCATATTATTATTGCAGTTCCTTCGGGCATCACCCAAGTTGAAGAACGCGCAGTAAAAGATTCTGCTATGCAGGCGGGTGCTAAATGGGTACATACCATGATGGAACCTATGGCAGCTGCTATTGGAGCTGGCTTGGCGGTACATGAACCAGCAGGAACTATGATTGTGGATATCGGTGGTGGCACCACGGAGGTTGCGATCATTAGTCTTAAAGGTGTTGTGTTTTGTCGATCTGTGCGCGTTGGCGGCGATGAAATGGATCGCGCTATTGTGCAGTATGTGAAGAAAAAGTATAACCTCATGATTGGTGAACGTACTGCTGAATCGATAAAGATTAAAATCGGATCGGCGATGCTTGGTGTTTCGAATGAGACGGTGCAAGTTAAGGGTCGCGATCTTATTACCGGCGTTCCAAAGACCGTAACATTATCAAGTCCTGAAGTTAATGAAGCGTTATTAGAAACGATCGCAAGCATTGTTGACGTCGTGCGTGTTGCGCTTGAAAATACGCCGCCAGAGCTCTCATCAGATTTGGTTGATGCTGGTATTGTTATGTCTGGTGGTGGATCATTATTGCGTGGTCTTGATACGTTACTTTCAAAAGAAACAGGATTGCCGGTACGTGTGGCTGAAGATCCTTTATTTTGTGTAGTTAAAGGTGTTGGGCGTGTTTTGGAAGAGCTGGATCAATTTAAAGATGTATTGCGTGGATAAGTATGAAATCTTATAAACATCGTCCGCGTCATCAGGCGCAGAGTCCGACAAGTCATGATATACCGATTAAAAAACGGTATAGCCAAAATTTTTTGCGTGATCAAACGGTGGTTAACGCGGCATTGGATGCAGTCAAACTGGATCAAACGACCAACATTTTTGAAATAGGATGTGGCGATGGTTTTTTGACGCGGGAGATTTTGCAGCATGATATTGCCCGGTTGTGGGTGTTTGAAATTGATGCCGATTGGGTGCAGCATGTGCAAACGACGCTCCCAGATCCACGTTTGACCGTGTTTCATACAAATATATTGGATTATGATTTTACACCAATGGCAGCGTACAAACCGTGGACCTTGCTTGCCAATCTTCCGTTTCAAGTGACGTTTCCTATTCTCTATATGTTGCAGCGAGAGCGTCATCTATTGCATGAAGGTGTGGTGATGGTGCAAGAAGAAGTTGCACAAAAAATAGTAAAAACATCAGGGCGCGGCTATGGATATCCGTCGCTTTTTTTGCAACGTTATTTTGAATTGCGGTTACTTACTAAAGTTCCGCCAAGTGCATTTTATCCGTCACCGAGTGTCTTTTCCCGTTTATTGTATTTCAAGCCTCGCGTTAACGTTGCTCCTATTGCCCAAGAAGATGAGTTTTGGCAGTTTATAAAAATCTGTTTTCGCCAGCCGCGGCGCACGCTTAAAAACAATCTTATTCAATCGACGTATCGATTGGATGTTGTTTCAGAAGAGACACTTGCGTTGCGTGCACAACAAATGAGTATGGATGATTTAATTGCATTGTGGAATACATTGTTGGTCGCATCAGACGTTGAAATTTAATCAAATAATTATTCTCTTATCCAGACACGTGCGGTATTATCAGCATTTGCAGTTACTATTTTTTTACCATTAGGACTAAACGCAGCGGATATCACAGATTTTGTGCTACTTTGCAATGTTTGTAAAAGTTTACCATCATCAGCATTCCAGACACGTGCAGTATCATCATTACTTGCGGTTACGATTGTTTTACCATCAGGGCTAAATACAGCTGAATTAACGCTACCAGTATGTCCACGTAATGTTTGAAGAAGTGTACCATCATCGGTATTCCAGATACACGCAGTGTCATCTTTACTTGCGGTTACGATTTTTGTACCATCAGGATTAAATGCAGCTGATGTAACAGTATTACTGTGACCTCGCAATATGTGTGTACAAATCTGAGTATGAACATCCCAGATACGTGCAGTATTATCGGTGCTTGCAGTTACTATTTGTTGCCCATTCGGACTAAATGCTGCTGAAGTAAGAGGGGCAGTGTGACCCCAGAACGCTTGTAAGGGATTTTTGTTATCGAACATCCAAATACGTGCGGTGTTATTCGTATTTGCAGTTACTATTTTTTTTCCAAGAGGACTAAACGCAGCTGTTTTAATCTCAGAAGCACCAGCTTGCCATTTTCGTATAAAATGACCATTATAGGCATTCCAGACACCTGCCTTTCCCTGAGGAATTACAGTTAGTATTATTGCATTATCAGGACTAAATTTAGCCGATTCAACAATGTTGATATGGCCAGATATGGGATGTCTTAATATGTGTGTGCACTGACCATTAACAGCATTCCAGATACGTGCAGTATTATCGGTGCTTGCAGTTACTATTTTTTGCCCATTTGGACTGAATGCTGCTGAAGTAAGAGGAGCGGTATGACCTTTCAGAGTCAGCTCTAGCGCATAACCCAAAAAACTCAAAATATGTTTGGCTATGTCTCGGCCCAAGTTCCTTGAACTTTCAAGATGTTCTTGTAATCCTTGCCGTGTGGTAGGCTGTACGAGACGTTTCCTCGTTGATAAATAATATATAAGGCCTAATGTTACTCCAGCAGCGGTGAATTTTAACAATGTTGACCACGCTGGTATTTTTGCAGTCAAAAGGTATTTTTTATTCCAATAATCACTGAGTATTGATTGCTGAGTTGGTTGTTGTGCAGTACTCGGTTGGCAAACAACAAGGAGCAGTATTACTAGTATCCTATGCGTCTTACTATTATTCATGCATTACCACCTCCATTTGTACCGTGATTATATAAAAATGGTCTTATGTGTAGCAATAATTTACTTTTGTCAACCGCGCCCCATACTTAAAAACAACCTTATTCAATCCACATATCGATTGGATGTTGTTTCAGAAGATACGATTGCATTACGTGCTCAACAAATGAGCATGGATGATTTGATTGATTTGTGGAATACATTGTTACCTTTGCCTAAGGATCAATAAAAGTATTGTTTGGAGTTTAGATCACTGCTGCCAGATGCGTACTTTGTTCAGAGTACCGTTGTGCTCATTATCCTTTTCTACAGTTACTATTTTGTTTCCTTTGGTATTGAATGCAATTGATGTAACTTTCTTGTTGTCGCTTGGCAATATTTGTATAGGATTCATGTAGTTACGCATACTCAAACTCAAGATCTGTACAGAGTGATTCTTATTTGCAGTTGCAATTGTGCGTCCATCAGGATGAAATACAGCTAAAGTTACATTCTCCAATGTCCTTGCAATGGATCCGTCATTCAGATTCCAAATTCGTGCAGTATCATTTGAGTGTACCGTGATTAACTGTTTGTCATCAGGACTAAATGCTGCTGAATTGATTAGGGACTTCCCGAGCAATGTTCGTACAAAGTCTCCCTTATCAGCCTTCCAAATTTGTGCATCACCATGGCTATTCCCAGTGGCTAATTGTTTGCTGTCAGAGCTAAATGCCACTGCAGTGACCGGGTAATTCCCTGGTAATGTTTGTATCAATGCATTAGTATGAGCATTCCAAGTGTGTGCAGTACCATTGCTATTCCCAGTGACTAACTGTTTGCCATCAGGACTAAATGCCACTGCAGTGACCGAACTAGTCCCTTGTAATGTTCGTATACGTTTACCAGTAGAAGTACTCCAGATTATAACCTGATCTATCGAAGTGGTTACTAATCGTGTACCATCAGAATTAAATGAAACAGGGTCGGAGCTGGGAGAAAAATCCCATACTCTCTTAGGATACTCACCATCAATGTTATACAGACGAGCGGCGCTATTACCTTTTTGAGTTACTATTTTTTTACCATCGGGACTGAATGAGGCTGTTGATGCTAAAGGGCAGTAGGTTGTAAATACAAGCTCATAGCTTTCTGTATAGTCTAAAATTATATTGATTATATCCACTGGAGCTTTTCCAGAAAAAAACTTGCGATCGGCGGAATCATTAGCGGTTTTCCTTTTTTTGGTTGATAAATAATATATAAGGCCTAATGTTATTCCGGCAGCGGTGAATTTGATAAGTGTCGACCACTTTGGCATTTTTGCAGTCAACTGATATTTTTTATTCCAATAATCATTGAGTGTTGATTGCTGAGTTGGTTGTTGCGCTGCACTCGATTGGCAAAAAGCCAGAAACAATACTATTATTACTCTGTGACTTGTACTATTATCCATGAATCACCCTGTTTGATTACTGTTTGTGCTAATCATATACTAATAGTCTTATGCATGGCAATAATTTACTTACGACGTGCTCTTTTTTTACGTTTTACTCGATGTTCAGCGCGCGCTTTTTTATATGCTTGATTCATGTGGGCCAGATACTCTTTTTCAGGATAACTGTCTGGTGCGTAATAGAGGGCCTTATCTTGAAGAATTTGCAATTCATGCCGTGGCAAAAATTTCATGATGGTTAATACGCGCTGTGTATTTTGATTGCTGATCAGCACGAGTTCATGTTCTGGACGTATATCAACTAACGTAGGTCGCTCCATCATCTGCTTTCCGTCAAAGTCTTGCGCAATTTTTACAATGATAGGCACGAGTGCGACGGCGGGCAAAGGATAGAGAGGAAATTTTTTGCTGTAATGTAAAGGAGTCCATCCAAAAAACCACAATTCTGTATGCCCTGGCGAAGCATCGCGTAAATAACGTGATTTTCCGGATACGGTTGCCGGATCTTGCATGTTATAGACTGCACGTAAACGCTTATTATTACGGGTACGTGAAGTATTTTCTCGCGTACACTTGAGCTGGATTTGCAACAACTTGTCGGGCAAACTAAATCCTTTGCGTGGTTTGAAAATGCGGCGAGAAAAAAAGCGTTGTGTAGAAAAAAAATCTAATTTTTGAATACGATCTCGTCGTGAATAAATATGATAAATGCGTTTAAAAATGGGATCATTGATAAGATAATCGGTCTCTTTTTGTACCGGCATGCCGAGCAAGATTGTTTCATCAATCACCAGTGGTTGATTGCACTTGCCTGTTTGGCGCGCCAATGCTAAACATAGGCAGACATTGCCACCATGGCTATAGCCTATGAGGCGGATTTTCGGCTGTACACCACGTTGTTGAAATTGTGCAACTTCATGACATAGTGCTTGATAAAGATGTTGCGCATCATGAACGCGGTGTTTTTGCGTAACGAGGCCCGACCAACCGAAGGTATAATAATGGTTTTCTATCGATTTTTGTGCATTAACAAACGAATCAACCGTCTCAAACACGCAAGCAAGTATCGCTGCAGTATCGTTCTTGGTAATGGTTGTGTAATCAATTTTATGTAGTCCTAGTTGTTGCATGGCCTGATTTTGATAAAAATAAGGGTCATTGCGCATGTTGAGTACCGTTTTGGCATAAATGGTATCATCAACGGTATCGCGAATAAAGCGTATGAAATTGGTCGGTGTTAAGTGTGGCTTTACACTCATGATGCCATGAATGAAGATGGTGAGCCATACCTCTTTTTCCTGATCGTCTGCTCGAGGAGCAGAGCATGAGAGCGGCACGATAACAAGCACTACATAATACAAAATTCGTATACAATTCATCATTACCCCAAACTGTTTTTATGAGTACCAGTCAGTATACTTATCTTTGTCGGGATTCACCATACTGATTCAATAATATCGATTATTTTCTTGTAGATTATCGTATAGGATCATTAATCTTAAGGTATTAAAAGATAATAAGTTATGCACAATGGTTAACAAAGAGGAACAATAATGAAACATAGCGATTCCTATGGTGGGGTGTTGAGCTCAATGATTAAAACAACATGGGGACTCATACGCGGCATGATCGCATTACAACGCATACCACGACCACGTATTACCATTTTCGGCGGCAGTTATGGGGAGAAAGATAGTGCGTATCAGCAGCAGGCTTCTCAGTTGGCAGTGCTGTTAGCGCGGCATGGCGTGTCAGTTTTGACGGGTGGGGGACCCGGCATTATGCAAGCAGCAAACTGTGGATTTGCGAGTGTTCCAGAAGTTGAGCGGAAACATGCTCAGACACTTGGCATTGGGGTGACTGGTATTGACGAAACTTTTCATAGTCCATGCGCATCGGTTATTTTTATGCCTAATTTTTTTTCACGTAAATTGTTGATGATGCACTATAGTGATGCATTTGCGATCTTTCCTGGTGGTATTGGCACGGCAGATGAACTATTCGATTTGCTGAATCTACGCAAACACGATGTTGTCAAGCAGGCTCCTATTTTTTTAGTAGGAAGTGACTATTGGAAGCTGATAACTACATGGTATATGGAAGTTGCCTTGCCCCATGAATTTATTAAACCAGAGTACGCAGGACTATTTCGTGTTGAAGATGATCTTAATAGGCTGTGCGAGGTTCTTTGTCAGCAGGTAGCACACATACATGAGACACAATGACCAAGCCCATATCCTAATGTAGATATGATCAAAGTAACAATTTCTTTGGGAATCGGCAGTGTATAGTAACGGAGAGCGATGAAGCTGATTAGGCCCAAGAGAGCTGCAGCAAAGGCGCCATATTTACTTGGCTTTTTACTATAGAGTGCGCCCAAAAGAGGAATCAGCAACGCGCTGACTGAAAGTTCATAACTTGCAATCGCAATCTCTATAATGGTCTTATGCACATAATAGGATGCGTATACGGCGATACATCCAACGAGCAGGGTAACAAATTTTGATACACGCACCATACTTTTTTCATTGCCAACAGCAGGTAAAAAATCTTGTACAATATTGGCACTAATTGCACATATAAGTGATGTTGCCGTTGAAGTAATTGCTGCAATAATGCTGCATATAACAAGCGCAAATACGAGGGGTGAACTGATATATTCTGTAACGGCAATAAATGGGTTTGCTTGGCTAGATAATTCAAGACCAATCAGCCGTGCTTGCATACCAAAGTACACCGGAATGCTGCCAAAAAGTATCATAAAAATACCGGCAAAAAAAGCACCCAGCAATGCAACCATTTGCGATCGAGCAGCAAACAGCGGTTGAGCAAGATCTTGTTCAATTAAAGAAAAAAGTGCCGGCATTAAAAAAGTGGCAAGCAATACGCTTGAACTTAGTGGCGATGCATCAAATTGTGCTTGAGAGGCGATTAACGTTCCTAATGAAACAAAGCCCTGCGGCAGCATCCAAAAACTATAAAGCACCAATCCCGTGATGCAGAGCACAATAAAAATTACCTGCGCAATATCGGTCAATACCACTGCGTGAAGTCCGCCAAGCATGATGTAACTAATAATGATCAACCAAAAGATAATAAATATCGATTCATGCGTAATGCCAAGACCGTGTAATAATGAACGAGATGATACAACAATCGCGACCAAAATGCCAAGCAACGAGACAATAGAGATGAAGGCAGCGCATAGACGCAATGAAGGTGCTTGGTACCGTTTTTCAAAAAGTTCAGCAGTTGTCGTGACCATGCATGCACGTAATCGCGCAGCAACGCCACTGGCCAATAATAAAAAGCCTAAACTCATACCACATGCATATAAAACACCATACAGACCATAACGGTATGCCCATTCTGCCGCACCTAAAATCATGGTGCCGCCCAACTGTATGGCAATGAGTGTAAAAGTAACGGAGGCAAGCCCCAGGTCACGGCCGGCTAAAAAAAAGTCTGAGCGCGTTTTAATAGCGCGTGATGCCCAGCTGCCTATAGCAAATAAAGAAAGTGCAAAAACGGTGAATATACCAAGAAAAAGTGTCGAATCCATGAGTAAGGCGCAATCGAAGTAGCGTAATTTTTTATCTTATTAACCTAATAAAAGTAACATATAATTGTAAAATTGAGAAGTATTTTATGCATTATGATTGGCATTTTTGCGCTCTTCTCGCCATTGTGTACAGTTATCATATGCTTGTAAACCAGTTCCTATACCGATGATTGCGAAGATATATGACAAGGGCTCCTTCAGTGTTGCTTCAATCCCATTCGTATTCAACATGAGACCATAAAAAAGGACTGCTCCTAAGGTTGTAGCGGCACAGCTACCAGTTGTTAGTGTCTTTTTGCCGGTTGCAATAATATCATGTGCCTGTAATGGTTGTGACACCAAAAATAATACGGTGATAAAAAAAGATATTTTTTTCATTATTTCTCCTAACCGTGAGATTTTTTTTGTTTTGATTGCCGTGTGGTGCATGTTGGACATGATGGTTGTTCAAAATAATTTTTATATATTGTGTGACCAGCTACGAATGCGGAATATAGTGCGATACCAGTGAAAGCGAAGATATCCAAAGTGTGGAGCTCTTTTTTAGGCGTTGCGTATAGAGGGTAAATACAAATGCCAGCTATCCCCAAGCCTCCAACAATTTGCGTGATATCTAAAATTTCAGTAATCGTTGGACTTGCTGATTCTACTTGATGTGCAGAAAGTGCGCTCAAAAGTATAAAGAGCGTTACTTTGCCATATTTTAGATGCATGTATTTTTCCTAACCGCGAGATTCTTTTTGTTCTGATTGCTGCGGGGTGCATGTTGAACATACTGGCGGTGTTTCAAAATAGGTATTTTTGATTAGGGATCCAGCTGAGTATAATGAGAATAACGCAGCATAAAGACCCATTGCAATTCTCGTTTGGCCTTCGCTTTTTATGAGTGTAAACGAGTTGTGCTGCATTTTATATCCGGTGTAAGCCCATCCAAAACCCCCTACGCCCAATAACAGAGTTCCAGCAGTCATCACGGTGTGTCCACCTTTAATTGCTACAGAACGCACGTCAGCGGTTGCTTGATGCGTTGATACCATGCTCAACAAAATAAATAATAATGATTTGCTGTGTTTCATGTACATTGTGCGATTCCCTACATATGTATATATGATTTTAATTGTTTTTGTACCCATGCATGATTTTTCGCAATAATTACTATCATGCCATGAGTAATTCCCATCCTATTATTTTTTTGGCAATCGTCAATAAAAATAACGTGCTTTCTCTTTAAAGTTATACAAGATTTTAAGTACGATTTGAAAAAATTGCTCTGCCGTTTGGATAGATAGCCAATCTGTGCACTCGTGGTGAAGGTGTGATCAAAGAGTGCTAATATTTCAGGAAATTTAGTGCACAAATCGGCTAAAATAATGGTCCCGATGTTTGAAAATATATGGAGTTCATAACCAGTTGCTTTAAGAGTACGCACAAGGGCAATCATGCCATTGTTGGGTTTCTGGGCATTGGCAAGCGCAATGAACGTATTTCTACATGGTGCAAGATTGGGCCAAAGCGTCGTGAGCTCCATGAAGTAGCGTTCAATGGGGCTTGATTGGCGCCATAATTGAAAACATGTGTACCAGAGCGTTGGTCGAACTGCATGCATCATGAGTATCATCAAATGAGGGCTGTGCCACAGTATGCTCACAAATTGTCGATAATCGGGGGTAAAAAGTACGCCATGAAGATCGAAGGTGATAATAACGTCAGATGGCCCAAGTTTGCGCATAGGTGTATGTAGTCCTTTTTGCGGCATATGATAAACTACCTTTAAGTATATATAAAAATACACTATGACGCGATTGGAGTTCTACATGGCAAATCATCACTATGGTAAGAATGGCTGTTTAGCAGCTGGATGGTTACTCGCATTGCAAAAAGTTTCTCTGATCAAGATTAGTTTTATGATCGGATCGAAGGCGATCTTCTTTTCAGGAAGTTCTGTTCTAGGGCCTTTGCTTGGCGCATGTACCAACATATGGCTGTGCAGCGCAGCCTTTATGGTTCGTATGGGCATGAGTGTTTGGCTTCGTGGTGCATTTACCGGAGCATTGTGTGCATTACATATACCTGGATGGCTTGCAGCGCTTTCATGGGCACGTCCTTCATTTGCCACCAAAGTACTTGTTCCGCTTGTGTGTATGCTGCTTTTTATGGCACATCCGGTTGGTGGACAGGTCTGGTTTTATGCTTTGTACTGGTTAATACCCATGGGACTCTATTTGAGTAATTGTAAATCGATTTTTGCGCAATCGTTGAGTGCAACCTTTGTTGCGCACGCTACTGGATCAGTAATACACCTGTATACCATCTCTATGGCTCCAAGTAATTGGGTGCTTTTGATGCCCATTGTACCCGTTGAGCGTCTGCTTTTTGCAAGCGCGATGACGGTACTCTATTATGGTGTTGTATGGGTGCGCGACTATATCACTACAAAAATACCCCACGTTATGCATGGTGACATCATATCGCATAATGCATAAGTTAGGATCCGCATCTTATTATGGCTACCAATACGCTTAGGCACCTTGCATGCATTATGGACGGCAACCGACGATGGGCATATGCTCACAAATTACCACTTTTCATGGGACATCGCCATGGTTTGGACGCGGTGGTGCGTGTCATTGATTTTTGCCTTGATCATCATATTCCGTATCTTTCTCTCTATCTTTTTTCATTAGAAAATATGCAACGTTCGGCCGCAGAAACACAGCATCTGTTTACTTGGATTTTTGATGAAGCGGATCGCTTTATACGCGATGCGCATGAAAAAAATCTTGCAGTACGTTTTGTGGGTGATCGTACACTCTTTCCCCTCAAAATTCGTGACGCGGTTACTCGTATTGAGCAAGAGACTGCAACAGGCAATGCTTTGTCAGTTGATCTCCTCTTTTGTTATGGTGGTCAACAAGAGATTGTGTACGCGGTGCAGCAGATTGCGCATGCTGTCCAACGGGGTGAACTGCGTGCAGAGATGGTTACGCAAGAAACGGTTGAACGGGCATTATGGACTTTTCCAACGCCGCCCCCGGACCTTATTATTCGCACTGGAGGGTATTCCCGTATCAGTGGTTTTCAACTGTATCATGCTGCATACGCAGAGTTGTATTTTTTAGACTGTTTATGGCCAGATTTGCGGACAGAAGATATACAAAATGGCGTGGATGAATTTTATCGACGTGTGCGAAAGTTTGGATTATGAACGATGTGGCAGTTTTGGGCGATGGCGCGTGGGGCACTGCATGCGCATCGGTATTAGCTGATAACGGCTATCATGTTAAATTATGGTGTCATAACGCTGAAGTTGCTCGCGATATTGCCACGAATGCATGTAATACGCTCTATTTACCTGGTGTAATGCTTGATACGGAACGTATTCAGGTCACTACGGACATAATGTATGCGATCACAAATGCGGAGTATGTTTTTGAAGCAATTCCTGTTGCGCATATGCGCACATCATTGCGTGTTGTGCAGCGTGAAATTGCGCAAGCAAAAACATGGATTTGTTTAAGTAAAGGTATCGAACAACATACTTTGCTTTTTCCAACGGATATTTTGGAAGATATGTTCGGTCCGCTGCGTGGTAAAGTGGCGATTTCAGGACCAAGTTTTGCACGAGATCTGATGCGTAAACAACTGACTGCGGTGATGTTAGCGACTGACGATGATGGAGTTGCCCACAAGGTGCGCGAAATATTTGCGAATGATTATGTCCATGCATATGTAAGCCAAGATGTTGTAGGAGTCCAATTATGCGGTGCGTTGAAAAACGGTATTGCATTGAGTGTTGGAATGTTAAGTGGGCTTGGGTACGGTAATAATACGCACATATATTGTGTGTTACGCATCATGCAGGAAATCGTTAATGTGTTACGTGTAGTTGGAGGGAAAGAAGAGACGGCGTATGGTTTGGCAGGAATTGGCGATGTCATGCTTACGGCGCTTGGATCGCACAGTAAAAATGTAGTAGCAGGCAAACGACTTGCTGCAGGGATATCACTCGAGCAACTACGCCAAGAAATGAACGGTGTGCCGGAAGGAATTAATACTATTGCCAGTATGCAACAACTTGCTCATCGTCATAAGCTTGTTTTGCCTATTATGGCAACGTTACATGCCATACTTTTTGAGCATGTACTGGTCGAACGATTATATGAGGTATTGTGTGAGCAACGGGTGCTTAAAAGCGTATGCCCGCCTCACGCAGCTGCTTCCACAGATTTTCTGGATGTTTGCAATGAATTGCAATAAATCCATGTTTACGTGCAGCTTCAACATTTTCATGTCGATCATCGATAAAAATGAAATTCACGTTTAATCCGCAGATTTGTTCCATGCGCTTTTTAAGCTCTTGAAAATAACGAGAATCTGGCTTTTTATATACCGTTTTGCCGGGACTATCATCAATATCCATGCCATCTATAAAACAACTGAATATACTTTCTGTTTCAGTACGATGAAGTTCTATTTCGTCTTGACTCATATTACTCGCATAAAACAGTTTGTATCCTTGCTTGTGTAAGCGTTGAATGATTTTTTGTGTGTCTGGAAAAATCTTTTTTGATCGCATGATTTGTTCAAAAAACTGCGCGCCTTCGGTATCTCCTGCTTGCAAACATAAGAGGCGCCAGGTGTTAATCGAACCTTTACCATGATTTTTGTACTGTCTGAAGGCAGGTCCCCACACGCGAAGCGGTGATATATGCCACAGTGCTTTTAGATATACTGATTTTTCTATTGGATGAAAAAGAACACCATCTAAATCCCATGCTACTGCATATTGTTGTGTAGCTTTATGTGCGGCCTCTTGCAAGCGTGCTGCACGTGTTGTTGGTGCAGAATCTGTCAATGTACTCGTGACAATGAATAATAAAGACAGTGTTAGCTTATTGTAATGCATATAAAATCCTCCAGGTATTTTCTCTTAGTGTACCGTAAGTCGTATATGGTTGCAAAAGGTAGGGTATATCAACGATTTTATATGCTGCACAAGAAGGTACAAGAGATTGCTGAAAGCGGCATGATTGAACCAGGTAATGGCCGCTGGTCAAGAATGGTGGAATCTGGTTCCATGGAAGTATTGATCGTGTGCACTGTAGGTTCTGGCAGATTATAGCGTAAACAGAGCTGGCGTGCCTCGTGTACGGTTAAACCGCGCATATCAGGGACAATCACTGGATCAGGGGTGGGGTGAGTAAAATAAAGTATCATGCGACGATCAGGTAACGGCATACCTGGCATGGGCCATTGGCCAATGCATAGCTCTTGGGGATAGGGGCTGAAAACATAATAAATTTTATATCTTATGCCCTTTGCGCAAGCGTCATTTTCTATGGCTTTTTGGGGTATCATACGATAATCAGGAGCCACTTGATTAGGGGGTGCTTGCGCGAGGACCAAGCCGATAGTTTGATGTGATTTGATTGAGGTTCCAGGTTCGGGAATCTGGTGAAGTACCGTTCCTGCGGGTATATCTTGGTTTACTTTTTCTTCTAAGATACGGGGAGCTAATTGTAGTTTTGAGAGCAGTATGCATGCCTCGGTAAGTGGCAATCCAATGACTGATGGTGTGGTGACTGATACCATAGGCCACCAATAATATAGACTATAATAGCCTAAAAAAAATGCACAAAATGGCATAAACCATACAATTGACCGCATAAACAATAAACCTCTTGTGTAAACTAATAGTAATATACAAGGCAGACTATAAGCCGGATTCTGTGCCCACATAGTGGGTGGTAATCATCTATCTTAGCGACATACCCGCATGTTAAATCGAAACAAATAATCGACATGCTGTTTTGTCTTGCTCCAGGCAGGGTTTACCTATGCATTACTATTACTAATAATACCCGTGCGCTCTTACCGCACATTTTCACCCTTACCAGTTCATATACATGAGCTGGCGGTTATTTTCTGTGGCACTTTCCATGGACTTACGCCCTCCTCAGTTGAACTGCTTCTCCTGAGGTGCCTTTAGTTTGTTAGGAGTCCGGACTTTCCTCTTGCAGGATTAACCTGAAAGCGATTACCTTGTCTACCTTGTACATATATCAAAGAGAGCAGAGCTGTTATTATCATATTAACAAATATGATTTTTTTTGCATAGAGCCCGCTTCCAGCGCCCAATACATAGCTCTGAGCGATCCATTGACCTAGAATGCCAAGTACAGTAATGAGTACTGTCTGTATGCGATGGGGATAAAAAGTTACCCGGATTATCTGGGCTATTATCATCAGTATTACGCTATAACAGAGTGCGACCAATGCATTATTCCATAGCATAAACCAAAAAAGTGTTAAAACAGTAGTGAAGAATAGTACCGGCATGATTGATAATGAGCCATATATCAATGCGCAGCTGAAAAGCCCAAGAGTTGTTTGCAATATGGGGGTATGACAAAAAATGAGAGCGCCTGTATCAATGAGCAAGCATGTGATAAGTAAAAAAAAATAGACCAAGGTTTTGACAAACATAATTAAGAATGAATAATAACATACTATAATTCATTATAGCTTATCGTATAGAGCATAGTGGTTCAAGGACTAAAACAAGAATAATCCTTAATCTTCTGTTACACTGACCAGCAGGGTGTGTATGTCTACAAAATACGGTATAGCGTTATTTTTTATTATTATCAGTGCATTTTCACTCGGTGTGTTCTACTGGGCGGTAGATTTTTTTTGGTCACGTGATATCCAACTTTCTATGCACGATGCTGGCGAACCTTCAGTATTGCTTGATGATGCAGGTAATGAATGGGCCCGTTTTCAACGCGATCAGCGCATGTATGTATGTCTTGACCAGCTGCCGGCACAGGTGATTGATGCATTTATTGCTGCGGAAGATTGGCGTTTTTTTGATCATCAAGGAATTTCATATAAAGGCATTGTGCGATCTTTGGTAGTAAATATTTATCATGGACGCTGTGTGCAAGGTGCGAGTACTATTACGCAACAATTGGTGCGGCTGCTATTTTTCGATACGCATAAAACATTAACGCGCAAATTAAAAGAACAATTTGTTGCTTTACTTATAGAACAACGGTTTTCTAAAGAGCAGATTTTAGAGGCATATCTTAATAACGTTTATTTTGGTTGTGGAATTTATGGTGTTGAAGCAGCGGCACAACGTTTTTGGAATAAACATATAACCGATGTTTCTATAGATGAAGCGGCTACTCTTGCAGCAGTTATGCGCTCACCTGCTCACTATTGTCCGCTCTTATGTCCGTTATCATGCAAACGACGACGTAACGTGATTTTATCAACCATGCATACATTGGGCCTTATTACCGAAGATGTTTATCAGGACAGTTGTAATCAACCGTTGACCGTGCAGCAGCAACCCTTACCCCGAGCACCATATTTTAAGGAATATATACGTCAAATTGTGGAAGAGCTGTTTGGCAAGCAGATGCTCTATAGTGGCGGATTGCGTATTCAAACTACGCTTAATATGTTGATGCAAGATGCAGCAGAGCGTTCATTTGAAACGCATATTGCCCGTTTACGTCGGACATTATCATCAACGGTGGATGGCGGGATGATGAGCTTAGAAGTTGCAACAGGACAGATCAAAGCTATGGTAGGCGGTATTGATTTTAGAGTGTCGCAATATAACCGTGCAACACAGGCGCGACGGCAAATGGGTTCCATTTTCAAACCGCTTATTTATGCGGTAGCCTTGAATCAAGGGGTTTCATTATGTCAGGTTGAGATCGATGAACCGATTGAAATTATGGTTGGTCATCAGGTATGGAAGCCCAAAAATAATGATGCACAATTTCATGGACCCATGACGTTGGCGCATGCGCTTTCACATTCAATTAATACGGTAGTAGTGCAGCTACTTTTGCGTAGTGGAATTGAGCATGTACTGCATCTTGCACGTCAATGCGGTTTGACTGATTTATCTAATCCCTATCCATCGCTGGCGCTTGGGTGCATTGAAGCGAATATCATAGAAGCGGTGGGTATGTTTAATATTTTTGCCAATCATGGTGCGTATGTGCAGCCGTATGGTATTAGTTGGGTAAAAGATCGTTGGGGCAGTAAAATATACAAAACGCAACCGGTGATTCGTTATGTCGTGCAACCGTCAATCAGTGATCAAATTGCTCAAGTACTGACCCATTGGTTTGAACGTGTGCATCGCAAATACCCGCAGCCATGGATTGACAGCCAGGCGATCTGCAAAACGGGCACGACCAATGATTCGCGTACCTGTTGGTTTATAGGTTCAACACCAACGCTTACTACAGGTATGTATATTGGTTGTGATGATAACACATCATTAGGCAATAACATTTATCCTTTACAGACCGCCTTTCCATTGTGGATGGAGTATAACCGGATTATTGAAACGAGCACGCAACAATTTCGTTTTAGTGGTGACTTGCATACCGAATGGCGACATGCATTAACAGGCAAACTTGTTGATGCAGATGATCTCCATGCAATTGAATTATTGTGCTCATGATCACAATAAAGAGACGCTTCTGATTATTTTTCAGGATCTTGTTGGTGTATTTTCTGAAAATGCTTAAACAATATACCTATTGCTTCAGGACTTTCTGCCTGGATTTCCCAAGAAATTTTCCCACAACAGCTACCAACTATTTTTCGACGAAGAATATTGATGTCTGCTTTTGAGTCTAAAAGTGTTTGCATTAAGTCGGTGTGATTTGTGCGGACAGCTTCTTTCAGGAGTGAATCACGCTCATCCTGCTGAAGACTGCTTATATCTGCTTTTTTCTCCAACAGCGTTGCTGCTAAAGCACATTTACTTATCTGTATAGTTTCTTGGAGTTGTCTATTAAGTTGCGCAATGGATTGATCTGGGGAGTCAGCTACAGCAACTTTATCTTCTGCTGCAAAAAAAATGGTAGTGTACATGCAGACGGTTAGAAAAAAGAGGTAATTTTTCATGAGATTCCTGTGTTTATTGTTAAAGCTTGTACACCATTTTTATTCAATATATTTAATTTTTTTTACGAGAGCATTGCGAATTTTAACTGCCTGTTCTCCGTCTATGCATAGCAAAATGGTTCGCAATGTTTGTTCAGTTAAAAAATCAGATGATTCACAACCCAGTAAACAACCAAAAGACTGATCTTGGTAAACACTATTGATATCAGCTTTTGCATCTAACAAGCTTGTGACACGCGCACTATCATTTGCTTTGAGGGCACTCGTGAGCAAACCATTAAGCTCTGATTGTGGCTTTGTTCTTAACTCTACTTGATTATCTCCTGCAAAAGATAGAGAGATGAACATGCAGCTAGTTAGGAAAAAGATATAATTTTTCATGAAATTCCTTATTTTTTTGAAGTCATTTGCATATTATTAAATGCAATATCAAGTGGACTTATATCTTCCTTATCCTTAATAAGCATTGATGCGTTTACTTGAAGCAAAGTATTGGCAAGCCCTCTATTTTTTCGTTCAAATGCAAAGTGTAAAGCAGTTTTACCTTCACTATTTTTTCCATTTAGTTCGACTTTAGCTTCAATCAATCGTTGAATAATTTCTGGATCCTTAGCTTCCGACCATGCTCGCAACGCAATAGTGTGTATAGGGGTATTTCCTTTTGGAGTTTGTGCTATAGGATTTGCTTTATGTTCAAGCAATAGTTGTAGATAGTCTAAATGACGCACTTTATGGATGGCAGTCATACCATCGCTATCTGAAGCTTCTACGTTAGCTTTATTTTCCAATAACATTTTGATTATATCTGGCCGTCCTCCAGCAGGACAGGATACTGCTATATGTAACGTTGATTCTCCATTTATAACAAGATTGACATTAGCTTTACCATCTATAAGCGCCTTTGCAACTTTTGGACTTGCTGTGGCAAGCAAACAGCTTTGAGCAAAAAGCCTATCAATGTAATCAACGTTTGCTTTTTGTTCGATAAGGCTTCGAACCTGTTCTACGTTAGAACACGTTGCAGCTTGCATGAGCTCGCGATTTAGTGGTTCTTTAACAGCAATATCGGACTCAGCAGTGGAAGAGGCCGGCTCTTTTTGTTTACCATCCTGTTCTGCAGTCTGTGATAGATGAGCAACAAAGAACAAGGGCAGAATAAAATACTTTGTATAAGAAAACATAGTCAACTCCTTTTTGTGGTGCAAAGCTTTTACAGCGATTGTACAAAATTATCCAACAATAGCGGTTCTTCTGCAAGTTTTTTTTGTTCAATTACGTTGACTAAGTTTGGATGCGTGCGTGCAGATTGTAAATACCCACAGCTATGGATTGGCAGTCAAGCACTCTGCAAAACGGGAACGACCAACGATTCGCATAATGTCGCTATTCTGCATGCAATTGAACTCTTATGCCCATAATTTTTCATGCTTTTCGATTTCTTTTTTTTGTCTTCTGCATAATAGGATTTATTTCTGAATGATATTTACATAGTAATGTAATAAGCTCTTTGTCTTTGAATTTTTTTGCATAATTTAATGGTTGATTATGAAATTGGTCTTGTGCATTGACATTTGCTCTAAGCTCAATCAGCGATTTAATATTATCGCACGGTGGGAACGGTAAAAGAGGGTTGGAATAACTAAAACTGCCACGAAATATAATAACGGTAAAAAGATTGTGATCAAGCGTTGCCTGGTCTGACACTTGATTTTGTCCTGCGCTTACAATCAATGTATTCAAGGCGCATAGCATTATGAATGCTTTATAATATTTCATGAGGTGCTCCTTAGCGTATCGACCTTCTGAGCCTTTAAGTGTATTGTTATCAGTACCTCATTGTATATAGTTGAGTAATAAGTGTTTGCTTCATAAATGGGTATTGCATATTGCTCATCACATGATCTTTTAATGAAAAACGATGCTCTGCTGCTTATTTTTTAGGATCTTTTTGCGGTTTTTTCTTGCAATGTCTGACCAATATATTTGCTGCTGCAGCACTTTGAGTATGAAGTATTAAATGACTTATCAAACAGCAGGGGCTGATGCTTGGTTGATAAAGGGTATGTATGTCTGCGTTTGCGTTTAAAAGTATTTGTATTAACCCGCAGTGGTCTGCATTGACAGCTTCGTGCAGTAGTGCGTTAAGTTCGGTTTGATTAAGAGTATGGATGTCTGCTTGTTGCTCTAAGAGTGTTTTTACTAGAGCGCATTTATCTATATGAGCCATGTTTTTGAGCTCTATATTCAGTTTAGCCGTATTTTTTTCTAGTGAGCCTGCTATGCTAATTTTATTGTCTCCGGCAAAAAAAATAGTAGTGTACATACAGATGGTTAGAAAAAGCAGGTGGCTTTTCATGACGCCCCTTTTTTTATCAAGATTACTTTTTGGGTAAATTGTCTATGAGCAACTTATATATTTTATTATTATGACCTGATGCTATCAAGCAGTGTGCTTCATGTGCATAAACACGGCCTACATCAGCTTTTGCTTTTACAAGAAGTTCTACTTCCGCACTATTACCATTAAAGACAGCTGTTGTAAGTTGTTGTTCTAAAGTTTTGCTTTGGTCTTGCGCAAAACATGGAGTGTCTGCTGTATACAATACATTACTCGATATGCATATGGTTAGGAAAAATATGTAATTTTTCATGGAATCCTTAGGGTATGTATTGATCAAACGATTGTTCAAAAGTATCTAACAAAAAGACTTTGCGTGCAAGTTTTTCCAGGTATTACTTAATCGTGGCATTAAATTGAACGTGTGCATATTTTCTTAATAGATCCATTACTTCCGAACTGTAGACTTGTATCTGACAATGCTCTGGAATTGGGCAAAGGTTATTTACCACAGCTTTTGCTTTTAACAGGCTTTCGACATGCACACCATCATTGTTTTTGATGGCGCTTGTGAGCAAACCATTAAGCTCTGATTGTGGCTTTGTTGCAAGATCACTACTGCTTGTGTGAGAGATGGTGTGGCATATGCATACTATCAAGGCCAATAGGCACTTGTTCATGATCGACTCCTTATCTTCCTGAAGTAATTTGCATACTCTTAAATGCAAGACCAAATGGACTTACTCCTGCGTTATCCTGAATAAGCATACATGCTTTTGCTTTCAATAAACATTGGGCTGCTTCTTCATTTTTCCCCCTAAATGCAATGTTTAAGGAGTATCTTTTTGCGCATTTTCTGCATCGGGATTTGCCTTAGCTGCAAGCAGTAATTGTGCAATTTCTGCATCCTGTGCCATATGGAGCGGGGTGTCTTGATAGGTAGACTCCCGAGCTTTTGCATCGGCTTTATGTTCAAGTAATGTTTTTACCAAATCATTTTCACCCAGATCTACTGCGCAATGTAACGTAAATTCGCCACCTATTTTGAGATTAACGTCTGCTTTATGCTCAATAAGTAATCTTGCCATAGCGGTTCTTTTTGCCGAAAGTAGGCAGCTCCAATTACCGTCGTTGATATAATTTACATCTGCTTTGCGATCGATACATTGTTTTGCCTCGTCTAAGTCGTCCTTATCTATTGCTTGCATAAGATCTTGATTAAGTTTTTCTTGTGCAGAAACAAATTGATCGGCTGCTTCCGGGATACACTGTTTTTGGTCAGGAGCACTTTGCTCGGCAGCTTTGGATAGATGCGCGATGAAGAGTAACGTAACAATAAGATAGTTTTTAAAAAATAACATCTTCGACTCCTTTTTATAGTGATCGTATAAAATTATCCAATAATAGGGGTTCTTGTGCAAGTTTTTGTTGTTCGATTACGCTCACTAAGTGTGGATGCGTGCGTGCGCATGCACGTGCATTGTAGATTTGATGATCGGTGCTTTTAGTTTCCAGAGGAATAGTAATGCATGGTTTGTTAAAAAAAAGTGTTTCAAAAAGGCTTCCCGCGCCAGAGCGGCATATTACCAAATCAGCGCACCGATAATATTGTTCTATGCGATCATCGTAATCAAACACCAGAGCGGGGATGTTATGGTGAGCATAAAAATCCCGACATGCTTGTAGGTGGGCTATACCTGTTTGATGAATAATTTGTACGGTAGCTATGCATGTTGTGTGCGCAAGCCATGTATTGATCGCAGTGTTGATAAAATGTGATCCCTGTGAGCCACCGATGACCAGTATTGTTTTACGGGTAGATGAAAAATGCGAGGGCAAAGAAGTGGGCGATGCCGATGATTGAGTAAAACGTATGGGGTACGTAGCGTACCGCACTTTTTTCTTGGAAAAAAACGGGAATGCTTCTTTAAAGCAGCATGCAACGGTGGTTGCTAAAGGAGCTAATGCTCGTGTAGCCATGCCGGGTAGGGCATTAAGTTCATATAACTCTATAGGAATGCGTAATAATGTTGCCGCAAGGCATACGGGCAATGCAATATAACCTCCCGTGCTGATTATTTTTTGCGGTTTATGGCGGCGCAATATGCGTATACAATGCCATACCGAACGCATTAAGCTCATGCAAAAGTAGGGATATTTAAGCAGAGCTTTGCCGGGAAATGGGGCAAGATCACAATAGTATATGTGATCAATGACTGGATGGTTATCCGTGATTTTTTTATCGAGTGTTGTATTGGTTGTAATGAAAATAACGTGATCATGAGGGTAATTTTTTTTATGTTCTGCAGCCAAGGTTAGTGCAGGCACTATGTGTCCGCCAGAACGACCTGCCACAAAACAGACAGCGGGGTATGGTTGATGCGCCATAGTATTATTGATTCCATGTGTGATATAAGGATTGTATACGTTTTTTATCAACGGCGGCATGTGCATACGTATCTGCTTTGTGTAACATTGCCAAAGCCTGTTGATTATCTCCTTGTTTATACAGATTTTTTGCCAAATGTTCAAGCATGTGTGGATTGTTGGGCCTTTGTTGTAGTGCTTTTTCTAGCAAAGTGATTGACGACGCATATTGCTGTTGCTCATACAAGATGCATGCTTGCGTGTCCCAATAATGAGGGTTGTCTGGTTCTAGAATTAATGCTTTTTGGCAATGTCGTGTCGCTTGCGCAATATCGTGGGTGTGCGTTATACAGCAATATGCCAAGAGATTATGGAGTGGGGCATGCGTAACGGGCAAAGCTGCTCCTTCTTCTAGTGTTGCTATGGCCCGGTGCATATCGTCTTGGTAGTAATAGAGTAACCCAAGATGTGCATGCACAACTGCCTGTAGTTGTGCGTTATCGGTGAGTTTCAACGCGTGTGTGCAATGAGTAAGTGCTTGGGCATACTGTCCGGTGCGCGTTGCATATTCGGCTAAATAGATGGCAAGTAAGAGATTGTTGGGCAGTGTGTGTGTCAGAGTGGCAAGCATGGTGTACGCTTGCTCATAAGAAAGTCCTGTATGGCAGATCATATGCATGAGCTGAAACCACACAGGATTTTCAGGCGATTCTGCAATCCACTGCGTCAAGAGTGTGCCCGCTTGCGTATACTGTTGCATGGAAGCTAATATCTGGATCTTTACCATACGGCTGTCAGCATGCAGAGGATTTTTTTTCAAGCATGCATCAACGGCAAGTAAAGCTGCATCGTACTCGTGATTAGCGAGTTTGTGGAGTGCGCTATCCAAACACGTGTGAGCGGGTGCAAGGCTTTTTTTGCGTTGTTCATGCAATGATTGCTGCAAGGTGAGACGCAAAACATGCTCTTCAATCTGTTTGTTAGGTTGATGAGTAAGCTCAAGAAAGGTGGTATATCCTTTGATGGCTAAATTGAGTGCTGCTTGTTGTTCCTGTAACATGGCGTACAAAAGCCAACCGCGATCAAAGGTTGGATAGAGCTCTAGACATGTTTGAATGGTCGTGAGTGCTTCTTGATGCTGATTGAGCTGCATATGAATTTGTGATTTCAATAAGGTAAAAATGCGATCACTCGGGCGGTGTGGTGGCGTGTTGAGTAACGTATCAATGAGGACGAGCGCGCGGGGTAAATCTTGATTGTTTAGATGAATTTGTGCAGCACAAAAGATTATTTCTGGATGTACTTTAAAACGTGTACTTAATGCAATAATTCTTTGGGTGCTCTCGCGCATGTTACCTCGTTGTGCAAATGCTTGAGCAATGAGCAGGAGTATGTCCGGATCATGTTCAAAGCTTTTCTCTATACGTGGTGCAAGTTCCACGATCTCTTTATAAAGTCCCAGTCCCTGCAAATAAAGAAGATATCCTCGGTAAGCATACAGAGGCACAGTGGTATGCTGTTGTTTTAAAAAGAGGTTGTGATAACGGTTTTTTGCTTGTTTATAATCTTTTTTTGCGACGCTATAATGTGCCATCGTAGTTTGATGTAAAATTCGCGAATCAATGCCATGCAATAATGTTGTCAATACGATGCCTATGCTCAATATACTTGTATAGTTATTCATAAGCGTTCTCGACGGCATCGATGTAAAAACTGTTCGAGGGCACTGCGCAAAAGTGGATCATGGATGGATGTTAATGCTTTTTGCTCATGGAGAGATAGCGGATAAGTAGTGGTAATGTGTGGCATACTCTGCTTCCTCGATATTTTTTGTGTATTTTTTTGCGTACTCATTTGCTTGAAGCGTAATCTTTTGACATGGGGTTGGTCTAGTTTTTGATTGATTGTTGCTAAAAGTATTGGTGAAAGCATATAAACTTCGTGCAGCCAACAAGCATCTTGTACACATAAAACGAGCGTATCTTTGTCAATTTTTTCCAAATGTACATGCTGCGCAAGTGTGCCCAAAATATCGTTCCAGTTGCGCAAGAGCATGATACGCCAATCGTTTGATTGATGCATGAATACCGCAAGAATATTTTTTATGTGGTGCGCCATATACTATTCCATGGGATAAATAATGCATTTATTATACATGTGTTTAGTGTAGTGTATTGCCAGTCCTGCGCAACATCAAAGCATTATCATGTACAACTCTTGTTTTATACTATATGAGCGCTTTATAGTAGCATTATTCATCATGCGTGTTATTTAAGGAGAAGAACGTGAAGATACCTATATCTAGTATGATCATCAGTGTAATTTTGTGTGCGTCATTGGTATACGCTAAAAAAACAGAACAGCCAGTTCCTGGACGTGTGACTTTATATAATGAAACACGAGAAGAGATTGAGGTATACTTTTATGCGACTCGAGCTAAAAAACGCATGAAACCTGCGTGCCGCACTTTTATACGTACTATTTTACCAGACGAATCAACAACAATTAATCCTAAAAATTGCTCAATAAACGTTATAGAAGTACATCATACTCCTGAAGAAGAGTATGCGCGAACGACCAAAGAATTCCTGTCAATTGATGACCAACAGACTGAAACTTTTTTTGTGTATCAGGGACCAAATCGTATTGTGCAAATAATGTTTAAAGGGCGGTAGGCAGAATCAGAACTCTGGTGAAACTGTCATTGCTCATCTGGACTCTATGATGATTATAAGTGGTTTTGAAAGAGATCTATTGAAGGCTTTGAATCAGCTTATTCGTATATAAAACATAATGATTATTCTTGACATTTTATTGTAATTAATATTCACTTTGGCGAAAGTTAATTGTCGATTTTCAGGGCAATTAATGGGGAAAGTTATTATTAAGGGTTATGATATGATTTTTTTTGTCAGGGCTGCATATGATGTTACGTAGTATAGTATGGTCTGGGAGAATTTTTTCAGCGGTATTATGCGTGTTAGTGGCACAAAAAGCATGGTGTGCAGCTACTGAAGATCCGGCAATCATTCGTTCTAGAGTCTACACGGGGTACGCAGACTCTATTTTGGATGCAATACAGTATGAAAAATATGCACAGGTTCTCGACCTTACGCATATCACAGATTTACACAAAGTTGATATGGATAAGCAAAAACAGTTACTGAGGGCAGTGACTACATGTGATCAGGGATTGTATGGAAGGGATGCAGAGAACATAATAGCCTGGAAAACACGACTAACACAATATGTGTTGAAGGCAGGAATTAATTCTTGGTTAGATTACCATGCTGACATGGATGAAAATAAGTTTGAACTCATACATATGGCAGTACACTTAATTACCAAGCGGCAAGCGTGGTTCATAGTACAGAGCTGTTTTGAGAAGGATTCGAGTTTAGAGGAGAAGAACAGAGCAGATAATATGGAGAAGAAGATAGCGGATAAGATAATGTCATACCTGTATTTAGAGAGCGCTGACTCGGATCCTCAAGCTTCACTCTTTGTTCAAAACATTGCCTTAGAAATGCTTGGCTATGATTCTCTTCCTCGACACGCAGGACCGTTGGTCCCGGTAAAAATAGAAAGCCCTGGAGGCATTGTATCTTCTATTCTTGTAGGAGGATTGACTCCCTTAGGAGATCTCGAAAAAATAGTAAGCCTTGACGATTTGAGCAATAATATTAAACAAAAAAACATAAAGCTTGTAAGGAATAATTGGACGGTTATAGGCTGTCCTGAAATGTCTTTACAAGATTACTTAAGCCAAGAATCTCACTTAATAATGTTATCACGCAATGTTGCATCAAAATTTAAGATGCCATCGCAAGATGATATTCACAAAAAACTTGAGGGCAGCGACTTTGATTATCTACTTGAAATTGGTTTGGTAGAAGCTATTGCCGAACAACCTTGTGTGCAAGGTGCTACTGAAATTACAAAAGTAGTCAAGGAAATGCTTGAACCGAAAGGTGGTACTGTTGCAGACAAAATAACATCAAAGGTTCTGTTTCTTTTATTGTCAGATCGACCACAAGCGTTGACCTATTTACATAGTATGGGTCATTATACACCAGTTTCTTGGAATTTTTGGTCGAAATATTTAGAAAAACAGATACCTGAAGTAAACACATTTCAACAATTTCTTGACCGGTACTGCTTGCCGAAAGGGCAGGAAGAAAATCCAACGTTGGTGTATACAGCAAAGAATGTGGCGGACAAGGCACAATGGTTGTCAGTTATCCAAGGTATTATTTATGGTGAACGTGTACGTAAATTCTTAACAGAACATAAGATGAAGCATTTTGGAATCCCTCGATATTATGTACAGGTGAATGGAGATAGTCTTAGTGCGTGGAGCCAGAGGATCATTGGTGAAAAGATTTCGTTGACAGGCATAAAGGATCATACAAGCATAAAGGATTATAAGGGGAAAAAGAAAGAATATAAAACTATAATCGCGCGCACACAATACGTAGGTGATTCTGGTTGTATTATACAACCAAAAGGTGACGAAAAAATGTTTCTTATGAATATTGCACCTTCTTCGTTTTCAACGACAGCTCCGATACTATATAACGTTTCTTGGAATCCACGAGGTTGTAAATTTGCAACTGTTCTAGAAGAGGTAAAAGCGCAGAGAGGAAAGAAGGAATAGATATATATTTTAAAAAATTAATCCGTATGAGCTGAGTTAATCTGTCCATCATGTACATGGATGATCGTTTGCATACGGTTGGCAAGGATCATATCGTGCGTTGCAACAATGATACCCATGCCCCACTCTTGTTGATAGGTGAGTAAAAGATCAACAATAGCTTTACTCGTGGTTTCATCAAGGCTGCCCGTGGGCTCATCAGCGAGTAAAAAAACTGGTTGATTGAATACTGCACGGGCTAAAGCAACGCGTTGCTGTTGGCCGCCGGATAATGTGCCAGGTAAATTGTGTGCTTTTGCAGCAAGTCCGGTTAATTTCAATATTATATGCCCGCGTTCTTGACATTCTGCTTGAGTTTTTCCTTGAATAATACCGGGAATCATAATGTTTTCAAGAACGGTTAATTCGCGAATAAGATAAGGCTGTTGAAATGCTAGGCCCAATGATTGGTTAAAAAAAAGTGCACGTTCTTGCGATGATAATGTTTGAATATCCTGGTCATTGAAGGTGACCGTTCCTGCATTAGGGGCATCAATGCCCGCAATAAGGTGTAACAACGTTGATTTGCCCATACCTGACATGCCGGTGATGGCATAGGTATGGCCTTGTATAAAGGTGTATGACACCTTATCGATTATCGTGATTGGTTTTTGATCTTGCATGAATACTTTTACAAGATTATGGGCTGATAATTGATTTTTTTGCATCTCCTGCTCCTTGTTTTATGGTGTGTTCTGTATGTTTTTGATTACCTTTTATGTGCACATAGTGCTAGTCAGCTCGATTTTTTACTGATTCATCACAAATATTGTTTTTGTATCCAGACAGCCTATACAATGAGCATAAGGGATACTAGAAAAAAAGAACAAAAAATATTACATCATGTTTATGTTTAGATTATCATGAAGGGGATGGTATGAAAGCATTACTTGAACGGGATGTACAGGGAACTATTCCTGAAATGCTACCCGTGATACCAACAATGGACGTCGTTGTTTTTCCGCATATGTTGGTACCGTTGCTTGTAGTCGATGAAAAAATCATTCAAGGGATTAATAAAGCGTTACAGGATTCTAAAATTGTATTGCTGATTGCGGCAAAAAAGCAGATCAGTGGATTTAGTACTATAGGTACGGGTGATCTGTATTCTATTGGAACTATAGCATCTATTATGCGTATTATTAAACTTCCTGAGGGTGGAGTTAAAGTTTTAGTTCAGGGTTTATCAAAAGCGCGCGTCATTGATTTTATGACCAATGGAGATGGTTTGGTTGCTTCCGTTGCTAAAATTGATTTTGCACATCCTCTGGAACATGATGATGAACTGACCGCGCAAATTCGTAATCTGAAACTTTTGGCTGAAAAAATGGCGCTCGCAGGACAATCATTTAGTCCTGACTTTCACCTTATTTTGACCAAAATGCAAGATCCAATCAAAATAGCGGATTTTATTTTATCGCATCTTAATCTTACCGTAAGTGATGCCCAGGCATTGCTTGAAGCGCCAACGGTGCAAGAATTTTTGGGCGGGTTGTATTATCATTTGAGCAAAGAGATTGAAGTCGCAAAAATTCAGGAAAAAATCAAAAATGATGCTCGCGATTCGATGAACAAAACGCAAAAAGAGTTCTATTTGCGAGAACAATTGCGTGCGATTAAAACTGAATTGGGTGAAGATGATGGGCAAGAGATTGATGATATGCGTCAAAAGCTCGAACTTCTTAATCTTGATGAAGAGCGTAAATCTGAAATACGTCGTCAGATCAATAGGCTTGAGCGTATAGCCCCTGATTCCATGGAAGCTGCCGTGGTGCGTACGCATCTTGAATGGATTTTTGCATTGCCATGGAATATCTACAGCTCCGATAATTTGGATATAACTCATGCACGTGAAGTTCTTGATCAAGATCATTATGGATTACTTGATATTAAAGAGCGTATTCTTGATTTCATTTCGATATGCAATTTACGCAAAGAAGGTTTTGCACCAATTTTATGTCTTGTTGGACCTCCTGGCACGGGTAAAACATCCCTCGGTAAATCGATTGCCAAAAGCTTGGGTCGTTCTTATGCACGTATCTCATTAGGTGGTGTCAAAGACGAAGCAGAAATTCGCGGTCATCGCCGAACGTATGTTGGCGCATTGCCAGGTCGTTTTATACAAGCGATTCGCAAAGCGGGATCGAGTAATCCGGTCATTATTATCGATGAACTTGATAAAATTGGATCTGATTTTCGCGGTGATCCTTCAGCAGCGATGCTTGAAGTACTGGATCCACAGCAAAATAAAAGTTTTTATGATAATTACCTGGGCATTCCATTTGATTTATCAAAAGTGATGTTCATTGCAACGGCAAATGGCTTGGAATCGGTTTCTGAACCATTGCGTGATCGTATGGAAATTATTGAAGTTTCGGGCTACTCAATTGAAGAAAAAGTTAAAATCGCCAAAGGACATTTGATAAAAAAAATCACGCTAGAAACAGGATTGCAAGAAAAAAACATTAACTTTAATGATGAGTTGTTGATGCATGTGGTGATGAATTATACACGTGAATCCGGGGTGCGCCAACTTGAACGCATTATTAAATCGATGTGTTCAAAGATTGCACGTTCTTTGGTGGAGCATGATAAGATTCCACGTTTGACCATGCGCACGCTTGAAAAATATATTGGTCCACGCAAATTTTTAGACGATGAAGGTTGCGGTGATGATCAAATTGGGATAAGCAACGGCCTTGCCTATACAAGTTTTGGCGGGCAAATGCTCAAAATAGAAGTGGCACTCACGCCAGGCAAAGGTAATATGATCCTCACAGGCCAACTTGGCAGTGTGATGAAAGAATCAGCACAAGCAGCGCGGACCTATGCGCGTGCACATGCGCAAGAGTTTGCGATTGAGGATAAAAAGTTTACTCAATGCGATCTGCATATTCACGTTCCTGCCGGAGCAATACCCAAAGACGGGCCATCAGCAGGCATAACAATTTTGACGGCAATTTTATCCGTACTCACCGGCCGGCCAATCAATCGTTATTACGCAATGACGGGAGAGCTGAATCTACGGGGTGACATTATGCCGATCGGTGGCGTGAAAGAAAAGATTCTTGCTGCCAAACGTAATGGCATGAAACATGTGATTATGCCATCGAAAAATAAGCATGATCTGGTTGGCAAAGAGGATGTTGCTAAAGGGATTAATCTTATTTGGGTTGATCATGCCAATGAAGTGCTTGATCATGTGTTGATGGGTAAAGGGACAATGCGTATTGCGTAAAATCTGAATGGTGACAATACAACAAAAACACCTTCCCATCTAATGAGAAGGTGTTTTTTATAATTTCTGTAATTACCATTAAACAGGTAAATAGCGATTCAAAAAATAACAAAGTGCGGTCCACAACTTTGTTATTCTCCAAGACTCGCTATTGGCAGATGTATATCTTCCGGCAGCACGCAGTACATTCCAATCTACAAAATACTGTGATTCGTTTTTTTGAGTCGTAGTATTTTTGACTGTAGCTGGACCTCGTGCTGCACCATAAACAATTTCTCGGAATGCTAAAGTTGCCAACACTGTAGGTGCGACGTCCTTCGCGGCTTGCCAATAAGTACGATCAGCTTTTTGTGTACTGTTTTTGGTATTACCTTCTGCCTGTACAACATTTGCAACAAACACAAGCAGTCCTGCCAAAGCAAAAACTTTCTTATTCATCATAAAATAACTCCTGAGAATTAAGGTGTATAAACGTCATAAAAAATCCCTCTCGTAGAGTGTATGAAAGGGATTCTTTTGTTTGTTTATCTTGAGTGTTAGTCTTTTTTTGCTGGTGGCAAATTACCGCACAGATATTGAGCGAATTTCGTAATTCCCGTGAAAAATTTCCCAGAATTTTCCGCTGGTTTTGTTGCTTCCATGATAGCGCGTGATTTAGCGCCAAGCGTGTAGCCAATATTGAGCGTTGAAGGATTGAAGCCTTTATACACATCAGTTGGAGAACCAAGATCTGCCTTCATCCGTGCTTCATCCAGGCACCTTGGAGTTCCTAAACCTTGAACAAAACCTACACTTTGCAGTAGCGCAAGCGTCGGTAGCCCATAATTTTTTGCCATGGTATAGCACTTTGCAAGCTTGCCCTGATTTACTTTTTCTTTATCGCCGTTCGTTGTGTTTGCAACATTTGCAACAAGCACAAGCAGTCCTGCCAAAGCAAAAACTTTCTTATTCATCATAAAATAACTCCTGAGAATTAAGGTGTATATAGGGAATATTGTATACAATAATGCATGCTTGTCAAATTAAGCTTTTTTTTAAATTGCATCTCTTTCGAAAACTAAACAACACGGTCAGTTACCGCTGGTAAAATGATGATCCTATGTCATACTAACTAGTATACTATATTACTGTAGAGGCTTATATGGCACAATCGAGCAAAAATAAACAGCAGGGTGAATTAATTTTTGGGGCACATTCAGTTCTTGAGCTTTTGCAACAAAAACGACGCAAAGTGATTGCATTGTATACCACCAAACCGGAGCCAAAAATATGGGCATCCGTTGAAGCATTTAAACCATCATATCCTATTAATATACAATATGTAGCGCGTGATATTTTGACCCGTATGGCGGGAACGACCGATCATCAAGGTATCCTTGCATGGGCGCAACCATTTCCGTTACGCACGCGTATATTTACTCCTGACAAACAGCCGTTTATTGTACTGCTCGATGGCATTCAGGATCCACGTAATATGGGTGCTATTATTCGTTCGGCATATTGCACGGGCGTCGATGGTATTGTTATTGTACAACAGCAGAGCGCGCCTTTAAGTGGTACGGTGCATAAAGCGTCGGCCGGATTAGCTGAACGATGTCAGATTTATTGTGCATCATCAACACCGGTTGCAGTCCAGGAAATTAAAAAAGCAGGATACGCGCTTTATTTAGCAACTTTTGATGGTACTGATGCTACAACGGTTACTTATACAAAGCCGCTGTGTTTGGTTATTGGCGCTGAAGGAACTGGTGTAGCACGTTCGATATTATCGCTTGGACAGCATATTACTTTAACGCAAGCAGCTGCAGATGTTTCATATAATGCATCAGTTGCTGCAGGAATTTTGATGTTCACGATTACCAATGCATTAAAGAAACAATAATCATAATTGCTTGACGTACGTATCGCTTATTTTCTATATCCAAATAGAGTAACTATCCATAAATAGGGAAGTTGAGATCTTTTGAAACGGCGCTTTTAATTTGGACTTTATGTTCGTTTTACCAGTTGTTTTGTAAAAAAAATCTCCATGGATAGAGGGGTGGGGATATGGTTGTGCGTTATGCAGTACGGTATATAAAGTTACGTTGTGTGCTGTTGTGTATAGCAAGTGCAGCACTGTATGTACTTTTCTCTTATAGCATTACGGCGATTACTCGTGTCCATGCATGCCAAGTGACGGTTGATCCTCTATTTTCGCACGAGCTGAATGTACTATTGCGGCAGTCATGCGCGCAATTGCCACTCGGTACATCAATGATGCGGTGTATGCAACATCTTGATGAACTTCTCGTTCACCATACAAGTATTGCTGCCTATACTATTGCATTACAGGTGCCCCGTACTGCGCATATAACATTCTATGCACAACGTCCTGCACTTATGGTCAACAATGAATATTGTGTTACTCAACAAGGGCATGCATATGTATGTTCTGCCATGGATAAAAATGTAGTGATGCCATTGCCGCGCGTGAGGGTGCACAATTATCAGCACGATGATCGTGAACTTAATCAACAATTGCTTGCATGGATTGATGCGTTACCAGCATCCTTACTCGATGATTATGCGCTCACGTGGTGTACGGCCACCATGCGTTATCTGCAGCCGAAAAATGCATCATTATCTTATGTTCTTGTATGTGCTGATACGCCGTTGACGTTATCACGAGTGAATGCATGTATACATACTATACGTCAGCAGCAGGTAGCATGCGTTGGCACGTATCATTGGATTGCCGATGCACGATTTGCTCATCAAATTATTGTAAAAAAAGAGCGTATACGAAAAATAATGGGAGTTGAAAGCCATGCATAAAAAAGGACAAGGTAATGTGGTGGTTGCGGTTGATATTGGAACGACCAAAATATGTGTTATTGTTGCGCAACTGATTGGTGATACAATTGTGGTCTTGGGAATTGGCAAAACGATATCTGATGGTCTTGAAAAAGGTATTGTGGTTGACATACCGCGTACGGTAGCATCGATTTCCCGTGGTATACAAGAAGCAGAGCTGATGGCTGATATGACGATCGAAGAAGTCTTTATTGGCATTTCTGGTAGCCATATCAATTCATTTAATACGCATGGTGCCGTGGCCATTAAACGTGGACGGGTTACGAGTCAGGATATTACGAACGTTATGGATGCAGCACGTGCAATACCCATTGCGCAGGGATACCAGATGCTGCATGTATTGGCACAATATTTTGTGATTGATGGGCGTGAGCGTGTTAATGATCCACAAGGAATGCATGGAACACGCCTTGAAGTTGAGGCACATATTATTCTTGGTGCGGTCACTGCAGTGCAAAATTTAATAAAGTGTTGCGAACTTGCTGGTGTACGTGTTAAGGATGTTGTATTGGAGCAGATCGCTTCAGCTCACGCAGTATTGAGTGCTGATGAGCAGCAGCTTGGATGTGGTGTGGTTGATATTGGAGGAGGAACATCTGATTTTGCATTGTATAAAGATGGTAACATTCGTCACAGTTTTGTATTACCCGTTGCAGGTAATCATGTCACGCGTGATCTTGCTATTGGATTACGTACTACCGTACAGGATGCAGAACGGGTTAAGCGCGAGTATGGAAAAGCGGCAGCACGTATGCTTAATGAAGATATACCGTTAGAGGTGATGCGTATGCATGGTGGAGCACAACATATTGTACTTGCTTCTGAAGTCGTGACGATTATAGAGCCACGTATTTATGAACTCTTATCGTTGATTCATGCTAATGTGCTTAATCATAAATTGATGGCGTATATGCCTGGTGGACTTGTTATTACGGGTGGCGGCGCATTGTTGCCGGGAATTGATGTTGTTGCATCTACTATTTTTGGCGTAGGCACGCGTATCGGATATCCCAACATGTGTTATCAAGTGCCACCATCATTGCATAGTCCGGTATACGCAACGGGATATGGTTTGCTGGTGCATGCATTGAAACAACATCATGATGCGAGTCAGGGAATGATAACGTGGACGCAGCGATTGACGCATCGTATGCGATCATGGATAGCTGATTTTTTCTAAATGTATCCCCTATAAGAAGGAGTATTATGATTGATTTTATCCATACAGATGATCGTAAGCGACAATCTGTGACCATTAAGGTGGTTGGCGTTGGGGGTGCGGGAGGTAATACTATTAATCGTATTATTGCTTCCGGGTATCACGATGTTGAATGTATTGTGATTAATGCTGATGCGCAGGCGCTCGAGCAATCACTGGCGCCACAAAAAATTCAAATCGGCGTCAAATCAACCAAAGGTTTGGGCACCGGTGCTAATCCCGAATTAGGAAAAAGGGCAGCAGAAGAGGATATTGATAAAATTGTAGAAGCTATCGGTACTGCTGATATTGTCTTTCTTGCATTGGGGACCGGTGGAGGCACTGGATCAGGAGCTGCGCCAGTTATTGCCCATGCATTGCGTTCGCAAAATATTTTATCCATTGCGATTGTTACCAAGCCATTTGAATTTGAGGGCAAACGGCGAGCGCAAATAGCGCATAATGCTCTTGAACAACTTAAAAAAGAAGTTGATGCGCTTATTATTATTCCTAATCAAAAACTGTTGGAACTTGTTGAATATAATACACCGATGGAAGAAGCGCTTGATATGATCAATGCTATTTTAATCCAATCGGTCAAAAGTATCTCGGACATTATAACAAAGCCAGGCCACATCAATGTTGATTTTGCCGATGTGCGTGCCATTATGAAAGATATGGGATTGGCGGTACTTGGTACTGCAACTGCATCGGGGCAAGACCGTGCGCGTAAGGCAGCATTGCAAGCAATATCATCGCCATTGCTAGAAAATATGAGTATTGATGGTGCACGTGGTGTGCTTTTAAATATTACCGGTGGCATCACGTTGGGACTCCATGAGATTAGTGATGCAGCTTCTATCATTTACGAACGTGCTGATGAAAATGCCAATATTATTCTGGGTTCTGTTGTGGATAAAACGATGAATGATGAAATTGTGGTCACGGTGATTGCAACTGGATTTAATCAGCAGGAAGCGTCACTGCAGCACGATACGTCATCATTTGCTACAGCAGCAGTACGCGATATAAGTATGCATTCTACGGCAAAGATAGCGCATGAATCATGTAATGTTGACACCGTAACGCGAAAAGATGTATGCAAAAAGCAGGATGAAGAAGTGATATCTCGTTTGACAGAGCGAATATCGGATGGAGTTGAAGATTTGGATGTACCAACATTCTTGAGAAAAGAGGCTGCACGGCAGCCCGAAGAGTAGGAGGAGGGTTGTGATGAAAAAAATTGTTATGATGTTTGTTGTGCTGAGTGCACATATGGGCATCGCAGATAGCTGCTGTGAGGAAAGTTGTTCTAACCGTACGGTAGCATCGTGTGATGAATGTGTATGCGCTGCCAATAGAAACTTTTTTTCTATTTTAAACTTACCGTGGGATGTAGGCGCACCAGTGCGTCTTGCCGGAAATCGTAATTATTTGCATGAACAAGATGAAGCGCAACGCAATAATTTACAAATTGCAGCCTTTGGTGGACGTTCAACTCGCTCAAGCTGGTTGTCACGTTACTTCTCACCAACGTGCTCACGATCATTATGTTCTCGTGAAAATATAGGTGATCTACCGCCAGATACATCCCCTGCGGATGATCCATTTTTGGGTAAAGTTGCACCATGTGATATGTATGCAGGATTTTTTGGTATTGATACTACTGGTGCTTGGGATGATCTTGATCCTGAAGCGATGGGTCTCTTTAATTCAGGAATTCCATCATTTCAAAGTACGTTCAAATTCTCACCACGCCATGAATTTGCTGGCGTAGGCTTTAGCTATCGTCGTCACTTTTGCTATGACAAAGAGGATAACCGCTCATGGTGGTTTGAAATTGGTGCCCCAGTCATGTGGGTAAAACACCAGATGAATATGGACGAAGATGTGACCAAGACTGGAGGATTGGTATTGGTTGACGGTATGCCAGCTAATATGACTGAAGCATTTGCAAACTCACTCTGGAACTATGGTCGTATTGATTGCTTGTGTGATAGTGATGGTAAGGTTGGTCTTGCTGACGTTGACGTGCGCATCGGGTATGAAATTGTCAAAGATCCAATGTGTCATTTTGTTTCATACATTGGTGGATTAATTCCAACCGGTACTAAACCACACAGCAGACGCATTTTTGAACCGGTCATTGGTCATAACAGACATGGCGGCGTCATGTTTGGTACTGATTTAGGTATTCGTTTATGGCATTCGGAAGAACATGATCGGGCCGTGTGGTCAGAGATCACTATCCAAGGACTCTATCTTATCCGTAACACGCAAACACGTATTTTGAGCCTTAACAACAAGCCGTGGAGCCAATATATGCAGGTGTTTGAAAGCCAGGCTCAGGCAGAACAGTTGATTGCAGCGATGAATGCCGTGACCATACCGCCAAACACTGCACTTGATCGTTTGCAATTATATCTTCAAGGTGGTACTCCGGGTGTCAATGTCTTTGCACAGGAAGTACGGGTTGCTCCTGCCTTCCAACGTAGACTTAATACTGCACTCGTGTTTGCAGGAAAAGGCTTTGAAGGCGAGCTTGGGTACAACTTCTTTAGTCGTGATGATGAATGCGTGACTTTCGATTGTCCATGGCCATCAACCATAGCGCTTAAAAATCCAGTACCGATGGGTGAAACATTTGTTGGTGATTTATCGGGTATTGAGTTGCTTAATCCAGATATGACTATCAATGATTTGATTCCATGTCGTGCATTGCCAGTGACTTCATATGATGATGCAGTCATTAGTGCGTGTGATATAGATCTGCGTTCGGCAGCTTCTCCGGGTACTATTGTGCATACGATATATGCAGCAGCAGGGTATCAATGGGAAGAGTATAAAAATCCATTTTTTGTAAGTTTCGGTTCGTCATATGAGTTTACGCGTGATAATACCGGTCTGAATGAATGGACCGTATGGGCTAAGGGCGGTATTAACTTCTAAGATTTGCCCCACGTTACAATTAAGAGCTCCCAGGGAATCTTCCCTGGGAGCTTCTTATTTTTTACTAAAATAGCACCAGACTCTTGTTTTATGTATCTTTTATCAAGTAGAATAATTGCAGATAGAAAAACTAAATATGCTGTTTTTAAAAATACGGTGTTAAAAGGGAGAGTGCTATGAAATGTGGTAAAATGCGTATCATCTTGATGCTGGCGGTGGGAATATATGTAACGGGTCAGGCAATGTCGACTGGTACTGCTTTCAGTGATGAAGAATTTAATAGTGCGATTGCAGCACGTAATTTTACTGTTGCACAGCAAATGATTAATGACTTGAAGCAAAAAAATAGTAAGTTACGCAACAAAGAACAGCAAGCAATTCAGAATAGAAAAGTGAAAGGCTTACAAGCTACCCTGGAGCGTGCAAAAAAAGCACCAAGCAAGATTCGCCAACCAGTATCAACAAAACCTGCAGTAATTCAATCGCAACAGCCACAAACAAAATTTCCTGTGCGTGAACCAGAGATGGAAACACCATACGAAGCTCCTATAGAGCAAGCGCCTATTATTGAGCCCGCACATAATGAATCATTTGCGTTGCTCGATGCGATAGAAGGTAATATTGCACAAGCGCACGAATTTTATAATCAAAAATCACATTCGAAATTTATGCAAGCACTTAATAGAGCTCACCAAGGTATAGTCGACCTTGACCAACAGCTTAAGAGTGTACGCGCAACCGCTGAATTTATGCACCGTAGAGAGCGGATAGTCCAAGAAATTAATGCATTAATTGAAAAAGAAGAGCGTCGTATGCAAGATGCTCGTCAACCTCGTGCAAGTGAAGTGCCAACTCAAAAGTTAATGAAAGAGATTGAAAAAATCGAGAGCAGTACGATAGCCCTTAATCAAGAAGCAGCTATGAAGGGAATCACTGCAGATAATTATGCTGCTATGAAAGCTTGGGCCAATAGTATGCTCACAAGGAGCCGTGAGCTGTATGATCAGGTGAATAGTTTACTTAGGCAGCATCCAAAAAATGAGGAATTGCTCAGTATTACTTCACGAATAGCCAGCGTTCAAGACAATCTTCAAACTATCATGGTAAAGATCGAAACATTTGCGCATCCATCTAAAACTGGTGTTGTAAAACCAGCTCCAGACAAAGGGATAATAACTCGAGGAGAAGTAGAACCAGTATGGAAAAAATCATTAACTGCATTGATGCATACAATAAAAGAAGAGCTAGAAGCTGCTCAAGCAAATGTGAGCACTGCCGAAGGTGTTAGGGATTATGAAGATTTAATTGCCCAGGTAAATGATCTTGATCAAAAGATTGTACAAGCAGAGAGAGAATGCGCTGATATTGCGCAAGCACACCCTGCAACTAAAGCAATGATTGCAGATTATGTAAATATTCTTGCCGATTATACCTCAAGGTTGGATAGGATTAAAGACGAATTATACAAAGTAAAAGAGATGGTTTCAGAAGGAAGCGCGATAGTTCCAGAAAACAGTGAAGAGGGTATTTTGGGTGAGATTTTTGGCGAAGCGCAAGCTGATTTATCTAGCGAGATACAAAATCTGAATAACCTGATTCAAGAGTTTAAAAACGAATTGAGAGAGGCTTATAACAAAGCTGCTGAAATCACTAAGGATAATTATTTAGGTGTTCAAGCCCTGATTGCTACGATGCGAGAAAATTATGCAGTGATTAAGAGAAAACTAGACGCTTTGCAGGTACAATATTCAAAAAATCCTGAATTACGCAATATTGCGTTACGCATGCCTGGTTATGACAAGGATATAAATGCTTTGGGAAATAAATTAAAACAATTTGACTTTAACCCTACAGGTGGAGTGGTATCTGTTCCAAGTAGTGTTTTTCAAGGAGAAGAGGTTATGCGCCAACCCAGCGATGTTAGTGCTCAACCGCCATCTGAGGAAGAGCGGTTAGCAGAACTTGAGAAATCATTGAATATTGCACATACAAGTGTGCGAGATTTGCGTAATCAATTTGATCAATTAAAAGTGGTTAATACTGAATCTTACAATGATTTTGTGGGAGCTAATCAACTGCTACGTAATTTCTTGACTAAGCAATATGAAAATATAAATAAGGTGGATGATAATGCAAAAAAAAAATGTTGCTAGATCGATTTAATGTACTGCATAGCAAGATTGATGATTTAGAAGTTGATTTTACTGTGGGATATGTGTTGCACATGATAGATGAGGGTAAGATGTTGGAAGAAGTAAAAAGAGTATTACAGCAAACGCTGCAAAAAATTGTTACACCAGAATATCGCAAGGAAGTAGCGCTTTATAGTGCGGCTGATACTGTAGATAATCTCAAACAATTACTAACATCAAAAGAGCCTGAGCATGAGATTGAGTCTTCTGCAACGATTGATTACATGAAGCTTCCAGCAATAATAGCACAACGTTATCGAGCGCTGAGTGATGATGAGCGGGTGGCATTGAAAATGTTGCAAGAAGCGCAACAATATTCAGATCTTTTTGAGTACTACAAGGCAATAACATTACGAGCTATGGCACAAGAACAAGGTGAAAAGATTTTGCTAAAAGATACAGCAACTTGGTTGAAAGATAAACAAAGCAAACAGCAAACAGGGGGTAGTGTACAATAAGGGTTACATGATACATAGAAAAAAAGGTGATGAAATGAAGATACGTACTATACTTTGCGCAGGGATGCTTATCAGTGTCTCGTATTTATGGACAATAAGTTCATCAAGTGCGTGGAATACATTATTCCGTGAAACTGAGAATTTAGTGAGCGAAGGCGAGAATATTCGACAAGCTGACCGCAATATTCAAACATTACGCAAAGATGCTCATCGTGTGGGTGGACCGGTTTATGTTAAACGTGTGAATCGGTTATCACGATCACTTGAAGTTCAAAAAAGTCTTGCCCAAGGTGACGTTGCTCAAGCACAAAGAATAGTGAGAATGACGGGAAACGATATTTTGCCATCAGTTCGTGTGGCTGTGCAACAAGCCCAGAAACAAAAGAGCAACACGCATCGCAGATCACAAGAAAAACCGGTGAGGCATGAAAAGCCAATTATGTCTCAAGAAGAGAAAGAAAGAGAACCCGAGCCACAGCGTATTTCTTTGCCTATAGTACAAACAACGTTACCTGCGCCTGATCAGTCACATCCTCGAGAATTGATGCGTGCCCAAAGAAGAGAAAAAATTAATGAGTTAGTGCGTGAGATTTGTGAAGAAGATGTACCAGCCATAGAAGGGTTATCTTTGGAGACTCCTGTGGGAGAAGAAGAACCTACCGCGCAAGATATTAAATCTTTGACTGATGATGCGCAGCAGGATATTGCGGAATTTCATACAGCAGTACAGACACTACATACAGAGTTGCCGGAACTAGATAATTTTGCTCGTGACGCTGAAAGTAAGGTACAAGCATGTGAAGTGCGTGTGAAAAATGGGTTGAGTAAAATTTCAACACCGCAACCGCAAGCACAACCAGCAGTTGCTGAACCAAGAGTAGAGCAAACTAAAAAACATGTAACATTTGCACCACAATCTGAATTGGAAAAAGTAAAAATTATTGAAGAACCTGAGGAAGAAGAAGAGGAAGTAGCAGTAACTATTCCATCTGAGACTGAAGGGTCGGAAACCGAAGAGCTTACGTTATTTAAAGGACTTACGCTTGCGCCACAATCAGCACGTGAACCAACAGAGTTATGAAACGGGGAGTTGAGTTGAAAAGAAGGTGATGTAATGAAGATATGCAATATACTCTATACAATACTGCTTGTCAGTGCATCATATTCCTGGACAGTAATGTCTTCGGCCGCATGGAACAAGCTTTTTCAGGAAACTGAAATTGTCATAGGTGATGGCCAAAATCTTGCTCGGGCTGCAAAAAATATTCAAGAATTACGCAAAGATGGCACGCGTATAGGTGGTCCAGTATATAGCAAAAGAATTAAGCAATTATCCGATTCACTTGAAATTCAAAAAAGTCTTGCCAACGGTGATCTCGTGCAAGCACAAAAAATACTTAAAATGAGTGGTCGCGGTATTCTTCCTGCAGTGCGCGAGGCCGTTGAACAAGCGCAACTTGACAGCAAAAACCGTCGTCGGCCGATAAGCGCACCCGTAAAAGAACCGGCTATTATTCGCGAAAAACCTATAACACGACCAGTTCCTGTGGAAAAAGACAAAAAACCAATTGTTTATGTAGAACCAGAGACAGAAGAACCTATCGAAGAACTGCAACCTATTTCACAAAAACCGATACAAGAGGAACAAACTCCGCAACCCGCGTTGCCTGCTGAGCCTGAAATTATCCAGCCACCGATGGGGACTGAAGAGGTGGATCTATCAGAAGAAGCGATTGATAAATTATTGCTAGAAAACGCCGGGCAGGAGTCGAATGAACCGAGTCCTGGTGTAAGCGAAGAAGATAAAAAAAAACAGCAGGAAGCACGACTGTTAGAAGAACAAAAACGTAAAGAAGCTGAAGAAACAAAAAAAAAAGCAGATGAGCAAGCGCTCAAGCCCCAGCTACAATTGAAAGCCATTCTTGATGAAGTGCAAGGAATCAACAATGATCTTGCAAAAAAATACAGCACTCTATCACAGATTCAGGTTACCGCGGATACGCAGTTCGATACCTTGATGACAACCTATCAAACGCAATCATCCATTGAGTTAGCACGTAAAAAACAGAAAGAAGCGCAAACTATATTAGATACATATAGTGGGGGGATTTTTACTGGATACTCAGGGCGCGCCCTAGAAGATGAGCAGATAATCTATGAGCAAATACAAGGTGTGATACAGCAGATTGAGAAATTGCATCATGATGTTCAGCAAAAAATTAAAGATATGCTATCGAAAAAAGCACAATTTACTGAGCCTGACGTTGGGTTTATTAAAGAAGAACCAGTAAAGACTGCTCCAGAACCAGAAAAAGACATTGAAAAATTACTTGAGGAAGCTGCAGGGTGGGGAGGCGAAGAACCATCTACTTTACCAGAGGGTTCTACAGCGCAAGAAGAGATTGTGCGCGCAGAACAAAAGCGTCAGGAAGAGGAGCGTACACGGGCTGAGCTAGAGCGAAAACGTAAAGAAGCCGAAGAGTTGGAAAAATCACTCACTATGGTACGAGTACAGGTATCATTATTTGAACAAGAGTATAAAGACGCTCTTGCAAAGGTCCAAGGCGTAAAGAATTTTATCGCACAAAAATATTATAACGAGCTTAACGAGAGATCTATAGTTGCTCAGATGGAAAGAATCCGTGTGCAGGCCGATCGACAGGTAAAAATTGCCAAAGAGCAATTACAAACTACGCAAGAAAGCGCACAAAAGGTTGTGGCACTTATTCCTCCTGAGCATCCTGCAATGATTGCCGGGGTACAGCAAAAAGTAGCGCATATGCAATCTTTAGTGAAACAGATTGGGCAACTCTATAAAGACAGTAACCAAAAATTTCAGGAAATTTTAAACAAGCAAGAACATGGAGCAGAAGCAACAAGAGTTGCAACAGAGGCCAAGAGAAAAATAGACGAAGAAGCCTATAAATCAGCATCGCAAGAGCAAAAAAAATTAATTAATATTAGTGCTGAAGTAGCAAAAATTGATGCATTAATTGTAGCAGAGCAGCAGGATTTGCAGTCTCTGGACATTACTTCTACGGTTGACCTAGCGGTTTTAAAGCAACGACGTGAGGTGGCCCATACGCAAGCGCTGCTGGCTCAAACAAAAGTGGAAGAAGCACGTAGTGTATTAAAAGCCATTGAGGGAGTTTTGGGGAGGTTTACTGCATCTGAAGATAACTTGGAGAGAAAGAAGTTTCGTGAAATAAAGATTTTGGTAGAACATATTCAAACACTAGATGATCAAAATAAACGAAAATTGCAGGAGATTGAAAGGGAACAACAACGTTTGGCGCAAGAGCAGGCAGCAAAAGAACGTGTGCCAGCTAAGGAAGCAGCAAGCACGGTGCCAGCAACAACTCTTCCCGCAGTTAAACCAGAACCAGCTCGGCCAGAGGAGGCGGCGCCAGTAATACCGGCTACCACTCTTCCCGCCAAAGAAATTGGGATAGGGGAAGGTAGTAAAATCAAAGAGCCTGTAACAGGCGAATTGAGCCCAGTGGTAAAAAAAGCTAGGCCCCGGACAAGGAAACCACGCATATCGCCAGAATTGACGCAACTTATTGCCGATTTGACCACAATAAAAGATAAGGTTGAAGAAAAGTATCTGGCTTTGCAAGGCATCACATTTACTGCTGATATTAATCTTGAAGAACTGAATAAAAATTATGCGGTACAAGAGGATGTTGCTCGAGCCAAAGCACTCCAAGAAGAGGCGCGAAAAAAGGCTTCCGGTGATGCTGCAAGTAGGGGTGCTTTAGCGACCATAGACGAATTGGTAAGATCCATTGAAAATTTTAATGCTAAAATTAACGTATTGTTGCGTAATATTGCACAGAAGCAAACAGATTTAGCAGAAGCTAAGCAGAAAGAAGAAGCAAAAAAACAGGCAGAAGAGCGTAAAAAAACTGAAGATGCACGGCGTAATATAGAGTCAGCTAAAATTGAAGAAAATAGGTTGGGGCCAATTTATAGCCAACTGCAGGAGATGCTGGCAGCTGCTGAAAAAGCATGTAAAGATACAGGCGATGCAATATTTGGTAGAGGATGGGCGCAACCCAGTGTCGGTGTAATTGTTTCTGCAAAAAACAAATATATAGAAGCAAAAAATAAGCGACAGGAAACGGTTAATGCTCAATTAATGCAGGCAGAAGCTCTAGGAAAAAGAATTAAGGAATTAGATTCGAATAATACTCAAGTAACAAAAACGTTAGGTGCTATACGTGATCTTGCTGAAAACATCAAACGTGTAGATGACGCGTGTATACTACAGTTACAGCAATGGGAAGATACAAGAAGGGAAAACAGGGCGATCACAAGATAAAAGTGCTTCTTATGGCTCTGCAAAAATCGAATATCTCTGATTCTATAGGCTTTTCTTATTTTTTGCGTACACGCTATACTCATATGTGTACCCTATAATAGATGAGTATTACATATGATTCAGGCACGCGAATTAGAATTGGCTTTTGGTGATCAGGTTATTTTTGATGACCTTTCGTTTACCCTACAAAATAATCAACGTATTGGACTGGTTGGCCGCAATGGTTCGGGCAAATCAACGTTGCTCAAAATCATGGCCCATCAGCAAGAGGCTGATAGTGGTGTGGTGAGCATTGGTAAAGGCACCAAGGTAGCCTATATGCCGCAAGAGGTAGTTCTTGCGTCTTCTTTATCAATACTTGATGAAACATTGAGTGTATGGGGTGATCTGTTGCAATGGCAACAGGAGATTGATCGATTGACGCCGCGTATGCAGAATCAACCTACCGCTGAAGAAATTGACCGCTATGCTCGTGCGTACGATGCATTAGGGGAGTTGGATATTGATATAATACGGGTGAAAGCGCAAACCATGCTTCTTGGCCTAGGATTTACTCAGCAACAGCTTTTAAGCTCTGTTGCCACATTGAGTACTGGCTGGAAGATGCGTATTGTGCTTGCAAAGTTGCTTTTGCAGGATGCAGATTTTTACCTTTTTGATGAGCCAACTAACCATCTTGACCTTATTGCTAAAGAGTGGTTCTTGAAATTTTTAAAGACAGCCCCATTTGGCTTTATGCTTGTATGTCATGAACAGTATATTATGGATGAAGTGTGTACCCACATTCTTGAATTGGAATATGGCAAAGGTACGGTATATACGGGTAATTATACACGCTATGAGCAGCAAAAAGAGCATACCCTTGCACTTTTACACTCAGCACGACAATTACAGCAAAAAGATATCGCGCGTAAACAAGAATGGATCGCGCGTAATAAAGCCAAAGCGTCCAAAGCCAAACAAGCGCAGAGTATGGCGCGTCAGCTAGATTCTATGGAGCGGATTACGTTGCCGCCAACGTCCAAAATCGCGTCGTTTAATTTTCCATCAGTGCAACCATCGGGACGCAGTGTGTTGACGGTAAATGATGTCCGGCATCAATTCGATGGGCATACTATTTTTCAACATGTTTCATTTGAGATTGAACGTAATCAAAAAGTTGCGCTTATTGCACCCAATGGCGGCGGTAAGACGACACTATTTAATATAATTTCAGGGAAAATTCCTTTACAGCATGGTACCATCACGCTGGGTTATAACGTGACGAGTGCTATTTTTGCACAGGATCAAACGCGTGCGCTCGATCTTGACCGTTCGGTGTTGGATAACGTATATCATGCGTGTCCACAAGCTGATGAGCAGGTTGTACGTACTTTTTTAGGCTCGTTTCTTTTTAGCGGTGATGATGTACAAAAAAAAGTACGCGTATTGAGTGGTGGTGAAAAAAATCGTGTGGGTATGGTCTGCACGTTATTGCAGCGAGCTAATTTTTTACTTCTTGATGAGCCGACTAATCACCTTGATATTCCGTCAAAACAGGTTTTGCTTTCAGCGTTGCAAGCATATAACGGTACTTTATTCTTTGTTTCGCATGATCGTGATTTTATTAATAATCTCGCAACTCATATTATTGAATTAACACATGACGGAGTGCGGGTGTATCATGGTAATTATGATGTATACCGCATGCATGTGGAGCATGCAGAACATGAAAATAATCATGTTGATACCGAATATCGCCAAGAAAAGAAAGTGCAGCAGCCATCGGATCAAGGTGTGAATGAATATGCACTCAACAAAAGAGCTCGTACGCTTGAACGCACGATAGAACGGCTTGAGAATGAACTCAATAGGGTTCAGGCGGGGTTTGCACAGTGTACGTACGGTACTCCGGAGTTTAAGCGTTTGGAGTATGAAGGTGCCAATCTTCGCAAAAAACTCCAGGCAGCGCACCAGGAACTTGATGCGCTATTAACGAAAGTACAGTAATTTTATGAGGCGAGCGATCGCAGCATCCAGGCTATTTTTTCATGTTTTTCCATGAGATCGGTCAAAAAATTGCTCGTACCCATATCGCGATTGTTTTCTGCGGTTGTATTGATCGCGCTACGCATCTCTTGAATAAGTGCTTCATGCTGTGTCAAAAGATTGATAACCATAGTTTTTGGACTTGGAACTGATTCATTATCTTCTTGGATAGGGCTGTGCTTAAGCATCATACTCATGGACCCAAGTGCGTGACCGCCAACAGCGCGTACACGTTCGGCAATATCATCAATTTGAGAAAAGATTGCCTTGTAGTGATCATCAAATAGCAGATGGTAATCGTGAAATTCAGGACCAACCAAGTTCCAATGGTAATGAAGTGTTTGCATAAGTAAAACAAATTCGCCGGCTAAAATCTTATTGAGTAATTCAATACTTATAATGCGATCTTGATCTGTAATACCGAGGTTGGGGACGCGTTCTTGCACATGTGCCATGTAGATACTCCTTATAATACAATAGAGCTTTTTCGAAACTGTTATTTCCCCTTCGGGCTTTGCAATGCTTACAAAGAAGTTTTGAAAGAGATCTCATAATTTCGTATAGATACTATCAGCATTTTATCAAGAGGTGAAATGATAAACAAGATTTGAGCATAAGTGCTTGATATGTGTGAACCTGGATGCCCCTCGATTTTATCAGCAAGAGTGCTGAAGTAAATTTTATGTAATATATATACATTTTGAAAAAATAGCTTAAAATTATATTAAAATACAGCTAGGCTATACAAATACCCCGCTGCCTTAATTATTTCTATTAGAAACATTTCTCTGTAGAGGCTTAATTAAAGCTCATTGGTGTTATAGGCACGTGCGCATCAAGTGGTCCAATAATTTTGTAGGAAAAAACAAGGGTACCGTTATGAAAAAGATTATCGTATCTGCTATTGGGTTAAGTATTGTTATTTTACTTTTGCTGCAAAATCATACAAACAAACATATGTATATGTGGAGAAGCTTGTTTGGCACTATTGCCACTGATACAAGCAATCATGTGCTAGATACGCAGCCGCGCCGTATTGCTGTTATAGGCGCTGGTCTGGCGGGATTAAGTTTAGGTCATGAGCTGAAAAAGCATACTATTGACTCCTTTGTGATCTATGAAGGGCGTGATGAGCGTGTTGGCGGTCGCGTTATGACCTGTAAATTTATCGATGCTCAGGGTAATGAACGTTATGCAGAGTTGGGAGGTGAAAACTTTCTTGATGCCGGGCCAGAAGTACCTGAGAGTCGCAAACTTATACAGGAAATGGGTTTGGAAGTATGTGAAACGTATAATCCTGATATTACAGTGAACTATTTTGATGGGCACAATATAATCAATATAGCGACGGAAATAGCGCCCTATAATTTCAGCAAAGATACCTTATGGGACCATTTAAAACAACTGGCAAAATCTGCTACTACGGTTGACACTGTTTTGGAAATGTTATTTGGTGAAAATATGGCATTGCGTCATTACTTTAATATGCGCATGGCATGTTATGAAGGGGGACAGGGTACTGCATTATCGAGCTGGCATATTGACTCTTTATATCGCTTTTTACTTGATAAAATATATAGCACACAACCTGAGTTTCATGATGTTGAATTTCGTAATTTCTTAGGGATAAAAGGTGGCAACAGTGTGTTGGTAAATCGCCTTGCTCAAGAGCTTGATGGCCATATTCAGTTAGGCCACCGAGTGACTTCAATTATTAAAAATGCACAGCAAAAATATGTGATCACGTTTGCCAACGGTAAACGTAGTATTGCTGATATTATTGTGTTAACTATACCATGCACGGTATACGAAGATATTGCATTTGCTTCTGATGTTATTCCGGAAGAAACATTGCAGATTATACAAAATGTGCAGTATGGTAAAAATTCAAAAATTATTACCCCAATTATGCAAAAAATTAATCATGTATATTGTAATGAATATGCCACGTTGTATCAGGCAAAACAAAGTAATGTGTTGAGCATTTTTTATTGCGATGAGCGCAGTTATTTTACGCAAGACACTATCGCGTCAACTTATGCGCAGACGGTTCCATTTATCTATGCAATTTTACCTCAACGTGAATATATAGCACAACCAGTTATTGCTCAGGATCGCGATATGTGCACCTATAGCAGTGCGGTTGGTCATAGTTGGATGACTGATCCTTACACAAAGGGATCGTATTCCTTTATTGCTCCAGGCCAAGAAGCAGTATTGAGTGCGATGAGTGAAGTTGCAGGAGAAAAAGTACGTACTGCGTTTGCACCGCTCAATAATAATACGTTATTTTTTGCGGGTGAACATACGACCGTCTTTTTAGATACCTTTGGGACTATGGAGGCGGCAATCGAATCTGGCACGCGTACTGGGATAACCATTATGAAACTATACGGTCTGGGCGATGATCTGTCGCAGGAATCAAGTTGTGCCTGAATTATTTCTTGATGTTAAGTACCAAATCGCATGTGTATGGTGTTTTGACTGATTCTGCCATACTGGTATACCAGCTATCGATTGTGCGCAGTATAAAAGGCAGTAATTTTGCAAAGCGGATCAATATAAATTCCACATGCGTGCTTGGTCTGCCATTATAGGTAATCATAACGTGGCGTATAGTAGGAAATGGAGCAAAATGCCGACGAGAAAAGAAACTTGTTGCGGTATCCTTATTTTCTTCATAGGCTCCCTGAGGGTCGCCCACTTGAAAAAGATCTCCTGAAGAATAGATGGAATATATTTTTTTAAATGCCCTATGCTGCGTTAAGTGCGCGGTGTAATCTTGTACGGGGCAGGCGAGTAGAATTAGCTCATCAATGAAAAATTCTTTTTGACGTTCATCCATGATTTCTGCCAAAAGAAGTGCCACGTTACCCCCATGACTATGAGTTATAATACGTAGCGTGGGTTCTTTGCCCATTTTTGAGCGATAATCATCCAGGAGTTCCACTAAGTCTGCGTACAGATCTTCAGCTGCCTGTCGACGGGCTTTAAAACAGAGCTTGCCTGACCATCCGAAAAGATAAAAGTGATCAGGGTTAAAATTATGGGGATCGGCCTGAGTAACCGTATCTGTGAGTGTTCTTAAATGAAAATCAGTTGAAAGCTCATCTTTATGATGTAGTCCAGGGAGGCAATCAAAGAACCGCCGGACTGGCTTTATGGCAAGTACCTGGGCAGTATTTTTTGTGCCATGCACCCAGATAGTTATCGCAGGTTGTTGCGTGGTGCAGCCAGAGGTTATTTTTGGTACAACAAGGGGAAGGGTATTTTCGTGCAAAGTGTATAAGGATTGTAAACGTTTTTCATTGGTAAAACATACTACAGAGGACATAAGGATGCCTGCAGAGTAAAGCCAGGTTCGGAATACGTATTTGAGGTGCATAACATACCCTCTTTCAAAACAACATAGTATCTTTTAAATTAGCCTATCTTGAACTCATAGTGGTTGCAAGTGGTATCCCTCGATTAGATCAGGGAAAATTGGCAAACAATCAAGTACAATCGACCCTAATCTCTGATCAAGAATATATACTAGATTACCCCTGAAAATTGAGTGATTTTAGAGTGATGAGATTGGTTTTTTAAAAAAAATTTTAAAAAAAAATAAAAAACTCTTGAATTATTCAGCTTGAATACTTTATGATAGGGATAGGAGCTGAAGTAAACGTCGCAAAGGAGTAGAATATACTGTAGAGCGATGGCGAATGCCGACTTTGTATCGGTAGAGCATAACTTTGGCTCCTTTTTTTTTGTTCCCTATTTTTTATCGTGTAGTAACATTGACTGGAAGTTGAGTGATTCCATGTGCTGTAATCAGCTTGGGTTGCCGCATCACAATGCCATGTTCTTCTGCCAGTTCCTGTGCGTGACGTTCTAGTTGTTGACGCGCCTGACATTCGGTGTTCATTGCTTCAGCCTGTGCCAAGTTACGATTAAAACGGATTAATTTAGGTTCGATCGAGGGTTCTTGCTCGTCAAAATCGAGAAAAAGTGGCGCGTGTTCTTTCAAATCGTTATGAAGAGCGGTGAAAAAATCTGATGACAGATCGGTGGCCATGAGCTCCATGAAATAGCTATAGCGTTCTGATAAGGTTACAAAAAGATCATTGAGATCGTCTGCATCGGTGAGTAAAGATGCTTCCAAAAGTCTACCAAGCTGTTGGGCGATTTTTTTGGTTGAATGCCACGTCTCCACCCCTTCTTCTGGAGACCAAACTAATTTAGAAACGCAGAGTTCGCAGAGAATTTGCACGCTATTACGCAGTTCTTCAACGGCTGTTGTACATGCAAACTGACTATAATGAGTATCAATGATGGTGATGATGTCTTTGCTTAATGCGGGTATTGAGGATGGGCGTTGCGCTTGGGCGGCTTGTTGTACGTAACTTTGGATGCATTGATTAATTTTTTGTTCAATCAAATCTCCGGCAAATGGTTTTTCAGCAATACAATGCCGTTCAAGTAACTTTGGCAATGCATCAAGTAATGTAGAAAATGCCTGTGGGTTGATATACCGGCAACTTTTTATTTTATTGTAAAAGAGGCGTAGAACCTGTTGCATATAGGTACGATTTTTATACGTTTGGTTGCCATATGATAAAAATCGTTCAATATCATTGAAGGTATTGGGAAGATACTCACGCGCATACAATGGATTGTTATAAAGATTGGTAATAAAATGATTGAGCTCTTGTGCGCCAATACTTTTGGTTTGTGTTGTCCATACCCATAGGGCGTGCGTAAAATCATTTAACTGTGGTTCTTGATTGGCTATAGTACGGTAGGCATGCGGCCGATCGGTTGTGGCAGCATAGAGCGGAATGCATGTTAGGGAGATGGCGAGTATAAATCTGCGCATGAAAAGTAACCTCACTTGATATACGTACATATTTTTACTTCTCTATAACTTAATGGTACCGTAGTAAAAAATGTTGTATAGGTATTTTGTTATGGCACTTTATTATTACCAAGCTTTTGCAAAAGATGGCAAGAAAATCACGGGAACCGTGGACGCTTCGTCAATACAGGGGGTGCGTGAGCTGTTAAATCGGCAAGGAATATTTCCTATTGCTATCGCGCTTGAATCTGAAAAAACGAGGGTGCCATGGTGGCGGCGTATGTTGATCCGTGGTGTTTCGACAAAAGAAACTATTCTGTTCACGAAACAGTTGGCAATATTGTTGAAATCAGGAGTGCAGTTGCTGCAGGCGCTTGAATTATTACTTGATCATTTTTCAGGGAGGCTCGGATCAATTTTATCTCAGGTTAAAGATGATATCAAAGAGGGTACCGCGCTTGCCAAATCCTTAAAAAAATACCCTGAAGTGTTTGATACTATTTATGTACAACTGGTGCGTGCAGGGGAGGCCAGCGGAAAGCTTGAGCTTATTTTGGATCGATTGGTTGAATATATGGAGCGACGCCAAGAAAGTGCTGCCCGTCTTAAATCGGCACTGCGCAAACCATTGCTGCAACTGGGTGTGGCATTGTGTGTGGTAACCTTTTTATTAATAGTAGCAGTTCCTCAAATGGCTGAAGTATTTTCATCTTTTGATCGTGAACTTCCGTGGCCGACACGAGTTTTAATGGCAATTTCTGATTTTATACTCGCACATTATATAATTCTTATCGGGCTTATTGTTAGCGTCGTTGCTCTATTTTTGTATTGGAAATCAACGCCATCGGGTGCTCGACAGTTTGATCAATTGATCTTACGGTTGCCACTGATTGGCTATTTTGCACGTATGAATGCGGTGGTACAATTTTCGCGTACGCTGGGTATACTGTTTGAAAGTGGCGTTAATCTGCCAGAATCGCTCGATATTGTGGTGAATATTGTTGATAATAAAGTCCTTGCTGATGCATTATCTCAGGCGCGTGATAAAATTATTAAACAAGGTAAAATTTCTCAATATCTTAAACAAACTAATATGTTCCCTCCGATTGCCATTTATTTGATTAAAACGGGCGAAGAGAGTGGTCGTTTAGATACTATGTTGCTCACCGTGGCACAAAATTATGAAAAAGAATTAGCAGAAGAGTCGGAAAAATTAATTGCGAGTTTAGATCCAATTTTATTAATTGTGATGGCGGTGTTGGTAGGTTTTATTATTATTGCGATGATGTTGCCTATCGTACAGATGGGCGAAGTGATTAACGTATAAGGGAGTTGAAAATTATGGTACATACACGGCGTTATGCATATGATGGGTTCACCTTAATTGAAATGTTGATTGCAGTGGCAATTATGATTGTGGTGGGCTTGGTTGCAATTCCTTATTTTACCGGATACTTAGATAAAACAAAAAAAGCTACGGCGCGCTCGACAGTCCGTACACTTGGTGGATTAGTGGATCAATTTGAGGCGGATCATGGTAAATATCCTGAAACGCTCAAAGATTTGGTCAAACGTCCAGGAGATGAAGAAGTATCGCGTAATTGGACGCCCTATCTAAAAGGCAGTGAAGTTCCTAAAGATCCATGGGGTAAGCCATATCAATATCAGATAACGCCAGAAGCTGAACGGCCATATGAACTGTATTCTTATGGGCCAAAAGGTAAAAATACTCCTGCTGCAGAGAGAATAAGTGTGTGGGATTAAAAGACCAGGATTTACTTTATTGGAATTGGTGGTTGTCGTGGCTATTATGGCCATTTTGGCAACCATCATTATTCCACAACTTGGTCGGGGGAATGCGCGTAAACAGCGAGAGCAGTTCGTTATGAAGTTCAATACATTATTGCGCCATACGGCAGTTGACGCGATCGCGACTAACAAGGTTCATAAAGTTATCATTGATATAGTGCATCACGCTATTACCATCCAACAACAAACCACCCAAAAAACTACGGAGGGGCAATGGGTATACAAAACTCCACGACGTGCATATGCGCAAGTTCCGTTGGTTATTCCACCGACATATTCGGTCAAAAATTGTGTGGTTGAAGGTTTTGATGAAATGAGTAGTTTTGCGGGAGGGACGGCTAAAACAGTGTGGTTTTATATTATGCCGCAGGGACTTGCGCAGGCAGTGACGCTTAATATACTTGATCGCACAGACAAAAATCCTGCACAGGGCCAGCAATTTGGACTGGTGCTTAATCCTTTGACGGTACAATTTCGGATGTATGATGCGTGGCAAGAGTAAACAAGGCTTTTCGATAATGGAAGCGATCATCGCGCTTGTGGTGCTGGTGTTAAGTTTGACGCCGATTATGATGCTGCAGCTTAACGGGGTACGGGCAACCAGTAGATATGCGCGTCTTTTTGAACGCATGCAACATGCAACGACACTTATTAATAGTATGCTCATGCAAACGAACCAAGAAAAAAAATCAGAAGAAAAGATAATTAATCGACCAAAAACAACCATTACGCTGACGCAAGATAAACCATCAAAAGAGTCGTCTTTAAGTGTGTTTCCATCACTCACCTGTATGCGTGCTACGCTGCGTTGGCGTGAAGATAATCAAGAGCGTACGGATACATTGGTAACGTACCGTTATCGTCCTGTAAGCGAAGGAGCAGAATGAAAAATCCTGCTTGTCGCCATGGCTTTACGATCATAGAGATGTTACTGAGCGTGGTGATTGTTTCTTTATTAACCGGCTTGCTGTTTACCATCTTATTTCAAACCAATCGTGCGGTGCGCACGGTAGATAGGATAGTTGATGGTCATTCCAAAGTTATTTTTGTCAATCAACTTATGATACGTGATCTTGCAGGTGCCTATATTCCTTTGCAGTATATATGGCAACAACGGGAAGAAAAAGCGTCGCAATCAAAAACAAATGCACAAGAAAAAAAACAAGAGGAAGCGGCTAAAAATACCGCGAATAACAAAGCACAAGTACCGCGACTGACAAAGATTTTTTACGGGGATGCACATGATACTATGATGCGTGAATTGACGTTTATTACGACTAATCCATTGCCATCATATTGGGACGGTAAAATTGGTAAGCCAAAATCGCGTATTGTGCGGGTCACGTATCGATTGCAGCAGGATGAACAACGTGCGCGTGAAAAAGCATTATATACACTGGTGCGAGAAGAATCATTTGATCTGATGTATCCTGAGCAAGCGATACAGAATCAGGAACGCAAGCACGCCTATGAAGTTCTGCATGGTATACGTCGTATGTCGGCAACCTATTCTGTAATGATCCCTGCCGAGTCTCAGGGCGAGGGGGCACCAGCTACTTCTGAAGAACGACAGTTGTATACGAATCAGCTATGGAATGTTGAGCGCGATGGAGGGAACCAAGCATTAATTAAGCATGCAATTGTGCTCCCGCAGTTGGTCAAGATCGATTTAGTGATTGAAGAAGGCATGCGTGAAGAGAGCTACAGTTTCACCGTTGCTGTGCAAGCGTTAGGCGTGGATAAACAACCACAAACATCGTCTACGCCAGTGCCGTCTACTCCGGTAGAACAGAAGAATACACCGGAATCAACAGCGCAACAAAGCACTGACAAGATACAACCGAATATCACCAGTACCAAAGTAGATACACAAAAAGTAACAGTGATTCAACAGATGGACCAACGGCCGCTACCCTTGACGGAAAATAGTATACAACAACCGGTGCAAGGAGCATGATGAACAGATCGCAGCCAGGGTATATTTTTATGGTGACGCTTATTATCTTAGCGTCATTATCATTTTTAGTGACGCGTATCGCGTTGCAGTCAGACACTTTTGTAGATTATGCACGCGTTGCTGTGGATCAACTGAAGGCACGTGAACTTGCAATTGCTGGAATACATATTGGTATGAGTCAACTTTCAGATGGCATGGTAACAGAACAAGAGAAAGAAAAACAAAAACCTGTCACGACGGAACAACAATTGGCACAACGTTTGTTGCGGACCTTGGTTCCTCGTTGCGGAAAACTACAAACATATGTATTGAAAAAAAATAGAGATGGTTTGGATGGTACTGTCCAAATTTGTATTACGTGCGAAGAAGGCAAATTAAATCTTAATACGATATATGATATACGTACTAAAAAATTTGTTGCAGAAGACAAAAAAGAAGGGAATTATAAAAACATTGCGCAGTACATATTTGATCAAAGTGCGAAGATAATGCAGGGATCGAATCTGTTTGTGACCTATACGGATTTTATGAAACAGCGAACAACGATACTGAACGACGCCACAGAATTATTGACACAAGCTCCTTTCAATATTTTTGCGGATGCAATTTTTTATGAACCTCAAAATACATCTGAAGATGGCAATCAATCGAAACATTCGCTATATTTGGAAGATCTGTTTACTACATGGCCACATACGCGTATGCTTGAGCCTTGGTTATTAAGTGATAGTATATGTGCAGTGTTGGGATTGAAACGAACGGTTAAGAAGGATAAGGAAAGTGTGCCACAAGAATTACCTGCGACCTTTGTCTGGGACAAAGATTGGGATACTTATTTGGCACCGCTCTATGGAAAAAAATATATGGAACTTCCAGAATTTATTCGATCGATTTTAGCAACTAAATTTGAGCCACAACTATTCTCCGTGCTATCGTATGGAAAAATTGGTAGGGTAACGCAAAAAATGTTAGCAATTGTAGAGTTACGCGTAGTTACTACGCAAAAAAAACAGAAACGCTACGATGCAAACATACGAGCGGTTTACTGGCTCTGATAATAAAAAGGGACGGTATTGCAGGCTAAATTAGAAACACGCGTAGGCTTATTTGTTTTAGTAGCGCTTGGTGTATTTGTGTATATGGGTTTTCGTATCGATGCGTTCAGACTTGATCGTTGGCGCTATAGTCGTTACGTGATGTTGTTTGAAGATATTTCTGGCTTAGATCGTAAAGCGCCAGTCAAGATTGCAGGTGTGAAAGTCGGATGGGTGGATGCAATTGAATTAAAAAGCAATGATCCTGTTGTCGCGCAAGCGGAAGTGATGATCCTTAAAGATTATACTTTATATCAAAATGCACATGCGATTGTGCGTCAAGAAGGTTTGTTGGGTCCAAAATATTTGGAAATTGTTCCCGGTGACCCTCTATTGGCAGCTATAGAAGATGGCGGTCGTTTAGTGCGCCCGAGTCAGGAACCAGTTTCGCTTGATCAATTGATGGCGCAATTCCAACGGATAGCGGGCAATGTTGAAGATGTTACGCGATCGATGCGTGGTGCATTGGGTGATGTGCAGGGCGAAGAGGCATTGCGTACGCTCTTTGTAAATTTGAGTGAAACATCCGAACGCTTGCTTTCATTCAGTACTATTTTAGATCGTTCATTTGTGCGTAATGAAGAAAATTTGGATCAATTGTTGTCTATTGGCGGTGATATAAAATCGCTTGCGCAGCACCTAGAAGAAAATACTATACCGGCTATTCAACAAAGCATGGAGCGTATTGCTGATGTCTTTGATAAAGATGTGAGTCGTGCTGCCAATCAGTTTTCCACCACGGCAAGTTCTATAGAAAATGCGACCATTCAGGCTCGTGACGGATTCAGGAGTCTTGCATCGGTGACTGAAAAAATTGATGAAGGCAAGGGCTTGCTTGGCAAGTTGGTCAATGAAGATGAAACTTATCATGATTTGAAATTTGCGATACAAGGATTACGTAACTACTTTTCAAAAGTAGAAACCTTACAAGTAATTTTTGATTCTCATTTTGAGACGATGCATCGTCCATCACAAGAATATTACTTTGAAGATACAAAAGGATACGTTGATGTACGATTCCATCCTAACGAAGATCATTTCTATCTTTTACAGCTAGCTACTTCTGAGCGAGGCTGGATTGACCGTTGGGAGCGAAGGACCAATTACAGCAATGATGAACATCAAGCGGTTAATACCGATGGGCTGAGTGAAGCTGCAAAGGTCTTTCTTGTATATAACCAGGAAAATGAATGTCTGCGCCGCAATATTTTGAAAGTTGGATTCCAATTTGGGCGTATTTACAATGATATAGCGTTTCGTGTAGGACTTTTTGATGGATATGCTGGTGCAGCAGTTGATTTTGAAGTTCCATTGAAAACAGATAATTTCCGTTGGCTAACATCATTTGAAGCGTTTGATTTTACTGGTTATAACAGGTCATATCAGCACATTCCAGAAGATCGTGACCGACGTCCGCACTTTAAATGGATCAATCGTATGTATGTCTTCCGCAATATGTATATGACGTTTGGTGCTGATGACTTTATTAGTAAGCATGATATGAGTGCGTTTATGGGTGTCGGTTTGCGTTTTGGAGATGATGATATTAAATATCTATTCTCAAGCTTAGGTGGTGGCGCTAGTATTGCTGGCGGCGGATCGCAAGGTGCGTGTGCAGCGGCCTGTGGACGCGTGTAACATCATTAAAAAAGGATGGACGGAGCTCCGTATGAAACAAAAAAAAACTGATCGAGTGCCACAACATGATGTTGCACGTTTTATTGTTGATCGTTGGTCACCGCGTGCTTTATCAGGCGAATCAATTACGCACGATGAATTGATGTCATTATTTGAGGCAGCACGGTGGGCACAATCTTCATACAATAATCAACCCTGGCATTTTATTTATGCATATCGTGACACACCACAATGGCAAATGCTTTTTGATCTTATGGTTCCATTCAATCAAAGTTGGACGCAACGAGCTGCAGTATTAATGGTAGTAATTTCACGCACACTTTTTGATAATGGCAAACCATCGCGAACGCATAGTTTTGATACGGGTGCGGCATGCCAAAACCTGGCATTACAAGGATCATATATGGGACTTGTAGTCCATGGGATGGAGGGATTTGATTACGATCGTGCACGAACTGCACTTGCCATTCCGCACGAATATGCGGTCCAAGCGATGTTTGCGGTTGGCAGATTGGGCGATAATACTATGTTATCAGCCGAACTGCAAAAACGTGAAACCCCATCTGATCGCAAACCAATCACAACATTTATACATGAAGGAAAGTTTTCATTATGAAGATATTAGAAACGCTTGGAGAGTTTTTTCTCGTTGAATGGATGTGGAGTGTCTCGTGGGGCATTTCCCAAGCACCCATCGCTTGTTTTTTACTCATGATATTTTTATGGTTAGGTACACCATTCAGTTTTATACGTTCAGTGCTTTCTGCCCTCTTGGTAACCGTACTTTCATTCTTAATTTTTAGTGCATGTATTATGCTAGGACTTGCGATTTTAGCATATACACCAGCTCCTTATACGTATGATTATGTTTTGAGTGGTGTGCATTGGGAATCATATATTGGATTTGGACTTGCTGGAATATTTTCGTTACTGGAAATACTATTTTTTCATCGAATTCATGTATACGCGCGCATTAGTATGATGCGGATCTCGATCTTTGTGATCATGAGCAATCTTATTGCAGCATGTTTAACCCGTGCCTTTTTGTTGACATCGTAGCAATCAAGGGCTTAGTTACATTGATCTTTAGTACTACATGATGGTACTATTAGGTTAAACATAATTTTTTGATACATGCAGGAATATATCATGATGAAATATAAAGGATATAGAGGGGAGGTAACCTATGATGCCGATGCAAAACTGTTGCATGGGCAGGTATTAGGCTTAAAAGATGTGATTACATTTCAAGGGACAACCTCAAAAGAAATTGAAAAAGCATTCCATGAATCGGTTGATGATTACCTTGCCTGGTGCAAAGAGCGCGGTGAAAGGCCAGAAAAAACATTCTCTGGAAAATTAAACCTCCGTATGTCGCCAGATCTTCATGCGCATCTTGCTTTACAAGCAGCAAAAAAGGGCGTCAGCTTAAATGAGTTTATTAATGAAAAGCTCACTCAGTAGAGGTGCTTAATTGTTTTATAGCACCATCGTTTACGGAGAGATGGTCTCTTGTTCTGGCTTACATGAGATGACATCATTTAAAGTGACTTTCGACGATTGATGTTCTTCAAGGCCTAACGTGATGATGCGATCAATGAATTCCATGGGGCGCATGCCGGCCTCTGCTGCTTGGTGAAAAATACAGGTTGCTGGGGTCATGCCAGGCAGCGTGTTAATTTCAAGGATTACAACACGTTTTTTACCGGTCGGGCTTGCTGATGCAGGTTGAAAAAAGCAATCGATACGGGCATACCCTTTGCAATCAAGGGCTTGGTATACCTGTTCTATAGTTCTTTGCACGTGGGCCAAATCTTCAGGGCATAGTGGGGCAGGTGTGATGTTCTCCCCTTGTCCAGGAAGGAACTTTTCTTCAATTGACAGTATACCTCGGGTAGCGACAGCTTGGCTTGGTGGCAAAGCTTGTGGATTAGCGTTGCCGATAACACCCACCGTAAGTTCCATTCCGGTGATAAACTCTTCAATTAAAACCTGTTTTTTGCCCGATTGAAAAAACGTGGCAATAGACGTTGATAACATGTCGGCTGAGGTAATTTTATTGACCATAAAACTACATCCATCATCGTGCGGTTTAATAATGCATGGAAGCTCGAATTCTTGCGTAATATACCCTATTAAAGCATCTTGATTGTTCTGCCATGTAGCATCATCAATCAGAATTGATCGAGGCGCATCAAATCCGCAAGTTGCAAGATAGTGATTAGCTTTATATTTATCCATGCACAATGCACTGGCCAGTATGCCAGAACCATTATACGGTAATCCAAGCATCTCAAGTGTTCCTTGTACTGATCCATTTTCTCCTTTGCTGCCATGCAACGCAATAAAAACAAAATCAGCAATGGATGGTAGATCGTTCCATGCAATGCGTGCGGTTTCTGGTATGATACTGGCGATTTCTTTAGTCGATCCACGCACGAGCTGTGCATGTGTGAGATGATAAAGATGCATATGTTCATCCACAAAAATAGGAATCGCTTGGTATTTGTGTGGAGAAAGTTTGTAGATAATATTGCGTCCCGATTCTAATGAAATTTCACGTTCTGAGTTATCGCCACCCAACAACACGGCAACCCGAAGTTTGGGAGTATCATGCGTAGTACTGTTCTGTGATGAAGTAATAGTATTCATAGTATCCAACATGCCATATGCGTGTAATTCTGTGGCAATAAAATGGTTAATAATATCAGCATGGCTCATACCAACCTCTGCAGCTTGATTAAATAAATAACTTGAAGGGGCCATTCCCGATAACGTGTTAGGATCAATTATGACAACACGTTGATCTTGGGTGAAAAATCCATCAATGCGTGAAAGGGTAGAAAAATCGAGCACCTTACTTGCCTGTATGCAGGTATCTTGAATTTTGCTCAGTGCTTCTTGACTGCAACGTGCTGGCGTGCATTTAAACGCTTTTCCTGGCATATATTTTTGTTCATAATCGTATAATGATGCACTATCTTCAGGAACAATTTCAGTTGGCGGTAGTGCAATCCATTCATGCGTTTGTGCGTGCATGATTGCGATGCATGAAAATTCCATGCCAATAATCTGTTCTTCAATTACAATCGACTGTGGTTTGCCCGGTGCAATAGTGCTGGCGTGCATCATTGCCTGTGCAAGAGCGCTGGTATCCTTGACTATTGATATACCAAGACTTGACCCTTCAAAACGTGGTTTTACCACATAAGTACCGTGAATGTTGTGTTCATGTAAACGATCAACTAAAGCGTGAATATCGTTGGCATAATGAACAACTTCTTGTGCAGACAACATCAGGTACGCAGGAACGGCGATATTGTGCGCCTGCAGTATGTGCTTTTGCACCCCTTTATCCATGCCCAATGCACTTGCAAAAACTTTTGATCCTAAATAAGGAATATTTAAAATTTCCAACATGCCCTGCAGTGAGCCATCTTCAGCATAATGTCCGTGAACGGCAAGGTACATAAAATCGACATGTTGTTTAATCGCATCCCATGCTAATCGCGTGGCTTCGTTTTCTAATCTGTGCTCAAAATCACTGATTTTGCCGCGATGTAAAAAATGCCAGGGTAATAAAAATAGTGCGCCATCATGTCGTTGAAAAATGGGGATTACGGTATAACGATAGGTATCCAGGTGATCGCAGACGGTGCGGCCTGAATTGAAAGAAACTTCACGCTCGATTGACTTACCACCCATTAAAACGCCAATGCGTAACTTATGCATAATAGACCCTAAAAAATAATGCTTATTTTTTATGAAGTTTAACATTGCTAGCAGAAGTCGCCATGTATTTTTTAATAACAGCCGGTTTGCCTATAGGTGAGCTGTGGCGAAAGTTATTGATTTTTATGTACCTATGTAAGTAGCGTAAACAGCAATACATGAAAAAGGGAAAAGATGAGAATACTCTTTTTGTTACTGTTATTGCATAGCTCATATATCGCATCTACTATGCGGTTACATGAGATGTGCCATAATACGATACACAGTTGGCATATAGTGAAATGTATCCACAATAAACAATTTTCTGCATGCGCTACATGTTTTCCTCTATGTTATCACTATTGTAAATATCAATGTCCTTGTATAGTATGTTGTCAACGTCGTTGCAATAATTTTTTTGAAGCACAACGCCATTGTTTTATGGCATACGAATCTGAACATGAATAAACGAACCAATCTTGTATGGATAGATCTTGAAATGACGGGGTTAATCCCGGAAACTGACGTGATCCTTGAAGCTGCGCTTATTATTACTGATGGGCAGTTGAACATGCTGCATGAAAGTCCATATTATACAATCTATCAACCAGATGCAGTATTACAGGCAATGGACACATGGTGTATGCACCAGCACACACAATCAGGGTTGATTGGGGAAGTTCGTGCATCGACCTCTACGGTTAAACATATAGAACAAGTTATGCTCAATGTGATTCAAGAGTATTGTGAGCCAAAAAAAGGAATTTTGTGCGGTAATTCGGTATGGCAAGATAGGATTTTTTTGCGTAACTATATGCCGCGTGTTACCGATTTTTTGCATTATCGTTTATTGGATGTTACCAGCTTTAAGATTGCATTGGATCGATGGTACCCTGATAATCCCGCTCTTGCATTTGAAAAACAAGATGCACACCGCGCTTTGCCCGATATCCGTGAATCTATTGCGGAGTTGCGTCACTATCGGCTTTTTTTGGAGAGCCAAAAATCCAATTTTTAGTTTGTACGCAGGCGCCACCAGTAATACGTATTGGTTTAGCGCAGAGGTATTTAATGGCAAGATATGGTATTGGAGAAAAAACAATTGCTATTACTGCGTCGGGTTTTTGTTGGATTGTTACATTGTAAATGCCGTTTACTGCAACTGCAAAGCTCCCCAAGGCGCCACATCCTTCGCATAATGTAGCCAAAGCATTGAACAATAGCGGCGATTCTTGTTCTGTCTCATGTACTGTTTTGCGTAATCGTGCCCAACGTCCGAGATTTTCTTTTGGTAAATCAGCACCATTACATTGATATGCTACCAACAACAAGCAAAATAATATGTTACTTTTGTACATTAAAAGCCTTCCCAATACATAAGCTGAACATGTTGATTAGATTAACGTTATAATCTATGTTGTCAAAAGCCACATAATATTAAAAATAAAAATAGCCTCCAAATTAACATTCAGAGGCTTATGTAAGTGTTCTCGTATTATATGAGTTTATCTTTGAGCGTTATAATTATAATAATTATGTACAGCTGGTCCTGCATTAGGCGCACCGTGCCCTGCTCCAGCGTGAACAGGTGATCCTTGTGCATAGTAATAACCCATAGATCCAGCAGAAAGTAGTGCTAACGCGGTCCAAAATGCTTGCGCATAGGATGTTGTATTATATGCATACCATCCACTGATCAAAAGCATAGAAGTTGCTGCAATTTTTGGCGCAGCTCTATAGACCTTGGCGCTTCCTTCTGAGACTTTTTTGGCTACTTCTTTTGCTATAGCAACGGTAGTTGAAGCTATAATAGGGACAACATAGGCAGCGGTTACTGCACCAATGATCATAAGAGGTACGGGTACGTTGCTTACGCGTACGCTTGCCGCAACACTGCCTTCTATAGGCGTGTTTATATTGGCATTAAGCGCACCCTCCAAGACGGTGCCCGAAACACCAGACACTGCTGGTGTTGGTCCATCTGCCTCAATAAGTACTGCTGGATGCAGCATCATGAGACCGAATAGGCCTATGAGTAACCTTTTTTGTAATGTGTTCTTCATCGTTACCTCCCTGCAATGAGAATAGTATCCTCAAAGCTTCATTTACGGCTGCAGGCTCCATTTTTACAGGTAGTTTTTTGTGTCTTGCTCGTTGCAGTCATTATTGCAGTCTTTTTATTATACATTTTGCTCAAAATTGATTTGCTCAAAATTGATGGTGTTTTTACTGTTTTTTGAGCCTTTCTTTGGCATGAGCCGTTAGCACATTGACTCAGGGTAACCTGAGATAGTGTACATCCGATAACTATACCTGCAAAAAGCGCTATTTTGATACCTTTGTTCATGAGGGTCTCCTGACCGTTAAGATTTAACCTTAAAACACCTTAAATTGTTACTATTAGAATAAATCAATAAGATAACCCTGTCAAACGGGCCGCTTCCTACCTGGGGTATTTCTGGTAAATCTGTTTTTCTATTGACTCATTGAAAATTTATAGACTAATATCAAGATAGGGTGAAAAGGGGGGGAGATGAAGAGCATATTTGGGATGGTGATCGTATTAAACATGGCTATATGCCAGAATGGGCATGGGTATCAGCGATTTACCTACATTGATTATCACTTTACTTTATCTGCGCAGGATGCAGGCACGCTGCTCGATGATTTGGTGTATCACAATGTCACCTGCAATAAAAAATCAGTGAGCTATAGTGTCCAACATGCGCCAAGTCGACGTGATTTTGTCTATCTTTCACGCGTTGATAAATGGCGTATTGCTCGTGTGTTACGTCTTTATGATCCGGCATTACTTTTAACACCTGGGATGATAGATACTATCGTTGCATCTCTTGCAGGCAAGCGAAAAGTTATTATACAGCATGTTTTGCATGATTTTTTAAAAAATGCCAACAGTACGATTGAATCTGTTTTACAAGTATTGCAAAGTAACACTATAAGTTGATTTATTACGCTGACTTTGCCACCCTAGGTCGATATATTGGCGAGTAAATATGGAAAGCATATGGCAAAGACGTTACGCATTGCATGGATCACTAATAATTTCACGCCATATACCAGTGGTGTGACTCAATCATTACAAGCATTATTACCGGCATTACAGGACCTTGGTCATGAAATATGTATCATTACGCTTGATTTTGCTACCGCGACGCGTGCTCAAGATCCTTCTTGGGTGCTACGGGTGCCGAGCGTGGTGCGCTTTAATTACCAAGGTAATCCTATGGCACTACCGTGGCGTTCCTGTGCGTATGTCACACAATTATTGAGTGAATTTGATCCAGATGTGATGCATAGTCATCATCCCTTTTTGTTGGGGATTGCAGCACTTAAAGCAGCACAAATCCTCCATAAACCGTTAATTTTTACGTATCATACTTTGTATCATGATTATGCGCATCGTATACCGTTGATACCCCAGTGGATTACACGCAAGATTATCCATAGGCAGGTTGTGCGCTATTGTCATGCTGCCAAGCGTATTATTGTACCGAGTACCACGGTAATCAATACGATTGACAATCCAGCGTATACCCATAAAATACAGGTCATTCCATCAGGAGTGCGTACCGCATTAGTTCCGGTAATTAAACCTCGCCTTGATCATGATCATTTCTCGCTTTTGGTCGTGAGTCGCTTTGTGATGGAGAAAAATTTGTACTTTATACTTGATGCATATGCACGGTTGTGTGATCGTAAGCGCTACACCTTAATATTAGCGGGGTATGGCATGCAGCTGCATGATTTGCAACAGTATGCCTATGGGACTTTGGGATGTACTCATGAACAGGTTCGGTTTATTGTACGTCCTGATACGACTATGTTGGCTCAGTTATATGCACAGGCCCATATTTTTTTGTTTTCATCACACACTGATACCCAAGGTATTGTGCTTGCAGAAGCTATGGTGCATGGTGTGCCCGTGATTGCCTGCCACGGCCCTGGTCAGCATGATATTGTTCGCCACGGCGATAATGGTTTTTTAGTTGAGCAGCCAACAGATATGGCGAAATGCGTTGAACGTTGCTATGCGGATCGCCAGCTCTATCGCCAATTGCGTGAGCAAGCGTGGGTAACAGGGCATCGTTATGATCCGCATGTGTTGGTGCATGATGTTGTGCGGGTGTATCGAGAGGCAATGGATGATTAGTTTTTTTTACTTCAATGGATTTAAGTAACATTGCATAGTTATCGAGCTTTTCTAAGGTCAGGTTACCCAGAACTGCATCCTGCCATAATGCTGCATAGAACTTGGTTCCTTCTGTGTTATAATCATTGAGTGTATTGCCTGTATTAACAAATTGTTCAAGAGCTTGTTGCGCCTTGGGCATAAAAGAGCTGTTGCGCTGTTGGCACTTACGTGTTACACAACCCCAATGCCATATAAAACCAGGTATATTGCAACGATTGGTACGTAAATAACCGAGGATTTTTTGCGGTGCTTCCTGAGCTGTAATAGCAAAACCATACTCCAGTGGATTTTCGCCTACTGCTATCAATTCTGCAATAGTGCGCAGGCATTTTTCACATTGTGTGCAATTGCCACCTTGTACGTTTTTTCCCCAACACACGCGTAAAAAGGGCTTTGCAATTCCCTGTTGGGCACATAAGGTACGTATCCCTTCAATTTTTTCCAATCTGTCTACGTCATCGCCATCATGACGTGCCTGTATTCCTGCGCATGCGATAAGGTTGTCAATTGCTGGATGCGTGCCATAGGGATAGGGGTGGTCTTGGGTACGTGTTGATCCAATTAAGAATAATGAGCATCCGGCGCGATACGCAAGCGGGAATGCTACGCCAATATAGGCCAATGCTTGCATAGCTTGTCCAAACCAATTGGTGATAGCGGGACATGTGGTATGGATTTTATGTAGATCATAAAAATAGGCAAAATTTGATTTTACCCATGCATGTTCATACCCATGTTCTTGGGCGTATTCTCGACAACGTTGGCACACAGCACGCCATAAAACTTGTTTGGTTGGCATGACATCACTACCCCAAATAGTAATGAGGAGCTGGTCTTGATCTGCGTTGCGCATGCTCGTATAAATGGCGTCAAGGCCATGGCTAAAAAGCACGGCAGTACGCGCATGTTCAGCATCATATGCGCGTGGCGTTTTGACCAGTTGATGGGGAGTTAATGTCCCACTCCATGCTGCTTCAGGATAAAAAAGCTGAAATACGCGCTTAATTTTTTCTAATGCATAAAAAAGATCCTCATCCATAGCATCTATTTCGTAGGTGTTGTCTGATAGCCAGACGAGCGGTGCAACATTCATAATAAAAGGTGCGGTTGCTACTGTGTACGGCAACGTACTCACATCGAGTGTTGTATCGTAATTAACATAGAATGCATCCTTTACAAACGGCATATCGTCAGCTGCAACAATGGTGATCCGGTTATTATGGATGGCAATTGACTTGATGATATTGGTGGGAAAGATGTTTTGGGAGATCAAAAACAGTATAAAAATGCTCAACATGCTACATCGTTTTTTCATGAAAATCCTACTCTCAAAAAAAGGTACTATTTTGATGTAACGTATACCATTGCTTTCATATAAAGCAAATTCGACTTAAAATGCGCTATACTGGGTATTGATTGGTATTTCAGATTTTATCTTGCTAGCATTCATTGGATAGGCCTTTTGTATACATTATGGGAGTATAATGAAAAATTATCACGGCAGCTGTCTGTGTGGTTACATTAAATTTACTATTGCAGGGGAATTAAGCAATCCTCATGTATGCTATTGTACTATGTGTCAACAATGGTCGGGAGCACCGGTTGTTGCGTGGGCGGATTGTGATCGAAATGTATTCAAGTATGAACATGGTACACCAAAAATGTACCGTTCATCTGAAAAAACGCAACGTGCCTTTTGTCCTGAGTGTGGAAGTTCGCTTTTTGCGCTTAATGATGGCGGTGACAGTATATGTATTACTACTTTACTATTGGATGAAAAAAACGATATTGTACCAGTATCGGAAAGTTTTAAAGAAAGCGCTCCAAGGTGGATGCATGTTGATTTTCTAAAACGTACTAGTCACGAATAGATACTGTGTTATTTGATCTTACTAAGATTTTAAATAAAAAGTGCTGATCGTGGTTAAAGGTGAATAATAACTCAAAAGTGAGTAAATATTGTTAGAAAGTAATCTCTTTTTTTGAAAAAGTGCAGAAATAAGGCTATTCTTGCGTCTAGGATAACTCTATTACCGTGTATGTTTTACTATGCATTTATCTAAAAAAAATATTGTTCAAAAGACGCTTCAAGTGGCAAGTGCGACATTGTTGAGCCGCGTATTCGGCATTATACGCGAATTTCTCATGGTGAGTTATTTGGGAGCCGGTGCAACATCGGATGCTTTTATTGCAGCATTTCGCGTTCCTAATGCTTTGCGAAAAATTTTTGCTGAAGGTGCGCTATCAGCAACCTTTATCCCTTCGTTGATAAAAACTACGCGTACACAAGGCCAAACAGCTGCGGATCGCCTTATGACGTTGGGTATTATTATTTTTGAAGGTACATTGCTTGTCGTGTGCGTAGGTGCCATGTGGAAAGCTGAGGCGATCATACGATTCGTTGCACCCGGCTTTTTACCCGAACAAATTCAGGATGCGGTACCTTTTTTACGTTTGTTAATGCCCTTCATTATTTTTATATCAAGTAGTGCATTGCTTGCTGGTGCTTTGCAATCGGTAGGAAAGTTTCTTGTTCCTGCATACGCTCCTGTAATGCTTAATATTGTTTTAATCGGTGGATTATTGTTGTGTATTGCCGGTAAGCTGCCTATCTTTTATTTGTGTATTACTATTCTTGTAGGTGGGTGCATTACGTTATTGCTTCATCTTATTGCTTATGTGCGCAGTAATTTTGCTTTACGAATCAGCATTAATAGAGCTACTTTGACAACATTTTGGTCAATCATGGTACGTTTTATACCGTGCTCGATCAGCATGAGCATAACAGAAATATCGGGATTTATTGATTGTCGTTTTGGTTCATATCTTGCCGTTGGAACACTCTCGTTGGTGAATTACGCGAATCGTTTTTTGGGAATTCCAGTAGGGGTTTTTGGCGTTGCATTTTCAACTATTTTGCTTCCTCATTTCGCGCGCGTGAGTACGTACGCTCCACGACGCATGAGCTTTTATTTGTTAGAAGCAAGCAAACTTATTTTTTGGGTTATGTTACCAGCAGCATGTATGATGGCATTTTTGGCTGACAAGTTTTTTCTTACTATTTTTGTTCCGACCGGAAAATTTACGCTTGAACAAGCGAATGAGGCAGGAGCAATTTTATCGGCGTATTTAATTGGATTGTCATCCATAGCACTTAATAAAATTATATTGAATATTTATTATTCACTCCACAGTGTCTGGATTCCTTTTTGGATATCGCTGATTGCAACATTCATTAATATTGGTGCAAATATCATGTTGATCGGTCCCTTTGGCGCCATTGGACTTGCGTTGGCAACTTCATTATCGGTGATTGTACAAAGCATATTGCTTATGGTATTACTCCGTTATTATTTTGGGTTGCGTTTGTATATTGAGGTATTTATGCAATTTTTTATGCGCTATTGTATGCAATTGGCATGTGTCTTAGTGCCTTTGTTCGTGATCTATCAGTGGCTACACAGAACTATTGCAACATATCATGGCACTATTCCATTATTTTTTTTAGAGCGAATAGGTTTTTGGTTATGGGTTGGACCACTCTGCTGCATTGGTTTATTGATACTTTTTGCAACACGCAGATTTTTTGGCATTAACTTATATTTCATTGATTGAAGAGGGTATGCACATTATGGATCATATTATATCGGCTGGTGTTATTGTTTATCGATGTAATAATACGCAACGAGAATACCTCCTGATACGTAATCGTAAAGGGCACTGGGATTTTCCTAAAGGTAAGCAAGAACCGGGTGAAGGTACGGTACAAACGGCATTACGGGAATTACGTGAAGAAACGGGACTAGTGATTGAACATGTTACTGGCCCATTGTCTCCTATTTCGTGGATATTTAAAGAAAACAGTATTCTGTATCAAAAATTAGGCATTCTTTATATGGGATGTGTCGGTCTTGATGCTGAGGTTTATTTATCATCTGAACATACTGATTTTGCGTGGCTTACTTATGCAGAAGCGCTGAAAAAGCTGCAACATGAAACATCCCGAAGGTTGCTGACGGAAGCTCATCAAACGCTTGATCAATAGGAATGGAATGACTGTGTTTAAAAAAATTATATTATTTTGTTCGGTGCTCATATGTAGTGCAATACATGCTGCAGAAAACAAATCAGTGGCTATAGATAGGAAGCAAGTTGAGCAATTTTTTAATGCGAATAAAATTTCTTACAGCGTGGTGCGTGATACTTATGCAAAATTAAAATATTTGGAAAAACAGACTCCATATACTCTTATAGATTTGGTAAAAAAAGTTCATAATGATCAGCTCTCATTCTCCGACGATACTTTTAAGTGGTTGCGTCAAGTAGGTCTAATTGATGGACAGGGGTCATCGGGATACTGTTCTATTGTTCATGCTGATGTGAAAAAAATCATACAAAAATTGGCTTATTTAGAAAATGACTTGAGAGCATATGTATCGCATCCAGGATCGATTTTTAAAAATTGGCTAGGCGATTAAGCTTGTGGTATAGCAGACAAGAGTTCAAGACATGCCTTGATTTCTGTGTTTTGAGCTTGTGAATATTTCTGTGGTTGTTTGGATTTCCATATGAGTAAATCTAGTGCTGTTTTGCTCCCAGAATCTTTATCATTGGATTTCATGTGTGGATTTGCTTTAGCAGCAATAAGTAATTGCATGATTTCCTTATTTGGGGCCCAAGCGCATCTCTGCACTATAGAAACGTTAGATTCAGGAGTGATCGTGTGTACATTAGCTTTTTGTTCCAAAAGATATTTAACAGCATTTGGTAGATGGTGATCTACCGCCATTTCTAATGGACTTTGAAAGTGGCTATTGACTTTGCCATTAATATCAGCGTTAGCTTCGATAAGAGCTTTGAGTATCGGTTGGTTATGTGTTGGGTTAAGTGCGTGAAAGATTGGTCTGTTAGTGCCATAGAACAGTCCGTCTTCAAGGTTGGAATACTTATACCATTTTGGACAATCGATATTAACATCGGCTTTTGCGTCAATCAATAATTTCACCATTGGATAGTCTTGCTTCTCAAGGGCAATAGCTAATGGCGTAATGCCGTTTTCGTGCGAATAATTTATGTCAGCGTTTGCTGTAATTAATTGTTTACTTTTTTTATGATCTTGATGGAGAACATGTACAAGAAGTGTTTGTTCCAAAGAAAGAGAAGATTCTTCCACAAATTCAATAACGCTTGACCAATGCTTCTTATCAATTTTTGAATACTTTTGGTCATCAGGTAATTGGTGTGTTGCAAGGGTAAGTACTTTATCTAAAACATGCCTATCATAAACGCTTGTTTCAATAGATAACGTTTCATGTGTCGACTGTGGTGTTGGAGGAATATTTTGTGCGGGTTTAGGTGTCTCAGGTGGCATTGTTTTCTTTGATGACCCATTGCGTGTCAGCATATATAAAAAAGATGCAGTCATGGCCGTTGCAACTGAAACTCCCGCAATCTTTACCCATGTATGAGATCGTTTCTTTTTTTTACGCTTCTTGGATGTATGATTATTGTGAGAGAATTGTACTTCTGTATTTTGGCTCTCAATTCCATACAGTGGCACAGCAAAATTGATGCAGATGCATAAGAACATACAACTTTTTTTTCTAAGCTGTCTGATCATGGTCTATTAAAAAGTTAAGCAGTGTATGTTGTGTTCAAAGACTGAATTCTGTGTGATTTTATGGGCGTTAACAAAGATGATTACAAAAACTTCCACTATTAGCAGCATGTGGAAGTTTGAAAATTGGTTGCGGGGGCTGGATTCGAACCAGCGACCTTTGGGTTATGAGCCCAACGAGCTACCAGGCTGCTCTACCCCGCGACGAACTACATATATGATAAGCTTTTTGGCCTCTTTGTCAAATAATAAAAGCTTATTTTTAAACTATTATTGCTGTTTTTACGGCATCCTTGATCATCTGCAGAGATAATGTGGGTTAATTGGCTTGGTAGATTTTTCTTGACACCCTACATTTCGGTTGTTAGGTTGTACTTCGTCTTAGATTTACAGAGTCCCTAAATGAACAATACTGCACAAAGTATTGTTCACCCCCTAACCCTTCAGCTTTTCCCAAGTTGAAGGGTCTTTTTTTTATGGGCATGCTGATTTACGTATGTATGTGTTGAGTGTGCATGAACATGAAAATATATCGTTCTGTACATGTGATAGTTCAAGGTGTGAACATTGCACAATTAAATGCTCATCGCGGGCGAGTGCGGCTAAAAAATTCTGCAATTGTTCAATAGTGCCTTGCGCAACAAAATGCATACACGTAAAATGCGCCCAAGAATTTTCTTGTTGCTTATCTTGCGTGTAGGTAGTTGGCAATAATCCTGCCGTGAGTGCATGTTCCAAGATAGTGATTGCATACTGTGATGATGTTGTTATCCCCGTTGTGCCATGTATTGTTTGTTGCAATGTGCCCATGGTTTCATGCAGTTGTGCGTTTTTAGCACATTGATCTTTGTAATGCAGACTCTTGGTATTGAGTGCATCTATGCGTGCTGTGTAACACTGTATATATCTTTCCAGCGGTTGATAACACATATAAAACCATACTCCACCTGCAACAGCGCATATAAGCGCAAGTAATGCATAACGACGGTACGATGGAAGTTGTGCAATCAAGCGATATAAGCGACTTTTGCCAGACGGTATATAGTTCATGATTACCCTTATAGTAAGATTTGTATCATGCTACATACTCAATAAAGATTTATTTAAAATGTCAACTTAGTCCATTGCATTGGATCAACCGGAATGTTATTAAGCCGCATTTCCCAATGCAAGTGTGCTCCTTTGGTATATCCTGTATCACCAAGCGTTCCTAGTGGATTTCCTTGTGCAATTTTTTGTCCTAATGTGATATCTGCAAAATCATGTAAGTGATAAAACATGGAGAATAATCCCCAGCCATGATCAATAACAACGGTATTTCCAGAGTCTTCAAATCGCTCTTTGAGAATAACAACCCCAGATTGTGGTGCCCAAATAACTGAATGAGGTGCATTAGTTACATCAAGTGCTTTGTGCATGTAACGCCCTTTTTCTTGGGTGGTGCGTATGGTGCCAAAATCGCAGGTAACGCGCTGAATGTCGATGGGGGTGCAGAAGGCGCCACGCCACATTTTTTCTTGTTTTGATTTGCCTGCTAATTCTTCAAAAACGCGCTCACGCTCTGCAATAGAGATTCCAAGCTCTTTTTCTTTTTTTACCTTGTCTTTATCAAGTGCTAAATTTTGTTTTTTAAATGGATACATAACGACTTGAAATTTGTTATCGAGCGTAACGCTGTTGCCAATATGATCAGCAACATCAACTGAAAACAGATATTCATTGGGCGCTTCTTCACACGCTATGGGAATAAATGCTTCATAAATACGTGAATCTTGTGATTCAGGAAAGCAGGTATATTCTTGCGATAGTGCGCGTATCTTTGCATGTGCAATCTCTTTATTAGTTTGAAATTGCACATGTAAGGTTCTTCCTTGAAATACTTTAAAATCATCGCTTTTGGCCAGTGCGATTTTCAATGAGGTATTATCAATATTGAACGATGTTCGCAGTGATGTTTTTTGATGTTTAAATGTTTTGTCTACCAATTCTGCGTGGATGGTATGCTTTCCTTCGCTTATAGTGTCGCTTGAGAGAACGAATTTGTATGAAGGGTTATATAATCCTAAACCTATTTTTATTTGATCTGCAACGGGTTTATCATCGAGTGTAAGGTATAAATCACCGGCCTTTGTGCTTTCAATCGTGCATGCAATATCGCCGGTGTAATAACCACCATTTGCAATTCCTGTCATGGTAAGCTGTGGCTCGGCAGGATCAATAAAATAGCGATATCCTTGCCAACCAATCCAACCTATTATTAATGCACCAACAAAAACGGTAATAAGACGCGATCGTACCATGAAAATTCCTAGTCAATAATTTAAATGAGGTAGTTATAATACTCAATAATATAAATTTTTTAAAACATCTGGTAAATATTTATAAAAAGAGAGTTAACGTAAAGTGATAAAAAATTATTTCATCTGTGTCATGATAAGTGTGCACATTGAGAGTATGAGTTGTGTATGTTAAAAATAAAACAGGTCTTATTGGTTGCTTTTTTTGGCCTAAGTACTTGCGTTCAGAAAATATACGGCGAATGGAATGCGCAAGAATATGCAACAAGTAATGGCGGTCAATTCAAATATGCGCTCCAAGAGCTTCCGAAATTAGGCCTTAAGGGTTCTGAATTAATTTTGGATGTTGGTTGTGGCAATGGCGCTATTTCCCTCTATATTGCACGTGAATATGTCCCACGTGGTGAGGTTGAAGGGCTTGATAATGATAATGGCATGATCACCTGTGCGGTTACCAACACGCACCCTCACGCCAGCAATATTTCTTTCATCTGTGCTGATATTTTAGAATATACGTCTGAAAAACAATACGATGCAGTTGTCTCTTTTTGGTGTTTGCATTGGGTGCTTGATTATGTTGGTGCGCTCAAAAACATAGCGCAATTATTAAGGCCAGGTGGCAAAGCGCTTATATGCCATGTAATAGATTACAACCCGTTAGAGAGATGGGTAGCAGAGGTATTGAGCAAACAGGAATGGGCTGCGCTGCGGCCTTTGTATACAAAAATGCTACAACCGCCATCTTTGGAAATAGTGATTGATGCACTCAGGCAATCGGCATTAATTATCGAACATATCGAAATAAAGAAAAATGCTGAATGGGTGCCCTTTGATGTTTATAAAAAAAACTTACTATCGACCCCGTTATTTAATTTTGTTCCGCTTGAATGGCGAGATCAGTTTGTGCAGGATGTGTTGAAAGAATCTATGCATGATGCCCCTGTGCATGAACAGGGATATGTCGGATCTCGCAAGAGCTCTATTTTATATTGGCTGCCGGTGATTGTTATGATCGTAAGTAAGTAGGTGCATATAATGGCATATATTGTACAATCCCCGCACACTACCACTCACGTACTTTCAATTCTTTTGTGTCAAGTTTCAAGGGTTCATTATAATTTTTTCTATAGTCTCTTCATTATCCTTAATTCTGCGGTTCTTTATCGGCTTTATTCTTTAAATAATACCTATAAAGAACCATGCTAAAAACAGATTCTAATACTACAAACAAACATTGCAGATATAGCTTAACTGCAGAGCCAATTAGACCAAATTCTATGTCATAGGTTCCCCAACTAATTGAATTAAAAATAATCAGACCAAACAATGCTTCAGGTAACATTTTTTGTGCAATAAGCATAAGCTCTGATAGCGAATGTTTTGCTTGCAACAAAAGAGGAATGAGTGGCCATGTAAAAAAAGATAGTACGAAAAGAAGTAATGCATACACTACTTTAGCTACGCCATGCCAAAATAAAATTGGTATCATCATTACTGCGGTTATAGTGATCAGAAAAATAAGTAATAAGACCGTACGCATTCGTCCTACGCTACCTTTAGAGAACGCTGATTTATTTCCTATAAAAGGGAACATCAGTCGATGTATCACATATATGCGCAAGGAAAAGGTAATAAATGAAGCAATCCAACAAACAATTAAATTGGACAGGAAATGATCACTAAAAGGTTGTGTTGTGACCATAAGATCATTTATCGGTATAGGAACTCCAGCAATTAAAAGCAGTACTAAAACCACTATCATTACTATCATCATGAAGATAGGAGCGAATGGTAACAACAAAAGTACTGGACTACCAATCACATAACGTACGCTGGTTGTAAATAAGTTAAGCCCTATTCTCATTCTTGAAAAAATCATCGATCCCTCATTGTTGAATATGTATCAAATAAAAAAATTATAGTACGAAGTCATTAGTTTTTAGTGTTTATAATCCACGCTTTCGCCACCACTCTTCTGTTTTAAATTCTTCCGGCACGTCATTATTCTTATAGGCATCAGAATCTGGAGTTATTCCAAATTCTTTGTCCAATATTTTGTCATATTCCTTGCTAAGATCCTTTGGCCACTCTTTACGACAGTGCCAGCACTCAGAATATTTTTCTCCCTCGCGCGTCGTTCTCGTTCTATGTATTGTAAAAAAATAACGTTTTACGGGATTATAATCCCATAGAGATCTGAAGTCTGCTATGCAATTTTTTATAAAATCTTCGCAACAGTACATCGGATGATGCCCTTCCAAGATATAAACCTCTTCCTTCCTTATGACATTATGCCGTTCAAATAGGCCGAAAGCGCTCTCAACCTGATGTCCTTCTCTCTTTAACCACCATGCATCACTCTTGAACTCTTCTGGCAGTTCGTTAGTCCTATATGTCTTAGACTTTGTGGTTATATTAAACTCACGCTCAAGCGTAACCTTAAATGCTGACGAAAGGTCGCTCGGCCACTGATAGTAGCAATACAGACAGCGGTCGAACACTTTTACGGTCTTTGCCGTTCTGTTACCAAGAACATAATAAAATCGCATAACCGGGTCGTAACCAAAAGGAATTCCCAGATTATTTACACCGTAAAAGATCCATGCGTCACAGCAAAACATGGGATAATTTGGTGTAATAAGCCACATCCGTTTGTTTTTTATTCTGCAATAAGGAGTTTGTGGTCTTGTCATAACTCTCATAATTTTCGTTTCCTCCACCACTCTTCGGATTTAAATTCTTCTGGATTTTTATCTGAAAAATAAGGCTCGTTAATGCCATATTCTTTCTCTTGTATCTCTATCCATTGATCACCAAGATCTTCAGGGAATACACGCTTGCAGACAAAGCAATAGGTTAATACCTGTGTACCGCCTGATCGGCTATCACTTATAAGATAATAGTAGCGCATATCAGGACGATAACTTACCGGTACTGTATCATCGTTAACCCAATTATCTATCCATTCTTGGCAGCAATACATAGGATGATCAGGTCCTATATCCCATTTTTGTTTGTTCCTTAATATGCAATATGCTTTTTGCGCTTTCATTTTTTATCTCTCAAAAAACTTTCTATTTAGTTTAGCTTCTTTTATCTGCCGTAATACTTTAGATCCCATGTCCATTACCCATGCACCAAGATGCTTTCCATCCTCTGTCCACACTTCTAATTCTCCTCTATGCAGTTTGTCAGGAGAAAGAAAACGAGCGCTTGGAGGTAATCCTGAGAATCCACCCTTTATTCTTAAGGATCCCTTTACTGCTTTATAAGGTTCTGTAATATTTTTGACCCAATCAAACTTCTTCCAATTGGCAAAATCAACAATTTTTTCTCCTACAACACGCCCCGCTTGTTGTATTTTATCCTTATTATCACTTAATGCTTTCCCTATATTCTTTGCAGTAGTAAGACCAGCGACAGCACCTACTGCATCACCTTGCTTACCTCCGCTGCCATTGCTTCCACCACTGCTACTGCCGCCACTTTGATTGCTAAATTGAGGAATTTTACTTCCTCCCTTATGCTTTTGGCTTCCTTTTTTAAAGAACGCATTAACGTCTTTACCGAGTGCGTAGCCATCCCTAATTATCGTGTAACAACTCCAGAGAGTCCCTACATACGGAATGTACGGTAATATTGTTGAGGTTGCTATTGGTGCTGCTCTGTTACTGAACACAAAAATAAGATCCTTGCTGGCTGTTAAAGTGGCTGCTTTGACAGCTCCTTCTACCGCAGGTTGAACAACAGTATTAACTGCATCACCAACACTATCTACATTTCCTGTTACCAGATTAATCGTCAAGTTTACAGCACCACCGATGGCACCTCGGGTTGCACCTGATAGCCCAGCTCGATGGGCATTCGCTGCTATGCCGTCAGGTGTCATTTGGCCGTAATGCTTGGTAGCGGCTGCTGCATTCAATACTCCTGACATATGAAATTGTATAACTTCATCTAACGTGCAAGCAGATAAACGAGCCTTGCCACCGTATTTATTTAAGATACGTCCCAGTTGATCTTGTACTGGGCGTGACAGCGTTAACATTGCTTCATGTTGCGTAATGTCGTTGAGTGTTAAGCAGTTCAATTCTTCAGAAAAGCCTTGTGCTGCATAATACTCCATAACCTCTTTCAGAGTTTGTTCTGCGCCTCTGCCTCCTCTCCACGCAAGAAATCCGTTCCATCCAACTCGTCCCACTTGAAGTACGATTGAAGCTATACCAAGCAGGAGAGTGAAATTATGCGCAACGATTTTATCTTTGGTAACACAAAAATTACGTGGACCATTGCATAACGATAACGCATAAAGAACACGCGCTTGTGCAAGCTTTTTGCGCTGTATAGAAGTAATAGTTTTTGCGACTTGATTGTGCGTAACTATGCGCTGCCCAGACGCAAGTTTTTTAGCTTCGCACCATTCATGCAGATCAGCATCTAAAAAACGCTGCTTGTCATCGACTTCTATGACGTGATCACTAAAATGTACCTGCACAAGATCATCGACGGCATGGCAATGCCGTTGCAGTACTATATTTTTTGCCAACAGTTGTTTGGCACGATCAAAACTAAGTACTTCATGCCCTGGTTCTATTTCTTCTATAGGTCGAAAGCCGGCAGGAGTGTATATCTCAGTTCCAGCTGCAAAACCTTCACTCATGAGTGATTGCGCACTCAATGCCAATAATAAGAAAAAGAAGTATGTGATGCCCTTAATGTGCAGGTGATGCACACGATTCATTGACTAGATCTCCTTTTTTATCAGTAGAGTTGTTCTATCGTTGCTGTAGGAGCATAATGCGAGAAATGACGCATGACAAGAATTTTATTTTTTGTATCATGCTTTATATATTCTGCAGGTGCAGTTATATGTATTATTCGTAAGGATCAAAGATATGAAAAAAAGATTATTTTTGATTTTATTCATGGTTTTTCAAGCGGAATCTCTCGTGCTGCAAGCGCCAAATGTCACAGATTTGATAAAAATCCGAGCGGCAACGAGCGAAGATACTCCTGCAATTGCTGCCATTCAGCTTATATGTTTGAGATCAGTCTTTCAGGGCATTGTTTGCCCAACGTATTTAGACTCGCTTACTTTGGAAAATCGCGAGAAAGTATGGAACAATATTTTTGCACGTGACGATACGAAGGCAGTTCGATTGGTTGCGGTTGATGAACATAATCAACCGATAGGATGTGCGGTGGCTGGCAGATCGCGAGATAGTAATATTGCGTATGATGCCGAGCTGTATGCTATCTACGTATTACCGCATTACCAAAAACAGAAAATAGGGACATGGTTGTTACACACGGTTATTTCTGAATTACTCAAAAACAACGTATGCACTCTTTATCTGTGGGTAATTGAACAAAATTCTGCGTGTATATTTTATGAAAAACTCCACGCGCAAACATTGAACATCCGACAAAGAGCTTCCTTTGGTGATGGTCATTTGGTGGAAAAAGCATATGGTTGGGATAATCTTGAAACATTGTTAAACAAAATTTGCAAAAGGTAACCAACAGGTGATTGTAAATATCATTTTTGATCCCATGACTGTATTATCATTATCTTAAATAATAATCTGTGGATGCATAGTTATTCCTGAAGTGTACCGCTATTATTTGGAAGCTCTAACTCATAACCTTGTACGTCTTCTGTGTTGTATTCAGGTAACATAAAATTGGTTTTTTTAAATCCCAATGATTGATAAAATTGAGGTGTAATAATGTTAATTTTACGGCTGACTACCGCAATTGACTTAATAGTAGGGTAGTATGTTTTTATGGAAGCTATAAGTCGTTTTCCCAATCCTTTGCGCCAATGTTCTGGCGCAACACATATCAATTCTAATATAGCGCGTTCTGATTCATGTTCAATATAAAATAAAGCCCATCCAGATACGGTAGTATCTAAAAGAGTAACAATTAAAAATATATCCTGAGAACGTTTGAATTTAGAAATGTAAGTATCAAAGCTGCTAAGAACCGCGGATTCTAATTCATTGGTCCAGTATTCCTTATATACTGTATTAAAAGATTGCAGATAAACAGTTTTCAATTCATTTTCTAAAACGAAAACTTCAAAATCCTTTGGTTGTATTGATTTGAGCGAATAAGCCGTATTCTCTGCCTTAGCACAAGAAAAAAATAAACCTATTAAGACAATTATTACCTTGTTTTTCACTACTTGCTCCTGAGATAGTCAAAACTCTATGATTGAAAGCTGATACTTAATGAAAACTCTCCTGCTAATATAGTATCACGTGATTTTTTTCAACATAAAAAAATCAACCACTTAAAAATGCAATGCAATGCGCCCTCAATATACAAATTTTTTTAAAAATCGATGCAATTTCTTGTTATGACAAAAGCATTTTCACATAATCATGTGCATCGAATGGGTAAAGATCCTGGAGCTTTTCGCCGCATGTAATATACGTGATCGGAATATGCAATTCTTGAGCAATGGCAAAGACAATACCACCTTTGCTGGTGCTATCCATTTTGGTTAAAATGCATCCATTTAATGTTGTTGCTTCATTAAAAATACGGGCTTGTTGTAAGGAATTTTGTCCTAATAATGAATCAATAGTCAGCAGTACAGAAACTTGTTGAGAAGGGAGTAGACGCGTGATAACACGTTTAATTTTTTCAAGTTCATGCATCAGATTAGTTTTGGTTTGCAAGCGACCTGCCGTATCGATAATCAGCACATCATACTGTTCATCAAGGTATTGTTTGCATCCAGTAAAAATCACGGCAGCAGGATCTGATGAATTGCCAGTGACCACGGGAATATTTAATCGGTTGCCCCAGGTGATTAATTGTTCAGTAGCTGCTGCGCGAAATGTGTCCCCAGCAACTAATAATACGCGTTTGCCTTCTTGCTGTGCGCGATACGCGAGTTTTGCTGCGCAGGTTGTTTTTCCACTGCCGTTAATGCCTACTAACAATATCACTGACGATAATGGCGTAGATGTTTGTTGTTGCAAAAGTGCCATTAACTCATGTTCAAGTAATTTTTTTGCATCCTGAGTGTCAACGATCGTTTTGTTTTTATACGCTTGGCGTAATTTATTCACGAGCGCGTGGGTGACCGTAACGCCCATATCGGAAGTGAGTAGGATCTTTTCTAATTCTTGCAGAAGATGTTCATCAATGGTGGGCGTGCTGAACAAATTTTTTATGCGTTCTGAGCATGATGTGTAAATACTGGATAAACTATTTTTGAGGAATGAAAACATGAAGGCTCTTTGAAAGATAAGGGTTAATGCTCAATTTATTCACGGGGTAAAAATGCTTCTATGCGCTGTAATAAAAGTTTAAGTCGAACATAATCATTGTTGGTTAACATGCAAAAGGTGGTTATTAATTGATCTAAGGTTTCTTCACGTAACATGCCGAGTTCCGCTTGTCGGCGTAATACCGACAAAAAGAGCTCGTCATTACTAATTGTAGCGTTACCGGTTGCAAATAATAGCGGCAAATAGTGATCTGAGACAAAAAAGTTTTTATATTCATCATCTTTTGCAAGGCGGACCATGCTGTGTATTTTAACTGGTTCAGGGCCTAACGTATAAAATATACGCCCTTTTTCTTGATATCCAATGATACTACATGAAAAGGTGGTGCGCAAAAATTCGAAAATTTGGGGCTGGTCGCGCTTTAATTCTTCTTCTGTTTTTTGATACGCAATCGGCTGATGAGTGCTATCTGCTGATCCGGTTTGCACTTGATGCACGAGACCAAAAATGGTACGAGTCCCTGTTTGTGCAACGATCAATGATCCAAAGAGAGGGGTGACATCCCACTGCCAACTTTGGGCTAAAAAATAATGAAGTGCGCTTTCTATTACTTCAGCAAAGTGATTGTTGTTTTTCATACTGCGTATCTTTACGTGCTATGTTTTTCAAAAATGTTATGCGATGGATAATGGAAGCGCCGCGCGTGGTAATTGCATGCGTGTGATCTTTGGTGCCGTATCCTTTATGTTCATCAAGACAATAACCAGGAATAACATGATGAAGTCGTTGCATGATGTGATCACGGGTTACTTTTGCCAAAATTGAAGCTGCAGCAATAGAAGATGATATATGTTCTCCTTTAGGAAAATAATGTACGGGGATATGCGCATATGAAGTGTCACTCAATGAAAGTGGCATAGCATCAACTAAGATACATGCTGGAGTGCTTGGGCATTGTATCATAGCATGCATAAGTGCACGTTTCATGGCGAGTAGATTTGCTTGTCCGACATTGTGAGAATCGATCATGCGATTATGCACGATCCCTATGCCAAATCGTACGCGCTTTATTAGCCATTTGTACATGAATTCTCGTTGTTGCGCCGTTAATAGCTTGGAATCCCTTAATAATGTGTGTGAAAGACTTTGCGGAAAAATGGCTGCAGCAGCGACTAATGGTCCAGCAAGACATCCACGTCCAACCTCATCAATACCACATACAATCTTTTGTTCAGACCAGGCAGCTTTTTCGAACTGATTTTTAGTGTATATAGCGCGTCTGAGTCGTATTTTTACTATAGGGGTCATATGATCTTTTTTCCATTTGACACGATCAAAAAAGTGTGTACTATTAGAAATAAGGCAGTGATTTTAATCATTTATAATACAACTATAGCAGGAGGATTGCGCTATGTCATCACCTTCTACGGCATTGCGTGTCAAAGAGTTACTCAGAGAGAATGGTTGGACGACCAAAATATTGGCCGAAAAAACCGGAATGTCTGAGAGTTATTTAACGCATATCAAGAATGGAACGCGTCGTTGGAATGAGGATTCATTGAGAAAATTGGCTAATGCTTTTGGCATCAGTCCAATTGATATGTTTGCTCATCGTCGTCAACGCACAGATAACATCGATAATAATGTAAGTATGCCCGCACAATCAGAAGTTGATTTGAAGGTGCAGATTATTCCCGTGGTGGGAGAAATTCCATCCAACCCGTCACCCTACAACAATCAATTGATGCAGGTTACGACTGGATTTAAGGATATTTTTGTTCCAGTACTCAACACCAATGATGGTGCAATGTTTGCTTTATGCATTGAAAATAACCTTATGGCGCCTACCTTTGTTAAAGGGGATTATTTAATTATTTCTCCTGAAGTGTGGACGCGATCGGGCGATATTGCTGCAATCGAGTATGGCAATGATACCCCAGTTAAAGCGGTTATGTTGGTTACGTATACGGATGACTTTATTGTCTTAGAGTCCGTTAATCATAAGCAACCTCCAATTGCCTTAATTCGTGGTAAAGATCATTTCAGAAACATTGGTCGAGTGATTGCTCGTCAGCAAAAACTTTCATAAAATTTATTAAAAATATGCCAAAGAGCTGGTTTTTTACTGATTCTTTGGTATATTTTTTTAGGGATAGTCCCAAGTAAATAGGGTATATGATATTTCCCTATAGTGTTTTTTTAACACTTCCATTTAGTTGAGGAGTCTGTTTGTGTATCGTTATGAAGTATTAATGTTAGCCAGTCCTGCCATTACGCAGGATGAGCTCGCCAACCTGGAAACCCAGCTGCAGGGCGTTGTCACCAAAGCGGGGGCATCGGTTCTTTCCTGTGAGCGTTGGGGTAAATTCCGTCTGGCATATCCCGTGAATCGTAATGATTATGGGGTTTATCTCTTGTTACGTTTTGAAGCAAGCCAGTTACCGACTGTTGTTTTAGAGAATATTCGAACCATATTATCGGTTGATCAACGTAATCTCGTAGTGCGCTTTGTCATCAATATGCTTGATCCTAAGGCTTCTCTCGAGTACCATCGTCCGCCATCGTTAGAAGAAACGCCTCCAAAAGAGCCGGGTTCTTTCAGTCGTGGAGAAGGACGTGGGCGTCATGAAGGCCGTGGTGGTCGACCAGGATTTAACCGCACACGTGGACCGCGCCCAGAGGGTGAATATAATCGTGATAATCGCGGCGATCGTGGTGATCGTGGTGGCAGCAGCGAATATCGACGGGGCAGCAGCGATCGTCAACGGGGATATGATGCGGCGCCTGCTCATGATAAGAATGAGTCTGCTGGTGAGCATGAGATGATGAATGGGGAGGCTGAATAATGACGAAAAAAATTAAATTAAAAATTAGTGCACGTTTAATGCGTAAAAAACTTCGCACACGTGGCGCGGTGACACAACGACATTGTCGTTTTTGTGGCAGCGATGAACAAGCGTTGCAGGTTGATTATAAGAATGCCCTTTTTTTGAGAGCTTTCTTGACTGAGCGTGGTAAAATTTTGGCTTCACGTATTTCGGGCACTTGTTCTTTGCATCAGCGTAAGCTTTCACGTGCAATTAAACAATCACGGACTATGGCGTTGTTGCCTTATATTGCTCCTTGGTCTTAAGATAAAAAATAGTATTTATGAGCTAAATGATGAATGGGGCTTGCATGTTTTTCATGTGAGCCCCTGTTTGTATACAAAATAGTATCACATGCAAAAATTGATGCTTGAATAATTTATGGTGGAATGATGGAGTCTCGTCAAGATATAAGAAATGTTGCTATTATAGCGCACGTTGATCATGGTAAAACTACTATGGTTGACCAATTGTTGCGCCAATCAGGAACGCTAGCGTTTACTGCTGACACAGATCGTGTCATGGATTCAAACGCTTTGGAGCGTGAACGTGGTATTACTATTTTGGCTAAAAATACGGGTATTGTTTACAACAATTATCGTATCAATATTGTAGATACTCCTGGTCATAGTGATTTTGGTGGAGAAGTTGAAAGAACTCTCCAAATGGTTGAAGGTTTCCTGTTGTTGGTTGATGCCGCAGAAGGGGTATTGCCAGGAACACGTTTTGTATTGCATAAAGCATTAAAACTTGGGCTTAAACCAATTGTTATTATTAATAAAATAGATCGTAAAGATGCTGATGTTGCACGTACTGAACAAGCGATTCATGATCTCTTTTTAGATATTGCTATTAATGCGGACCAGCTTGATTTTCCTGTATTGTATGCTTCATCAAAGCTCGGGTTTGCAGGATTAAGTCCTGAAGTGCGTTCAGGCGATATGAAACCAATTCTTGATACTATCATCAACACGGTGCCTGCGCCGCGACCAAAAGAACAAGATCTCCAATTTTTGGTAACGAGCATAGATCGTTCCGATTTTCTTGGATTGATTGCTATTGGGAAAATCATAAGTGGTACGGTACAAGTTGGGCAACAGGTTATTTGTTGTAAAGATGGCGCTATTGGCCAACCAACCAAAATTACGAAATTATTTATTTTTCAAGGTCTAGAGAGAGTTGATGTCCCTCAGGCTTCATACGGTGATATTATCGGTATGACGGGCTTTACAACGCCTGTGGCTATTGGTACAACAATTTGCCAAGTTGGTAATCCATTACCACATCCGTATGTGGCGATTGATGAACCCACATTATCGGTGTACATGAGCGTTAACGACTCGCCCTTTAGTGGTAAAGAAGGGACGTTGTTGACCTCCCGGCAAATTAAAGATCGCCTAGAAAAAGAGTTACGTACGAACGTTGCATTACGTGTTGAGCCAACTGATACACCAGAATCTTTCAAAGTATCCGGACGTGGGCAACTACATTTGGGAATTTTGATCGAAACGATGCGTCGCGAAGGTTTTGAGCTGCAAATTTCTGCACCGCAAGTTATTTATAAAAGTATTAATGGTGTTAAGCACGAACCAATCGAGCAGGTTATCATTGATGTGCCACAGGAATATCAAGGTAGCGTTATGGAAAACCTTGGGCGCCGCAAAGGCGAACTGAAAAATATGTTAGCCTTTGATGATGGGCGTGTTCGTTTAGAGTATGAAGTACCCGCGCGTGCATTGCTTGGATTCAGAAGTCAATTTTTGACCGATACTCGCGGTACTGGTGTGGTCGCTATGAGTTTTCAGGATTATCAACCATACAAAGGTGATGTCCCGACGCGCAATAAGGGAGCCTTGGTCTCTATGGAGGATGGTGCGGTCACCGGATATGCACTTGATAATTTACAGGAGCGGGGGATTTTATTTGTAAAACCCACCGATGCTGTCTATGAAGGAATGATAGTCGGTGAAAATAGCCGTGATAATGATATGGATGTTAATCCATGCAAAGGAAAAAAGCTTACCAATATGCGGGCATCCGGTTCTGATGACGCTATTGCGCTTGTTCCACCACGTGCTATGACGCTTGAACAATGCATTGAATGGATTCGTCCGGATGAATTGATTGAAGTTACGCCGCTCACTATTCGATTGCGTAAACGAGGACTTAAGCCGCATATGCGTAAACGTAACGAGTGATGTAATTCGTGCGTACGTTTAAGATTGTAGTAGCCTATGATGGTACACGGTATCACGGATGGCAAGTTCAACGGCATGTTCCAACGGTTGCGCAAACCATGCAGAATTACTTTTTGCGTGTTTTTGGTGAAAAAGTCAATGTGATTGGTGTATCACGCACTGATGCCGGCGTGCACGCACGTGGCCAAGTTGCTACGTTCACCATGAAGCGTGCTGTTGCAGCAGGTGCTGTGCAATTTGCGTGGAACAATGTACTTCCTGATGATATTCGCATTCTTGAGTGTTATGAGATGCCAGTAGGGTATAGTCCCTTTATTGATATTGCATACAAAGAGTACCATTATCATATTATCGAATCTGGAACACCGCCGTTTTATGTGCGCTATGGATGGCGCATACAGCGTATGATCGATTATCAAAAGCTGTATGATACGCTGCAATTATATGTGGGGGAACACGATTTTCGCTCTTTCAGCACAGGTGATGATCGTGGGGATAACAGTGTTCGTACTATCAACAGTGTTGCGCTTGAGCCACTGCCATCTTTGCATACGCATCGCCTTATTATTAAAGGTCCTGCCTTTTTGCGTTATATGATACGCCGCATGGTGGGCGCTGCTATGGAAATTACGCTGGATGCAAAACGCAGTGGGGATGAGATTCGGTACGCGCTCGCACATCCCCGTGCACGACAACGTTTTTTGAATGCTCCAGCATGTGGATTAACATTACATAAAGTTGTATATAATAACGAACAACAACAAGGAGGACAGTATGAGAAACCGATGGTTTTTTTATAATATGAAAAGCTCAACTCGATATCTTTGGATATTGAGTTTTTGTGCGATTGGTATGAGCATTGGCTTAGTAAATCGCTTTTTGACTTCTCCCTTAGTGCAAAAAGGTATCAATAAGACACAATCGTCTGAATCAAGGCAGATCGATTTTTATCAACCTACGCGTGATCGACAAGATATTATTGATCTTTTTTACCGTAATCTAGATTGGCTTACAACTAATAGGGATTACTCGGCAGAATTTATGCTTGATACTCATTCTCCTAATGATTATGAGAGTCGCTACTTTGGTAAATTTAATATTAAAGTGTTACGGCATGATAATGCATTTGTAGGCTTTGTTGGGTATTACATGAAAAATTTTTATGAAGGTACCGTAGTCTTTTTAGCGATTCATGAAGATTTTCGTGGAAAACATTATGGTGAACTTCTGTTACGTGATGCTATTGATGAACTTAAAAAACAGGGGGCATCAGTAATAACGTTGCTCACCTGGTTGCACAATAAACGTTCACGTGCCTTATACGAGCGAGTTGGCTTTGTGGAAACCTCACGTAGCGATACTATTATTTATTACCGTTATCAAGATTAATTAGACACAAAAAATCCCGCATGATTTTAAATGTCATGCGGGATTTTTTTTATACATTTCTTAAGCTTTTTTTCTGTTGTGACGAGTAGCTCTTTTAAGCTCTCTTTCTTCCTGTGCGCGTTCACGTCGATCAAGCCATTCAGATCCTGCGAGCCAAGCAAAGAAAAGAGTTACACCGGTTGTACCGTACCGATAGTATTTATTATACTTATCTCCCTGGTCTTTTAAATAAAGTGTTCCAAGAGTAGTACCAAATGCTAATAAACCAAAGGCTTCTGGACGGTATTTTTCTCCTATGACCTTAAGGCCAAGTGCGTCAACAACAGCAGGAGCAGCGCTCATCACCAAGTCATTTCTTAAGTCAGTATTACGACGTTCTCGCCTTTGCTCGGTGGTCTCATTCTTGGTTTCTATGTGTTCCACTCCAATATGCATGGCTGTAATCATCGAAGTCGAAAAGCAACATGTTAATAAAAAAATTGGAGTATACATTAAACGCATAGAACACCTTGTATTGTAAGAAATAAATAATCATGTTTTTGAGTATTATGTAGAAGTATATATGATCAATAACAATAATTAAAGCTTTACTATTTAGTGAATTTGATGCTGCTTCATGGTTTTCTTTTCTTGTTGTATCCTTTGATGCTCAGTAAACCCAACATATGCCAAAAAGACAGTTGCAGCACCGCTTCCTGCACCTAGATATGATCGATCATTCTTCAAGCAGTGGACTGTGCTCAGTGCGCCTATAAATGATAAAAAACCACATGTTGTAGGTCGATAATTATCTGATATCAAACCAGCAATACAGAGTGGGATGCCACATATAAAGGCCCCAGCTACCGCGTATATTTTCCCTACATCTGTTGCAAACGTAGAACCATTTTCGGAAGCCGATGCTATGTTTGAAATATTAACACAGCTTATGAATACAAGAATCATATATAATGAACGCATGATGGTAGCTTTCTAAAATGATACCCAATGCATCAACGTATTGACACATTGGGTACGTTGTATAAACGTTTTGCTTTATTTTTTTACCACTTTGCCTGCTGGTACGTCCTTTTTTAACATAGGCAGACCAGTACGCTCATTTTCAATGACTTTGTAGCCCTTTGGTAATGCGTCCAAAGATCCTTCTCCTGCGAGGCCGGCGAAGTAATAAATTCTTTGTTTGCGACCTCCAGCAAGTTCTACCTCTTTAGTATGTAAGTAATACTGCTTGCCGCTTTTTTTAGATTTAACACCAAATGCCATCGGATAAACTCCTCCTGGTTAAAAAAAAATTACACTGTGAGTATAACAAAACAACGCAATGAATGCACTATCTCAAAATATATCAGCGATCCTTATTTGTTCTATATTATTTCCTACTATAAAACATGGAGAACAAAATGTTGTACACATAAAAATAATATTAATCCTCCAAAGATAGCTATAACATAATCCATCAACTTTTTGCGAGGAAAAATATAGTGATCCAAAATTCTTTCTACTCCCCAGCTGATGCATATAATACTTAACGCTATTAATGCTGCAAAAAAAAATTGATGATGGCTTGCGAAATTGTTCAATTTTTCTACCAATCTTCCAAACATATTTTTTATCCTTTTTACTTTATCCTCGCCTGAAACGGTACCATGTTGTATCAGTGCTTGAATAAATATAGCTCACTGACGATCCGCCGACCGTTCCACTTGTTGGTTGTGCTGTATTAAGAGTAGTTATTCCGCCAAAGATAGTATTGGCTCCACCACTATTCACTAAAATGACACTAAAAGCAGTTCCTAGCATGATGGTGAAATACTGACCATTTTGCGGAGTGCTTGGAAAATTAACCGTAAAACCAGCACCACCTACGTTGGCTGCTGGTTTTAGTAAGAGTATTGCAGTAGTATTTGCAACAGTTGTCGAACCACCAACAGTGGGAACAACGGTTACAATTGCGGAAGTAGCGAATGCTGCAGATGCAATGAGTGTCGGTGTTATTTTAAATGTCGTTGCATCTACCGTAGCCTGTGTTTGACCATTGGTAATAAATGAAAGAACATTGGCAGTTGCTGCTGATAATCCTGTAGTAGTACTACCCGTAAATCGTAGTGAAGGAACGGTCGAAGTTCCCGCAGGTAGCTCTAAAGCCCCCGTCATGACATCACCAGATTTCAATACATTAAGTGAAGCTGCGCCGATCAACGCTGCAGTGATAGTTCCGGCAGAGAAATTACCTGAAGCATCACGTCGGACAATTGTGTTTGCAGTATTAAGGTTAGTGGCAGCATTTGCTGCTATGGTTGCAGTGGCAACGTTTGCGGCTGTTTGTCCACCAACGGTACTGACGACAGTGGCCCCTTGAGTGCCAGTAACATCACCACTTAATGATCCGGTGAAGTTTGTTGCATTAGTTGCGGTAGTGGCAGTGGTAGCACTTGTAGCGGTAGTAGCATTACCATTTAATGCGGCGGTAATAGTTCCTGCAGAAAAGTTGCCTGAAGCGTCACGTCTTACAATGGTACTTGCCGTGTTGAGATTAGTGGCAGCATTTGCTGCAATAGTTGCAGTGGCAACGTTTGCGGCTGTTTGTCCACCAACAGTACTGACGACAGTGGCCCCTTGAGTGCCAGTAACATCACCACTTAATGATCCGGTGAAATTGGTTGCTGTAGTTGCGGTAGTGGCGGTGGTCGCATTGCCGTTTAAATTTGCAGTAATAGTTCCTGCAGAGAAATTACCCGAAGCATCCCGTTTTACAATGGTGCTTGCGGTGTTGAGATTAGTGGCAGCATTTGCAGCAATAGTTGCAGTGGCAACGTTTGCGGCTGTTTGTCCACCAACAGTACTGACGACAGTGGCCCCTTGTGTTCCAGTAACATTCCCACTTAACGATCCACTGAAATTAACCGCGGTAGTTGCATTAGTTGCTGTGGTAGCAGTTGTGGCGGTAGTTGCATTTCCATTTAAAGCTGCAGTAATAGTTCCTGCAGAGAAGTTGCCTGAAGCATCTCGTTTGACTATAGTGCTTGCGGTATTTGCATCAGTTGCGGCGTTTGCAGCAATAGTTGCAGTGGCAACGTTTGCGGCTGTTTGTCCACCAACGGTACTGACGACAGTGGCCCCTTGAGTGCCAGTAACATCACCACTTAATGATCCGGTGAAGTTTGTTGCATTAGTGGCTGTGGTAGCAGTTGTGGCAGTGGTCGCATTACCGTTTAAATTTGCAGTAATAGTTCCTGCAGAGAAATTACCCGAAGCATCGCGTTTTACAATGGTGCTTGCTGTGTTGAGATTAGTGGCAGCATTTGCAGCAATAGTTGCAGTGGCAACGTTTGCGGCTGTTTGTCCACCAACGGTACTAACAACCGTAGCGCCTTGTGTTCCGGTTACATCGCCACTGAGCGATCCACTGAAATTGGTTGCTGTAGTTGCGGTAGTGGCAGTGGTAGCATTGCCGTTTAAATTTGCAGTAATAGTTCCTGCAGAGAAATTACCTGAAGCATCGCGTTTTACAATGGTGCTTGCTGTGTTGAGATTAGTAGCGGCGTTTGCAGCAATAGTTGCAGTGGCAACGTTTGCGGCTGTTTGTCCACCAACTGAACTTACGACTGTAGCACCTTGTGTACCGGTCACATCGCCACTGAGTGATCCAGTAAAGTTTGTGGTATTAGTGGCGGTGGTGGCGTTACCACTTAAATTAGCGGTTATGATGCCAGCAGAAAAGTTACCCGAAGCGTCACGTTTTACAATGGTGTTTGGCGTGTTGGCATCAGTAGCCGCATTGGCAGCGACGGTGCCTGTTGCTACATTTGCAGCGGTTTGGCCACCGACCAAACTTACTACAGTAGCAGTTTGTGTGCCGGTCACATCGCCACTGAGCGATCCACTAAAACTTGTTGTGCTTGTGGCGGTGGTGGCATTACCGTTTAAATTTGCCGTGATGATATTGGCAGAAAAATTATTGCTTGCATCACGCATCACAATGGTATTTGCACCAAGTGAGCTTGTGGCGGTGGTGGCTGAGTTTGAAACTTTACCGGCGGTGCTGATGGTCGCGAGTTTTGTATCACTAATATTTGCTGCAGCAGCAATATCAGAATTGACAATAAGTGAACTTGAAAGATCCCCGAGTGCGTTATTATGTACTACGCCGGCAGTGGTAAAATTATTAATACTTACGGTACCGCTTGCATTGATGGCCATGTGTTCAACGCCGCTTGTATTAAATGATAATGTATTACTACTTGCAGAAAGGCCGGTGGTGGTGCTGCCGGTGAACACGAGCGAAGGTGCAGCTGGGGTGCCGGCAGGAAGTTGTAACGTGCCTGTCATAATATCGCCACTTTTTGAAACCTTGCCATCAATTTGAGTTTGTAGTGAGGATGTGGTACCTGCAAGATTCCCAAGCTCGGCATCAGTTACCGTGCTGGAAACAAGCTGTTTTGCACCATTAGTCGTGACTACGCGATTTGCCGTTAATCCGCCAATAATAATATTGTCATCTGTTTGCAATATATTTGCTGCACCGCGATACAAATTGGTATCGCCGCCAAAAACAAGTTGAGTGCTTGCGTCTGGCAATTGTACTTGATTATTAACGCCATCAAATTGTGCGACGGTATAACTAGCGACGGCTGATTGTCCCGTGGTATCGCTATTGCTATAATCAAATGCAAGCTCTGCAGAAGAAGCTTTTTTGTAAATATTCCAGCCGCGTAATGCGGCTAAGGTACCTAGCGGGCTTGCAGTATCAGACACGAGGCGCATGCCACTTATTTGTGTTCTATCTGTAGTGATACCCAGAAGATAGCTACTACTTTGGCCAACAGAGTATGCTGCAGCGGGGTTGCCATTTGCAGTATTATCAAAACCAATTGATTGTGCGCCGTATAACGATGATTTATAAGCGAGATCTGGAGTATTGGTAGGGGTGATTCCTGCTGCTATCAGTGTGAAATCTTCATCGGCCAAGGAGCCGATAGTTAATGCATTGTTTTGTGTCAAATCAAAATAGGCAAGATGTACATTAGTGGGATCGTTAATAAATATTTTAGTTGAAGAGGCGGTGCTTGCATTGAGATTAAGCGTTGAGCTTCCTTGTTGAATAATGTCATTAGTGCAGTTATTGATGAAAATTGAAGAAGCTTCTAGAGATGTTGATGCGGTATCACTTGGCGTTCCAACAATAAGCGCATTTTTATAGTGATTAATTTCTCCCGATGACATAATGCATGAGGCTTGATTGGTAACTTGAACGGCCGTTATATCAGTTCCTGGTGTTAAAAATGCACCATCGAAAACACAACCAATCACTTTTGCTGTCGTTCCGACATCAGTTGCCTGAATGTTTATTGCGACCGGAATACTGTTGTTGCGTGGTTCAAATACGCAACTTTGCAGTAGTAAGTGGCCACCGGTGTCAGCGATGAAATCATTCACATTTCGTGAATAAAGGCCGGCACGTACGGCGAGTTCAGAACCGTTAGTAACGTGTGCAAAAGTAGAACATTGGAGGCCAATTCCTCCAAGGAGTGATCCGATGCAATTAGACCCTGTCAAGGTAATACCGATATTAGCTGGTGATGTTGTGCCGCCTTGAAATAAACAATTAGCGCCGACAAAATTGACATTATCTTGTACGGATACTCCTATACCATTGGTAACAAAAAAGCAGGTGCTTACTTTATAAATTGACCCCGTACCGCCACATAATAATCCGATCGCAAAATTGGAAATAGTAACGTTATCAAGAAAAGATAAATTAGCAATACCAGATAATACAACGCCGTTACCACTTGATAAACTTGCAGATCGGAAGGTAAGCGTCTGCAACTGTGTTGTTGTAGTAATGGAGAGCAAATCATTCGTTAAACTACTTGGTATAATAGTAACGTTGCGTGAACTGCCTACAATGGCAATACCATTCGCGGTTATGCTTAATGGACCAGCATTGTTATTTTCAACGTAAATACCAGCTTCTATTAAAATTGTGATCGGATTCACGGATGATGATATGCTGTTTGCTACACTGATCGCTTTAGATAGGGTGAGATATGGAGCATTTTGTGAACCATCTCCCGTAGTATCATTGCCATATTTGGCAACATAGATAGCTTTACTTGCGGCTGGTAAGGCGCTTGTTCCTAGTGAGAACCATTCTGAGTTTGTTGGAGTGGTGCTATTTGCATGTAATACTTGCCCTGCTAACGGTGCATTGGCGGGTAATGCAACGGTATAACTTGAGGGAACAATGGCGGGTGCTTGTAATCCAACATATTCACCACCAGCTGCATCTTGAAATTGAATTTGATTTTGTGTAAGCATACTGAGTGTTCCACTCATGCTCCCGCCTGTGTTTGCAATGTTACCTGAAGCGGTGCCTATTATGTTTGCCGTAATAGTATTGGCAGAAAAATTACCTGAAGCATCGCGTGCAACGATAGTGTTTGGGGTATTGGCGCTTGTAGCATCGGTTGAAAAATTTATATCATCAGCATTATTGATGATGTTCATATGGAGTCCGGCAGCTAATGTTCTGAAATTGAGGGTAACGCCACTTTTGTTTCTAAATACTTGTCCTGCGCCAGTACCAACATTAGCCCCAGTGGTTGTGTCTGCGAGTGAAAATTGTGAAAAGGTTATTGGATCAGTGTCAATAATAGCTGCTGGGGTATTGGATAACCAACTCGTGCCGGCATTAATTGCACCGGAAAGAATTAAAACATATGCTTGTCCTGCTGCAGTTCCGGTGGCAAAATCTGCTGGTCGTGTCCATGCGCCCGCCTGCACAAGCCAAAGACCATTTTCTACGGGATTAGTTTGCCCAACAAGTAATACACGATCATTGGCAACAAGTAATACCCCATCGATGGTTTGTATGCCGCTTAAAATTATATTGGTAGTAGCGACCACAACGGCAGGTGTTTTTGCTACCAGCCCTCCTGATACGGTAGAATCGACATATGCTTTTGTTGCCACGTCCGTGGCATTGGATGTGGTGCCAAATAAAGTGATCATATTGGCTGCGAAATTACCCGATCCATCACGTACGACGATTGCTCCACTTGTGTTATTACTTGAAATGGTAGCTAATTTATTATTTGCAATGGTGGCAAGTGTAATATCAGCATCAACTAAGAGTGATGTAGAAAGCTGACCGCTACCATTGGTGTGCACCAAGCCTGTAGTAGCTAAATCATTGATGCTGACGATACCCGTTGGATCAATAGAAAGACGTTCAGCACTGTTCGTGCTGAATGCTAAAGTATTAGGAGTTCCTGCAGAAATTCCCGTATTGGTGCTTCCCGTAAATCTCAATGATGGTAATGCAACGGTTCCTGCTGGCAAGGTAAGCGCTCCGAGCATTGTGTCCCCAGTTATTAACACATTATTCGATGCACTTCCGGTGACGCTGCCGATGAAGTTAGCGGTTATAGTGCCGGCAGAAAAATTGCCTGATGAATCGCGTAAGACTAAACTGTTTGGGATGTTACTGCTCGTGCCGGTAGTTGCTGAATTATTTACTTTTCCTGCGGTACTAATGGTGGCTAACTTGGTATCAACAATACCAGCTCCGGCAGCTACATCTGCGTTAACAATCAGTGAAGTAGAAAGGTTGCCAGTAAGATCATTATGAACAACTCCTGCCGGCGTTAAGTCATTAATTGCTACAGTTCCTGCAGATGATATAGTCATGCGTTCTTGACCGCTCGTATCTAAGGACAGTGTATTACTATTTGCTGAAAGGCCGGTAGTCGTGCTTCCGGTAAATGTCAGTGAAGGTGTTGCGGGACTACCTGATGGGAGCTGTAATGTTCCCGTCATAATATCGCCAGCTTTTGCGACTTTAGCGTCTATTTGTGTTTGCAATGATGCAATAGCACCTGAAAGAAATGTTAACTCGGCATCGGTCACTGCGCTTGAGACTAATTGTTTATTTGCATCAGTAGTCACCACTCTGTTAGCAGTTAATCCACCAATAATGACATTATCATCTGTTTTCAGGATATTAGCTGCACTGCGATATAAATTAGTGTCGCCTGCAAAGACAATTTGTGTGCCAGCAGTTGGCAGTTGTAGTTGGTTGTTAGTGCCATCAAGTTGCATAACGGTATAGAGTGGTGTTGTTGAAAGTAAAAATGAATCGCTGTTTTGATATGCAAAGTTGAGCTCAGCGGTTGTGGCATTTTTATCGATTGTCCATCCACGTAATGCTGCAAAAGTACCCACAGGGCTGCCAGTATCTGACACAAAACGCAGACCGGTGACTTTATCTCTATTTTGCGTGATGGCGGCGAAATATGCAGCATCTTGAGCAAGTGCATAACTTGTTATCGGATTACTATTTTCTGTATTATCCATACCAATTGCAGGGGTGCCATACAATGATGATTTGTAGGCTATGCGAGGTTCATTCGCTGATGCTGAATTTACATCTATGAGTACAAAATCCTCATCATCCCCTGGGCCAATCGTAAGTGCATCATTATCATCTAAATCAAAGTATGCAAAGTTGGTATTGGTATGATCATTAATGATTATTTTACTACTATCTGCCGTTCCTCCTACAAAATTTAGTTTTGCAAGACCATTTTGTATAATATCATTAACGGTATTGGTGATAATGACTCCTGAAGCTTCGAGCTGGGTAGCGATGGTGTCAGTTGGTGTACCTATAATCAAACCGTTCGTATAAAAATCAATTTGGCTGCTATCAATTAATACGGTAGCTTGGTCAGTTACCTGCAATACTGTTGAACTGTTAGGTGATGATGTGTTTCCATTAAATATGCATGCAGATATTCTTGCTCGTGTGCCAGCACCGTCTACGATTATATCGACTACGGTTGGTAAGCTGTTATCCAATTCAAATGAAGATGATTGTAAGGTAAGGGTTGCACTCGTATTAATAGTGAACGAATTAGCATTTGCTCTAAAGACACCACTCAGCAATGTTAAATGTGCGTTGTTGGTGGCTTCAAGTGCGGGAGAGCAGAAGGCGAATGTGCATGCCGTGGCAAAGAGTTGCGAGTTTGCTCCGCTAATGAGTACTCCCGTGCTGGAGCCAGTTCCTCTAAAACTGCAATTGTTTGCCAAAACCACAACGTCATCAATGCTGACTCCGATTTGATTTTGATCAAAAAGACAAAAATTTAAAAAATAGGTAGCGTTACTACCCTCCAATAGCATGCCGGTATCAAATCCACTGATAAGTACATTATAGAAAGTTGATACAGCATTTGTGGTGTTACATATAAAACAGGGAGCAGTTGATCCACCAGTACTAACAAACGTAAGATTGAAAAAATTTGTTCCCGTCATTACTGAAAGAAGTGGATTGGCGGGATTTGCTGGTATAATGAAAGTTCCGGATCCGTTGAGGCCCGTGACGTTGATACCCTCGGCGGTAATCTCTAAAGGACCTGCGCTATTGTCTTCAATATATACACCGCTATTAACAACGATGGTAATCGGGTTGCTCAGTGAAGAAAGGCTATTTGCTACATCAATAGCTTTTGCAAGGCTCGCATAAGGACTATCGAGTGATCCATTTCCTGTGGCATCATTGCCATATGTTGCTACGTAAATGACATTGCTTATTGACGGATTGACGTTTGTATTGCTGGTAAACCATTCAAGTTGTGTTGGCGTGAGTATATTGGCACGCAATGATTGCGATGCTAATGGTGAAGTTGCAGGAAGTGCTAACGTATAACTAGGTGATACAAGGGATGGCGCATGCAATCCTACATAACCACTTGCTCCATCATGAAAGCGAATTTCCGTTTGATTGAGCATATTGAGATTGCCGGTCATATCATCGCCGCTTTTTAACACATTGAGCGAAGCTGAACCGATGATGTTGCCAACCACATTGGCATTGATCGTGGTTGCAGTGAGGGTATTGATACCCGACATGTTGCCACTATCATCAATGGTGATAGCAGATTCTTGAATATTGGTGGCGCCACTTACAGTATCGGTGCGGGTGATTCTGTTATCAGCCATAAACGGATTGACAGTGTTAACATTCCCGGTACCTACAGGTGGGATAACCCAAATTAAGCTCGTGCCGTTACTTGCTAAATATGAACCATTGGGTCCAAGCGTGCTTGGCCATAAAATAGTGTTGCCATCTTTCGTGATGCCGTTAATGGTTATATTGCCTTCATCATCGATAAAGACTTTGGAATTTTTTAAAAAACGATTTATCGTATTTTCAAAACGCGGAACGGCATTTATGCTCGTTGTTTGTGGACCTTGAGTTAATACAAATTTTTCTATAATTGCTGCATTTTGATCAGTAAATAGTTGGAGATCGAAAAATCCATCGCGTACATGTGCTAATGTTACCTGACAGGAGAGCAATAAAGTTATGTATAGTTTAAAAAATTGACGCACGTATTCCCTTTTTTAAAAATTTTATCCTTTAATTAAACGATACCATGTAGTATCGGCAGCGATGTAAATATATGTGGCAGAAGTTGCTGCGGCAGATACTGTTAACACACCCGGATTCAGTGAAGTGACTCCATTGACGATACTTGCACCATTACCGTTATTGGCAAGTGGCATTGACGTACTGTTGCCAAGCATGATTATAAATAATTGGCCATCAGTAGGATTTGCGGGAAATGTTACGGTGTAACTCAAGATAAGCCCTGTTGGTTTGAGCATTAAGATCAATGTATTATCATTGGCAGTGACTGATCCTCCACTGGTAGCATTTACACTTTGTACTGATTGAGTACAGAGTAATCCACTCAAAATTAATTTTAGCAGTAATGTGATATCGGTGGTGCTTATACTCATCTGTTCTGTGCCATTAGTATCAAACGATAATCGATTAGTGGTTGCAACAGAAATGCCGGTATTAGTGCTGCCAGTGAATTTTAAGCTTGGACTTGATGCACTACCAGCCGGTAGTTGCAAAGCACCCGTCATGATATCTCCAGCTTTCAAAACATTGAGCGATGATGCACCGATGAGAGAAGCAGTAATGCTTGTTGCTGAAAAATTACCTGATGCATCTCGTTTGACTATGGTGCTTGCAGTATTTGCATTAGTAGCAGCATTAGCAGCAGTGGTTGCAGTGGCGACGTTTGCGGCTGTTTGGCCACCTACCGTACTAACAACGGTAGCGCTTTGTGTGCCCGTGACATCGCCAGTTAACGATCCACTAAAATTGGTTGCAGTCGTTGCGGTAGTAGCTGTGGTTGCACTGGTGGCCGTAGTAGCGCTTGTTGCATTACCACTTAAGTTTGCAGTAATAGTTCCTGCTGAAAAGTTACCTGATGCATCACGCTTTACGATTGTGCTTGCAGTATTTGCATTAGTAGCAGCATTAGCAGCAGTGGTTGCAGTTGCGACATTGGCAGCTGTTTGTCCCCCTACTGTGCTGACAACAGTAGCGCTTTGTGTTCCCGTGACATCGCCACCTAAAGATCCGGTAAAATTAATTGCATCAGAAATACTGCTGCACCATTGCAAGTTGGTGGGTATGCTCGTATTTGCACATAAAAATTCTCCTGCAGTTGGTACGTCAGCAGGTAGTTTTAAAGTATAACTTGTTGTAACAGCTAAGGGAGCTTGTATGCCTACCATATTGCCATCTGTGCCGTCTTGAAATGAGATCTCACTTTCTGTTAATAAAACAAGTGGTCCTGTCATAGAGCCTCCACTTTTCAAAACATTAAGCGATGCGGCACCGGTTACATTACCAATAAGATTGGCATTAATCGTAGAGGCGGTGAGTGTATTAATTCCTGCGATATTCCCATCATCATCAAGGGTGACAGAAGATTGTTGAATGTTGGTTGCACCACTTGGCGTATCTGTTTTAATAATACTATTATCTGTTGTGAATGAATTGCTTGTATCAACATTACCTGTGCCACTTGGTGGTGTGGTAAAAGTTAATCCTGAACCATTGCTGACTAAATAACTTCCGGTTGGGCCTTCATTATCCGGCCATCTTATAGTGGTGCCATTTTTAGTAATACCGCTGAGGGTGACGTTTCCCTGATCATCAATTAAAACGGATGAAGTTTTAAGAAATCGTGTTTCACTGCCTTCAAAGCGTGGAACACTGTTGGTTGTTGGATTCGTTCTGGGGCCTTGGGTTAATAAAAATTTTTCTACCACTGCAGCATTTTGGTTGGTAAAAATTGTGGAAACAGGAATTCCTATACGTGGATGTGCGTGAATTTTTGTAACACATAAGACGATCAGGAGCGCAAATTTACGTGTTTTATATATCATTTCACTACCTTTTTTTCGGATCAATGAGTATGCAACAGAGTCTAGAAAAATATTATTTCTTTTGCAAAAAATTAAAAAAATGTTCTAATAATCGTTTGCAATGCAATAAAAAAATGTTTCTTAGGTGGATTTGACTGCATTTTGGAGACATTCAATAAGCGCGCGTGACTTATTGAGTTTTACAGCAAGTTCTAGTGCAGTTTTGGGATCTGTGTTTCCATTGCTAAGATGAGGATCTGCTTTAAGTTCAACTAAATACTGTATTACTTCAAGATGAACATTGTGGAGTAATGCTAACCCCAAAGCTTTATACCCGCTATTATTTCCGTTATTGATGCCGCCCTTTTCTGCTAAAAACTTTAATAACGATTTATCCTTTATATCGTTAGGCTTTAATGCTAAATTGGGTTGACTGACAAGTAACATGAGACAAGTGTGGCCATGTATATCGGGTATACTCCAATCTATTAATTTGTTATTACGCAATACATCGAGCAAATCATGCTGAATTATGTGCTTTGCTCTTTCGTCACCCCAACGTGTTGCATAATCCAAACATGTTGCATGATATATTGCGCGATGACATAAACTTAACCCCCCAGACTTTTTATTAAGCTGACTTATGCGTTGTGGATAAAGTTGTATTAATGTTGTTATTATCGCGGGAATTTTTTTAGATCCTGTACAGCCTAAATAATCGTTCCATAGCATATCCAGTCCAGTTGTACCCATTTTGTTAAGAGGATAGGTATAAGTACTTGGATCAAGATCAAGCGGATGTCTACCCATGATAGTACAAAAATCAGCTCTCATAGTGTCTGTATCTTCTAGAGGGAGATAGCGTGTAATAAGCTCAATGCTTTGTGAAGGTAGTGGTGTATGGTGACAGAGTGCACTTTTTATTGTTATTCGTGAGCTAATTTTACAGGCTTGGCTCAAGACCTCAATAAGCTCGGGGGATCTTTTGTTCGCTTGAGCAAGTGCTACAGGAGTTTCGTCACAAAAAAGTTGCTCAGTACTTGTTCTATGTTGTATTAATAAATTGATTATTTGATCGCTAGCATTACATCTGAGTGCATCTAATACTAGAGTAGGCTTGAGATCACTAATTTCGTCTGGAAAATTTTGTACCACTTCTTCAATTTTTTGCAGTATCGCTTTTCGAATATCAGTGCTATCACATGAAGGATTGTCATAATATCTATGGCATAATAACGCGAGTCCAGTTTTGTCATCACAAGGCAATATTAAATCATCGGGATTCAAGGCGGTTAGTTCTTTGTAATTCATAGGTATATAGTATGGATCATGAGGATGTGTGTTGGGACGTGAACCATGAGACAGCATATCGTATAGCTGTTCGAAGCGTTCCTTGCTTAATTGCATATAACAAGCAATAAGAGTAGTAAGTTGTTGGGGTAGAGGAGTATATGCAAGCAATACTTCTTTGAGCGATTTTGGTGTTGCAATACGTTGCTTTAAATCTACAAGCTCATGCTCAGCAGTGTAACACTCGCGAAATGAAAAACAGCATGCCAAGAGCACTAAGATTGCGGTATGTGCGCATCTTAATTTTTGAAAATAGTTCATCAAATTTTCTCTAATATCAATTATCATAGTAATGTAGTATTTCAAAAAAAATCAACTGCCGTCAAGAATGAAAAAAGCGATTAGTGGCTTTAAGTCACGTTCCGCACTAGGCGAGGATCTTAAGGATGACGACGATTTTCAAAGAATTTAATCAGTTCATGTGGTCGGCCTTTTCTTTGTGCAAGCTTTAAGGATGTTTCTGGTGCTATGGTACCACAGAGCATATGGGGACTTGCTTTAAGATTTGAAACTAAAAAATATATTATTTCATCATGTGCATCATTTTCTAAGGCGTAGTGTAATACCGTATAATTCCTGCGATCACGTGCATTGATCTTGCAGTATGCTGCCATTAATCGTAAAAATTGTTTATCTTTTTTAGCGCGTTGTTCATCAGCATTAAACTTTATATCTTGATTGTTCATGAGCAGCATGAGGCAATTACTGCCAAAACGCTCCTTCTTATCCCAGCGTGCTTGTTTGCTGTTGATTAAAATATCAAATAATGTATGGTGAATAACTCCCTTTAAGACACTTTTTTTAGCAGTTAGATGGCAGAGCGTTTGGTGTTTTTCGTTTTTAACATTTACTACTTGTGGATCATGTTTTATAGTGCTTTCTATTATTTGTGCGATTGTTGAGTGTAAATTATTACCATCAGCAAGTGATTTGAAGTATTTTTTTGTTAATAAATAAAGTCCTGTGCGCCGATTTTTCGCCAATGGTTGTATTAAATCATCTGGATCCAGAGCTTTTAATTTTTTTTCATCCAGTTCTGTATAGTGTGGATCTTCATCGGTGTATATTTCACTGATTGTGTATATCAGTTCTTCTTTGCGTTCTTTACTGAGCTCATATGTATAACGTGCAATAAGAGCAATTATTGTTTCGGGTAAGGGGGTATATGCAAGCAATGCTTCGCTGAGCTCTTTTGGCTTTGCGATTAAGCTTGCTGATTGTAGAGATGCAATTTCAGAGGCATGGATTGGCCCAGAATAACAACAGATGATGAATAGAAAAATCGGATAATAGGTGTATTTTGGTTTGCATGGTTGATCATATGCCATTGCGTGTCCCTTGTATGTATATACTTAGGGCAAGCACTACCAAATACCTTACTATCAAGGCAACAATATAGGTCAATCAATGGTGTTTCTTAGTTTGATTTACCTGCATTTTGAAGATATTCGATAAGGTCTTTCTCCCGATCACGATGGTATATGGCAAGATCTACGGTGCTTTCTGGTTTAGTCACTTTATTTAGAGTGTGCGGATTTGCTTTGAGCTCAACCAAAAAACGTATTACGTCTTGAGAGCCCCCCTGGCGTACAGTCTCGTATAGCACAGTGCGGCAAAAACTATTTTTGCTCTCAAGGTAGCACTTTGCTGTTACCATAGATTTTATTAATGCTTTATCTTTTTCAGCCAGTTTTTGATCGGGGTTAAATTTGAATTTTTCTCGAGTATTCATAAGCTTCATAAGACAATTTTTTTGAGAAATATCACATATATCCCAACGTGCTTTTCCGGTTTTATTCAATAGATCAAAAAGGGCATGCTGAATGAAACCATCCTTGGAAAAACTATATTTTGCAGCAAGATGACATAGAGTCAAGCCGCTGAATGAGTCTTTTATATTAAGTGCATTGGGAAATGTTTCTAAAATTTGTGTTATGAGGTTTAACACTTCGTCTTCAGATTCTTGGTCTACACCCTGCAAGTGTTTTTTGAGTAAATGTCCGGATACTAGCAGATGGAGGCCAGTTTCATTGTCTTTGGTGAGAGGATACATTAAATAACGTGGATTAATACTTTGTAAATTACGTTCCTGATAGCATTGCCCGCTCTCGAAGTTATAACCTATAGCTGCTGCAACCTTTGCTTTGTCTTCTTCACTCAATTGACCCTGTGGCATTAGTGCAGAAATCTCTTTTTTTTCTTCTTTGACTGCACCCATTAACCAGTGAGTGCACAATGTCGCGCACAAAAAAACTAAATTGTATATGCGCTGTTTTTTTAATTGGCAATGATATAACATGTATTCATCCTGTATCAAAAATTATTCTTGATCAACAATATCGCATATATGCTTAATGTACGTCAAGCAAGCAGTGCTCATAGTATTGATCAGATGCCTATAATGATACTTTATACATGGTATTGGATCTCTTTCGAAACTACGTACAACGATTATAAAGCTCTGAGTAAAAATGACCGTTTTAAAAAAGCTCTATTTTTATATAAACTTGATTTTTTGTAATTTTTTTGAATATGTTAACATGTAGCAAAGTTATCGTTGTACTTGTATAAGGAATAGCAATGAATATGTTGGGCCATGAATTATTAACCAAAAAACAGATGTTTTTAAATGCTGTACAGTACGGTTTTCATGTATTGCGCAAGCATACGGCACTTTTAGCTAAAGCTTTTGGTGCATTCTTGTTAGGTTTTTTATTGCCGATATATGCGTGCATGATATTGGTCATGTTGGCAGGCAGTGCCTTATACATGAATCTTTTTTATCAACAAGAACTTGCCTATGATGTATCGCTGGTCATAGCGTTTGGTATTGGTGCTCTAGCAGCTGCAATACTTATTGGCACGATTGCTTTTGCAGGCATTATACGATTCTTTTTCGAACTTCATGATCGTGGATATGCATCGATTCGAACGTTATTTTCTGGAACCCATTATCTCTTACGTTTTATAGCTTTTGGTATATTATTGACGCTTATGTTGAGCGTGGTTACGGGAGTTGCCCTGGTGCTCTCAGAATTTATTAATTACGTAGGGCGTTCGATGTCCTATGATACCAGCTTATTGAGTCTTATCGTGATGGTCTCATTCGCTACTGTTGTAGGGATGATTCTTTTTATACGGTTCACGTATTCATTATATGCTGTTGTTGATGCTGATAGCCCTGTGGTACCAGCAATGCGACGAAGTTATAGATTAACTAAAGGCTTTGTGCTGTGGTTATTATTGTTGCATGTCATCGTGTATCTTCCGGTCAGTGTATTCAGTATGCTTTTGGAAACAGTACATGGCGACAGTTTGCCGGTTGTAGTCGATGTAGTCATTTTTCAGGGATTGCCTTTACTAGTTGGGTTGATTGCGATTGTTATAAGTATCTGTGCACGTATCCGTTTATATCGTTTTTTGCAGGCACGGCACGTGGTGATTGTTACGAACGTCGTTTAAACTTTTTTTCAATTTCCGTGTGATTGATCAGCCAGCATGTTGGTCTTCCATGAGGGCATGTGAAGCGATTAGGCGTGGTTTGCAAATTTTTTAATAGTTCATGCATTTGTTCTTGAGTTAAAACATCACCTGCTTTGACTGCAGCTTTGCACGCCATCATACTATGCACTTTCTTTGTAACAATTGCATGGAGCTCTTCACGCGATATATGCTGCTCTTCCATAATCCATTGAGCAATCATGGGAAGTAGCTCATGATAGGCTATATTTTTTAAGCATACTGGTGTGGCCGTAATAAGTAATTGATTAACGCCAAAGGGTTCTACAATGATACCATTTTTTGTCAAAAGATCGGTATGCTGCATTAATAACTCAAGTTCTGCTTGAGTGACGGTAATAATGATAGGAATTGCTAACGCATTTGGAAGTAACTCATCAAAATGTGAAGCAAATTTTTCATATAAAATGCGTTCATGTGCTGCATGTTGATCTACAAGTAATAATCCATCATCTTTTTGAATGAGAATATAGGTATTTTTGTAACAACCGATGATATCAAATACCGGATCATTGATGAGATCTTGTGGCTGGATACATGTTTGTTGTTCAAGGGAAAATGTTATAGGAGGTGTGATCGGTGACCGTGGAAATGGTGCATGAACAAAAGGGGATACAGGAGCAGATAATGCATTGTCAATTGCGCGTGGCCCGACATTCTTAACCGGTTCTGCTGCAAAGGGTTGTGGCAATGGTGCTCGTGTATGGTATGAAATTTGAGATGATTGTAAACGTTGAGATAGACATTTTTCTAGGGTTTCACGTACCATTTTTGCAATATTTGTTTCAAGTGTGTGTGCATGTAAAAACAGCACTTCTTCCTTGCGTGGATGAATGTTAATATCAAGCTCTGCAGCATCGATATCAATAAATAATGCGGCAATAGGATAGCGACCAGGGGGCAGTACATTCATATAACCCTTGAGCAGTGCTTTGCTCAAATTCTGGTTTTTGATCCAGCGCCGATTAACGAAAAAAAAGATGGATGATCGATCAAACCTATTGACTTGATAATCTGATAGTATGGCTTGTAGGGTAAAATTTTTCTCTTGATGCGCATAAGTACAGGCAAGCATACGCTGTGCAGTATCTGCATTCCATAATTGAGCAATACGTGCAATACGTGTGGTTGGTGGACAACTGAGTACGGTATTCTCGTTATGGGTGACCGTAAAATGAATTTCTGGATGACTTAGACAAAAAGCGTGCAGCAATGTGAGCGTATGGCGCCATTCAGTGTCTACAGTTTTTAAGAATTTTCTTCGTGCAGGCACATTGTAAAAAAGATCTTGCACACAAATTTCGGTACCTTGCGCAGCGGCAACGCACTCTTCATGTTGTTCATTATGATGTATCGTGATGCGTACACCTTGCGACATTGCCTGATCTTTAGTGATGAGTGTAAATTTTGACACTGTGGCAATACTTGCAAGTGCTTCGCCGCGAAATCCAAAAGTATGCAAGCTTTGCAGCTCATCGATTGATGAGATTTTGCTCGTGGCATACTGTTCGGTGCAGATACGTGCATCTTCCAATGACATGCCTGATCCATTATCGATAATACGAATTTTATCTAGCCCAGCATTTTGTATATGAAGATCAATAGTGGTGGCGCCAGCGTCAATTGAATTTTCAATCAATTCTTTAATAATACTGGTCGGTCGCTCTATAACTTCCCCGGCAGCAATTTTATGTGCTTCATGAAGTGGGAGACGTTTAATACGTGATGTGCTTTGCATACTTATGGGAATTATAAAAATGAAACTTATCTATTATTAATAATATATGAAAAAGTCTTGTATGGCCACCTCATCCAATAAACTCTTTTTTGTTTGACTATGAGTTTATTGAGGTGCGATGGTGTATGGTAACAACTAAACAAAAAAGGAGGCATGATGATGTATGGTAAAAAATCAAAATTATTCTGTGCACGTAACATTATTTTTTTATTGATTACACTTTTTATGAGTAGATCTCTTGATGCATCTGAAAAAGCTCTTTCAGTGCGTGAACAGATGGTAGAAAATTTGATGCAGTATACCCCTTTGCCCAATGAGCTCATGACTATTGTTACGGAATATGCATTGATCGATGAAGCGCGCAAAAATGAGATCTACAGTTTATTCCATGGCTTTAATGACTGTCATTTAAGAATAAATGACAAACAACTTGATGATTTAAAGGCGTATGAATTGGTGGAAATGGTTCATGAAAAATATGGCATTACCGGTATTAATCTCTTAACCCAACGCTATCTAATCAATTTGGACTATGATAAGTCTATACGCGAGAAAATGTTACAAAAAATAGCAGAAGCAATAAAACAATATCCACAGTCAATTAATATAGTTAGAATGGACGGCTTGAATTTATGTCATAACATTGCCAGAGCTAGTGGGTCTGCACGAGATCGGTCTCGCGGTTTTAATGACACGTTTACCATTGACCATACTTTATGGGATATATTAATTGGTTGCAACGTTGACTGGGGTTTAAGCGATGATTTAGGAAAGACTTGTCTTATGCACCTTTTGTCTCGCCCTGGAGTTTTAAGGTTCAATCCTGATCCTACATTAGCGGCCAAAGATAAAATATTATTGAAGTTATTGTGTAGTGCCTCTATCAATGCTCAAAATAAAGAGACCAAAAAAACAGCATTACATCTGGCTTTTAAGTCTTTCCTCTTAAAACGAATGCACGAGAGCGATTCATCAGAGCGCAACGAAATTATAGATTTTTTAGTGGAACATAAAGCGGATCCTTTCATTCGAGACGAAGAACAAAAAAGTGTTTTTGAACTCGCGCAAGAAGCAAATTTATTCACGCTTACTGCATTTTTACAACGAGCAAGCAAAAGCTAAAGTTGCTTCACTGCATTGATGTATGCATTATTCTTTGGCGTTGTAGCGTAATGTTATGTTGCGTATGCGCCTCGTGCGATGGAGTGGGAGACGTTTAATGCGTAAGGTGCCCTTGAAATTGTTTGATGATGAGCTTCTTGAAGTGTTATAGTGTATGCGAACCACTAAATAAAAAAGGGAGCATGATGATGTATGGTAAAAAATCAAAATTATTCTGTGCACGTAACATTATTTTTTTATTGATTACACTTTTTATGAGTAGATCTTTTGATGCATCTGAAAAAGCTCTTTCAGTGCGTGAACAGATGGTAAACAATTTGATGGAGTATACCCCTTTGCCCAGTGCGCTCATGACTATTGTTACGGAATATGCATTGATCGATGAGGCGCGCAAAAATGAGATCTTTTCTTTGCTCAGTGCAAAGCCCAGGGGTGTCTATAAAGATATAAATGATCAACAACTTGATAATTTAGGGGTGCATGAGTTAGAGGAAATTATTGATGAAAAAGAACAACAATCGGGGCTTTATTGGTTAGTGGAGCGCTATATGGACGGGACCTCTGATGATACTATCGCGGTACGCAGAAAAATGTTGGAAAAAATTGAGGTGACGATAAAAAAATTCCCCGATTCAGCTAATGTGTTTAGGAGACGCGATCAACAACCGTTATGCCAGCATGTAGCTGCAAAGAGCATTAAGCTGTATAAAATTTACAAAGCTCGTACATCTGGACCTGGTTGCGATAGTGTAGAGCATGTGGTGGTTGATCATGAGATATTTGATATATTCAAAGCGTCTAATGTAAATTGGTATACATGTAGTGCCATGGGGTGGACAAGTCTTATGTGGCTTGTCGCCCATCGTGATTTACAATTTCATCCTGATCCGGTACAAAAAACGAAAGATGAAGCATTATTAAAACTCCTCATTGGCCCTCCTGAAAAAAAGATAATTAATGCTCAATTGTTCCTTATCGAAGATACGGCATTACATATAACATTGAAGCGTAATGTGGACGAGGGCATAATACGTTTATTAATTGAACATAAAGCAGACCCTCGTATTAAAGGACATAAAAATAAAACTGCCATAGAATTGGCCATACAAAACCAACGATCAAAAGAGCTTAGAGAATGTCTTGAGAAAGCAGCTCAAGGCTACGATGTTTAGGAAAGTAAGTTCATTCATTGTGTTGATGTATGCAGTGTTCCTTGGAGTTGTAGCGTAACTTTATATTGCGTGTGTGCTTCGTGCGATTGTATGGATAATATCGTTATGGTCTCAATGATCGGTAATTTTTGCAGAGTATGTATACAATTAAGAGCCTCAGACATTGTTGAGCTGTGTAAGGTTGCCGTAAAAGACTGAGCATTCAATTGCCAAGATGAGAGTGTTATGCCAGGACATTGGTGTATTGTGGGTGGTAAAGATAGATTTCGCATACATTGTTCCAATTGCTGGTGCACTGCAGTACATTCCTTGCAATAACTGGTTAATTGTTCATGTTGTTGTACCGTGTGTGCATATTCATCTGAGGTTTTTTCATACCTGGGCGCGTTGTGCAGTAAGGAATTATAAAAAGAACGCACATTCATGATGTGCCGTAATTGCCAGATATGTACCATGGTGATGGCCAGTACCATCCCTATAATACTCACAAATGCGATGCGGTACCAACGTGCAATTTTTTGTTGTTCTGTCGGTGGGATGGCATTAATAAAGTTGAGATGTTTCATGGTCTGTTCCTAATAAAAAAAGTCCTAAAGCAAGCGGTATTGCATAGGGTATGCTCTGGTCTATATGTGCTGGGGCGGTCACCAACCGTTTTATTTGTTCATGCGTAAACATAGTATGCAATTGATTGCTATGTTTACGCATATCCTGCGCCAATTGCGCACGCCTGAAGGCTGAGGCATGTATGCGCTGATACAATGCTAAATACGCAGTAAAATGCGGCACGAGTGCTATAAGATTTAAACGTGCATGCAATGCAAGTAACATATATTGCATCATCAGGGTGGACGGCATACTTACGTGATAAAAAACTTTCTCTGCATTATCAAGTGTGTACACATACTGCTGTAAGTGCATGACATGTTTTTTTTGATTTTCAGGATAGGGAGGGATGAGTGAGGTGAACCGTTCATGTATCCCTGATCCCTGGATTGCGCAGAATGTGTAAGCATTTTCAAGACCGTAGGTTTGGACGAATGATTGTATAGAAAGTTGTAGGACTGTTGGATTAAACAGATAATTTTGGCAAAAAGTGGTTGGTGAAAGTTTAATTTCTTTATACGCTTTTATGATATAGGGAGAAGATCCTTGATGCGGTTGTATCCAGCTGATAATAAGCGTATCCGGCGTGATGCATAATCCAATGGTTTCATGATGTACCTTTGGTAGCAGTTGCCACATTCATTACTCTCCCTGATACGACACGATCTTTTCCTGCAAGATCTTTGTGTACAACAATATTCACCATGCTAGCACTTTTCATTTCCTGTGCAACAAGCTCGCCTTGATTTTCATCAATTTCAATGATGACGTTAGGCAATAATTGATATGCATCGCGTGCATGATTGAATCGCAAATATTGATGCGCTTGAGCAATGATTTGTTTAATAATTGCAAGACCATTATCAGCAGCAATAAGTGCATTACGATCTTCCCATGTGGTCACGGCTATATCAAGCGTATGCCATGCACGTTGATCGATATAGGGAGGGTTGCTCACGATTACGTCATATGCGGCGTGTGGCAGTTTACTATAGAGATCGCAGTGAACAAAAGTAACATTGGAGATTTTGTTATGTTGTGCATTATCTCGCGCCAAAAGTACAGCATCTTCATTAATATCAGTTCCCACAACATGAGCTGCAGGAAATGCGTGTGCAAGTGCCAGAGCGATACATCCGGTGCCAGAACAAAGATCAAGAATAGATAATGGTGTATCTCTGAGTGGCTGGTATTGACTGATAAGGTTGAGTACCCATTCTTCCGTTTCCGGGCGTGGTATGAGAATAGGTGGTTGCACGCGAATAGTAAGATCTGCAAATGGCACCCAGCCGATAAGATATGCGATAGGCATATGTTTATCTACTATGTCGGTGATCCATCGTTCAAGATCAGCAACTTGTTGGCTGGTGAGCGTAAGTTCTGATTGTGCCAAAATATCAGCTTGTTTTTTACCAATGATAGATTCTAATATCCACCAAGCGTATTGTGTGCACAGTGTGCGATCTTGGTAAGTATTGAATAGTCGTTCTGTAATAGCAGTGATGTGTTGGAATGAAGTTGTTTTCAATGGCATAGATTGCTCCAATTTTTTAATTGCTATTTCCGTGAGTCTGGGTCATCTTCACGTCCTTATGATTCCATTGTAAAAAAAGTTCACGCCAGATAATTTTCGCGCTTCCTGGCATAAATGCACGGCTACACATACGTGTAAGAAGTGTGTAGCGATGGTCAAGCGTTGCATTGGGTGTTTGGTCATACGCATACTGTTCGCGCATGGTGGCGATTAACTTTGCTAATAGTGTATCGAGTAATGCAAAGTTCTCCTGCTCGGTCAATTTATTCTGTTCTATAAGTTTGAGAAATGCGGCAGGTTCTGGTAATGATGGCTGTATAAAACAGCTAATGAGCGGATGTTCAAGATCTGATTGCGCGCCCGGCACATGGGTGATTAAACAGCGTGACCGCACGGTGAGTATCATACGATCAACTATGTGGGCTAATAATATAATATGATAACCACGGGGAGGCTCTTCTATGGTTTTCAATAGTGCATTAGCACACAGTGGAGTTAAGGCATCGGCGTGTTCAATGATAATATAGTGCTCTTGTCCATCATCTAACTGCAATGCGACCGTTTGCATGAGTGGTTCAAGATCTTCAAGGGTGTAGCGCTCGGTGGGCGCAATCCATGTAGTGGCATAATAGTTACGGGTTGCAATATTTTTGCATACTATGCATATATCGCATCCATCGTGCGCACAAAATTGTTTTTGTACGTATGCAATCACGTGCGCGGTAACCGCGGATGGTGCTCCAACAAATAACTGTGTAGTTGGCTTGGCAAAATCTTTTATAGCAATAACTTCTTGGTGTGTATCCATGTTTCTAACGAGGTAAGAGCAACAGAACATAATGTTGTGGCATCAAGGGTACCATCAAGATGGCATATGCGTGGGTTATTGGCAAATAATTGGTCAAAACCCTCAATTAGTTTATGGGTAAATGCCTTTTTTTCTTCAAATACGGTCAACGCTTGCGCGCGTCGCGTTAGTCGTTCCAGTGCAGTCTGAGCATCTATTTTGAGGTACAACGTGAGATCAATTTTATGTCCTTGCATGGTCCATGCATTGATGGTAGCGATAGTATCACGGCACAAACCGCGTGCATATCCTTGATACACAAGTGATGAATCACTCATACGATCAGAAATCACGAGCATGTTACGTTGCAAAGCAGGAATAACGATCTCATGAAAATGTTGTGCGCGATCTGCTGCAAATAACAAATATTCTGCTTGGCAGGTACGTGCAACCTCTTTTTTTTGCACAATCTCCCTGATAACGGTCCCTAGCTGTGTTGCTCCCGGTTCGCGGGTGGCAAGTGCTGGGTAACCGTTCTGTTTTAGTTGATCCACAAGATGGTTCACTAAAGTACTTTTTCCTGCACCATCAATTCCTTCAACTGATACAAGAATGCCACGTGCTAATGTTTTCATAATAGTTGCTATGCTCTTGTCTAAAACGGATATAGTACAGTATGCTACAACAACAGTATACGGTAAAGTAGGTACTTATTTAAGCTTGCTTATATTTTTTGCATGATAAGGATTTTTTCATGATGCATACCCCTGAAATTGAACAAAGAATTTTGAACAACAATCTTGAAAAAATGATGTTCCATGGCAAACCTATGTACGTGGGAAGACTGTTGGCATATGCAGCTGCGCGCTTTGCTGATGCACCGGCGCTTATTACGGATCAAATCACGCTATCATTCAAGCAGCTTTATCATCGTGCATGTGCATTTAGTCAGGTATTGCAAGAACATGGAATACATGGTGAAGATCGCGTACTCATATTTTTTGAAAACTCTTTAGAGTTCTATATTGCGTACTACGCGGTGTTGCAGGTAGGCGCAATCGCGATTCCCCTTAATACCTATTTACATGATCGAGAATTGAGCCATATTATGCATGATGCTGCTCCCGCATGCCTGATTACCTCCACCCAATTTCAAGAACGTTTGCGTACTATTGTTCAGATCTTAACGTTGACACAAGAAGATATGCCGAGCCCAAGTGCGGATTATGCAGAAACTACTTTCCAAATCAAAGATCGCGATCCGGAGCTTCTTGCCGTGCTTCTGTACACTTCAGGAACCACGGGTGCTCCTAAAGGGGTGATGCTCAGTTCACGCAATATTATTACTAATATTGCACAAAGTCTTGCGCGCTTCACGCCGCCCCCTGGGCCAGGTGACCGTGTTTTTGGTATTTTGCCTCTCTTTCACAGTTTTGCACAAAATATTTGTGTGTGGATGATGATGTTTTGTGGGTGTGCGGTGATTGTCGTGCCCCATATTGATCGGCGTAATATTCTTACCTATATGAAATTCAAACCAACGTTTTTTTTAGGGGTGCCAGCATTGTACGCTTTGCTCTGTATGTTACGCACAGTTCCGGTTGATACGGTGAAATTTTTTGTTTGTGGTGGTGATGCATTACCCGACAGAATACAAGCAGCATTTTGCCTAATTTATGGACGGCGTATTGCAGTCGGCTATGGGTTGACTGAAGCATCACCGGTTGTAAGCGTTGAGTGTGAAGATGAGGCATTGCCGATGGGCACTATAGGTAGAGCATTACCCGGCGTTACTGCGCGTATTACCGATGAGCAGGGAAATGAACGCACGCAAGGCGATATTGGAGAGCTTATTGTTAAAGGTGATAATATTATGCTCGGCTACTATAACAGCCCTGAAACAACGGCACAGGTAATCAAAAGTGGATGGTTGTATACCGGCGATACGGGATATATTGATCGATCTGGACGCATTGTACTGATCGGGCGCATTAAAGATTTGATCATTAATAAAGGTTTTAATATCTATCCGCAAGAAATTGAAAATATTATTATAGGATATCCCAATGTGATACGGGTGGCAGTCATAGGTCAGCATGACGAACAGTTAGGTGAAGTGCCGGTGGCGTATGTGCAACTGAAAGAAGAAGAGGCGGGTGTGGAAAAGAAGCTGCTTGCATTGTGCCAACAAAACCTGGCTGCCTACAAAATTCCCCGTGATTTTTTCTGCTCAACCGAACCGTTGCCAACTACTGCCATGGGAAAAGTTGATAAAAAAAAGTTACGAAAAGGCAATAATGGTCGGCCAAAATGACAAGCAATGTTGGGTTGCACGTGTGCTTATTCTTTATCTTGAACCTATTTTTTGATGGTTGACTCTTTTTTGTCTTTCACTTCTTTTGGAACAAATCTTGTAATTGAAAAAGCGGTACCAACATAAAGTCCTGTTGTTCCTGATAGCATGCTATGCGGTTCCCCGTCTAATGCAATAGTTTTTAACCTTATTCCTTTTTTTGCACCAAATGTCGTAAGTACTCTTCCTGCTACATATGCTACAACTTCACCGGCGTGAACACCGGCTTGAATGAAGCGTAACAATTGTGGTTGATAAGGCTCATGATGAGTATATTCAGATACTGTTTTTCCATCTAAACGTGACAAAATTTTAATATCAAAATCTGATAGTGCAGCGACATAGTGAGGTGCAAGCGCAACGGCGGTAACTGCTTTTCTTGTAAAAGCCTGTATAGTGGTCAGAGTAGCGCCTGATTGAGGATTAAGAATAATCACTCGACCGTCTGCCTTCCCAAGAATTGGCGTTGCATACGAGAGATCAGCGGTAGTGATATTGATGTCGGATACAACATACATATTCTTCTTGAGATCAAAAATTATAAAAGACCGGTCAATTGGTGCATACATACCAACCCATTGATCTTTATTTAACAAGCAAGTTTGTTGTGGTATGCAATAATTACTGCTTGCGCTTTGATCTTTTGGTATTGTAAATTGCCAAGAAAAATTCGCAAAATTGCTCTTATGAGTAAAAGTGTTTATGGTTGCGTGTGGATCCCTGTTAGTGCGAAATGCAAAATGGTAAGAATAGGGGGGAAGTGCACCATGTGCTTGAGCTTGTTGTGTTTGCTCAATGCGTATAAGACGCATGTGAGCATCCCTATCTATGCAGTTGAAATAAGCACTATCTTGTGACCATGTGGCACTGTTGATAGGTGTTGCTGACGTAAACCATACAGAGCCTTTTGCATCGGACAGATCCTTTCCATCAATGGTGTTATGCAGACGTCCATAATACCATCCGAATCTACGATCATACCCTACGGACATCATTTTTTTTTCATCAGGTGCAAGCGTGGCAAAATAGCACGTTTCATGCTGCTGGGCATGATTTTTATTGATATATGCTGTGACAAGCTCAAATTTTTTTTGATCAACATCGATCTTTTTTTCAATAGGTTCTGCAGCGTACAGGCTGAACTGTGCCAATAGATAACACAGCGATACGAGATAAAATGTGATTTTCATCGATAATCTCTTATTCTTTACTTTGAACATATTTTTTTATGAAGGACATCTCTTGTTACTTTTTTTCGGCGATGACTTTTGATTGGCATAATTCACGCAAACCGAACTTACCATGTTCGCGACCAAACCCGGAATTCTTATAGCCACCAAATGGAATTGCAGCTAGTACGTAATCAGCACCATTAACGCTAATATTGCCCGTTTGTAATCGCGCGGCTATGCGATACGCACAATCTTTGTCTTGTGCATACACATATGCTCCCAACCCATATTTGGTGTCATTGGCTAATGTTATAGCTTCATCAATGGTATCAAACGACACTATGGGCAATACAGGGCCAAAAACTTCTTCACGCCATACTGCCATGTCGAATGTAATACCGGTTAAAATCGTTGGTTCATAGTATGCGCCAGAAAGTCCAGCAGGTCGTTTTCCGCCAATAACTACGCGAGCTCCTTTGGTGGTTGCATCAGCGACTTGTTGTTCAAGGGCGCGGACTTGTCGTTCAGCAACTAACGGCCCGATTTCAGTTGTAGGATCCTGTGCATCACCTATTTTTTTGCACACAAGCGTAGCGGTAAGTTTTTCAATGACTTGATCGATAATAGAACGATGAACGATCAGGCGTTTAAGACCATCACATGTTTGGCCACTATTGGCAAAACGATTGAAATAGACTGATTCGACTGCTTTATCAATATCTGCATCAGCACAGATGATGCCCGGTGCAGATCCGCCTAATTCTAACGTTGCTGGAATAAATTTGTTTGCCGCAATGTTGTATAAATGATGTCCTACTTGCGAGCTACCAGTAAAATGAATGCTGTCGATCGCACTATGCATGAGGTAATCGCCCACCCCTTTGCCAGTACCATGTACCGCATTAAATACGCCATCCGGCAGTCCAGTTCCCAACATTAATTGTTCTAACAATACACCGGTTAAAGGGCACTCTTCCGAATGTTTAAATACTACCGTATTACCGATGATCAAATTTTGCATGACTGCCCAAATGAAATTGCAGAAAGGGTAGTTCCATGCGGTAATCACTCCCGCAACACCGCGTGCTTCAAAAATCATAGTAAATCGCTCTTCTGCCGTTTCATGAATCACATCAGGGGCAAGCCATTGTGCAGCACAGTCAAGATATGCGCGCATATAGGCCAAACCGCTGTCAATATCTATGCGGTATGCGAGTGAAATTGGCATGCCCATCTCTCGGCTTGTGAGTGACGCGATTACTTCACGATGCGCTACCAATAGTGCGTACACTTTTTCTAAATGAACAACACGCTCATCGACGCTCAATGATGACCAGCCGGGGTACGCAGCACGTGCTTTTGCAACCTGAGCATCAATATACTCATTGGCAGATGATGGTACGACGCCGATGCATTCATAGCCGCGACTCGGATTAAGTGATGCAATATCGGGTGCTTGTGGAGAGGAAAATAAACCCATAAGGGCCAATACAATATTGTTCATTACTGAATCCTTTTGAAAGTGTGCATTATGCTATCTGGAGCCATTATACAATAAAAGAGGTGTGAATTATAGGTCTCTATTGTGTCAATTTTTTTGCGTAGTTTTAGTCGCGTAATTCACGCTTTTTTGGTATAGGAGAATAGTTATGCATAGATGGTTTGGCAAGTAAAAATCACCTCGATGATCTATTTTTTAATTTTGCTTTTTGTGTGAATTTTAATTAAAATCAGGCATATCAATTAAGGAACCTCCATTTCCCCTATCAGCGACAGTCATTGTCCTGGTGGGGGTTTTTTATTTATCTGATGGATAAACGATGCTTAACGGTGGTTGTTGTGCGCCAGGCCCACGCGGTAGTTGGGCTACGAACAGTGTTTGTTGTTGTTGCAATGCGCTCACTATTTGGTTGAGCGTCCCTTTCATTTCTGTATTATGATTTTGCGCTTGTAACGCAATAAAACATAGCTGATTCAAATTTTCACTTGCCTGTGTTTGCAACGAATCTATTTTTTTTGTAACATCGCCGAGCTGCATGCCCACCGCGCATATTGCGGTTGTATTGTCGCGTAAGGATGCTGCAACAGTTTTAATTTCTGCACTTTGTGCGTCTAATTTTTGCAATGTTAAGGTACTTTGGATTTGTAATGTTGTTAATGGCTCGATGACTTCTTTGGCAACGGTAGTTTGTAATGTATCTACTTTTTTTTGTAGAACATCAGCTTTTGAATCTAACGTTGCTATTGCAGGAATCACCGTGTCTTTAACATCAGAGTGTAATATATCTACTTTACCCTCGAGGACAATGACCTGTGCTTTTACCTCACCTATTGCTTGTTCATTGCGCTGGGCTTGTCGTAATGTTGGATTTAAGAAGGAAAAAATTGATGCAAGATAATGATATGTGCAATAGCATAAACCAACGCATAACCCCATACCTACAGCTTTTTTGAGAACCTGATCCTGAGTACTTTCTTTGTGCTTTTCCTCTGCAAGTGATTGTGTAACAATAATGAATGTAGTGATTACTACAATCCCCTTTTTTGTGAGATTCACGTATAAACATCCTTTTTTATGTGAAATTTATGTATAAAATCCTTTTGTGAGATATGCTCTTCCTGAGTCACCAAAGATCATAACTAACAGATCATCTTTTTTCAATGTTGGGGCCACGGTATAAGCAACATGTGCAACGGCACCACTACTTGGACCAACTAATACGCCATGCGAGTGCGCTAATTTTTTGAGCATTACCAAGACGTCTTGGTCGTGCACGGGAATAATCTGATCAACGACTGAGCGATCAAGAATAGTTGACTCCCAATCAATGCCGATGCCTTCAACACTATATGGTTTTGGAAACCCACCGGTTGAATAGAATGAATTGGCAGCATCAACACCAATAATGGTGACGGCTGGATTCTGTTCTTTCAGATAACGCCCAACACCGGTAATAGTGCCACATGTGCCGGCTCCTGCAACAAAATGCGTAATTTTACCTTCTGTTTGTCGCCAAATTTCTGGGCCAAGTAAGCTATAGTGTGCCTGTGCGTTGACCGGACTAAAATATTGATTAGGCATAAAAGAATTCGGCATACTTTCATGCAACTTCACCGCTTGGCGATGATAATTTTCTTCATAATCAAACGTTGGTGTTGATGGACATACAACTAATTTCGCACCAAGTGCTTTGAGTGTATCTTGTTTTTCTTTACTGATTTTTTCTGATACACAAATAATAACGGGATATCCTTTAACGGTACCGACCATAGCAGTTGCAATGCCTTGATTGCCTGATGATGCATCGATAAGCGTGTAACCGGGTTTTAATTTTCCGGTGCGTTCTGCTTCTTCGATCATAAAAATCGCTGACCGATCTTTCATGCTTCCGCCAGGATTGAGATATTCAAGTTTTGCATACAGTGACGGATGCGATTCATGCAGATCAATACGCACTAATGGCGTGTTGCCGATTGCATCGAGAATTGAAGACTTTTTCAATTGTGTATTCATGGAATAACCTTTGATGAAAGTAAAAAGTAGAGCTCTTTTGAAACTACCATCTCCACTCTGAGCTTTATAGTAATTATAAGTAGTTTCGCAAGAGATCCAATGTTGTATTTATCATTATTATAATGTCGCATATTATGCATGCAATGTATAATTAATGACTGAAAATAAGCAACATAGCTATGGTGAATGTATAAATAGCACTTGTATCAATAACGCCTTGACTGAGCATACTCAAACGAGCAATGTTTTGATAATGATCCGGTTCTAAAGCAATGGCATGACACGCAGTTGAAGCAGTTCTTCCCGAACTAATACTGGTGCCCAGAGTACCAAATCCCATACAAAGTGCTGCACCGAGTATACTGGTAGTTGCTACCAAAAAATCTGTCTGTGAGCTGCCGACGGTAAGAATAATAAGTGAAACGATCAGAGCAAAGATAATGGGCGTTTCTATAACCATTGCACTGATAAGAGTAAATGAAATGAGTGTATTGTAGATATTTCTATTGATACCACAGCTGCGGCATACTGCTGCGCCAAAAAGCGCGAGTCCGATGGCTGGACCTATACTTCCAAGCCCCAGACATAATCCACTACAGGCGAAATGTATATTGGTGATGAGTGTGTTTGAAACAGAGAGTTGGTTTTTAATAAAAATTGCGATAATGAATCCAAAAATGATGGGAGTTTGAATAATCGATTGAATCAGCAACATAACGCGTGTAATTTTTTCTTGAAAAAATGGTTGGCGTGCAATAGCAAGGCATGCTTCTTGCGCCGGCCATGCTGATACTAAGCCAATAATCGCTCCCGGTAGACAAATGGCACAGGCGATGCCCAGTTGTGCTAAGCTCATTGATAGTGTAAAAGATTGCGGACTGCCCAGTAACAGAAACAGCGAGATGGTAAGTCCGATAAGTGCCGAAGTTTCGGTTAATGCACAGCCGAAAATAGCCGTTTTTAAAATATCCGACTTCGCACTTGGTTGAATGTCACACGCTTTCAGCGCCCAGTGGCCGATATAACCTTGTCCAATACTGACACTCATAGCGGGAATAACAATGGTGAGCACAATGGAGATGTAATGGATAAATTCAGCGGTTGCCATTGATATTCCTGTTCATTATTAATGTCCTACGCCTTCAAGTGCTAATGATAAGTAGGTTAAGGTGAGCATGAAAAAAACAAATCCTTGTAACATGCCTTCAAAAAGGCCAAAAAACATACCAGCTACAACACATGCTCCCAGGCCAAACAGAGAGAGCACCGATGCCAATAATTTCATTATAAAAGAACCTATGAACAAGCGATGTAAGCTGCCCAATGCCCCAAAGATAACGCCATTAATAATGGCACCGCCAAAAATATTACCAAATAAACGAAAAGAGAGAGAGAGCGCGGTACTGCATGTACTTAAGACGTTGAGTGGCAACATAATAAAAAATGGTGATAAAAAGCCTTTTATATACGTTTTTAAACCGTGTGCGTGTATATGATAATACTGTACATACAAGAATGCCGATAATCCCAACGCAAAAGCAGTATTAATGTTTTGTGTTGGTTCTTCTAAAAAAGGAATGAGTGATAATAAACTGCTCAAAAAAATGAAAGTAAACAACGTGCATGCAAAACTAAAATGATTGAATGAAAACACTTTTAATGTCTGTGTGACAAAATCCATAAAAATACGCGTGATCTGTATAACAAGAACACACATAAGACTTGTTTCATGACGCATAATCATTCTCACGGCAATAATAAGCAGCGCAATGAAGAGAAGCAACAACCATGTCATGGTAACGGTATGAGCATCAATACGAAAAAACGTATGAGTAACACCCAAATACGAAAGGGGATACCAATACGAGCTTTCTAAAAGAACAAGTCCTTCCATGAGATAACAAATCCTCTGGCAAGGAGAGTGACCCAAAAACTAACAAAAAATACTACTACTAAAAGTATAGAAACGATTAAGTTGCTTGGCAACAGATAATAAAAAATCATACCCAACAAAAGCCAACGAATGGAATGTGTGCACGCAGAAAACCAAGAAAACGAATGAGCATATAAGGCTCGTTGTATTTGATATACAAAAACGAGCCCATACATTACGCCAGTAAGGCTGATGCCGAGGCATGAGATCCAAAATGGCTTAAACATGATTAAAGTTTTTTAACACCTTTGGCAAGCCAATATTCAGAAATGATAGCAGAAGATCCTGTGATCACTACTAAACCATTACGTTCATCAGTTGCTTTACAGGCCATGCGAAATGCTTCTTTAAAGCTTTTGCTCGCCTTAGCTTTAAGCTTGACCATTTTGGTGCTTTCCATAATTTCTTCAGGATCCCAAGATTTTGATGCTTTATTCTCTAAGGAGCTTGTTGCTGGACAAAATATAGCGCTACCGGATGTTTTTTTGAAGAAATAACGCAATAACTTCAACAGTTCATCTACATTGAGGTGTGGATTATCACATCCAATAATGAGCGTTAATCCTTTGAGAGGGCGTTGATAATGAAGCAATCTGATACCGAGTAAAAGATTTTTGAATGCGTCAAGGTTGTTTGCGTTATCTAATAATATTGAAGGCTTTTCTTTATCGAGTATTTGAAAACGTCCTGCAAGTGTTGTGGGATTATCGCGCCAGAATTGGTCTAATGTTTTTTTAGGATTGAGCTCAGATTGTCGTTTTGCTTCAAGCGTAGGGCGTCCACGACGACCCTTTTGTTTTGAGAGTAAACTATTTTTCGGCACAATAAGTTCTGTGTTATCGGTTACGCGATTGATGTAAATGCGCGCAATGCGTTCTGCAAGTGCTGCGCAACGACCATGAAGTTGTTCAAACGGATATTCCAAAGGTGCCAATTTGCGAATAGGCATATCCCATGAACCACCTTTTTGTTGAACAATATCTGCCATAGTTTGCAAATTTGCTTTACTTTGATCAGCAGAGACGACATGCGTATTATTTTTTACCAATTCAAGGAATGGCGCTATGAGTGTAATTGGAGCTGCATCGTTAGTATCTTGATCACTGGTAATACGTGTAATGGCGATAATCAGTGAAGAACAGAGGGCAGATACGCTTGCCAATGCGCTTTGATCTACTTCAAGCACGACAACATGAGCATTGTTTTTATAGAAAAATTGCAATGCCATGACCAGAAGTAATTCTTGAGTATTAATACTCAAACCTTCAGTCTCTACAAAATTGAGTAATTCATTACCTAAGTCGGTGAATTTTTTATTGGAAATGGTTTCGCCATCATAATTAAAACGCTCATTATACGTCAAAATATGAGGAGAATAGTATGCCCCAACGACGATATTTTCACTTTTTAATAGCTGGCTGATGAAATGTACCGTTAAGCTTTTGCCATTAGTACCGGTGACGGTAATGATAGGCAATTTTGCAGTTACGGAGCCTAATGCTTTATCAAGCTTTTTAGCTGCCTGTAATGACAAGGTATGTGATACCGTTGTCCAATTTTTATCAAGCCATTCGATAATTTCGCTATAACTGCGTTGCTTTTCGATGGGGATATTAATTTTTGCTACAGAACCGCTTTGCTTAGAAAGTGTCATGTTAATCCTTTATATGGTGATTTTTCACACCTTATTTTTAGCTGTATTAATTTACTTAGAGTAAATTTCACCCTGCATATTCGCATTATATACGTCATCAGCTCTTCATATCAATCTCATGATATCCTATTGTCTTAAAATGTCAAAAAAGCAATTTTTGATTGTTTTAATGGTCATTATTTACAAAAAAGCAAACTTTACTACACTCAAATTTTGATGATTATTGATAAACAAGTTGGGAAAAATCATGAACGATAAGCCATATTTGCACTGGGAGAATCAGCATGATCTAGAGCGTGCAGCGTTACTTTTGCAGCAAGGGGAGGTGATTGTGGGTAGTTCAGACACGGTCTTAGGATTATTGTCTGCGGTGTCTGAGCAAGGATATCAAAATTTAAATAGCATTAAACGTCGCACTGAGAAACCATACCTGATTCTTTTGGATAGCCCAGCCACCTTGGCCACCTATGCCTCTATGCCATTGCAAGGCTGGGTCACAACACTCACGCAACAATTTTGGCCAGGGCCCTTGACGATTATTATCAAGGCGCGTGAAGGAGTTCCTGACTGGATGCAGGCTGCTGACGGTACCATTGCCGTTCGTGTTCCTGATCATAAGGGGATTCGGGCATTGGTTGCACGTATTGGCCCACTGTTTTCCACAAGTGCAAATTTGTCGGGAGAATTAGTCCCCGACCGCTTTCAGGACATTAGTTCTGTCCTTACCAACCGTGTGGCGGCATTTATTGATGACAGCAGACCGCCTTCGCCGCAACCGTCGACCATTGTCGATTGTACGGGAGAGTTCCCCATGATTATTCGCGAGGGAGCGATACCGGCAACCGATATTATGACTATCGAGTAAGAGATTGGACCTCGTTTTATGCCCTCGTGAGAGATCTATACATATGTTTGCACGCATCGTTAAAGCCCTGATAGTCGCTTACATACAGTCCTAAAGAGGCAAGAAAAAGCGTAACGCCCAATATTTGACTGAATGTATTGTTGTTTCTGCACAGCGTTGCGCCAAGTATCAGGCCGATAATACATTCGGTATTTTTGTGTGTTGCTATACTTCTGAATGTGTTTAACACTTCTGATTCCGGTAGCATTGGTGTATGGACTGCCAGTAATAGCATCAATATAAGTGTTTTGTTCATGTGAACTCCTCTTCTCATTTTTTAACTCACGAAACTCTCTTGAGAATACTATATTCTTACAGATCCTTTATGCAACTTTCTTGACTCATTTATAAACTTTAGAGGTACTTTAAGAAAAGTGAAAGTTAAATAGCATGGAGAGATACAATGAAAAAAAGATCTGGTTTTACAATGATTGAACTTATGGTTGTGGTGGCCATTATAGCTTTTTTAGCCGTGGTCTCTATACCAAGTTTCATGAAATTTTTTGCCAAGGCAAAACGCACTGAGGCATATATGAATTTGCATGCCTTATATGCAGCGCAAAAAAGTCATTGGTTAGAGCATGGGCGCTATTCAACGGCGTTATCGGGACCTGATGGCATTGGATGGCAGCCGGAAGGGTATAGTGGCGGAGGACCGCAGGAACGTTTCTATTATACGTATGGTTTTCCTGGATCAGAAGGTAAAAATTACTGTACGGGAAAGTTAGCAACGTCTGCAACCTATTTAGATAAGGCGCATGCCAATGATAAAGAGTTCCTTGCACTTGCCGTTGGAGACATTGATAATGACGGAGTGCCCGATATTATAGGGATTGACCAGAATAACGTGATTACGATTATACAAGATGATATAAGTTCGTAAGTCGCTTAGTAAATCAAATAATACATAAGATCATTATAGTAAAAAACCACTATGATGGCGCCCATTGCAAGAAATGGGCCAAAAGGGATGTGCGTAGCTCCGGCATTCAACCTGCTGATGGCGATATACAGCATACCAACCAATGCGCCGGTGCATGCTGCAATGCACAGTGCAAACCAAGAGCCTATAACCCCCAAAAATGCGCCAATGAAAGCTAGCAGATCAATATCGCCTTGCCCAATGCCCTCTTTCTTGCGTACCAGCACAAAAAATCGTGCGATGCTCCATAAAAACAGCGTGCCGACCAAAGTTCCAGCTATGCTGTCAAAGACGGTAATAGGCAAAAGATTGAAATAACTTGCTAGTATGCCAACAGGAACCAAAAATAAGGTGACAAAGCGCGAAATAAGCATAGTGCGCAAATCAGAGCTTACGGTGATCAAGAGTGCAGAAATAAAGAGAAAGTAAGTAAAAAAATACTGTTGCGGGATATGATACCACAATGCTGTGACCACAACGGCGGTCAAAAGTTCGACGAAGGGATACACGATTGAAATAGGATGCGCGCAGGAGCGACATTTGCCAGCAAGTATGCACCACGAAATGAGGGGGATAAGATCGTACCACGCAAGCCCTTGTTTGCAGGTGGGGCATTGTGAACGATCGAGTATAAAATCTTGGGCAGTGACTAATCTATACGCGACAACGTTAAGAAAGGATCCCCAGCATAAACCGAGTATGAATATGAATACGGGTATGATCTCACAGATCATTATCCTGTTCCAGCGAGTTAAAGAGTTCCTCAATGCGTTGCTGCTTTTCAAACTGCTTATCATACCTAAACAGTATATCAGGAGTGCAACGCGCAGGAACACGTCGCGCCAAGGCAGTGCGTAAAGAAGGCTTATAGAGCACTAAAATCCCTAGTGCCTCACGGTAAGCTTCCTCAGTTGCCGGATCGGTGCGTAGAAATACGGTAATATGTTTTCTATCGGGCGAGAGCTTAATACGTGTTACCATGACACGAAGAAGACGTGGATCATCTGATTTAAGACGAACCAAAAGATCCGAGAGCTCTTTAAAAAAAAGCGACTCTTTTTGCGCTTGTTTTATACGCGAAACACGGGATCCATTAGCATCCATTATCTTCCTGCCAGTAACGTATATGCTCAATCAAGAGAAAAAACTATCTTGTTTTAAGAAGACGCTGTGAAGCCAAACGCATTAAATTTTGCTTAATTGCGCGTACCAATCGCTTACGCCGTTTTTGCGTAGGAGATTCAAAGTATACGGTGCGTTTCATATCACGAACAACACCCTCGCGTTCAATTTTCTTTTTAAGTTGACGTAATGCTTTCTCAAGATGAGAACTTACGTGCACTTCAATGTTAGATCTGCGTCTGTTTGACATCTAGGTAATCGCCTTCCTCGAGCTAAAAATAAATAAAAACTATAAACACTACTTGTGTAATACAGTATAGGATAGGTGATTTTTTTCTTATTGTCCAGGCGGCATTTTGCTATTTTCGGGTTGGATCAACGAGTGGCAGCACCTCAGGTAATATTCCCAAGTTATCACGATGATACAAACCTGATATACCAGCATTTTGGAGGAGCTTAACTTTTTCGACCGCATGTGGATCACTTCGCCTGATCCTGTGATAAGGAGATCGCCCCATAGCATCACGTGATGCGCCAATACGTGATCTTTGCCATTCACTTAAGGTTGGATTCTGAATGCTGTTACTCATAACTCGCATTAACTGGACATTTGGAGCTGAAGCCGCGTAAAAAAACAACGTTTCTCCATCTTTACCTTGATTGTATAGTAGCCATGGATCTTGATCGAGAAAAATCTTTAATAAGTCAGGGTCGGAATATTTTCCAACGGAATGTATCCCAGATTCTCGTGCTACAGCTTCCATAATAGGAGCGCGCAAGGTGTTTGGATTTTCTATTTCAGGCTTTGCACCTGCTTCTACTAGTGTTTTGGCTATTGCATCCCTTGTGTTTTGAGGCATCCACCTTCGATACAACAAACTATCTAAAGCTGTTCCATCTGGGGTACGCGCATTGACCAAAGCTCCAGCTTTAACTAATAGTTTGACCATATCAAGATCTCCATGGGCTGTAGCATCTCTTAGTGGGGTTGACCATGGCGTAGGTGGATTAACTCGAGCGCCAAACATTATAGCCTCTTGTGCCTTTGCAATATCACCAGTCGCAATAGCTAGTTCTAAACGTTTTGTAGGTTGAGCAGTCAACCGCATTTTAAACCTGGTGACCGCTTGCCCGAGTCTTCCCCAAAATGATGGAGTTTGGGCTGCTTGAACCTGGGCTCCGATACCCAAGAAAGCAGCTGCAACGCACAAAAAATAATTTTTCAACTGATTCATTCTGTATTAACCCCGTAAAAATAAACAAATATTTCTATTATGAAATTATCACAAATAGCGTTATTCGTGCAAGTGTTTGGGGTTTTGACGCTATAGGGCCGATTTTTTACTCTGTTGGACCGTGCAGTTAACTTTATGATTTATTGTGGCCACCGCTGTCTGTGTCCCGTTGTTTCATGCTGGCATATAGTTTGTGAGAAAGTTCAGTGAATACTGCTGGTTGCAGCCCTCGTCTATCAGTTTTGAATAGTCCCCGCATGTGGGCTTCATCAAGAAGCAGCGTTACCTTCTTCGCTGCTTGAGGGTCATTGACTGCAATATAGTGATAAGGTGTTTTACCCCAAAGATCACGCGGACCTTCAAGTAATTGGCTAGGATGGGTGTCATGGAACCAGGGACCTTGTGCTATACCTGTCAGCTGACGAAGTTGTTCGCATAAAACCTCCATGACTGCGGCATCTTGATGCGCTGCAGCATAATGAAATAAGGTCATGCCGTTTACATCGCGGTGATAAATCTGCGTTGGATCTTTTGCAAGAAGTTTCTGCAATAAAGATGGGTCGAGGTGCTCAGTATACATGGCACTCATAATAGGGGTTGTATGATTTTTCGTGTTTTTAGATTGCAGATCAGCTCCAGCATCCATCAGCGTTTGCACTATTTCGTTTTTATCTACTTGTGGGTGTGCAGTTATTGCAGCATGTAAAGGAGTTCCATATTGGCCATGACGATTGACGTCTGCTCCCGCATCAAGCAAAAGCTTTACCATCTTTAAATTACCATTCTGCGCTGCATGTCCCAATGGTGTTAAAAAATTCTGAAAACCTTTACTTCGATTAGCGAGTGCACCATCGGCAATTGCTTGTTGTGCTGCCGGATAGTTGTTAGTCATGATTGCGGTAAATAGGTTGTCTGTCGGGTATGCATACCAGCGTGCAAGCAGTGCCTGTTTGATTTTGGTAAAGATGGTGCGTTTATCTGCTTTAACCTGTGTTGCCATACTGGATCCGATAATCAAAGCACACAAGGCCATTGTTTTCAATTTGTACATTTTTAATCCCTATAAAAGATAATAGTTATACAAATATGATATCATCGGTTCGAAACCGGTGCAACAGGGGCTCGTTGGTGTTTTACAGATTTATAGCGTTATATTGAGCGCACACCACATGACGGTGGTGCTGCGGTAAGCATTGTTTTGCGTAATTGGCGCCTGCCAGAGGAAGCCGAGGGCGATATTGGGTGACAGATCATAGTTAAATGCTATGTTGGCGACCTGTACTTTCCAATTAGATCGATCTTCAAGAATATCGGGTTTGAATGCAGGGTCAGGACATTTTAGGCAAATTTTGTCATTATCATGCTGTATGAGTGCATATTGGAAGTAAAAAGAAAGTCTTTCTAAAAAGTGGTAGGCGCTCATTTTTGCGCTAAAATTCCAGTTTCTTCCGGGTGCTATGCGTACATCGGTGCAAAATGGAAACAGGCCGCTTTGCAAGCAGCTGGTTGGCATAGGCATTCTGCAAAAATCTTTAGGAAAGAAGTGGGCGATACTGATCTGACAACCAAGCTCTACTGATGCAGGAAAATCAATATTAAAGCCGGCTGATGCGCCGATAGAGTGATGGTTGCTTCCAAATGGAAGTGCAAATTTGTGATTGAGTTTACGTTCTTTACCGACCATGATACCAGCATCCAATGTCAGGAATGGGGTGATCAAAAATTGTGGCCATCCAAGGCGATCATTGTTAATAACGTATGCATGGCGCCAAAAAAGTGACGGGCGAATATCTTCGACTGAAGTAGCATTGAACGGATCGATGTTGGTGCATATTTGTTCTGCAATAATGCAGATAGGATCCATGAGTGTGTCGTTAATATTGGCTTTCGTCAGCGTATCGCTTCCTAATGTCGTACAATCAGCGCCTGTTTTGTTGGTTAAATTGATAAGCCCTGCGCAGATATCGTTACTTGAGCAACAGCCTTCAGTAGGGGGACATGGCGATGCACAGCTGCCGGGGCCTCCGCAACAGCAGAGGTTTTGACTAATATCAACAAATCCCAGCTGAAGCTGTAATCCCATATCGCCAATCAAACGCCCTTCAAATTCCAACCGTAGGCCGCGCTTTCGGTATTGCAATGGTGCTGAAAAAAAGCCGCATAATTTTGCAGCATCGATCGCTTGTGCATCCTCTATCGGTTCATCAAGCGGGACGCCAGGAAACAATGTTTCACGTGCTTCAACCAATGCTGGTGCGAGAGTGTAACCCTCTGGCGTTGCGCCAAAGAGCATAGCAATCATTGCCCACTTGCCTTGCAAGTCTCCCAGTTCTGCTTCAATACTGCAGATATCTTTTCCTTTGCACGCATTTTGTCCAAATGGCGAGAATGAAAAAGTAAAATTGTCATGTTTATCGTTATCGGTGAGTCCTTTTAGGTATAACTTTTCACTTGTTTGAAAGTACGTATGCGGATCGGGTGTGCTGTATGGAGGATAAGGATCGTTCTGGGAGTTGACGGTAATATAGGCATAGTTGATCTGTGTTGCAAAGATGCACATAAACATTATGCCGATTAACAGGATGTTGCGAGGTTGAGACATTACTTTCCTTTTTCCACAAGGTAACATTCCTTGTCCAACTTATACCATCTTAGCGCTTACATCGTCAAATGAGTTTGGTAAAATAATATGATATAGTAAATAATAAACGAACTATACTACAAAAAGATATACTCTATTCACGTGATTTTGGATTTTTATGAACAATCTCTACAGCCTCTATTACCAAGCACATGTAGACAGAACGCAGACGTGGCAAGTAACCGCCATCCTCCGCTCGTATGAACATGTTGCCTTCGATCGCACCTTGGATCCTGAAACAGGGTTGATAGAGTTTTTTGTCGCCCCCGCATATGAGAGCGTTTTTTTATGCGTGATGCATCATTTTGTAGACAAAGGGTTGGTGAGCAATCTCGTTAAATTGCCCAATCGCTTTGAGTAAATGTGTTATTGGTGGTATTATTCATATAATGTACCAAGATAAATAGTTGTTATTAAGATTCGAACGGCAATTTTGTGAATATTATTTCTAAAAGAGTATTGTTATTGGCTATTTTGGTCACGATGCCTATTACTTGCATGTGCGAACAAGAAGCGGCAAATGTGATTGTGCAATCGGAGCGCAAGCAAGAGCTGAGAAAAATAAAGAACACGAAAAAGAAAAAAAAGCACAATGTTGTGCTTAAAACAGGAGTTGCCGCATTGGCGGCAGCTGGAATACTGGGTGCGTGTTATATGGCATTTGCGCAGGATGCGACTTCAAATAATAACGAGGAAAGCATGCCTGTGATGACTAAGAAGGATGAAGAAGATTTTTTCACAGCGGTTGGAGCGGGCAACTGGCAACAAGCAACTGCTTTAGCCACTCGTTTTCCGTCTTTAATTAAAGCACAATCACATGATGATGGTGCCACCGGATTACATTATGCTGCAGAATCTGCTTGGGTAGACCTGGCTGCATTTTTGATAAAAAATAATGCAGACGTTAATGCAGAAGATCGGTGCGGTAGGACGCCATTACATTATGCTGCAAGTGCGATCGAGTGTGATGAGCCCGCGGCGACGGCGATGGTTCAATGTTTATTGGCTAATAAAGCAAACGTTAATGCATATGACAAAACCCAAACGACACCTGTGCATTTCGCTGCACAGCGAAATCATGGTGACAGAGTGGTAGGAATCTTGGTGAAAGCAGGTGCAAAGGTAGATGCAAAAACTCAAGATACTCCAGTATCGCGCAATGTTGTTGCTACAGATGGTCAGAGTGCAGCCGAAAGTGACCTTAAAACTTTATGCAAAGCTACTATAGCTGGTAGTCTAGATCAGGTAAAAAGCATAGTAGGAAGGAATCAAAATTTAGTTAAAGCAAAATTGCCAGATAATGGGGATACAGCCGCGCATTATGCTGCAGGCAATGGTCATGTAGAGATATTGCAATATTTACTTGAGCAAAAAGCAGATCCTAATGCACCAAGTCATGACGGTTTTACACTCTTGCATGCTGCTGCAATGCGAGGTCTAACAAGTTACTCCATAGTACTAAATAGTGTGAAGGGTCACGGAGTGAATATCGATCAAAAAAGCAGATCAGGTGCTACCGCATGGGAGTTGGCTCTGCGACTAGATCCGTCTTCAGGCAGGAACATTTCCATTGATGTTGCAATCCATTCAAGCAAATCTTAAACTTTGTTTTACTACTTATAATGCTCAAGCAGTCGCTTGAGCAGAAACCTTGTTATTTATCTCTTTTCAATAAAATATACTTGCCATATCGAACATGTCACATTATGCTCCTACAGCGAGGATAGAACAACTCTGCCGATAAAAAAGGAGATCTAGTCAATGAATTGTGTGCATCACCTGCACATTAAGGGTATCACATACTTCTTTTTCTTATTATTGGCATTGAGTGCGCAATCACTCTTGAGTGAAGGTTTTGCAGCTGGAACTGCGGTATATACTTCTGTCGGTTTTCGACCTATAGAGGAAATAGAACCCGGGCATGAAGTATTCAGTTGCGATCGTGCCAAGCAAGTATTGGCACAAAGTATCGTACTGCAGCGGCATTGCCATAGAGTGGATGCTTGTGTGCACGTACATCTTGGTGACCAAGTCATAGAAGTCGATGACAAGCAGCGTTTTTTAGATGCTGATTCGCATGAATGGTGCGAAGCTAAAAAACTTGCGTCCGGGCAGCGCATAGTTACGCACAATCAAGTCGCAAAAACTATTACTTCTATACAACGTAAAAAGCTTGCACAAACGCGTGTTCTTTATGCGTTATCATTGTGTCATGGTCCACGTAATTTTTGTGTTACCAAAGATAAAATTGTTACTCATAATGAACCAGTAACTTTCACGGTGGTATTCGGTATAGCTTCAATCGCACTTCAAGTGGGACGAGCTGGATGGAACGGATTTCTGGCATGGCGAGGTAGTGGAAACGCAGAAAAAACTCTAAAAGAGGTTATGGAGTACTATGCAGCACAAGGATTTTCTGAAGAATTGAACTGCTTAACACTCAACGAAATTACGCAACATGAAGCAATGTTAACGCTGTCACGCCCAGTACAAGATCAACTGGGACGTATCTTAAATAAATACGGTGGCAAGGCTCGTTTATCTGCTTGCACGTTAGATGAAATTACTGAATTTCATGTATCAGGAGTATTGAATGCAGCAGCGGCTACCAAGCATTACGCTCAAATGACACCTGACGGCATAGCAGCAGATGCCCATCGAGCTGGGCTATCAGGTGCAGCCCGAGGTGCCATCGGTGGTGCTGTAGCCTTGACGATTAATTTGGCAACAGGAAATGTTGATGGTGTCGGTGATGCAGTTAATACCATTGCTCAACCTGCGTTAGAAGGAGCTGTTAAAGGAGCCGCTTTAAATGCCGGAAAGAATATTGGTTTAACGTTTTCGAATGCGGTGGCGCCCACTGCAACTGCAAAAATACTACCGTACATTCCATATGTAGGGATTGTCTGGAATTGTTGGACGATAGTTAGGGATGGCTATGCACTCGGTAAAGATGTTAATGCGTTCTTTAAACAAGGAAAAAAGACCCATGAAATAAAAAGTATTACTCCTAAATCTGGTGGAGGAAGTGGAAATAATGGTCCACCACCAGAGCTTCCAAAGGGTCCGCAACGCAATACTGATTTTTTTGGAAACATGCATGAAGTATTTAAGAAGGCACTAATAGGGCCAACGCTTAAGGCAGCAAGTAAGGCTACTAACATTATTTGCAAAGGAGCAAAAGTTTTTGAACTTGTCGAAGATTTGCCTCAGTTTGGACTAAAAAAGGGAGACTGCTTTTATCTTGATACATTGCACAGGGACCATATTGAAGTATTTAAATCATGTCGAAAAATTATCAGAACAGTATTGAATATGAACGGAACGCAGAATTTAGAAAAGTTAGCACAGGCACTAAAACGACCAAGATGGATATAATGAAATGAATAGGAAAAAGATAGATAATGAGCATTGTTGCCAGACTATGAGGAATTGGATTGCAAATAAGGAAAAGGATTGTCCTTTTTCTTACGATCCAAAAGTTCGATCTTACCATATGACTGCGCCAAACAAGTTCCTGAAAAAAAATGAGATTTGGTTTGGTTACTCCTTCATTTTTTGCCCTGCATGCGGTACTAAATTGCCTCCAGATCTTTCAGAAGAACGGGTGGAAATTTTGAAAAATGAACATGGAATAGAGCTCATTTATTTTCAAAGAAAATCGATTCCTAAAGAATTTAAAACAGATGAATGGTGGAAAAAACGTGGATTATAAGAAGGCAAAAAATAAGCATTGTTGTGAGACGCTCAAGTATTGGATTGCAGATAAGGACAATCCTTTTTATTACAACTCAAAATATCAATCCTACGGAATGACTGTACCAAAACAGTTACTACGAAGAAATGAGGTTTGCAATCGTTACCCTTTTACTTTTTGTCCTCGATGCGGCACTAAATTTCCGTCTATAAAGTCTTCGCCAAAGGGTTCAAATGGTTAAAGTAAAGCATAAGAAGACGGTGTACTGTAAGATATTCGGAAAGGAACAAAAAGTACTTCCACCTGATCATCCCATGTACTGCTGTCCCACTTTCCAGGGGTTCTTCTTATATAGTCTTGATATACCAATTTCATACGATCCCCAAATAAGAATGTATTATTGCATAACTCCTAAGCATGAAGTAAATATACGTATACTACGATGTCCTCTTTGTGGGAAGAAATTTCCCAAGGACTTATGCAAGGAATTTTATAAAGAACTAAGTAAGGTTGTTGGCCGTAAAATAACCTACACATATACAGAATATGATTGGACTACTTTGCCCGAAGAATTTAAATCTGAAGAGTGGTGGCGCAAGCGTGGCTTATAGAGAATTTTCCAGCCTCTATGTCAAGCACATGTAGATAAAACGCAGAAATGGCAAGTGAGCGCCATCCTTCGCTCATATAAACATGTTACCTTCGATTGTCATAAACATTAGCCTACTGCTTGTAATGCTCAAGCAATCGTTCAATGCGCTGGCGCGTTTCGGCGCTGCCGAGTATAGTGGCCAAATCATGTACTGATGGACCGTGTGCTTGGCCAGTCAATGCAAGACGTATAAACGAAAAGAGATCTTTCATACCAATATTCTGTTCTTTTGCGACTTTTTTGATGGTACTGAGCCATTGTTCTGGTTGGTCTATACTATCACTATGTTGTTGTAGAATTACGGCGATGGTAGAAGCTGCAGCAGTAGGCACGGTTTGTTCCAAAACTGCAGGTGTTACTTCAGGAACAATGAAGTAAAAATGAAGTGCCTGTATAATATCTTTGATCGTCGCAATATCCCCTTTGAGCATCTGAATCATGCGCATAAGATCATGTTTATCGATTGTTGTTGCCATTGGATACACTTTTTGTAAAAAAGGCAAACAGAGATCAGTTAAACTATCCAGAGGATACGTGTTAATCCATTTATGGTTGATCCATTCAAGACGTTCTGTGCTATAGCGTACGTGTCCTGTCGTGGTGATATTATCAAAATCAACCGCATTCACTAATTCAGAAAGACTCATAATTTCATTGGCAAATGAACCACCGCCAATGGTTCCTAAATAGTTGCAAATTGCTTCTGGCAGGTATCCTGCGTGCCGTAAATCGTTGAGTGCAAAACCGAAATCCCGCTTTGAAAGTTTTTTGCCATCTATGTTACAGATGATCGGCATGTGCCAATATGTGGGGAGTGGCGCGCTGAATGCGTGAAACAATGCAGCTTGTCCTGCGGTGTTGGTTAGATGATCTTCGCCACGAAAAATATGGCTAATGTTCATCGCGATATCATCGACGCAGTTGGTAAACATAAAGGTGAACGTGCCATCACGCCGCGTTAGAGGAAGGTCGGAAAAATTTTTTAAATGAAAGACCACTTTATCATGTGCCATATCTTGAATGGTAACCGTTTGGTTTGGATCAAGTTCAAAACGCCAAATAAAGGGTTTTTGTTGTTCAAGATATTCAAGAACGATCGCCGCAGGCAGATTACGGCATGTACGATCATAGCGAGGGGGTAATTTTAATGAAATTTGACGTTGACGTTTTTGTTCTAAATCTTCTGTAGTACAAAAACATCGATACACCAAGTTGCGTTCAATAAGATACTGCAGTCGATTTTCATAAAAGGCAGCTCGTTGCGATTGAATATAGGGTCCATATTCGCCTTTTTTTACGGGAGTCTCATCATACTCAAGATTGAGCCAAGCGAGATCTTCCATGATTTTTTTGCCACCTGGATCAAAATTGCGTTGCGCATCAGTATCTTCGATGCGGAGAATACACGTTCCGTTTTTTTGACGGGCAAAAAGATAATTAATTAACGCGGTGCGCACATTACCCAAATGCATGAGGCCGGTTGGTGCGGGCGCAAATCGAGTGCGTATAGGGCGGTTCACGATGCAGTTTCCTGTACAGGTAATTTTTATAACAAAAACATTGCTTATCTAGTGTACTATGAAGAAAATTCAAGTCTAGCAGGAAGGCTTTGACATACCTGGGTATATTTTGCTAGCTTTCTGCTCAAAGAGTGGTAACGTGGGGGGATAAAAAGGAGAAAGTATGAATAAGTGCGTCCTCATCACCGCGCTTGGTGATTTAAATAATGAGGCGTTACAACATTTTTTAAACAAAGAAGCTCATACGGGGAGCTTGCAAGGGACGGCTCACGCAGAAGGAAATGATCGCATTAAAATTGCGCTCTTTGGAGCTAAAGACAACATCGACCACTTTGTTGACAATTTTTATGATCATAGTGCCGCATTTGAGCTTTATGATATAGAAGTTGAGCCTTTTTTCAAAAACAAAGATTTTCGTGGGGTGTTTCGTATACTCAAATAATTTTTTTGGTAGCTCCAAGGGGAATCGAACCCCTATTTCTGCCTTGAGAGGGCAATGTCCTGACCGTTAGACGATGAAGCCACAGTATGGATACATTGTACCAAAAAAATGGGCAACAATCTAATGCATCTATGATGTTCATAGCACGCGGCATGCAACAACAGCGGTAATAGAACGTGGTTTGAGTTTGAGCAATGTTTTACCAGCCTCTTTGAGTGTTGAGCCTGTGGTCATGAGATCATCCACCAGCAGAAGATGCTTGCCTTGATACAATGCTGGATCGTGGGCGTTTATCGCAAATACATCTTTGACGTTATCTGCACGTTTGAATGATGCCAATGATGATTGAAACGGCGTAGAGCGTTTACGTTTGATGAGATGAACCAATGGCTTGCCACTTTTATGAGCAAGTATTTTACTCATTTCTTCAGCTTGATTAAATCCGCGCCATGCATACCGTGTCCAATGAAGTGGGATAGGAACAATATAATCAAAATTTAGGTGGCGAATGTTGGTATACTCGAACATAAGGTGGCCAATATCGTACGCAGTGACAATATCAGAACGTGATTTGGTAAGAATAAGGTGTTTCAGCGGATCGCGGTATTCCATGATAGCCATAACGTGCATCTCGTGTTGTTGAGTGAGCGCTATGGTTGCTGAAACAATCGGTCTAATAGCTCCACGGCATAGCGTGCATAGTATGGTACGGGTAAGGAGCAATCTACGACATGATGCACAATAGGGCGGAGATAGGATATCCAAAAAAGTACTATACGTGTGGTGTGTTATTGGATGATGTATGAGTGGGCGAAGATAACGTGTGATAAAATTCATACATAATGACCGTGTTGTGTTAACAATAACAATGAATAAGCTGGAGTACGGCCCAAGCACATAATCCTGCGACGCAATCGTCTAACAGAATGCCCCATGCATACGGCAGTTTTTCCATGTACGAAATGGGCCATGGTTTATAAATGTCCAATACGCGAAACAGAACAAATCCCGCAATGATAGAGCTGCTTGTGATAGGCGAGCCAATGAATGTTATGAGCATCCCAACCGATTCATCAATAACGATTTCAGCAGGGTCGGTGCGCTGACCGAATTGTCTGCGTGTTGCATGTATGGCATAGAATGCTGTTATAAATATGCTTAGAGCGGCTGTTATTTGATGTACAAAAGATAGATCAAAAAAACCAAGTGTATAGGCGATAAGTAGCGTGATGCATGATGCCCAGGTGCCGCCAGCAGGTAAAAAACCGATAGGTCCCAAAGTACTATAGGTGCGTAACAGCATCTTTATCTCGTAATGTGCTGAATGCAATAATAAGTGCTCCTGCAACAATAGCTACATCAGCTACGTTAAAAATAGCCCATGACCATTCTTTATAATGAAGATGAATAAAATCAATAACGCCACCATACCAATAGCGATCCATGATGTTACTGATCGATCCTGCAATAATGAGTACGTGACCCAAGATTGACCGTTGTGCGCGAAACCACACCAGGGCATGTAAGGCAACTAATGCAGTAATAGTAATCACCGCGCCGTTAATTAAGAAAAACGTATAGCACTCTGGCCCATGCAATAGTCCCCAAGAAATGCCACGATTATACACCAGATCAAAAGAAATGCATGTAGGATAAGGATTATAAGTGGTTGCTAGTGCCGAATGGGTAAGTGCCCATTGTTTGGTGATGCGGTCTATAGCGATAACTATTCCCGCCTCAACTGCATAGGTACCGAGTTTCCATGGATTGTTCATCGAATCACCGCTTGAAAAGTTGTGTGTAATTCTTGGATAATGCTTGCATGTATAGCATCAATTTCTTGTGTAGTTAATGTTTTTGATAATGATTGCAAAGTGTACCGGAACGTTAAGGAACGTTGTGCGCCCCACTCTGCTTTTTCAAAAAAGTCTAAGAGGGCAATATTGGTGATTAAAGGATGCATACTGCTTATAGCTTGCTGAATATCATACGCAGTATAGCGCATTGGAATCAAGACGCTGATATCGCGATGAACAGCAGGATATTTTGATAAAGGTTTATAGTGTAGTTGATCAATTGGTGAGTGCATGAGCTCGGTAACATTACATTCAAAGAGCGTTGCATATCCTTCTACTATGTGTGCGACTAATAAAGGATTAATTACGCCAAGATAGCCCACGGTAGTATCATGTATTGCTATGCGTGCGGTTTGATGTGCAAGATACCAGGGTTCAGCTGTTTCATCTGCTTTGTTCCAGGTGACATCAACGGCAAGCACGTCAAACAATTGTTGTAGGTAATGCTGAGTATCATAAAAGCTTATGGGCTGTTTTTTGTCGAAAAATACGCCCGCCACGCGATTTTCTTCGGTGATGGAGCCATCACTATTTTTTTTCCAGACCCGTCCAACTTGGAAAAAGCGTACACTGTCATGATTGGTATAATTTTCATGTACCGCACGTAATAACATGGGGATTAATGATGATGCGAGCATGGTCCAATTTTCTGATACAGGATTTTGTACACGTATAACGTCTGCTGGTTGCCACTGCATGATGTGTAAAAATGACGTATCAAAAAAAGGATAACACGATAATTCGGTCATCCCACAACTATGCGCAAGCATATTTTTTATGATCCGCAACCGTTGCAAGGGCCTGAGGTCGTGTGGTTTGGCCTGATGTACTGGCAATTGTGGTGCAATATAGTTGTATCCCCAGAGCCGAGCAATTTCCTCAACAATGTCTTCAGATATCAACACATCTTTGGTTGCGCGGAACGTTGGCACCGTGATATGGTAGTTACCTTCGTGTTCACGACATTCAAAACCTAACTTTGTAAGGGTTTTGATAATAAACGAATGTTCGATGTTGATGCCTAAACGGTCCTGAATATAGGCATGCGTAAGCTCGATATGTCCTGGTTGCATGTCAGCACCACATGATATGATGGTGCCCAATGTCTTATCGATGACACCGGATTGTTCGATTAAGAGTGCAAAACGTTGTAGTGCAACAGTATTTTGATTAGGATCAAGACTTTTTTCAAAACGAGCGGAAGCATCGGTACGTTTTTTATACCGCATGGCGGTGGTACGTATCGTGCTTGCATCAAATGATGCAGCTTCAACGACAAGGGCATTGGTAGACGAGGTGATTGCGGTGCGTTGTCCCCCCATGATCCCCGCGAGTGCCACAGAACCCTGTGCATCGCTGATTACCATATCTTCAGATGCAAGGCTGATCTCGTGCCCATCAAGCAAGGTCATAGATTGTCCAGCATGTGCGTAGGTAGCTGTCAGTGTATTGCCAGCAAGTTTGTGGGCATCAAAAGCATGTAACGGTTGTCCAAGATCAAACATGACATAATTGGTTGCATCTACCATGCAATTAATCACGCGTGCATCAACGCGTATAAGACGATGTGCCATCCATAATGGGCAAGGACGTGGTTGACATGATGGGAGTATGAGTGCTGCGAATCGTTTACAACCTCGTTCTGCATGATTGGCAATGGTATATCCTGCGACCGTCTCTTGTGTAGTTATTGGAATTTGCGCAAGTTCGAGCGGTTTGAGGGGAATATCGAGCATTGCTCCTATTTCCCGGGCAATACCGCGATGCCCCCATAAATCGGGGCGATTATTGATTGATTTATTATCGATATCAAGAATGACATCATGGAGTTCAAGTTGTGAGCGCCAGGCATCGGTTAACCCGATCTCTTGGCCTTCAATTGCGGGAATAAGATACTCTTTGCTGCCACCAAGGTCGGTTGCAGTACACCAGCGTATGGTGTTACCATCCTGTTTGATTAAATACCATTGTCCTATAACTACATCGGAGCGTGTTGGTAAAATATAATTCTCACCTGACGCTGGACATGTAGTGGTGATTTTGTCAACAGTACTATTAATAACACGCACACAATGCATACTTGTTACATCACTTTGGATGGTATAGCTGTGCTCTATTTCAGCAGTAGTGCGATTAAATTGAGCAATTAAGTGGTTACTATCAATTTGTGACATATCAGCTTCAAGATGATCAAAAATCCAAGAGAGTGATAGTTTCATGCTTAATCCATAACGAGAGAAATTAGTCTACATGTTCACTTAACACTGTACGCAAAAAAGCACCGTTCGCCAAGAAGAATTGCACAGCGATTGCCCCATCGTGGTTTTTATTGCCAAGCTTTTTTTCTCTTCCTACACTTCCTAGAACAGAAAAAAATACTGCGTACTCATAAAAAAGAGAGGGGCATGATGAAGAAAATTTTTGGTTTATTTCAAGGCTTTATCGTTCTGATAACTATATATTGTCATGCGCATAATGAGGGTTTTTGGCCAGATACGTTAGTGCATAGTCCGTCTGGAATACATCAGATTCAAGAATACACGGTTGCAGACACGCTGTTTGGTTACAATCGTGAGATTAAACAGATCACCAGTACCATGAAAGTCTTGGTTGATTGCTCTATTCGTATTACCTTGGCCGATGCCGCTATACGTGTTGGATGTGCGCAAAAATTGTGTACTGATCATGTTATATGGGTCGAAGCACAAGATCTACAACCAGGCGATGTACTTCTTGATATTTCAGGTAATCATCACGTGGTATTGGGCCTTGAGATTATTCATGAGCCTGCATTGCTTTACGCCTTATCAGTTGAAAACAATGTGCTGTGTATAGAGCCTTATGGTCTTTTGGTGCACAATGCGGCAGCCGCGTTATGTGGACTATCGAGCATATCCCTGGGCGTTATTAGTATTGTCAATCCAGTAACTATTGCAGTAGGAGCTACACTTGCCTTGTCACTTATTGCCAAACAGGCGTTGCAAATAAAGCAAGATCAAGATGCATCGAATGATGCACACAGCGCTACTTCCAATACATGGGCTGAACGCTCATATTATGAAACACGCAAAAAAGAGCTTGAACAGATAAAAACTGAGTTAATACGCATTAAAAAGGCAATCGGGGCAATTAAAACACTCTGCAATACCGCTTCATTTACGTATCAATTTTTCAAAAAAATTGAGCCAAAAATCTCTATGCTCCCACATCCATGGCTTGCAATAACCAAAGATAAAGAACAGCGATTGACCAAAGCACAACAAGAAGAGTTGCGTGCATTGCGCCAACATGATGTGCTGCTGCGTGAACATGAAATTATCGAACTTCAAGTAATGCTTGCAATGCATAGTAATGAGCTTATCAGTCATATTGATGCTGATTGTGCAGAATATCAATCGCGCGTAGGGGCGCTGCCGGATAGTTTCCACGATTTTCAGTGTGGCTATCTTGCTGACAAGGAGATTGCTGCATTATACGCATGTCTTTTAACGCAAGAGCTGATGTTAGACCGTAGTATGCGTCTTGTGCAAGAAGCATGCTGTGTCGCTGAATATTACCACAAATTACCAAGCAGTTCATGTATAGGACAAAGTACAACGATTGTAGATGCGTGGAAAAATGCAAAACCTTGCATCACGGCCAAAAATCAATGGATTGCTCAAGAGCGTAAAACGTGCACTCAACGTATGCAAACAGTAGAACAGTATTTTACACGTCGTGGTGGAAATATTGCCAAACTCAAACAGGGATTACGTATTACGATTGAAAACAATCTCCATAAACGAGAAAACAACATATTTTCTGCAATACTTAATAAGCGCGATACCGTTACAGAAGAAGCAACAGCAAGTGCCACGTTGCCGGAACAAGGCTCAGAAACACAAGAAACAAAAACAACTAAAACGGTAGAGAAGCTTATTGCAGATTCTAAGCCGTGGACAGAAAAAGATTTTTGTAAACAATATATTAAAGAGGGAGGCTATCAAGAAGCGCTTAATGACTTTTATAGCTTGGGACTTACTGTTATACGGAATATGAAGGGTAAAAATGGAAAAATTGGCATCTTATCAGATGGAAGAACAGTAGTGGTACGCGAGGAAAGTACGGCAGGACCTCCAACTTTAGAAATTCAGAAGCGCGAAGGAGTTTTTGAAAAATCCATAAAATTTAGATATGGTCAACCAAAATATTGAGGATAGTATGCAAGAACAATGGACACATTGGGAACCTATTAAAGGGCTCACGGGAACCTATGTAATAGAGATGCTGGCTGAAAGGCAATTTGGTCTTGTGATTACTTTATACTCATATCGTGATAAACATCAAAAAATTGAAATAGTATTTAGGCCGGCCGATTCTTATAAGCGTACAAATGCAAGTTTCAAAATTAGGATTTCTCCCCCTCTTTCTGATAAATATGAAGATAGTTTTTATACCCAATGGACATTTTTTAAGCTCACAGGATCGGAATATCTTTTTTGGCTTAAGGAGGAATCGTGTGAAGTATATAACAATTTTGATTTTCAACATTTTTGTATAGTCGATGAAAATTCTGTTATCGATATTCTTGCTCGCGAGGAACCACAAGTAAGAATTATAGTGCCGCCTAAGGATTAAAGATGCAAGAACAATGGAGTAGATGGGAACCTGTACTAGGATTAGATGGTAGATATGATGTCGATACTATCCTTGACACTGATGATGGTAGAGGATTGATAATAACTCTATATTCTTATAAAAATAACAATCAAAAAGTTGAAGTTATTTTTGATAGACCCCCAGAGAGTTATCGCCATACTAACGAAAGTTTCATAATTGAACTTCCTTATGACCTTTCTAAACGTTATGGCAAAGGTTTTTACGCCGATTGGAATTTTTTCAAAATTGCTAATTCCAGGTATTTAGCGGGATTGGCATGTGTGTCGCATGAGCATTTCAAAGCATCTGATTTTAGCCATTTTTGCATTTTTTGTCCTGACTCCGTTTTAGATATTATTGCATGTTATGAACCTGTTGTGCGAATAATATCTCCGTTGGTAGAAGAGTGAAAGTTGAGAGAAAAACACTGACCAATGTTCTACCTGGTTTGCTTGCGCATTATCGTTTCTCTTTTTTGAAGTTCCTCAATTATTTTGAGGTTTTTTCGATAATGCTCTTGGAGACTCTCATCTGGTCCCAAGCTCATGAGATCCACGAGGCCGCCATGCCCGTAACATTGGGCTTCCAGTGTGTGTCGTTCCTTTTCAAGGGATCTTAGAAATTGTTCATAAGATTTTTGATAAAACAATGGACTTTTGGGTATTACAACGACTGGAATAGAGCGTTGTGCTATTTTTTTAGTGAGCACGAGCATGCAAAAAGTGTTTTGTGTGTGTAACAGGGCAAGTGTAATAAGAAACTGGGTTATTTTTTTCATAGTTTTATCCATTGTTTATTGTTTTAATAAGAACAACATCATTGTAGTCTCTTGATCATGCAAAGGCAACATCCATCAGTGACATGACAAGACAGATATTGGATCTCTTTCGAAACTCAGTGTAAGCATCATACAGCCTAGCTTTGAAAAAATGTTTCGAAAAAGCTCTATTTACATCGTCATTGATCATTGTTTCAGCCAATCCATACCAAAATAACGTCGATTATTGTTTTTTTAAAATATTTACAAATATAATACTAAGAAGGATTGGCATAAAAAAGAGCTGTGTATGATACAAAAAAAAATCAAAAAAAATGTCATTATTAACGGTCTACTCATTACTGGCATTCTGCTATGCCATTACCCCATTGCTTATGCTGGTTGGCGAGATGATATAGCCAACCAATGGAGTAAACTGCTTGCGATCAAAAAAGAAAAGATTCTTGAACTAGTCTTCTTGGGTGGAATTATTGCATTGGGTTTTTTTATTTTGAGCAAACCACTACCTTCACGCCCCTCACAACAGGAGCAACCCCTGCAGCCTCCTGCGGACATACCACAGCCGAAAGCGAAAATAGAATCAAACGAAAGAAAAAATTTAGCAGAAGAATTGAGCATACGAGAAGAATTGAGAAAACTAGAGGTAGAATACAAACGAGGTGAAGAAATTGTAGCAAGATTGTCAGAAGAATTGAACAAAGAGAGAGAATTAAAGCAACAAGCGGAAGCAGAATTACATTCAATCGAAGAACGTAACAAATCAGCCATAGCCATACAAGCAGGACGTGATGAAGCGAAAAAAGTGATAGCTGCGTTGAAAAGTGCACAAGAAACAACTAATGAAGCGAGATTATATGCACAACAAGCAGACGAGGCAGCACGCGAAGCGCTGAAGCGATTAGAAGAAATACAAACCTTCGAAGTTGAGATCAATATAGCATTGGATAATTTGGAGCAAAAAGCATCAAAATTAGACGCAGAAACACTTCCTGACCCAGAGTATGAAGCTCGCATAGTACGACTGCAGAAAGAGGGCGAAATCATAGACGAAGATATGAGTCGTGTAATGGCTACAGAACAAGTGATAACAATATATACACAACAAGCGCAGCAAGCTGTGCAAGCAGCACAAGAAGCAATTATCAGGATTGGGCAATACGTAGAACAAGCAACTCAAGCGAAAAATCGAGCACAAACAGGGAGTCAAACAATAACAGATGAAACAGCACGCCAAGCAATCGTGCAATTTGCAGAAACAGCCGTAAATATGGTAAAATCCGAAAAACAAAAAGCCGATTCTCTATACAGTCAAGCGCGTATGCGACAACAATATGCTGAAGAAGCGGTAACGCAGGCAACGGAGCTGGTAGCACGCATACGCTATGCAGCGCAAAGCATTCAATCAAAGATAGATTCCTACATTGCTCTTGAACGTGTCAAAACTTAGTACAAGGCCCACACAGCCTAGCTTTGAAAAAAAGGTTTCGAAAAAGCTCTATTTACATCGTCAATTGATCATTGATATGCTGACAAAAAGGAGAACAGTATGAAAAAAGCTTTTATTATAGTGATCATGATCTGTGCGGTTGCGGTGTATATGCTCCGTGCTGTTACGACGATAAGCCCTGATCAACCGAGTATGGATTATTTAGAACCGGAGGCTCAGGCGCTCGGCGTCGATCGTACCTGGGTGCTGGCAATCAAAGATGATCCTACTATAAAAAAAGCTGAAGAAGCAAACGCGCTTGCATCGCCCGATGAAGGGTATAGATTATGGCTCAATGCGGCGAATGAATCTGCGCAATTGAATAAAATTAATGAAACACGGTACTGTTTATACAAACGGCGTGTGTTTATGCCACAATGGAGCACGTTGCCCTTCATGTGGGCATTTTTTATTGATCTTGGCGAGCGTATTGAGCGTTCAAAAAGCGTTACGGTACCTCCCAATCCACTCTCGATTGCTATTACTAACAACGCGGTTGATTTTGTTGAGGGGATTATGCCTAAAGAAGCAATCGTAGTAGCGCAATTGACTCCTGATGCGCAAAGGGCGATTTGCTATGCACTTATGGCACTGGTTGCACAAGCGATTACCATGAATCGTGTGCCCATAGTCTCAACACTGATTGATCGTATTAAAAAATATGGTTTATGGGATCATCCTATTGTGCTGCAATTGAAGCCATTGCTTATGCGATCGGCATCAAATAATAAAGAGATGGGGCAAGCATTGATTAATGCAGGATTTATTCAGCCATGATACTCATGGGCGCGCTATAAAAAAAGAAGGATAAAGTATGTTGTGTAGAGTTATGTGTGTGGCAGCGTTGTTAATACTACAGGTTCCAGTCTGGTGCCAAGCAGCGAACAAAGTCATTCCGCGACCCGCAGGATGGGTTGATCAACTGTATGAAAATCCTCTAGTTATCGCAATACAAAAGGGATCGATAGAAGAGGTTGATCGTATATTGAGCGATCAGGCTACGCGCACGCAGCTCGTCAATAAAGCGCTTATTAAAGAAGGTGTGACACGTGATACACCGCTAAGCTTGGCAGTACGTGGGGGCAATCATACCCTCATTACTAAGCTCATTAATGCGAAAGCAGATGTTAATTTTATTGATCCGCAGGGCACGAGCCTGCTGATGTGGACATTGGATAATAATCAAGGTGATACGGCACGATTGTTAATACAGGCGGGGGCGGGGGTGAATGTCATTAATCAAAAAAAACAGACAGCGCTTATGGTTGCGATAATGAAAAAAATGGATGCACTTGCGCAACTCATTCTTGCACAGCCGGGCGTGAATCTTAACGCGCAAGATGCCCATGGCAATACTGCGCTGATGCTTGCTGCAATGCACAATAAAGCATTACTAGAATCTATGCTTGCTAGCAATATGCCAGATTTGAACATAAAAAATGATACGGGGCAAACCGCTATTATGCAGGCGGCAAAAGCTGGCAACTGGGACAGTGTTTTGTTGCTTACGCGAGCCGGAGCAAATTTAGATACCCAGGATAAAGATGGCGCTACATTGCTCATGACCGCGTATAAAGCCAATAAACCAGATGTTGTTGAAGAACTCATTAAAAAAGGCGCCAATATTAGCTTGCTTGATAAAGATGGCAACACGTTGGTAACTATGGCAGTAAAGCAGATGGATGCCAAGATGTTGCAGCTTTTGCATCAATACGGAGCAAATCTCGCGATCCCATTTGTCGATGGGCAATCCATTCTTCATCTATTTATTGCGCAAGACAAGTTTGACCAAGTTCCTTTGTTATTGGCAACGAAAATTCCGCTTGATATGCAAGACAAGCAGGGTATGACGCCTTTAATGCTTGCGGTGGCCAAAGGTCACCAGCCTACGGTCAAAGCGCTTATTGAAAAAGGAGCAAATACACTTATTAAAAACCAAGCAGGGAAAACGGCATTTGATCTTGTGCAGCCTAACCCATCTATGCTTGCGGTGTTACAACCTTCTGCAGTTTCATCAACACCATTGCCATCAGGGGCAGCAACGCAACAACCAGCTGCTGTGCAACCACAAGCACCATCTGTTGAGCAACAACCAATCGCTGAAAGTGCACGACGAGAAGGTCCTCCTGCCGTAGTTATTCCACCAACACCGGCTGCTGATGCCACGGCTGCTGCATACACACCACCACCAGTGTTTCAACCACCAGTACCAGAAAAAAATGAAGCTCCTGGATCGCAAGTTGAAGTTGAAGCGAAAAAAGAAGAAGCGGCTAAAGAGCAAGGTTTATGATTGTACCAGATCTGCAAATATTTCCTCTTGTCCCTCTTGCCACGGGATTGTTGCCTCTAAAGCAACGGTGAAAGGAACGAATGTTTTAGCATGCACATTAAACAGATGCATTCTAAAGTTAGACACAAAGTCCTTTGCAGAAACAAAAAGTACACGAGAAACTTGCTCATAGGGCAGAATATCGAGCGAATCTTCATCGGCAAATCCCTGCGAGCATACGCTATGAGTGACCGTTTTATTGGCATGTGACATATATATACCGGCACCCAAAGAAGGCAATAAAGCAGGCCAAAAGAAGACACATGACAAGTAAGCTGAGGATGTGGTGAACAAAAGAGTATTATAATGTGCCATTTCAGCAACTTTGTAAGGATCTTCAAGTGTTATATGCACTGATTGTCCGCGCAGCAAAAGCGCGTCAGGAGTTTGATTGTCGATAGTGAGCGTAATCGGAACAATACCATAGTTGAGAAGATTAACACCAAAATTTTCTTTAATTTGGGTTGCAGGCATCATTTCGACTTCAACCAGTACACCATCTTTTTCTTGTTCGTAGTAGTAACTGACTGGCTCAGGTTTCAATTTGGATCTGCGAAAACAGCCGGAAATTAGCGATATGCTGATACAACATAACACTATGTTCATAATACAGCGCAGTGTTCCCTTCATGAATGTCCCCACCCGTATAGATAATAATCAAACCGAAAAAATATTCTTTACTAAATATTTACTTATTAATAGTATGTATTTACGCTTAATGTGTCAAATAAGAAAGATTATTTTTAATTGAGGTAAAGTTTATGCATAAAAAAAACTACTTTTTGATGCTTGCTTGCTTGGTGATGTCCACGCATATCAAGCCTAACATTGTTTTTGATTTTTTAGGTAAATGGTCAGAATTTAATAAAACAATGCGCACAGGTGGCGCAGTACAAAAAGCCTCAGACGATAGTGCTCATGTTACAAAAGATGCCATAGGACTGCATGATTTGGTGGGAAGCCATCCGGCGGTTTTAGATGATATTGTAGATTTTTTCATGCATCGAGTAGAGCGTGAGGCACAAGGCATTGAAATGCCACGTGGAATTTTATTATGTGGTCCTGCCGGAACGGGTAAGACTTCATTTGCAAAAGCGCTTGCACATGATTTGGGATGGAGCTGCATTGAAACATCAGCCTCAGATTTTGAAGAAGTATATGTAGGGCTTGGGGCATCGCGCATTCGTGGAATTTTTACGCAAGCGCGCAAACAACAACCATGTGTTATTATCATTGATGAAGTTGATGCCATTGGCAATCGAGACTCGTTGCATGGTAATGATCTGAGTCGCCAACTCATTGATGCATTGTTGGCTGAAATGGATGGTATTCATTCTGGTGGAGATATTTTGGTGATTGGTACTACTAACGAAGTGAGCTTGGTAGATAAAGCACTGCGTCGTCCGGGCCGTTTTGATTATGTGATTGAAATTGGACTGCCAGATGAAGAATCGCGCACAAAAATCATTACCTATTATCTTGAAAAAAGAAAGTATGATTCTGCTCTTGATATTCAACCTATTGTGCGAGCTACGCGTGGCTTTAGTGGTGCTGAGCTCAAGGAGCTGGTAAAACGAGCGACTATTGCATCGGTGCGCAATAAGCATACCCTTATCATGCAAGATGATTTGCAAGATGGTTTAGAGCAAATGCTCAAAGAACGAAAAAATCGTCGCTGATGAGTATTTATTGAGTCATGAACGTTCGTTTTTATGTAGACAATGTACGATTGATGGTAACACTTATTGCATTGAGCGCAGTGATCGACGATCGTATACATGCAGATACACATAGTGTTAATCATGTAAATGTAGATCAGCAATCATTATTGCGTAATGTGCACGATGCAAAAACTAATAAACAAAAAAAGAAAAAAAAGCATGAAGCGCAAAAGACTGTGATTAAGACAGCTCTTGTGGCAATGGCAATTACAGCGGTGGGCCTTGGAATAAAAGCCATGATGGCTGAAAATACCAACGTGTCTACACATGAGAATGGTTCAGCACAAATCAATAAACCTGGAAATTTACCGACCAGTACGGAGGTGGGGCTGCTGTCACGATCACAAATCGTGCAACCAGCATCACAAGTTTTTTCCTCTCCAGTTGATTGGAAGGCCATAATCAAAACCAGAGGTACCGACTCATTTGTGACCAAGGTGCAACAAGTATTGGCCAACAATACTCTAGAGCAGAGCGCAAGAATAGCGAAAACTGTCAATACATTAGATCGAATAGATCCAATAAAATGGTTATGGGTCCATCCTCAATTATCGTGGGAAACAGAAAAATCGTTTATAGCAACTGTTATTGATGCGTTGGATACATATTATATTGAGCAAAAATTATCTACATTTAGTACAACGTTCATTTCTGGGTTGAAATTTCATGCCATACATTCAGCTCAAAAACATGTACTTGGTCTCTGGTGTTATAGCATAAATCGAGAAAAAGCAATGATAAATGCATGGGATAAGATGATTAGCGATAAAAAACGTGAAGGGGGGTCGCATTTTAATCCTGAATTTCAACAAAAAGCTCTAAGATTATTAGATTTGTTGCGGGAATTTGGCTCAAGAGCAAGTAATGTAATGGATGAGAACTCTCACTTAAATCCGCAGCAACTTGGGTTTTGTCCTCAGAATTACATAAAGCTGTATGTCGATGACATTGAACTTTTGGTACACTTATTAGACATTTCGTATAAAGCACAAAGAATATCTGGTGTTGATAATTTTTGTGCAAATTTTTTTAAAAAAAACTTTAAAGGTTGTACAACAAAAGACTGCTTACTTAAATTATTTGCAAAAAACGACCAAGCACTGCGTAATGTCCTTGAAGAAGAGAACGAATGGATAGCCGCTTATGTGTATCCTGATCCTGAGCTGAGGCTTGTTGACACAATTTTTGATCGTTTAAAGAAACTTAACGAAGAGACAATAAGCGGCGGGGTTGAGCATGAGCGTGGAAGCAACTGACCTCTTAAGCACGTTTGCTTTCAATTAATTCAAGGAAGTCTTTACTACAGCGAACTGTTTTTGTATGCAAATGAATTATTGCGTTGTGCATTACAATACGCAAAAAAGTGTGCCGCTAGCAATGCTCCGAGCAGTGGTGCAAAAACAAAGGTGAGGATGTTTTCTGCACTTGGTATATGCAGTTCTGTTAGATTACAGATCATGGTCCCCAAAAATAGTGCAGGGTTATACAGACCACCTATGGTAGCTATGGATGCAAGGGTTAAACCTATGAGCAAACCAGCATGATGGCGCATTTCCGCATACTGAGTTGCTGCGAGTGTGATGCTACATAGCACAAAGGTAAACAAGATTTCACGCAGTGCAACATCAGCAAACATGACTCCTGCAGGAAGCTCTAATACAAAATAATCGCCGGAAATTAAGAAAAAGTAGGCTGCAGCTACTGTTGCGCCGAGGGTTTGTGCGATACAACATCCGACAAAATCGCGTGCATTCATTGTTCTATTGAGGAGCAAAGTTGCAGCAATTGCGGGATTATAATACCCGCGGGCAAGCGTATGTCCTATATAAAGCATTGCGGCAAATAATAGCCCTATTGCCCATGGTTCACCGGAAAAAATAATGGTGAGCATTAAGAAAAAAGTACCTACACATTCTACAAAATATCGTTTCATGCTTTTTTCTCCTTAACGAAAGACTGTCTTTTGGTATTATCATATCTATCGATTTTGGCAATCTTAATTTGTTTTTTTTAGTTTTAACGATATAATGAAAGTATTATGAACAACGCTCAGCCCTTTCTTTTTATTGATTCTGTTTTTAAGACCTATCGTGATAAAAATGGTTCTCTCATTCAAGCACTTGATGGAGTATCGTTAGAGATACAGCAGGGAGAGATTTTTAGTCTTCTTGGAGTCAATGGTGCAGGAAAAACAACCTTATCTTCGATTCTAGCAACGCAGCATCCACCGACTTCTGGAGATATATGGTTTAAAGGCCAATCTATTTATAAAAATCTTATGGAATATCGTGCTGCTGTTGGCTTTTGTCCTCAAAAGCAGAATCTTGATGTTGATTTGAATGTGCACGACAATCTACTGTTTGCTGGTCGTTATTTTTTGATGCCGGAACATGAAATACGGGAGCGCAGTGATTACCTTATGCAGGTGCTTGAGCTTGACCGCTATCGTACGTTTGCCGTCAATAGCCTTTCGGGAGGGAATAAGCAACGGTTGTTGATTGCGCGTGCGCTTATGCATAAACCAGAGCTGGTGATTCTTGATGAGCCGACCGTCGGATTAGATCCTGATATTCGTAGAAAATTGTGGGCGCTTATTAAATCGCTTAAATCCTTAGGGATCACTATTATCTTAACGACTCATTATCTGGATGAGGCTGAACAACTGTCTGATCGCGTATGTATCCTTGATAAGGGAAAAATTATTGTGCTTGAGTCATTGGCTAATCTTCGTATGATGCATAATATGACTTCTTTGGAAGAGCTTTTTTTAAAAATTACGGCAAGAACAACATCAGAAGAAAATGGATAGAGAACGAGTATGACGCAAACTTTTCTACAGCGGGTTCAAATTTTGAGCGTCATGTTGCGACGAGATTTTGCTGTCATGGGCACCACAGTGCGCGCTTCGTTGATTGATTGCACTATTCAGGCGGCAGTCATGGTTTTTTTACAGGGATATCTTTTTCCCTATATGGGTATGCCATCTATCTATATTGGCGCATTATGCATTGGGTCAATTGTACTATTTCTTCTTATGCAAAATTCTAATATGTCGTTCCGCATGCAAACTGACATTCTTTATGGAGGTTTTACGCGTTATCAATTGACATTACCCTTGCCAAAAAATTGGTTTTTAGCGCGTTATGTTATACGTTTTGCGGTGCAGACTGCGTGCATTAGTCTGCCAACTTTGATATTCAGTTTTATCGTTTTGCATGACCGTATTCCTAATTTGGCAGTGCGGCCGGGATTATTTTTGATAATGTATGCCTTGGTGCTTGTCACCATTTCGTCATTGTTAATTGCGCTTGGTCTTGTGCATGATTTTGCCTGGTTGCGAGCAAATTTATGGCGACGGCGTCTTGATCCATTGCTTATGCTGAGTACAGTTTTCTGTTCGTGGCAAGCCGTGTACGCTTTTTCACCTAAAATTGCCATGTTATTGTTATGTAACCCTGTAACACATGCAGTTGAATCATTACGTACCTCTCTTTTGCATTTTGATAACGCTCCTTCTTTGTGGTTAAGTGCAGGCGTGTTGGTCATGACTATTGGATTTAATTGTTATTGTATGAAAATAGGTTTGATACGCCGTTTAGATCCTGTATAACTATGAATACTATCAAAAAATCGTTACATATATTTTTGCATTTTTTACAGCGAGATCTATTGATCCTGCGTCCTATGCTGTCGCGGTATATTATTAACAATGTCATGATTTTACCCTGCTTGGTGATTTTTAATGATGGATATGTCATGCAGATGTCTCTTTTTGGGACCAATGCTAATTTGAATACCATGCGTTTTATCGGAAGTCTTTTGTTGCCTCTATTGACGTTGACGTTTACTATGGCCACGACGTTACTGTATGACATTGAACATAATCGCTTTATCGATTATCAAATTACGGTATTAAACCCAGCTTTGGTAATTCTTGAACGCATTGTGTTTAATGCTTTTTTTACGTTTATGCTTGTAGTGCCTTTTTATCCATTGTGTAAAGTGCTTCTTGGTACAAAGTTTGTTACTACGCAGACTTCATGGTCGCTTCTTTTTGTAATGTTATTCCTTGCAAGCTTCACCGCATCAGCATATCATATTGCGGCGATGTGTATTTTGCCCAATTCGAGTATGTTTATTCGTTTATGGGCACGTGTCAGTGCGCCACTTTTTTTGTTGGGTGGATTTGTCGCTCCATGGGCCGTTATGTATGAAATTTCTCCCACAGTTGCGTACGTTTTGTTGCTCAATCCTTTTATGTACATAAGTGAAGGAATTAGACAATCAATTATTGGCGGCACTTTCTTTTTCAGCGCAATGACATGCGTTAGTGCATTGATATTGTTTTGTATATTTTTGTATGGTGTAGCATTGTGGTTTTTCAAAAAACGCATGGATCATGTTTAACAATTGTGTGTTATAAAAGATTACACGATGCATAACATTGAAATATATTTTAAATATATATATACAACAACATTTACATTTTTTTTGTAGGTATTACATTTAGAGTGATTTTATTTTTTTTATTATGCATGAGGAAGATGTATGAAATATACTATTGTACGTGATATGAAGGTTGTGTTGTTGGCAGGATTAGTAACCTTATTAGTTCCTAATGCTATGTACAGCATGGATGGTAATTACGGTTGGTGGGGAACGGCTGCAAAAGGCATAGCGGGCTTGGCAGCGCTTGGTGGTGCAGGTTACGGTGGTTATCATTATGGACATGATAAAGGAGTGAAAAATAATCAAAAAAAGACAGATGCAGCAGCACGCACTGAGGATGCTAAGATAACCAAGGCTTTGATGATTATGGAACTTGCATTAAAAAATATAGTTCATACTCAAGATCTTGAAGTATATGCTCGTGGCACCTATGGTTATACGGTGCAACCAATGACAACTTTGCAAAAACATATGTGTGATATGGGTCAACGTGTTATTGATATAGGGTTATCATTAACATCGGATCAACATCGTGAACAGCATAAAACAGTGTCTGATCTTTTGAACCAAGTGCGCATGAGAATAGGCAAGCTTAATCCAGCAGTATTTGCGCATGAGGTACAAGTTGCCCAGGAGTTGGAAACAACAAGAAAACTTGAAAAAATCAAGATAGAGCACCAAGCAAAATTGCAACAAGAAATTCGTGCGCAACAGGCTAGGACTTATCAGTTGGTACAAGAAGAGCAAACCACCAAAATCGAAGCTAATAAGCGTGTGGCGGAAGCGCATGCAACAATTGCTGCGCAAGCAAAACTTGTTGAAACTACTTTGCAAAATAGTGCAATAGTGGCTTCAGTTTGCGAAAAATTGCCAGAAGCAATTGAAGCAACAGGGCGTGAGCAAGCACTGGAAGTGTCGAGTGCTATCCACGAGCTTAAAAAAGAGACTGGTAAGAAATTGGATGAGTTTGGCTCGCGCATTGAACATGGAAACACGCAAACTGCCACAACAATTGCAGATAAAGTGTGTAAAGTTGCTCAGGACCAAACAAATCTGCTCGCTTCACACATGAATACCACAACAACCCGGCTGGGCGATCAAATGGGTAATGTAGAAAAAAAAGTAACTAACAAGATTAATGAGCTCGAAGATAAAGTTGGTGAAAATACTAACCAACTTACTAAGCAAAGTGCTGATGTTACGTCTATTAAGGGTGAGATTGGTGCAATTAAGCGCTCAATGCAAGATTTGGAGACAAAGCGAAGCGATGTGAAATCTGCATCAGCGAGCAGCACCTTTTAATTGATCGTAAATATACAGTTTTATCGTATACCCCTCGCTTTATGCGAGGGGTTTTTTGCGGAAGTTGGGTATCGACGAACAGGGTGCTTTTTTGATATACTGGTTGGAAAAGTGTTTCATAATTGCAATACTCAGGGGTACATATGCATGAAACTTCTTTCGTGAACAAAATAATACTTTTTTATAAATATATTCCGTTGCAAGATCCTTCTGGTATACGTCAATGGCTCTATAAGCTCTGTTCAGACTTTGGTTTTAAGGGGCGTATCATTGTTGCCCAAGAGGGAATTAATGGCACGCTAGCAGGGAATGTTGAGCATATTGAACGGTTTAAAGCGATTCTTGCCAAGCATCCCTTGTTCCAAGAAATCGACTGGAAAGAAAGCGTAGGTGAGGCTAAAAGCTTCCCCCGTCTGCGTATTCTGGTAAAACGTGAAATAACGCATCTCGGTCTTGACCCGGCAGTTGTTCGTGCTCAGGATGGCGGAAAGCATCTCAAGCCCCATGAAACACATACGTTACTGAGCAATAAACCAGACGATATGGTAGTTTTTGATGCGCGCAATAATTTTGAATCGGCCATTGGAGCGTTTCAAGATGCGATAAAACCAGACATAGATTATTTTCGGCAACTTCCTGCTTATATCGACCAGAATCTTGAACAATTTCGCGATAAGCAAGTGATTATGTACTGTACGGGAGGCATTAGATGCGAGCGAGCCTCAGCGTATTTGAAATCAAAAGGTGTTGCCAAGCACGTGTATCAAATGGAGGGTGGTATCCATCGGTATGCAGAGCAGTATCCTGATGGTTTTTTCCGCGGAAAAAACTACGTTTTTGACGGGCGTATCGCAGTCAAAGTAAATGATGATATTGTAGCGGCATGTGCGTTATGTTCTGCTGCGTGTGATCAATATACTAATTGTTTAAATGCCTCATGCAACGATCATTTTATTTGCTGTCAAGTATGTCTTAGTACATATGATAATACGTGTAGTGTCACTTGTTTGGAACTGCTGAGAGAAGGTAAAGTCCAGCAACGACCACAGCGTGCTGTGATATCGCCGGAGTCTACCGGTAAACCCCAATAGATGTAAGAGTTATACGTATGAATCTACACAATGTACAAGAAATCCCCGATAATAACATTGAACAGTTCATTCCTTTAGCTGATAGAACGTGGTTTAAAACGGGCGGTAGTGCCCGTTTTTTTTCTGCCCCCACTTCGATGCAAGAATTTCAACAGGCAATCACGTTTGCGCAATCGTATACTATACCAGTTTTTGTATTAGGAGAAGGCGCTAATATTTTGATTAGTGATCAAGGTTTTGAGGGGTTAGTTATCAGACCGGCGTTGAAAAATATCCATCATAAACAGGTTGATGGAGCAGCGTTGGTAACAGCCGGTGCGGGCACCAGTATGCATGACCTTATTGAATATTGCCTACATCATGAAATTATTGGCTTGGAAGAATTTAGTGGCATTCCTGGAACGGTGGGTGGTTCGGTCTATATTAATCTGCATTATTTTGAATTTTTGCTGGATCAGTTTTTGTTGTGTGCGCAGGTTATACATCGCACAACGGGCCAAGTGCTTACAGTCGATACGTCGTGGTTTAATTTCGGCTATAACAAGTCACGGTTATTAGCACAGGATTATTATTTGCTCGAAGCTACTTTTTTACTTAAATCGGCAACGCCGTTGCACGTGATGTATGCGCGGGGGCGTCGTACAGAAATAATACGTCATCGCGAGCGACGGTATCCAACACAAGGAACGTGCGGAAGTTTTTTTCGTAATTTTCACGAAGATGAAGTAACGCTTGAGCTTAATGGAAAAAAGATGCTATTTGTGGCCTATTATTTAGATAAATTAGGTGTCAAAGGATCATTGAGCGTTGGTGGCGCACGGGTTTCGCATCAACATGCCAACATGTTAGTTAATACGGGAACTGCTACCAGTACGGATATTATTGCTTTAGCACGTACGATGCAAAGTATGGTATATGATGCATATGGCATTATACCACAGCCAGAATGCCAATTGGTTGGATTTAAGACGTACCCGTTACTCAAGAAGGGGTCTGATGTACAATGAACTTGTCTTTTTACTGCATGTAATGCTTGTGGGCGTAGGAGCATTATGTGCAACTGCGTTTGGCGAGAGTGCTCTTGTTGCTTATATTAGTGTTCAGGCAATACTGGCTAATCTTTTGGTCACCAAACAAACGATGCTGTTTGGCATGCATGCCACATGCTCGGATGCTTTCATGATTGGTGCAGTATTAAGTCTCAATATATTGCAGGAATATTATGGAAAAGAGCGTGCGCGATCGGCTATTTGGATCAGCTTTGGTTTACTTATTTTTTATACATGCGCTACGCAAATTCACCTGTGGTACAGGCCATCTTCAGTTGATACCATGCATGCTTTTTTTATGGCAATTTTGAGTCCAATGCGTCGTCTGACGGTGGCATCACTTGCGGTGTATTTCATGGTACAACATCTTGATGCATGGCTTTATGGTCTCTTTAAGGAGCGCCTGAAAATAAAATATTTGGTAGTGCGTAACTATGCATCACTGGCTATTACGCAGTTTGTTGATACAGTTCTGTTTAGTTTTTTAGGACTGTATGGCATTATACACAATATAGGACACATTATAATAGTGAGTTATTGCATTAAAATATGTGCCATTATTCTGGTGACACCATTTATAGCATTTTCACATAAACTGATGCACAAACAATGAAATATACACGTCTGTTGTGGATGATAACTGTTTTAGCTGGCGTGCAGGTTCATGAAGTACAATGTACTGATAATATGTCAGCATCCAAGACTCATGCACTACCACGTAAGCGCGCTCAACAAAATAATCAGAAATATTTAAAAATTCTGCTATCGACGCTTGTTGGCGCTGTCTTGCTTGATATGTTGTATACCTACTATAGTCGACCATGCCTGTCTCCCGCAGCGTCTGACGATGAGCCAGAGTTTGCAGATCAGAACATAGAACGAGAAGAAGAAGTTAAGGACACTAAAGGCTTAGAACATCAGCAAGGTGCAAAGTATGATGATTACGGGAAAGCACTTTTGCGGGAGACACCATTGCCCGAAGTTATTATATCGATTATTCAGGAGTATTTGGGTGGTCCGTGTAAGGAATACCAAGATGCTAAGGATGTCAAAATTCGTCATGTTAACTTAGGCATGCGAGATAATCGACCGTTACTTTTGTTCCAAAAAGAAAATCATGGAATTATTTCTATAGTTGATCCGCAAGAATATGGACAGTTATGTCCCGTTGCATGTTCTCCTGAGTTTGAGCCTTCATTCAGCCGAAACGGGAAACTTGTTTGCGCATATGATACTGTTTTTCATGCGTATGATACGCAAACGGGCAAAAAAGTGCAGAGTTATCGAGAAGATAAAAATATCCTTACTAGCTTGTTTGGTGGGCGATCGGATGTTTGCATGGCTTTTGCTTACAATGATGCGCTTGTAGTAACTCATGCATATCAAAACACAACAGTATGGAATACACAAACGGGTAAACGATTACGCACTATCAAGTCATCGTTGCCCCCTTTTACCATTAATGATCATGAAACAAAATTATTGATAATGCGCCAGCCTAATATACTGCAACGCGATACTCGTGATCTTACCGTGGTTGACCTTAAAACATATGCGCCAAAAACTATCACTATACCGTGTAAATCATGGAAAAGTTGGAAGGCGGTTTTGACGCCAGCTGGTGATCAGGTGATTGCATCAACTAGAAACGAGGACACCTATACAATTTTTGATGTAGTTACAGGATTATGTTTAAAAACTTTTCGCAAAACAGTCAATACTGTGGGTGTGCCTCTTAAAGTATTATGTAATGCACAGAATAATCGATTGATAATGCATGAAAGTATGGGTACTTGGCATGCGTTGACCTTATATAACAGTGCTGAACAAAAGATTATATCTATTCCCGATCCAAACAGACTGTTTGATATAGCACAGTCGGTTCAACTAGATCGCCAAAAAGAACTCTGTTTGGTAGGTGGCGTCCGTTATCCCTATCAGATTATAGCGCTCAAAGATGGTAAAGTAGTGCACAAAAGTGAGCGTAAAAATAGTTCATCTACACAAAATATTAGAAGTTTAGTGCTCGGTGATGATAAGCCAGGTGAAGATGTATCGTTCGATGAGCGAATCAAGCAAGTCTCAGCTCATTGGGGGCCAGGAGATAAAACTATTATTACAACAGACTGGACAGGAGTATCGCGCTACGATGCCAAAACTCATGAATTAATACGAAAGGTCTCTGCTCCTGGTTATAAAATGCTTTCTCATTGCAGACAATGGATGCTTTTGCGTAACTCCGCGGAAAATAAGACAACTGTGTGGTATGTGCCGCAAATGGTTTAAAAATTGGGCAAAAACACGCATGATTGCATAGATGAGTATGAGAAATATACAATGGCGCTGGGCACTAGTTTTTTTAGTGGGAATGTGCGGGCATAATACACCGTATGCGGCAGACAAAACAGCATTTCTATCGAACAAGAATGCAATACATCGTACCAAACAACCGCAAAAAAAGAACAAGAAAAAATTGATCACAAAACTGGCTATTCTTGCTGGTTCAGTATGTGCAGTAGGATGCTTATGGATGTGGTTGAAAGAATCAGCGAATAGTAGGCGCGAGGTTGTTTCCGAACAAAACAATGATGGCAAAATTGTTACAAAAATAGAGCATAAAGCTGCATGTAAATCTAAAGAAGTATCCAAGGATGCAGTAAAGGAAGATGCTCAATCACACTATGTTTTTACATTGACTGAGTTGGGCGCTGAGGTTCAGAAAGAAACCGATTTGCCGGTAGATTGTATATCAATTATTGGTGATTATTTGCAGTGGGATGAATGTACTCAACAATCCTTGCCTTCAATTAAATATGTTCAATTGGGTGTTCGCGATGGTAAACCGATAGTCTTGATACAAGATTATGGTGGACGTCTTGCTGTGCTTGATGGGTGCACCGGCACATCTTTATGTGATTTTCAAGGATATAGTTTCGAAAAATTTTTGACTTCTTTAAGCCCTAACGGTGAGCAATTTTGTGCTTATAAGGAAAAAATTTTTTATGCGCTTGATACTAAAACCGGACAAGAGCAGAGAAGATTTGAGGAACGTAAGAGTTTGCTTGAAAAAGTGCAAGGTTTAGTAAGTTCGGATGAATTATATACGGAGCTTGCTCACATGATATTTAGTCCCAAAACTGGTGAAAAAATAGTAACTTATATGGCGTATAAAACGATTGTATGGGATGCAGAAACAAACAAAAATGTATATGAAAGCTCACCAAATATGCCATGGAGATCGCCAAAAACATATTTTGATGATGATGGAATAAAATTATTACTCAATTGTGGCGGGGGTGCTTTGGATGTTGTTGATCTCAAAAGTTTACAACCAACAAGAATAGAGGTACTTAAAAATAATGTTGATATACTCACGGGTGCGGTTTTGACATCGTCAGGAGATAAGGTCGTTGCATCCGTTGATGTGAGGAGATTGGACGATGCGCATTATCATTATGTTTTTGATAGTACTACGGGAGTATTATTAGCTTCTATTGCGCAGCACGGAATCGGACCGATTCTTAAAGCGTTATCTATAGCATAAACTGCATGAGTTAATTTTTTTGCGAATCATTTTTTTTAAAGTATTTTTATCTCTGAAAACTTAAATAGGAGAAAAAATGCATACAACAAAAGCATATAGCCTCGATTTACGCA
>Ga0157376_10000030_pt1 | contig 181885 bp, 129 predicted proteins | sample M45metaG_FD_121801 | JGI IMG/M metagenome (GOLD analysis project Ga0157376, IMG submission 121801) | Miscanthus rhizosphere microbial communities from Kellogg Biological Station, Michigan, USA - M4-5 metaG | ecosystem: Host-associated > Plants > Roots > Rhizosphere > Soil | place: USA... | reverse complement strand
TATTTCTTTTCTCCGGCATCGGTCGCGGTGGTTGGAGCTACGGACCGCGCAGGAAGTGTAGGTGGGATGGTTCTCAAAAACCTGCTAACGGGAACTTACAAGGGACGCGTTTACGCCGTAAATCCGGCCCGCGCAGAAGTATTTGGTCTTCCATGTCACGCGTCGATCGGAGCAGTTCCGGAAACTGTTGACCTCGTTGTAGTGGTGACACCGGCAAACACGGTACCAGGCATAGTCTCCGAGTGCGTGAGAGCAGAGGCAAAATCGGTCGTTGTGATCTCCGCGGGCTTCAAGGAAAAAGGGCCGGAAGGTGCGGCACTCGAGAAACAAATCCAATCGGAATTGAAGGCCGGTTCGACCCGATTGATCGGCCCGAATTGCCTGGGTCTGATGAATCCGTTGATTGGACTCAATGCCACGTTCGCGCAAGACATAGCATTGCCGGGCAATGTAGCGTTTCTGAGCCAGAGTGGCGCGCTGTTGACTGCGATTCTCGATTGGAGCCTGGGGGAGCGCGCGGGCTTCAGCGCGATTGTTTCAACGGGTTCGATGCTCGACGTTGGCTGGGGCGACTTGCTCTCCTTTTTCGGTGACGATGCGCATACAAAAAGCATTCTCCTCTATATGGAGTCGATCGGAGATGCGCGATCGTTCTTATCCGCAGCCCGTGAAGTATCGTTCAGCAAGCCGATTATCGTAATTAAGGCGGGGCGCTCGGAGGCGGCTTCGCGAGCTGCGGCCTCGCACACAGGCGCAATGACGGGAAGTGACGAAGTCTATGACGCAGTGTTTCGCCGTTGTGGGGTGCTGCGGGTTCAGAGCATCGCTGAGCTCTTCCACATGGCCGATGTCCTTGGTAAACAGCCACGCCCCGCCGGACCGAGATTGACCATCCTGACCAACGCAGGTGGCCCCGGGGTGCTTGCCACGGACGCATTGCTGGCCGGCCATGCCGAACTTGCTCCATTGTCCGGGGAGTCCGAGAAAGCGCTCAGCGCGTTTCTGCCTGCGCATTGGAGTCATGCAAATCCGATCGATATTCTCGGCGATGCCGATCCGGAACGCTACGCTCGAGCTTTGGACATTGCGCTGGACGACCCCAACAGTGACGGGCTGCTTGTGATCCTGGCGCCACAAGGAATGACGAATCCCGCGCAAGTCGCGGAACGCGTGAAAACGCACGCAAAGGGCCACGCGAAACCGTTACTCGCAAGTTGGATGGGTGGTCCAGGTGTCGCGCCGGGTGTCGAAGTTTTGAACACTTCGGGAATCCCGACGTTCGCTTACCCGGATGCCGGGGTGCGTGCGTTCGAATCGATGTGGAGCTATTCCGAGCGTCTCGAGAGTCTGTATGAGACGCCATTTGCAGCAGACGATCCCGCCCGCGTGAGCGCGAGGCGAGAGCGGGCGAGGCTACTTATCGAACGCATTGCATCTTCGGGTAGAACGCTTCTGACTGAGATCGAATCGAAGACGATCCTGGAACTTTATGGAATCCCCATCGTCCCGACAAGTCTCGCGAAGAGTGAAGATGAGGCCGTTGTTCTAGCAAAGAAGTTTGGCTATCCCGTGGTGTTAAAGGTGCATTCAGAGATTGTTACTCACAAGACAGATGTTGGCGGCGTACAACTGAATTTGCCGGGTGAACAGGAAGTGCGACAGGCGTACCGGGCCATTGCATCGTCCGTCGCAGCGAAGGCCGGGCCAGAAGCCTTCCTCGGTGTGACGGTCCAGTCGATGGTTCATGTCGAGGGCTATGAACTCATTCTCGGCAGCAGCGTCGACTCGCAATTTGGTCCGGTTCTATTGTTTGGATCGGGCGGACAACTGGTGGAGGTGTATCGCGACCAGGCCCTGGCGCTTCCACCGCTGAACACCACGTTGGCAGAACGGCTCATGGAAAGAACCAAAATCTTTACGGCGCTCAAGGGCGTCCGGGGACGTAAAACCGTCGATCTCGATGCACTCAAAGCCATCGTCGTGCGGTTCAGCGAGCTTGTGATAGACCAGCCACGTCTGCGCGAGATTGACATCAATCCGCTGGTTGCATCGCCCCAGCAGCTATTGGCGCTCGATGCCCGAATGGTGCTGTTCAATCGTAACGTCGCGGACGCGGAGCTCCCGCGGTCCGCCATTCGTCGTTACCCAACCGAATATGTCTCGCATTGGACGATGAAGGACGGAAGTAACGTAGTCTTTCGGCCGATACGGCCCGAAGACGAAACGCTGATGGTGGAATTCCACAAGTCGCTTTCCGACAGCACGGTGTATCTACGTTATTTTCAAATGCAACGACTGGAATCTCGCGTTGCACACGAGCGGCTGATCCGGAAATGTTTCCTCGATTATGACCGTGAGATTGCGCTCGTGGTGGAGCGGCTTGGTAAAGAGACTGGCCGCCATGAGCTGATCGGTGTTGGACGGTTAGCACGGCAGCGGCGGATCGAGGAGGCCGAGCTTGGCGTCGTCGTTGCGGATCGCTGTCAGGGAGCCGGGCTTGGCACCGAACTGATGCGCCGCCTCCTGCAAATCGCGCGTGCAGAGGAAATCCAGCGAATTGAAGCCCACATACTCGCGGAAAATCCTCCGATGATTGCGCTGGCCAAACGCTTTCATTTTGACTGTGTTTCCGACGAAGATACCGCTTCCCTTACCGCGACTCTCGACCTAGGACGGACCTCCTAACAAATCATGGACGCGCGTCACGTGAGGACGTGACGGAAAGCCTGGCGTGACCTGTCTCACGGGAACCTGCTTCCGATCGGCCTGCCGTTCCTGATGTTCTCGCCACTTCTTGCCTCGCGATTGCGCCGCCGATGGAGTGAACCTGTCCGGCGGGCCCCCACGTGTGAGGGACGTCACACCGGGCCGTGACACAGATCATGGCTCGTCCGGGCGCGACTTGCGTAAATGGCAGCTGAGCAGTTGGAGGCCTTCATGAATGCGACATTTCAAGCGGCGATCCCCAAAAAACAAGTTCTCCCGTCTACGATGCGAGCGCTCGTGTTTCGCGGGCCAAATCAGATTGGAATCGAGCAGACTCCCATTCCACGGCCGGGTCCTGGCGAAGCTGTAATCCGAGTAACGCTGACAACCATATGCGGAACGGATCTGCACATCCTCAAAGGCGAATATCCGGTGAAATCGGGTCTCGTGATTGGTCATGAACCCGTCGGCGTGATTCACGAACTGGGCGTCGGGCTAACTGGCTACGTGGTTGGCGAGCGAGTGCTGGTGGGTGCGATCACTCCCTGCGGTCAGTGCAATTACTGCTTAAGCGGCGATTGGTCGCAGTGTGGCGGTCCGATCGGCGGCTGGAAATTCGGCAACACCATCAACGGCGCGCAGGCCGAGTACCTGCTGGTGCCGAACGCGCAGGCGAACCTCGCGAAAATTCCTGATGACTTGAGCGATGAACAGGTGGTTCTGCTGGCGGACATTGCGTCCACGGGAATCTCCGCAGCGGAAAGTGGCGAGGTGAAAATTGGCGACACCGTAGCCGTTTTTGCGCAGGGGCCGATTGGCCTGTGCGCGACAGCGGGGGCCAAGCTCAAGGGCGCAGGATTTATCATCGCGGTCGAATCTGATCCGGTGCGCTCGGAAATGGCAAGACGTATGGGTGCTGACGTCGTCGTGGACCATACCAGGACGGATGCGGTCGCAGAGATTCGCCGCCTCACTCAGGGCAAGGGCGTCGACGTGGCTATTGAAGCCTTGGGTACGCAGACCACATTCGAAAGCGCGTTGCGTGCGCTCCGGGCGGGCGGGACGTTGTCGAGTCTCGGGGTCTATTCGGGGAAGTTGTCCGTGCCGCTCGAACCATTCGCGGCAGGCCTGGGCGACCACAAAATTGTCACGACGCTCTGCCCGGGCGGCAAAGAACGGATGCGCAGGTTGATGGAGTTGGTTCGTCACGGCCGGTTGGATTTGCGGCCATTGCTGACACACACGTTTTCTCTGGACCGGATCGTCGAGGCTTACGAGCTCTTTGGCCAGCGCAGGAATGGCGTCATCAAGGTCGCGATTCGCCCCTGAAATTGACGGGAGAGGAAAGGGGAAACAAACATGACTTACATGGAACGAATGATCGTTCGTAGGGGACACCCGAAGCACATCATCGTTGGCATCGTCGCGTTTCTCTGGGTAGTCTATTTTCTTTGGCAACACAACTGGATCTGGGCGGCCGCGGTTGTTGTATTGGGCGCGGTTCTGGGCCGGCTATCCACGTCCGTGACAAAAGAAGAGACGCTCGCGCGAACACTGCTGGGCAAGATCATGCTGTTGCATCTTCATCCTGTGAATCTGGCGTTGCAAATGGCCGGATTTGCTCTGCTTCTCTATGGCGTATGGGCGCATTCGACTCTCTACATCTTGGCCGCAACGTCGATGGTCTTTCTCGGTCACATGTGGGGCTGGCACAGGGTAAATGAGGCACTGTAGCGGTGATTGGTCTGCGCACTTTGGATTCTTGCGCCACAAAGTCCTGGAAGTCGCGACGTTGACCTCTGCGGCTCGACGTTCAAGCAAGGGACCGGCAATAGGGAGGTCAGCCATGAAAACAAAAGAAGAAGAGAAACGCCCAAAGAACGGAAAAAGGGTGAAGTTGACGGTCATGGACGGCGACGAACAAATGAGAAGGATGCAGGAAGCCGTGGCCCATCGCGCCTACGCGATCTTTGAAAGTCGCGGTTCGGGATCTTGGCACGAGTTAGAGGACTGGCGTCAAGCCGAGAGCGATCTGGCGCGGCCCTTGAACTGTGGTCGAACGACGGTGGGCGATAAGCTTTGGATCGGGACTGACGCCAGGATCTTCGAGCAGGGGACGATCGAAATCTGGGTCGCACCTCGCAAGATCACAATCTGCGGTGAGCCGCGATCCGATAAGGACGTCCAGGGCATCAGACCGGGTTCGCGTGAAGAGATCTTCCGTGTCCTCGATCTTTGTCTTGATGTGGATCCATCCCACATAACGGCAAAGCTTCACGGGCCGTCCCTCGAGATCCTGGTGAGAAAAGTGCAAGCACCTCCGCTACAAAAAGAGCGTGCAGCGGCTGCGCAAGCTAGGTAATCTCTGCTGCGTCCAAATTTTGCCTCCCTTATTCCTATTCTGTGACGAGTTCCGGAATGCAGTGCTTGTTTGCGCTTCGACGCTGCCAAGTGTTCGATTTTGCATCTGCGCGAGCGACACCAAGACTGCAGCCGATCGTCCCACTCTGCCTTCATAGTCAGAAAAGCTGCAGTGATCTTGGTCACATCTCCGTGTGGCGCGCGTCGCATCCCGAGCGGAACATTCCGGCTATGACTGTATCGGGGCAGAAACAGTAGGCTGGGCTCCCGGGAGGGAAGTCAATGGCTTACCGAATGCAAGTCATACCGAAGAAAAAGCGTCGTACAACGCAACGGGACTTCAAGGCGAAGGCTCCTTACGATTTGGAGGTGATCGAAAGTTCTCTAGTGGGTCCGGTCGCAGGAGAGCGAACTTTTTCGGACCTTCCACGATCGGTGCTTGCGGCGCTCGATGCCATCTCCTCAACCTCATCGTATTCGAAGGAATCCATTCTTTTTGTCGAGGGCCAGGAACCTACCGGCGTGTTCATTATCCGCGACGGTCGAGTGAAGCTGACGACGAATTCGGCCGACGGAAAGTCCATCATTGTCCGCATTGCGGAACCAAGTGAGCTTGTGGGTTTGGCCGGCGTTGTATCAGGCAAGCCCTATGAACTGACGGCCGAAGCCCTGGAACCGTTACAAGCCAATTTCATTCCGCGGGATGCGTTCGTCGAATTCCTTCGGGAGCACGGAGAAGCCACCCTGCGCGTGGCGGAGATTCTGAGCGACATCTATCACTCGACCCTTCTCGAGGTTCGCTACCTGGGGTTCTCGAGTTCAACAGCCGAAAAACTGGCGCGCTTCCTTCTGGACATGCCGGCTACGCCGTTCCAAAACAACGGCCAGCTGCGAGCTACGCTTACCCTGACTCACAGAGAAATCGGTGAAATGATCGGGGCTTCTCGGGAAACCGTCACGCGGCTATTCGCCGACTTCAAGCGGGAACGATTGATCGAGGTTCATGGTTCGACGCTGCTTATAACCAACAGGCCGAACCTCCAGAAGCTGTTGGAAGGATAGGTAATGAATCCGCGCGGGTCCAACGAGTGGTGACGCGCCGTCGGACCGTGCTGTCAAGCGTTGAGAGTCTAGTGCGGCATTGACGATGCAACCAAGTTTCCGTCCCAGATAGAAGTGACGCGGTGCACAACAATTGGTGACAGCCATCACATAATTCTGGGTGCCATTGAGTAGATACTGCGGGCTCGCGAGAGTGTCGCGGCCTGCGCTTTCGAAGCCGCGGAGGGTTCGCATGCCTTGGTCGCTTCGCCGCTGCTTTCAAGTCTCGATTTCACTCCTTGCAGCATCGTTGCTGGCTTCCGTTTTACTTGCCCCTGGACGCGCCCAGCAAGGCGGAAACAAGTCTCCGTCGGTACGTCAATCCAAGACCTACGAACGGCCAAGGGATCCGTCCCTCTACGTAGGTTCAGAGACTTGCAAAACCTGCCATGAAGACATGCCCACCAAAGGTTTCTACCAGGCCTTCGAAACGTCTCCGCACATCGTCACAACGCTGGACACGAAGAAGGGTCCTGAGTGGCACGGATGCGAAGCTTGCCACGGGCCAGGAAAGGAGCATGTCGACGGAGGCGGCGACAAATCGAAGATTTTCAGCTTCAAGAATGCCTCGGCCAAGGAAATCAGCGAGCGTTGTCTCGGGTGTCATGCCTACGGCGAGGAGCACAGCAACTTCGGAAGATCCGCGCATCTCCAGAACAACGTTGGTTGCACGGACTGCCACTCTCCTCATTATCCGAAGGAAAGCCAGTTTCTGATGAAGGAGAAGCAACCACAGCTTTGCTACGGCTGCCATCTCGAAACCAAGCAGCAATTCACGCGCACTTTTCATCATCGTGTTAACGAAGGGCTCGTGCAGTGCAGCGATTGCCACAATCCACACGGTGGATTCCTGACGCGTCAGCTGCGTGCCACTTCCGCGCAGGACACCGTCTGCTTCAAGTGCCATACCGACAAAGCCGGACCGTTTGTATACGAGCATCCGGTCGTGAAGACGGAAGGCTGCGTGGCATGCCATACTCCGCACGGTTCTTCCAATCCTCGCCTACTGAAGCGCAGCCAGGTAAATCTCCTCTGTCTCGAATGCCATTCTTTGACCGTGGATGCCGGCGCGCCCGCAACGCCAACTTTCCACAATCAGGCGCAGAAGTATCAGGCTTGCACGTTGTGTCACGTCTCCATTCACGGCTCAAATTCGAGCCCGGTGTTTTTCAAACCGTGAGGGTACAGCGATGCGGCGACTAAACCAGGCCATGCGAACGTTCCCCTTGATCGGCACGATTAGGTTGGTTCTCGTCGCTGTGATCTCGCTCGTTAGTGCGCATTGGGTGGCGGCTCAGGAGCCCGAGCAAGCGGGGATTGAGCAGGGGAACTACAACATCAAGCAGTCGATTGAGTTTGGATTTCGATTTGTCAACACCAACGGTAGCGAGGATACCTACAATACATTTGTGAACCTCCAGCAAGGGCCCCGCCTACTGGATTTCAGCACCGAGATGCGCTCGATCAACCATCGTGGCACGCTTTTTGACCGGCTCTATTTCAGCAACTTCGGATATGGCGGCGATCCCAATAATGTGTCGCGCCTGAGAATCAGCAAGAACAAGTGGTACAACTTTGATGCGTTGTTCCGCCGCGACGAAAACACCTGGAATTATTCACTCTTGGCGAATCCGTTGAATCCTACGACGCCAGCTTTTGCCAACGCGCCTGCCGGGTTCAGTCCCATCACCAATTTTTCGCCCCACCTGTTCAACACAAGACGCCGCATGGGCGACTACGACCTATTGTTGCTGCCCGACTCGAAAATCAGATTCCGGCTGGGATATTCGCGAAACATTTCTGAAGGACCTGGTTTTAGCGCCATCCATCAGGGCACCGAGCAGTTGCTGTTTCAGCAGTACAAATCGACCGTCAATGCCTACCGGCTCGGCGTGGATTTTCGGATCTTTCCCAAGACCAACATCAGCTACGACCAGATCTGGAACTACTACAAGGGGGATACCGGCAGCGTCGACCAGAATCAGCAATTCCCCATTGCGAATGGCTCGCTCGTCGACATAGGCGTTTCTTTGAATGCAGGCGCTAATCAACCCTGCGCGAATACGTTCCTTGCGACCGGTTTTGTGAATCCCGCCTGCAGCGCATACTTCAATTACTTGCGCCACGGGAATACGAGAACGAGCAATCCGACAGAACAATTGAGCCTGCAATCGAATTATTTCCCGCAACTGGACCTTTCCGCCAAGGTTAGCTACACCAGCGGAGGCATGAACGTCTTTAACTGGTTCGAAGACTGGGCCGGCCGCGAATCTCGAACGAACATCAGGAATCAGAACAATAGCGGCGGCGATTTTGGCGAACGGGTCGCTGCGACGGCAGATTTCGGCGCGACGTGGCACCTAACGAACAATTTGCGATTCATCGATTCCTTTCACTATTCCAATTTTCACAATCCCGCAGAATTCGACGCCTCCACATGTTCTTTTTTCAGCCCCAATCTTCTAACGCCGGCGAATTTCTTCACGCCGGCAGCCGGAGTATCCTTGCCGGTGTCGTGCGTTTCTCCCGCGGATGCCGTTGCAGGCACGCCAGCCCACAGCGCGAGCTCGGGTCCCGATGTTTCGTTCGCTATTTCCAGCCTATTTCTGAAGCAGGACGAAAAAACAAACCTGGCACAATTGGAATACCAGGTCTCGCACAAGCTGGGAGTCCGTGGCGGTTTTCGCTATCGGCACCGGTCCATCAACGACAAAGACTTCGAATCTGTGAACGAACTGTTCTTCCCGGGTAATGCCAACCGCGGCGACTGCGCCCTAGCAAACGGATCCCTGCCGGATGGATGCACGGCCAACGGGGATGGGTCGTTTACCTTTATCAGTCCTCAGCCGATCGAGCTCGTCACCGGCGAGACGCTCATCAATGAGTATTCCGGCCTTTTCGGAATCTGGGCCAGGCCCATTTCCGGTTGGCGCATCAGTTTTGATACGGAGTTGATGAGTGCTGATAACACTTTTACTCGCATCTCCCCGCGCCAGGCCCAGGAGTATCGTGTCCGGACCACTTACAAGCCTCGAGCGTGGTTGAATTTGAGCGGTTCCATCACCATCTGGGAAGGCCGTAACAACGTCGCGGAAATCGATAACCTGCAGCACAACCGGTTCTACGGTATTTCCGCCGCAGTTCAGCCGCGCGAGTCGTTTGGATTCGAAGTTGGATACGACTACAACGACGTTTTCTCGCAAATCCTGATCTGCTACACCAGCACGGCTGCTCCTCCGGGTCTCGACAAATGTCCTGGATCGACTCTCGGCCAACAGTTATCTACGTACACGAATACATCGCACTACGGCTACTTCGACACAAACTGGACACCTTTTCGCAGGTTGACCGTTCGCCTTGGCGCCAATCTTACCGGAAACAGTGGCTCCGTACTGATCATCTCGCCGAACGCTCCTTCGGGACCTCTCAACTCCACCTACTATCAACCGTTCGGAGGCATCGACTACCGATTCGGCAAGGGCTGGACTGGCAAAGCCTATTGGGGCTACTACGGCTATCATGAGGATTCGAGTGCGGTACCTCAGGACTTTTTCGTTCCGCGGAATTTTCAGAGCAATCTCGTGACGCTGTCTTTGCGATACGCTTTCTAGGTGTATCGCGCGTAGCGTGGCGGTCGAGTTTCGCGCCATGGGAGTCCACGACGGGGAGAGAACTATGAACAGAAGGAACTGGACCATGAGGTTCGCACTCAGTACAGCTGTCTTGGCCGCGGTCGGTGCGTTCGATCTCTCGGCGAGGGCCGACGATAAGAGCGCTGCGCTTTACAAACAGAAGTGTGCCGCTTGCCATGGAGCGGACGGAAAGGGCGACACGCCAGCGGGCAAGAATACAAAGGTGCGGAGCTTCGGCGATCCGGAAGTCGCCAAGCAGAGCGACGACGAACTAGCAGCCGCTATCGAAAAGGGCAAAAACAAGATGCCGGCTTACGGCAAGAGCCTGAAACCCGATGAGATCAAGGCCATGGTTGCCTACATTCGTAGTCTCGCAAAATAGTTCACGCAATTTGCGGCCGCGCGAGCCGAAGTGACGGAGGCGCAGCCTGTTCGGCGAAGCATTTCTGCAGCGAGGTTCTATGGCCGCACCCACTATCTTCATTTTTCTCCTCCTGGCATTGACCATCGTTCTGATTGCGGTGATTGTCTTTCGGCCGGGCATCACTGCGACTCGCGGCGGGAAAATGATGGCGTTTCTGGTGCTGTTCGCGCTGCCAGTTTTGTGTGCTGGAATGGGTGGCTCGGCCGAACTTCAGCATGCTAAGAGCACGGAATTCTGTCTCTCGTGTCACATCATGGAACCCTACGGGAAGAGCTTGCTTGTGGACGATCCGGGCCATTTGGCCGCAGCGCACTTCCAGAATCACCGCGTTCCTCCCGAAGAGGCTTGCTATACGTGCCACACCAACTACGCGATGTTTGGAGGAGTGAAGGCCAAACTCGGCGGGCTGAAGCATATCTATGTGTACTATCTCAAGACGCCGCCAGCTCCGGAAGACATCAAGCTCTATGAGCCGTACCATAACCGGGAATGCCTGCATTGCCATGCCGGTGCGCGCTCATTCGAGGAAGGAGCCGTGCATACAGCGGATCCGGATCTCCTTCCGGCACTTCGTGCAAACAGAACATCCTGCGTTTCAAGCGGTTGCCACGATGTGGTACACAACGTTCGTAGTTTGAAGGATGCCAAGTTCTGGAAGGGGAGCAACTGATGCTGAGCAGCAATTCCCTCGAGCGAAATCTTCAAATCTCCGGAATCATCCTCATTTTCGGGCTCGTCGTGGAAGCGCTTTGCTTGCTTGGACGAGGTCCAATCTCGTTTCTGGTGTTCACAGGGCTCGGAGGGCTGACTTTTGCTCTCGGCATTGCCTATTACTTGCTCGCGCTGGTCCGATCGGGAAGTGGTGGAGCCTAGCGACAGTCGACAGTTTGCACCTTGATGGCAAGCACAATAGCTATCGTTTAGTCCCCGTGTTTTCGGCTTGCCGCGTTAACGCGGAGCGGCCGGCTGACGCTCAGTCATTTCTTCCGGTTCATCAGCAATGTACTCGCCCATGGCGCCGCGTTTCCATGGCCTGTCCACAATTCGTTCCGGATGCTCGCGCCGAAATGTCTCTGCCATATGGCAGCTCCAGCAAACGGGCAAATGCATTTCAAGTACTTCCGGAAGTTTTTCCGCGGGAATCTCAGTCCACTGCACAGTTTTCTTTTCAGGGCTAAGCAAAGCGGGCCGGTGATCGTGCCAGTGAATCTTCTCGATCGGCTGACGGCAATACGTGCACGCTCTGCCGCGATACCATTGCTGGGCAATGCTCCACACCGAGCAACCTTCCGGATCGTTTTCAATCTGGCTAAGACATTCTTGTCCGCAGCGTTCACGCTCTGGCCAATGGGAGCACTGGTCGAGACGAATTCGGGCGTGTTTGCCCCCCAGAAGATCGACCGCAGCTTTACCCGCATTCACGTGCACGGCCGCCGGGTTTCGCGTTTCTGGGCAAGTCACGAGCCTCTTGCCTCGGTACTTCAAGTATGTGCGGGTCGCCATTATCAGGCCAATCGAGGTGCCTGCAATTAAGACCAGGCCCACAATCACAAGTAAAGTTGTTGAAATCGGAATCATAGAAATGCCTCCTTTCCCGTTATCTCGAGACTCCAAAGCGCGACGGCCCGGAACCACAGCAGTTCCGGGCCGCCTGCGTCCTCCAATTACGCCGCGAACCGCTTTGTCAGCGGCACGGTGGTCATGATTTCAATCTTCCGTGGCAGGGCGGCGGTGGCGACTGGTGCTGTGATTTCGAGCACGCCGTTCACATATTCCGCCATGAGCTTCTCGCCGTTCACGCCTTCGGGCAGAGTGAGAGTCCGCTCAAAGACGCCGTACGTGATCTCGCCCTCAAAAAGCTCGGCTTCTTTCACACGATGCGTCAGCTTTCTCTCACCGCGGATCGTGAGCAGGTTGCCTTGTGCGTGGACCTGCACATCCTTCGGCTCGATGCCCGGCAGTGCTACGCGGCAAATATACTTCTTGGCTTCTTTGTCCACGTATGCTTCCACCGCTGGGTAAAAGCCAAAGCTCTTCTTGAACTCGGGCAGTTCCGGCCCCCAGGGCTTGCCCACCAAAATGCGATTGAACATCTCGTCGAATTCGCGACGAACGCCAAACAGATCCTCGAACAGTCTTTCCGTTGCATACAGGTTTCTCATTTCATCCTCCTCAATCGAATTCCGCCTCGCCTGAGGCGGCCCTTTTCACCAGGGTTGGAGGCAGCGGCTCGCGTGGAAGCATTTTCCGGCCTGATTGGCCGGTGCGCCCCTAACTGCTGGCGCTTCAGGGTGGACTTCGCGGCTCACCGCTGCCTCGGAGCGAAGGACAGAAAGTCTGCTAAGTCTAGCCTCTTCATCCGGCCAGATGACTTGCCAGCGAGGCAGAGCCGCAGGCTTCGCCGTTTGTCTTCGTTCCCGGCAGCCTCGGCAGCTCGTTCCCATGGCAGCTTGTGTCCTTTCACGTCTCCTTTTTATGCTCCCCGGCGGTAGGAAATCAGTGACCTGAGGCACGACTCGAAGTGACCGGCGCCACACAGGTCTAGCGCTTCAATGCCTGCGGACGATGTGACGCACCTCACAAAGGAGGGTAACGGAAGTCACCGCGGATCGCACGGCCGCTGATCAATGCTTCGGTAGCAACAGTTCTCATTCACAGCGGAGGTTAGCTGCCATGTCACCGTCCGCAACAGCCACACCGATTCATGAAATCTCCATCCCGCGAGCCGTCCGCGGAACTTCGCCGGCACAACAGTTGGCCAAACGGCACGGAGCGGCACTCTCCAAGACGTTCCTGAACGAGGTTTTATTGGAGAGCCAACGGCTCAAGGGAGGTTCTAAGAGTGTGGATGTGCTGCTCGCTTTGCTACTACACGTCGCCCTCATTGGGGGACCCATCGTCGCCGGCCTCTACTACACCGACACAATCAATCTGAAACAATTCGCGACTACCTTCTTGGTGGCACCTCCGCCTCCTCCTCCCCCGCCTCCAGCGGCCGCAGTTGGCGTCGTCAAATCGCAGATGTCGAAACGCGTATTCATTAGCCAAGGGAAGCTGCTCGCACCTACCTACATTCCGAAGCAGGTTGCGCAGCTCAAGGAAGCGCCAATCGACTCGGATGCCTTTGGTGGAGTAGCCGGCGGCGTTCCCGGTGGAGTGCCGGGCGGCCAGTTGGGCGGCGTCGTTGGTGGTGTGATTGGCGGGGTCCTGAATACCGGCGCGAAGCCGGTTGCGCCACCAGCGGCGAAATCAGGCGCGCCCGTTCGCGTAGGTGGGCGCGTACGTCCGCCAAAAGCGATCGTACAGGTACGTCCCCAATACCCTACACTCGCGCGACAAACCCGTGTTCAGGGCGACGTGAAGATCGACGCAATCTTGGATGAGCAAGGAAACGTAGTTGATATGAGGGTAGTCTCTGGGCATCCGCTTCTGTATCAAGCTGCGCTGGACGCATTGGGTAAATGGAAATACGAACCAACATATCTGAACGATAGGCCGATTGCCGTCGCGCTAGTGGTGACCATTACGTTTCAGTTGTCGCAGTAGAAGTCCGGAAACTTGAGAATCGGCTATTTCACCTGAAGCGATCGGATGTACGCGACAAGGTCGTCGATGTGCTGTTGACCCGTTGGGTCGTGAACTGGGTCGAGTTTCTTAAGACGGGACCCCCAGACGGGCATGTCTTCCGAACCATGAGAACCGAAAGTCTTGCCAAAGGTCAGCACAACTCCAACGTAGCCGGCTGGAAACTTATTCTCGTGTCGCTTTGAGAGGGTCGTCAAATCAGACGGCGGCGTCTTAAATACGAAAGCGGCAGGCCCATCGCCTTTCGCAGTCTTTCCATGGCACGAAGCGCAGTACTTTAGATACGTTTCCTGGCCAGCCGCGGGGCTGGGTGGCTTCGGAGCCGATTTGCGTTCATTTCTATTCTGCTGCCCGGTCACGCTAAGAGCTGCAAACAATGATGTACTCAGGAGAATTATTCTAGTCCCGCACATGTGTTCTTTCGCTCCGACGGGTCCCGTTTGAGGTACCGCTAGCGCTCTGCGGCCGATACTACCACGGTCATTTGCTCGACGCCTGCAGCGGCCTTCAGTCCGCAGTGTCAGAGGACACCCATCAAGGTGAGCAAGCTCACAGGCTGGAGCTTGCGTACGACTCTAGAATCCAAGATGACGGATTCAACTAAGGAGACGACCGTGAGCACAGCCGCCATTGACAACAGCAGAATCGTTTACTGGCACCGCGAATTACCTCCCTTCGATGCCGATGCCGTGGCCGAGCATGTTATCGAAGCTACGAGCAACCGTGTTCCCGGGACACTCGTCCATCGAGACGAGTTGTGGGGGCGATGTTACGAGACTCTCATGGCTTCGACCGCTACTCGGTTGGAACAGGAGGTTGCTCGCCTCGGAGGTCACTACGCGCACGTGCTTGATGAATCGATTGACAGTCGGCATGACGCAGCTACCGGCGAAGCCTGGTTGCACGGCCGCTTCACCTACATGTTGTACCGTCGGCCGGTGAAAAACATTCCAGAGCCACATGTGTAAACGAGCACGCACACGTGTCGAACCAAAAGCCACAACAAACTGGCAATCTTCGCATCTGGCGGCTTTACGTTATTCCGTCCGGGCGGAGCCAGGCGCTGCTTTAGCAGCCGCACGTCGCGGGTTTAAAGTGTAGGAGCTGAGAACCCGGATGTAGTTGGCGCGATCGAAGGCAGATGGGTTGGGCACGGAGCGCCTGCTCATGCTGCCGCGCATTTGCTGGATCGAATCGTATTCATGCTCCTCCATCCACTGCGACATCTCGTGCAAGACCACATTGGCGTGCCGTATTCCGCTCTGAAAGAAGGCGGAAGTCATCATCGCAACATGTGCGCCAGCCATCATCGCCTTCAAGACATTCCGGCCCGAATGGACGCCTCCAGTGACAGCGAGGTTGGCGCGGACGAGTCCATGAAGGATGGCGACCCAGTGTAGACGCAGAGGCAATTCCTGCGATTGGCTTAGGGTGAGACTTGGGACGATTTCTAATGAGTCGATGTCGATGTCCGGCTGGTAGAAGCGATTGAAGAGCACAAGTGCGTCAGCACCCGCGTCATCCAGCTGCTTGGCCATGTTGGCTATCGCCGTAAAAAATGGAGAAATCTTCACGGCCACCGGAATGCGGACACACGCCTTGACTTGCCTTACGAGCTCGCAATAGTCCTCTTCTATTTTTGATCCTCTGTGATGCGCGTCCGATACAACGTCATAGATATTCAGCTCGAGAGCCGAAGCGCCGGCCTGCTCCATCAATTTTGCGTGGTGAGTCCATCCACCTACGGAAATCCCATTTAGACTGGCGATCACGGGAATAGAGACTGACACCCTTGCTTTGCGGATCAGTTCAAGATAGGCGTCGGGGCCCAGATTGTAGTTCTGGAGATTAGGAAAATAGTTCAACGATTCCGCAAAACTTTCCGCGCCGCGAGAAAGATCAGAGTGGGTGGCATGGCTTTCCAATTCGAGTTGCTCTTCGAACAAGGAAGGCAAGACCACGGCACCGACTCCGCTTTCTTCAAAGCGCCGGATGTTTTCGAGTGAATCGCACAATGGAGAAGCAGACGCAACGATCGGAGAACGCAACGGGAGACCCATATAAGTCGTAGTGATGTCAATCATGTCGCGTCTCCGTCTTGATGAGCATGTTGCGCGGAAGTGACCGTTTCCGGCTGCGAGACGACCGGTGTTTCATTCCCCAGGGCGTGATTGGAATAGACCTTCCATCGAAGATCGACGTCCCCCTGCGCAAGTTCTAACAGGCGGACCGCCTCCTCCGCGTTGTTTCGCGCCAACATCGAGTAGCGAGCCTCCTGATAAAGGTATTTCCTCAGAGGTATGCTCGGAGCCCTCGAATCCAGCTGGAATGGATTTCTCCCTTCCGCGCGCAGAACGGGGTTGTAGCGCAGCAGGGGCCAATAACCCGAGAGCACCGCGGCTCTCTGCTGTTCCATGCCGAAAGCCAGATCGTAGCCATGAGCGATGCAATGACTGTAAGCGATGATCAGGGAAGGTCCGTCGTAGGCCTCCGCTTCAAGGAATGCCTTTACGGTGTGAGTGTCGTTACCGCCCATGGCTACACGCGCGACGTAAACCGATCCATAGCTGATGGCTTCAAGGGCAAGATCCTTCTTGGCCGTCTGTTTGCCGCCAGTCGCGAATTTCGCAACTGCCGCACGAGGTGTCGCCTTGGACATCTGCCCTCCGGTATTGGAATAGACCTCGGTGTCGAGTACGAGCACGTTCACCTTGGCGCCGGAGCCGAGCACATGGTCGAGTCCACCCGCCCCGATGTCGTACGCCCAGCCGTCGCCCCCGACCAACCATACGCTCTTGCGAACGAGCGAATCTGCGACGGCGAGTAAGTCTCGTACTTCTGAGGAATCTTGCGACGACAATTTTCGTTTCAGTTCGGCGACGCGCTCACGTTGAGCCGCAATGTCCGCTTCGGTAGATTGATCGCTGGTGAGCAGACCGCTGACAAGAGTTTCGCCCAGGATCGAAGCTTGGCGGGCGACGAGGATTCGCGCATAGTCTGCCTGCTTGTCGACGGCCAACCGCATGCCCAAGCCGAATTCGGCGTTATCTTCGAACAAGGAGTTAGACCAAGCAGGGCCTCGTCCATGATGGTTGGCGGTGTAAGGGGTCGTGGGCAGGTTGCCGCCGTAGATGGAAGAGCAACCCGTCGCATTAGCGATCAGCAAGCGGTCTCCAAACAATTGCGTCAGCAACTTGATATAGGGTGTTTCGCCGCAACCTGCGCAGGCTCCCGAGAATTCGAAGAGCGGAGCGAGCAACTGCACATCCTTGACGTGAGAAGGTGACAGCCGCTCCCGATCCAAGTCGGGCAAGGAAGTAAAGAAGTTCCAATTAGCACTTTCTGCCTCGCGTAGCGGCTCCTGTGGTTCCATATTGATGGCCTTATGTTTCGCTTCGCTCTTGCTTTTTGCCGGGCATACTTCCACACAGAGCCGGCAGCCGGTGCAGTCTTCAGGGGAAACCTGCAGTGTGTAACGCAAGTTTTCGAGTTCACGCCAGCGGGGCTTTGCGGATTTGAACGTGGAGGGGGCAGCCCTCAATTCGGAGGAGTCAAACACCTTGGCGCGGATAACTGCATGGGGGCACACGAGGACGCATTTACCGCACTGGATGCACAGTTCCTCGTCCCAAACTGGAATTTGCTGCGTGATATTACGTTTTTCCCACTTGGATGTTCCTGTAGGAAATGTTCCATCGATAGGCATCGCACTGACCGGAAGGGAATCGCCTTGCCCGGCAATGATCGGGCCCAGTACGTTGAGGACAAACGAGGGAGCCCTCTGGGGCACAGGCGGCAGAACTCTCATCCCGCTCGATGCTTGCTGCGGAACGTTTACAGAGTGCAGATGAGCAAGAGTTTGATCGACGGCAGCGAAGTTCTTTTCGACCACGGCATCGCCGCGCTTCCCATAGGTGTCGCGGACCGCGTCTTTGATAGCCTCGATTGCTTCTTCCCGCGGGAGGACACCGCTAATCGCGAAGAAACAAGTCTGCATGACGGTGTTGATACGGCCGGCCATGCCCGTTTCCCGCGCGACCTTGTAAGCATCAATGACATAGAACTTCAGCCGCTTATTGATGATGTGCTGTTGCACAGGCTCTGGCAGATGGTTCCAGACCTCAGTTGGCGGGAGCGGAGCATTGAGCAGGAATGTAGCGCCAGGCTCTGCGGATGCCAATACGTCCATGCGTTCGAGGAATTGGAATTGATGGCAGGCCACAAAACTTGCCTTACTGATGAGGTATGAAGACCGGATCGGACGCGGACCAAAACGCAGGTGGGACACCGTGACCGACCCGGCCTTCTTCGAATCGTAAACAAAATAGCCTTGTGCATAGTTGTCGGTGCGCTTGCCGATGATTTTGATGGAATTCTTGTTTGCGCCGACCGTTCCATCAGAACCCAGACCATAAAACACGGCACGCACTGTCTGAGGATCTTCCGTAGAGAAGTCGCGATCGTATTCGAGGCTGGTGTGCGTGACATCGTCAACGATTCCGACCGTGAAATGATTCTTAGGGGCGGTCTTCTTCAGTTCATCGAAGACGCTTTTCGCCATCGCCGGCGTAAACTCCTTGGAAGAAAGACCGAACCGTCCACCGATGACCCGTGGCCGAGCCGACGGGGACTCGTTAAGAGCTGCCACGACATCAAGATAAAGAGGTTCGGCGATACTGCCGGGTTCCTTGGTGCGGTCGAGCACAGCGACCGCAGTCGCGGTCTTGGGAAGCGCAGCCAGGAGGCTGCTCGGCGCGAAGGGTCTAAACAAGCGAACTTTCAGCAGCCCGACCTTTTCGCCGCGTGACCGCAGGCGCTCGATGGTCTCCTCTACAGGGCCGGTGCCAGAACCCATCATGACAATGATGCGATCGGCGTCCGGTGCACCCACGTAACCGAATAGCTTGTAAGCCCTGCCGGTGCGAGATGCGAAGCGGTCCATGACATCCTGCACGATCGTCGGGCACGCTCGGTAGAAAGGATTGATAGCCTCGCGAGACTGAAAAAACACATCCGGATTCTGCGCGGTACCGCGAAGAACGGGATGGTCGGGGGAAAGCCCCCGCTCTCGGTGTTTCCGGACCAGAGTCTCGTCGACGAGTGCGCGGAGATCATCGTCGCTTAATGGAAAGATTAGGTTGAGTTCGTGGGAAGTACGGAAGCCGTCAAAGAAATGCAGGAATGGGATACGCGACTCCAATGCCGCGGCTTGTGCAATAAGCGCAAAATCGGCCGCTTCCTGAACCGAGTTCGAGCAGAGCATGGCAAAACCCGTGGCTCGGGCTGCCATGACGTCACTGTGATCGCCGAAAATGGACAGCGCGTGGGCCGCTACGGTTCGCGCCGCAACATGGATCACTGTAGAGGTTAATTCGCCGGCGATCTTGTACATATTGGGAATCATTAGAAGCAGACCTTGCGACGCGGTGAAGGTAGTACCGAGAGCGCCGGCCTGGAGCGCCCCGTGGAGCACGCCGGCTGCGCCGCCCTCGGATTGCATTTCGATGACCTTGGGAACTGCGCCCCAAATATTCTTGCGGGCTTCGCCTTGCCATTGATCCGACCATTCCCCCATGGGAGAAGCAGGCGTAATCGGGTAGATTGCGATGACTTCGTTGAGGCGGTAGGCCACGTCAGCAGCGGCTTCATTCCCATCGAGAATTGCCGTGCGGCGTGTCATGGCGTCTCCTGCAGTCGGCGAGCTTGGCGAGAGGCGGACTGATCTTGTCTCTCCGTGATCAGAGCCGGAAAAACAGCTTTCTAATCAGCAGTAGCGATAGGTTCGCAGATCATTGAGGGCAGACGCTGTGACGCAAATCACCAAGGACTGTGACATCGGCACGCGCCTGATCTAAATTGAAACTGTGGGAGTGGAGAACTCAACTGGCGGCAGTGAGTCGGGTTACGCTTCTTTGCGACGGGAATCACGGAATTCTTCATCGGGACGAAGTATTCGAAACAACTGTGGGTCGCATGAAATTGGCGATCCCACTTCATCCGACATTGCGACCAGTGGCTCGCGACACAAACCACTGCCGCACTGTGGGAAGTTCGCGGAGGTGACTCGTGCTTATGTGCCGCATCGCTTTGCTGGGTGTTCTGATTCTGCTGGTCTCTGCCGTGGGTGCCCAAGATAAACCGCCTGCTACCAAAGCGCCGGCACAACGCGCCGCTGCGGCGGCGGGCAAGCAGACGTATAAGCATTATTGCGCCTCCTGCCACGGGGTAGAGGCGCGGGGCAATGGACCCGCTGCGGTCATACTAAAGACGACGCCGCCCGATCTAACCACGCTCGCCAGACGCCACGGCGGAAAATTCCCTTACGACTACGTATCCGATATGCTGCGTTTTGGCACTCGTATCCGGTCTCATGGCTCTTCCGACATGCCAATATGGGGACCAATCTTCGGCTCTATAGACAACTATGACGAAGTTGCAGTGCGAAAGAGGATCAAGAATCTCAGCGACTACTTGGCGTCGCTGCAACAAAAAGGGCTGTAATGCGGTGTTGCTGTTTGGGGCGCGGTAGCCCGCACTAGTCGTGAAGTGTGGCTGACTCCGCGTCTCAATCGAGTCCACGCTGATCATGCGCGAGCCGTCAAGTTGACTAACTTCAGCCGAGCCCTCAAACTCGCGAATGTCCGCCAGCGATTTCCCCGCACTACCATCTCAAAACCAGGTCCTCTTGTATTGCCAAAATGCGCGAGCGTTAGACCGCTGTCGTTTCTATCCCACATCAGCTCAAATCGCTCACCGTTGTCGGCAAGTGTTTTTCCTTAACTTCGGGCTACCTAATTCGCCTGCCCTTCCTGGCTAAACCCTGCGTCTGATCCGTCCGCTCCTTCCGTGCAAGGGTTTCCGCTCCGCTCCAATGAACGCCAAACACCGGCGCCCTTGACGGCGCGGACGGACAGTCGCCTTTCCTCGCCATGAAGGGCATTTGCTTTTCATGCACCGCTCCGCCGCGCCTGCGGAGCAAGACCCAAATTCAACAGCAGAAGATTGCCATGCAACAAACTGAACGAAAACCACTGTTTGACGTCGGCCAAGTCGTCGCTACGCCGGGAGCGCTCGCCGCTCTCGAAAAGGCGGGACAGAACGCTATGAACTTTTTCTCTCGCCATGTCACGGGCGATTGGGGAGAGCTTTGCGAGGACGACCGAAAAGAAAATGGCGCTCAGCGTAAAACGCGGCTTCCGCATTCTCAGCAACTACAAGACCAACAGCGGAGAAACGACGCTATTGAATGCGCTCGGAAAGTTCATCCCTCCGGACGAGCGCATCCTGCTGATCGAAGACACCGCGGAGATTCAGCTCGCCCAATCGAATCTTGTTCGCTTCGAAGCCCGCCGCGAGCAGAACGGAGTGCCTGCGGTCTCGATTCGCGACCTTCTCAAGGCCTCGCTGCCTCCGCACCTTCGCGTGGGCATCATTCTGCTCGTGCAAACACGGGGAAGAACCTACAGTGAAGGATTCCGGCTTCGTTGGGACCAAGTGGATTGGGAGAATCGCCTCATCCGCTTCGGGAACGACGTAAAGACGCCGGGATCGTCCGAGCCACTTCCGCTAACCGATCTGGCCTTTGGCGTTTTGCAGAAATGGAAAGAGCAATCCCGTTCGGATTCGCCGTTCGTCTTTCCGAGTCTGCGAAAGCCAGGCCATCCAGTCGGCAGGCTTTGGGAAATAACTGCACGCACAACAAGCAATGATTCGGCCTCTATCTTTCTAACTGACCATCAATTCTTGCCCTGCGGTTCCGATCGCTTTACGAACCACGGATAAATCGTGGGCAACACCAACAGAATAAAAATTGTTGAAGTCAGCAAACCTCCAGTCATGACGATCGCCAGAGGCCGCTCGATTTCGGTGCCGTGCATACGCAGCAGGAGGATGGGCAAAAGTCCGCAAATCGCCGTTGCCGCCGTCATGAGCTTCGGACGCACGCGACCGATGCTGGCTTCGCGAATTGCTTCGCGCAATGGCTTGCCCTCCGCCACCAACGCGCGTGTCTGTGTCACCAGCACCAATCCGTTTTGCACCGCAATGCCGAAGAGTCCGATTAGTCCCACGAGCGATGAGACGTTCCAGGTTTCTCCTGATAACAGCAGGGCCACGATGCTGCCCACGAACGCAACGGGAATCGTCACCAGAATCAGCACTGCCTCCGCCGTCGAATCCAGAGCCAGATACAGCAGAAGAAAAACAGCGAACAACGCAAGACCAATGGCAACGGTCAGGGAGCGGGCCGCACGCTCCTGCCCTTCCACTTTTCCGCCGACGTCAAAAAAGTAGCCGGCAGGAAGTTGCAGTTGTTTGGAGAGGCGCGTACGAATCTCGGCAGCCGTGCTGCCCAGATCGCGTCCGTCTACGCCGGCTTCGAGCGCGATGCGTCGCGTGCCCGCTTCCCGGCGAATGCCCCCGGGGCCAAACGTTTCTTCGATGTCCGCAAGCTGGCTAAGCGGAATACGTGTCCCGTCATGCCCGTCAATAAGGAGTCGGCGAATCGCGTTCGGATCGTTTCGCGATTCGTCCTGTAGTCGTACGACGAGATCGAATCTTCTCTGGCCAACCCATACTTCGGATACGTCTTCACCGGCGAGTCCGATGCGAATCGCCTGAATAACATCGCCGGGAGTAAGTCCCACACGCGCAACCGCGGCGCGGTTCACCCCAACACGCAGTTGCGGCATTCCGGTCAACTTCTCCACCCGCAAGTCCGTCACACCCTTTACTTGGGCAACGATGGCGCGCGCCCGTTCTCCGATCTGTGCAAGCTGATCGAGGTCCGGGCCAAAGATACGTACATACAGATCCGCGGGCGTACCGCCGAGGCCTTCGTCAATCCGCATGAGAAGCGGCGTCGTGATCAATGCGGAGGCACCCGGAACGGATGTCACTTTTTCGCGCATCACTTGCTCCAGTTGTTCAGCAGAACGCCGGCGTTCCGATTTTAGCACCACAAGGATGTCCGATTGCGTGTGCAGCATGGGGTCTTCCGTCCGTTCCGCGCGTCCTGTCCTTCGCACCACATCATCAACTTCGGGAATATCCCGGAGTGCATCCTCCACGCTGTGATTGATTCGGTCCACCTGATCTAGCGACGCTTCCGGAGGAAGGATCGTGTTGATCATGAATGCGCCTTCGTCCAGCTTCGGCATAAAGTCTGAGCCCACGTAAAATCCCGCCACAATCGTCGGTACGGTGGCCAGAACGGAAATCAGCAAAACCGTTTTCGGCCGGCGCATGCACGCATCCAGAACCGGCGCATACACTTGCTTCAAGCGGCGGATGATCCACACATCTTCGGGCTTTCCCTCCGGACGTGGCCGAAGCAAAAGAGCCGAACCGATCGGAACCAATGTCAGTGCGAGGACGAGCGACGCCGCAATGGCGGCGATGACCGCGGCCGCAAGCGGCATGTAAATCCGTCCTTCCATACCGGACATGGCAAACAGCGGAAGGAATACCGCGATTACGATCAGCGTGGCAAAAGCGATCGGACGGCCCACTTCAATCGCCGCGTGAAGGGCCTGCTCCCGCCGAGTTCCCTCGCCACGATGAACGGTCATACGGTGTACAACGTTTTCCGCCATGATGATGGCCGCGTCCACAAGCAGCCCGACCGCGATCGCCAACCCGCCCAGCGTCATGGTGTTGATGCCGACGCCCATGGGTTTCAGAATCAGTCCCGCGAGAAACACGGACAGCGGAAGGGTGACCGTCACGACGAGTGCGGCGCGCACATCACCCAGCAGGGCGAAAAGCACACCGACGACCAGAAAAGCGCCGATAAAGATGGCGCGGCTGACGCCCCCGAGGGCGCTGCCGACGAGAACCGATTGGTCGTACACGATCCTGAGTTGCACGCCTTTCGGCAAACTTTTCTGGATGTCCTCAACGGCTTTGCGTATTCCTTGCGATACCTGAACGGTGTCCGAACCGAACTGCTTGACGATCCGGCAGCTCACGACCTCACCCTTGAGACGATGCGCGATTCCTCTGCGGACAGCGGGGGCTTCGCGGATTTCGGCAATATCGGAAAGCGTCACGGGTGTTGTGCCGTGCACCGCGACGACTGTTTTTCGTATATCGTCCACGGTCTGGACGCGCCCGACCGCACGAACGGTCCATTCCATCGAACCTTGCACGATGAAACCACCCGACGCGTTCAGATTCGCGCCTTCGGCGGCGTGCATCACTTCCGTGAGCGAAACCTTGCGCACCGACATGCGATCCGGATCGAGTTGCACCTGGAATTGCCGCAGATAGCCACCAAGGCGTTCGACCGCGGCCACGCCGGGAACCGCAAGAAGGCGATTGCGCACATCGAATTCCGCAAGGTCCCGCAGTGTCATCAAATCCACCGCGCCCGGCTCCGCTTCGAGAGTAAATTCGAAGATTTCATTCAAACGTCCTGTCACGCTCGAGATCAACGGAGCGTCCGTGCCGGGAGGCAGCTGATTGCCCGCCTGACCGACGCGCTCCGCGACAAATTGCCGCGATCGGAAATAGTCGGCCTCGGGCTGGAATTCAATCGTGACTTGCGTGACACCGAGTTGCGAATTCGAACGAATACGTTTTACATCTGGCAGTCCAGCGAGGGCGGCCTCCATCGGTATCGCGATACTTGTCTCCAGTTCTTCCGGTCCCATGGCCGGATTCTGGACGATGATGTTGAACACCGGGGCTGCCAGATCCGGAAACACATCCCTGCGCAATTCCTGCAGCCATACCGCCCCGAGCGCCGTTCCCGCCAGCACCAGCGTCAACGCAAGGCCCAGCCGCGCGAAAGAACTTCTTAGAATTTTCTCGATCACAATGTCCTCGCCCTAGTGCTCATGTTCCGACCCTTCACCCCGCGCTTTTTCCGCTTCCGCTTTCAAAAGAAATGCGCCTTCGATGACGACGCGCTCGCCTGGCTTCAATCCCGATACGATTTCGATTTCTGTTCCCAAATCTCGGCCGCGACCAACGGGGCGAATTTCAAAAGAGTCTTGCCCTGTCGGAAGAAAGACGAGCCATTCGTTTTCGATCCGCTGTAGTGCAGCGACAGGAACTGTCACCATTTTTTCCGAACTCTTGCCGACGGGCACCCAAGCGGTCGCGGACATCCCTGGCCGCAAGAGCTGTTCGGAATTCGCGACCACGATCCGCACGGGAATCGTGCGCGAGCTGGCATCGACCTGCTTTCCGACCAGCGCTACGTTTCCCGTGAACGCCCGCCCGGGCAAAGCCGAAAAACTTACACGCGCCGTGGTGCCAGGAGTAAGGCGCACTGCGTCCCGCTCAAAGGCATGAACCACAAGCCACAACTGGGATAGGTCGCCGATGCGGAAGAGAGGCTGCGCGGGGTCCGCCATTTGACCCTGCATCGCATTTCGCTCAATTACGGTTCCATCCACTGGAGAGCGAAGGATGAGTTCGGAACTGTCGGAGGATTCGTCACTCGCGCCGAGAGCGCGCAACCCGGCACGGGCGGCGCGTACCTCCGCTTCTGCCGTCGCCACATTGGCTTCTGCTTCCTGTACTTCACGCGCGGGAACGATATTTTCGGCCGCTAGACTGCGCTTGCGTTCGAGCGTTTTCTTCGCTAAATCGAGCCGGGTTTGTGCAGTGATCGATTCCGCTCGCGCTTTTCCAATCTCTACGCTTTGCAACATGGCGAGTGGCTGCCCCTTCCGCACGATTTGTCCCGGTGCAGCAAGGACGGAAACAACGCGGCTCGCAATTGGTGTTCCTACTTCCGCATAGCGGCCTTCGTTGACTTTCAACTCGCCCAGCAACTGCACTCCTTCGCCGCCCGCGCGTACCTCCACCGGCGCCGTTGTGACACGAATGTCCCGCAGCATTTCCGGCCTGATTCGCAGTGAATGCGCGGAGGAGGATGCGATATTTTCTCCGGCGGCTTTTTCCGTGGGCTTTGGTTCATTTTTCCCGTCGCCGGATTTGTTGCAACCGGTCAGGAACAATCCCAACGTCATCAGGAACGTAAGCAGCGTTGTTTTCATCGGAGCACGCCTGCTCGGAATTGCAGTTCAATTTCAGCTAGCTTTGCTTCGAGAAGGCTGTTTACGTAGGCGAGTCGCGTGTCTAGCGTCTCTTTGCGAATCAAAAGAAGCTCCGCAACGCCAATCTCACCCTCTTCATAACTTCGCTTGGCAAGGGTTTCGTTGTCGGTAAGGCTCGGCAAGGCCCCGCGTTCGAGCTCACCGGACGCTTCGACTCGGGCTTCGTAAGTCTCAAACGAACTTGAGACTTCGTGCTGCACGGCACTCTGCAGCGCCTCCATTTCGAGACGAATCCGCGAAGCCCGCGCGGAGCCCACCGCTTGCAATTCCTGACCACGCGAAAAAACAGGAAGCGTGATCTTTACGCCTCCTTGATACACGTTGTCGCCAGTGTCCCGTTTGTAGCGCGCCGTGAAGCCCAGGTCGGGCGACTTGAATCCTTCGCCAAGCCGCAGGTCCGCCTGAGCTTCGCCAAGTTCCGCTTTGAGGGTCTGGAAATCGGGGCGGTCCTCAAGAGATCGCGCCAGCAGCGCGGATTGTTCGTACGCTCCGCGCTCCCGCAAGTCTCCTGCCACTGCCAACGACTCGCCCGTTTTCATTCCGAGTAAAACGCGAAGTTCGCCCAGTTCTCTGCTCAGGTCCGCCGCGGCGATCCGAAGTTCCGCACGTGCGCGCGCTGCGCTCGTGCGCGAAAGATTCACTTCGAGAATCGCTACGTCGCCGGCGCGGTAGCGGTGATCCGCGATCGCCAGAAACTCCTGGGCCAACTTTTCCGTGTTGGTGAGCAACCGCAAACGTTCCTGAGCTGCGAGCGCGCGCGAAAATGTTGCAGCCACCTCACGGAGCAGCCGTCGCGCCACTTCGTCGCTGTCGGCAATCCCTTTGGCAACACCGGCTTCCGCTCCGGCGATCCGTGCCTTGCGCCGTCCACCCAATTCAAATTCCTGGGTCAGGGCTACATCGACATCTGTAAAGTTGTTCGGAGTAGATAGCCGTGGCCCCGCTTCCGTTTCGATCGTCGGATTTTGCTGAAACAGAACCGAAGCGCCCTTCAACCTTCCACGCGCTTCGTCAACACGGGCCCGCGCCGAAAGAATGATCGGCGCGCGTGTGCGCGCCAGATCGAGAGCTTGTTCGAGCGTAAGCGTTCGTTCCTGGCTCCAGCACGCGAGTGGCACGAGGATGAATAAACACAGTCTCCCCGCGACTCGCAAAATGATGTGTCGGATTTCAGACCTCATGTCTTTCTCCCTTGCAGAGAATCCTTCGGCAGCAGTTCACGCAGCCGGAACAATGCGTTCATCCAAAACTTCCGAATTTCTTGTACGGGAACTTCCACAATCTCGCTGATGGTCATGTCGTCGAGGCCCATCGTGCTGCGCAACGCAAAAACCGCGCGTTCTTTCCACGGGAGGAGCAGCACAGCATCTCGCAAGGTATGTGCCCCAGATTGCGCACTTGCTGATCCCGTCTGTCTTGCCGCATCGAGCGCGTAGATGAGCAACAGTGCTGGTAACTGCAAAACGTCAAGGTCCAACTCACGGCTCAGATACGCTTGAAATGCCTCGGTTGTCGTCTGCTCCGCGTCAACACCTTCGCCCAGCAAAAGGCACGCGAAGGCAAACACGCTCGGACTCCAACTCGAGTAGAACTTTTTGATCTTTCGTTCCATGCGCATCGAATTCATCGCTTGCGAGCAAATCAAAAAGCTCACGGCGAGCGGGCTGTGCCCGAGACAGGACGAGGAAATGGAACTGCGTTGGGGGCGAACGACTCGACTAGCGTTTAGGAGGGTGAAACAGCACTTGCGGCAAGTCGGTCGGATCTGTATTTACGGGATTGTCTTTGGAGCTGACGACCGGCGAAGGGGACTCGAACAGAAACAAAGAGCCGGGAAGGACGTGAGAGCAGCAGCAAAAGCAGCCATCGTCGTCAAATGTCCGGAGAGGTTGGGCTTCAACCTGCGCCGCCAAATTCAGGCTTACCACAGTGCTTTGCCGCGAACCAGGAAAGGTTCCCGCCGTGCAAATGCTCGCCGACGATAAATCGAGCATCATCAGCAGAAGAAGCAATGACGCCGCAATTTTGACGTTTCTGTTCCGCACGAAACAAGTATAGCCCAAGTACGCGAGCCAGCAAGTTCGTGCTCATGTGCAGCCTAATTTTTCGGCTTCTAGGGTTTAGCGTGTAACATTTACCCGTGAAGTTTAGCGGCGACCTTCCGGATTGAAGTTGTCGCCCTAGGATTTCGCGGGCACCCCGAATTCTGCACGAATGAATGGCTTGACCCCTGCTTCTCCAGTCAATCGGAGACAGAGCAATTTACCTTCGTCTTCCAAATCAATATGGAATCCGAAGAATGGGCAGCATTTGCTCTCAGCGGCCACCCAATCCGCGAGTTCAACAAGCGAGATCGCCGAAGGGCTGTACTGGAATTCGTACCCCTTTTCCGTTTCCACAATTCGAGTTCGTTTCGCCACGAGTTTGTCAGTCAGCAGTTTATGTTGCGCTCGTTCGGTTGGATTCAGGGCCTTTGTGTTGCAATAAAACTTAGCTTGCGTCATTGCTTCTTTTTCCTGTTCTCTCCCTGGGACTGCTCGTACCGCACCAGCCACCAGGACGATCCCTAGCAGCGCGACCGCACTTCGCCCTTGCTTTACAGTCATGAGCTTTCTCCTTGAAGGCTTTGCATATCACGGCTCACAAATGCTAAAAGTTAAAGTCGACTTTAAGTCAAGCACTGGTTCGCGGATGACGTGAGGATAAGGAAAATGAAGATAGGCGAACTCGCAGAGCGCTCCGGTCTCAACTCTTCCGCGATCCGCTACTACGAAAACAAAGGACTGCTTTCGTCACCTCACCGCGTGAATGGCCAGCGGCGGTATTCGAGGGATGCACTCGACCGCGTTCTCCTGATACGCTTCGCGCGCGAAATGGGGTTCACTTTGAGCGAGACCAAGGTTTTTCTGGATGGCTTGCGAGACGACGCGCCCGTCGGACCGCGGTGGAAACAACTTGCGCACCGCAAGATTCTGGAAGTGCAAGATAACATCCGACGTTCAAAGCAACTGAAATCTCTGTTGGAACATCTGCTGGATTGCCATTGCACCTCCTTGCAGATATGTGTTCAGCGACTCAGCTTGAGCCCCCGTCTGCGCTCGGTCAGTCGCAGATTCCGTGCGACCATTGTAAATAGTGGGGGAGCCACGCATCCTATTTCTTGACTCGGTCCGTCCAATCACCCTAGAGTCTAAAGAGATGGTTCGGAAAAACACATTCATCATGCTGGCTGCGGTCCTCGCGATCCTGCTCCTTCAATTTACCGACTGCATGTCAGCCATGACCATGGACCAGCAGAGCATGCAGTGCTGCGGTTCCATGCCCTGTGACCCGTCGAACCAGAGTCACGACTGCTGCAAAGCGATGGCTTCCTCGCAGTCTCCGACTGTGCTTCCTGTGGCTCACGTCACACTGCATCCGCCAGCGATGAACGTGGCGGATATTTTCCCGACACCGCAGGTCCTGGAGCGTTCCGAAGCGCCTCGCGCTGAATTCCCGGCTCCCCAGCATTCGCCTCCAGAACTCTACACGCTTCATTCCTCCCTCCTGATCTGATCCGCTCCTGAACCGTGCGGCTATGCACGGGTGTCTCTTTTTCCGTCTCGATTGTTCCTTTCATCTGCCGATTCGCTTGCAGTTGGGCCGCACGCCCGAACCGCCGACCGGGGATCGTTCGATACGCACGTTCAGGAGAAGGAAAATGTATTTGCTTGTCAAATGGAATACGCTCCCGCGCCGTTTTGGGATTGGATTGGCACGAACTCTCTCCGCCCTGCTGCTTCTAGCGGCTCTTGGAAAAACCACGCTTGCGCGAGAACCCGAGCCGCAGCACCCGCATGTTGTTACTCCGCTAGCCGACTTGCTGGAGGAAGCGGAGAAAAACAATCCGCAAATTGAAGCCGCACGGCAGGGTTCGCAGGCGGCTAAGCAGGTTCCCACACAAGTATCGACGCTGCCCGATCCGCAGTTCACGTTGCAGCACCTGAGCGTTGGCAGCCCGCGCCCGTTCGCGGGTTACACCAACAGCGACTTCGCCTACATCGGGCTCGGTGTCACGCAGGACATTCCGTATCCAGGCAAGCTGCGCCTGAAAGGTGAGATTGCAAAACGCGAAGCGGAGATGTCGCAGCAACAAGTCGAAACCGTGCGCCGAGCGGTGCTGGCCGAAGTCAAAGCTTCCTATTTTCACTTGGCGTATCTCGCAAAAACGCTCGCCATTCTCGAAAGCGACGGCGAACTCCTCAAGCAGGTCGAGCAGGCCGCCAACGCTCGCTATCGTTCCGGCATGGGGACTCAGCAGGACGTACTGCAGGCGCAACTCCAAAAGACGAAGCTCGTGCGCGAAATCGCCATGCACCATCTGGAGGTTGGTAAGGTCGAAGCCCAGTTGAAACAGTTTCTCAACCGGCCCCAGGATTCACCGGACATCGAGCCGTCAGATCTCACGGAATCTCCTCTCTTGCAGAACTATCAAGAGCTTCTCGCGGCCGCCAGGGCACAAAACCCGGAACTGGCTGCATCGCAAAAGATGATCGACAAGCAATCGCTCCAAGTCGATCTCGCACGCAAGGATTTCTATCCTGATTTCAACGTGCAGTACATGTGGCAGCGGACCGATCCGACGCAGTTTCGCGCCTACTACATGTTGTCCGTCGGCGTGCGCGTGCCCATTTACCGTAGCCGCAAACAGAAACCCGAATTGGCGCAAGCGCAATCCGAAGAGCTCCGTGCTCGTAGTGAACTCGATGCCCAATCACAGCAAGTCGCGTCGGGGCTGCGCGCGGAATACGTCGTGGTGCAGCAGACCTCGGAACTGCTCAAGATTCACCGCGAAGGTCTCGCGCCTCAAGCGCGTTCTGCGTTTCAGTCGGGGCTCGCGGCCTATCAATCGAACAAACAGGATTTCCAGGCAGTGCTCACCTCGTTCCTCGACGTGCTGCACCTCGATGAAGAGTACTGGCAGAACCTTGCCGAATACCAGACCGCCATCGCGCGGATTGAACAGATCATCGGATTGTCGCTGCGCTAGGAGAGGAAAGAATCATGCGAAATTATCGGAATGCATTCGTCTTTGCGATTGTCGGCAACATTGCCCTGATAGCAATTCTTGGCGGACTTTGGTGGCGCTCCGCGGAACACAAGAAAACGGAAATGACAATGCCCTCAGCCTCCAACGAAGGGGCGCAGAACGTCCCCAACGCACCGGAAGGCGCTTCAATGGCACCGCACGAAGCCAGGCTCGTACCGGTACAACTCTCGCCCGAACGCATGCAGAGCATCGGCGTTCGCATAGGGCGGGTAGAACGCAAAATAGTCGGCGATGAGATTCACACAACTGGGAATGTGGCGGTCGATGAAACCAAGCTCGCCTTCGTGCAAGTGCGGTATTCGGGATACATCCAAAAGGTCTTTGCCGACGCGACATATCAATACCTCCGCAAAGGGCAGCCGCTGTTTACCATCTACAGCCCGGACCTCGCGGCGACGGAGCGCGAGTATCTCATAGCGAAACAGAACCAACAACGCGTCGCCGGGAGCACCGTACCTGGCGTCACGGAAAGCGCGGCTTCACTCTTGGACGCGGCTGCCGAACGACTCAGGCATGGGGCGTGCCGCTGAGTGAAATCGCGCGCCTTGAATCGACGGGTCAAGCGCAGCAGGAACTTCAAGTCGATTCCCCTGTCTCGGGCTACATCACGGAACGGAACGCGTTGCCGAATCTTACCGTTATGCCGGACACCCGGCTCTATTCCGTCGCCGACCTCTCGACCGTTTGGATTTTCGCCGAAGTGTTTCAGAACGATCTCGGGAGAATCAAAGTTGGCGACCGGGCAAGCCTGACCGTGGACACCTACCCCGGCCGAAACTTCGAAGGCCGTGTGAACTTCATCTATCCGCAAGTGGACATGACGACACGCACGGCGCGCGTCCGGATGATGTTCCCGAACCCAGGTTTGAAACTCAAACCCGGAATGTTCGTAAACGCCGTGCTTCAGGTGCGCGCGGGAGCGCAGCTCGTAATTCCCGCCACCGGAGTCCTGCAATCCGGCACGCGGCAAGTCGTTTTCGTGAATCACGGCGATGGCTATCTCGAACCGCGCGAAGTCGAACTCGGCGCCCGCGCCGGCGAAGATTTTGTCGTGTCTAAGGGATTGAAAGAAGGCGAGGAGATCGTCACGTCCGCGAACTTCCTGATCGACTCCGAAAGCCAGCTACAAGCAGCTCTGGGGTCGTTCACCCCTCCTCCGCCTGGCACGGGAACGGCAGGCGCGATGAACGCGCCACAGGCGAGTGTCGAACTCTCGACCGATCCTGTTCCTCCGCGCAAAGGCAGCAACATCATCCGAGTGAAGCTCGCCGACGCGAGCGGCGCTCCAATTGCAGGTGCTGAAGTCTCCGTGACGTTCTTCATGCCAGCGATGCCGGCTATGGGAATGGCGGCAATGCGTACTCCCGTCACGTTGAGTGACAAGGGCAATGGACTTCATGAAGGATCAGCCCAACTCGACAGTGGCGGAACGTGGCAGGTTACCGTCGTCGGCAAAAAGAACGGCCAAACCGTCGCCACCAAACAATTGACCGTCAACGCCACGGGAGGAATGTAACGTGATCTCCCGATGGATTGACTGGTGCGCGAAAAATCGGTTTCTCGTTTTCACGGGAACCCTGCTCCTGGTGCTCGCTGGAATCTGGTCTCTGCGTGGTATACCGCTCGATGCGCTGCCGGATATTTCCGACGTCCAGGTCATCATTCATACGAGGTGGGCCGGACAACCGCCCAGTCTCATCGAGGATCAAGTCACCTATCCGATCGTCACGAAGCTTCTAGCCGCGCCGCATGTCAAAGCCGTACGGGCGCAAACGATGCTCGGCGATTCCTATGTGTTCGTGGTTTTTGAAGATGGCACCGATCTCTACTGGGCGCGTTCGCGCGTCCTCGAATACATGCAGCAAATTGAGGGAGGACTCCCGTCCAACGTCCATCCCGTCATCGGCCCCGATGCGACCGGCGCAGGTTGGGTCTATGAGTATGTTCTGGTGGATCGCACCCACGGGCGCAGTCTCGCCGAGTTGCGCAGCATTCAGGATTGGTACCTGCGCTATCAGCTCGAAACGGTTCCTGGTGTTGCGGAAGTTGCGACCATCGGGGGATTCGTCAAACAATACCAAGTCAACGTTGATCCCAACAAACTGCGCGCCTACGGTATTCCACTTTCTACCGTCATCGAAAAAGTCCGCGCCAGCACGAACGAAGTCGGCGGGCGGGTCCTCGAAATGGGTAGCGCGGAATACATGATTCGCGGTCTGGGTTACTTGCGCTCGCTGAACGATCTCGAAACCGTGCCCGTTGCCACCAAGAACGGAACTGCCGTCAAGATTCGCGATCTCGGCACGGTCACCTTCGGCCCCGACATTCGGGAAGGCGTGGCCGAATGGCAGGGCGAAGGAGAAACCGTCGCGGGCATTGTCGTGATGCGTGACGGGATGAACGCTTTGAATGTCATCGACGGAGTGAAGAAAAAGCTGGCCGAGACCAAATCCTCGCTGCCTCGCGGTGTCGAAGTCGTTTCGGGCTACGACCGATCCGGATTGATTCACGCCTCCATCGAAACTCTGCAGCGCGACCTTTTGGAAGAAGCCATCATCGTCAGCGTCGTCATCATTATCTTCCTCTTTCATTTCCGCTCGGCGCTGATTCCGATTCTGACCTTGCCGATCGCCGTACTCGCAGCCTTCATCCCGATGTACTACCTCCATGTCAGTTCCAACATCATGTCTCTCGGCGGACTCGCGCTCGCCATCGGCGTTCTCGTCGACGCCGCGATCGTGATGGTCGAGAACGGCTACCGCCAGCTCGCCGAGCATCAAGCAGAGAGACCTGTGTCAGAAGCGGAGCGGCGGAGGATCTTGCTCGACTCCGCGAAGCAAGTCGGCCCGGCGATCTTTTTCTCGCTGCTCATCATCGTCGTGTCGTTTCTGCCTGTTTTCCTGCTGGAGGCACAGGAGGGTCGGATGTTCCGCCCGCTCGCTTGGACGAAAACGCTCGCGGTGGGTTTCTCCTCACTGCTGGCCATCACCCTTGTGCCTGTGCTGATGGTTCTCTTTATCCGCGGGCGTCTGCGTCCGGAATCGCGGCATCCGGTGTCCCGCGTAACGCAAGCTCTGTACCTGCCCGTCCTCCGTCTCTGTCTGCGATTTCGCAAAACGACTTTGCTGCTCAACCTGATTTTTCTAGTCGTCACGCTTCCTCTGGCGCTCAAGATCGGTAGCCAATTTATGCCGCCTTTGTTTGAAGGCTCGGCGTTGTACATGCCGACCGCCTTGCCGGGAATTTCCATCGGCCAGGCTTCCCAACTTCTTCAGGAGCAAGACCGCATCATCCGCACGTTTCCCGAAGTCGAAACCGTCTTCGGAACGATTGGAAGATCCGACAGCGCCACGGACAACGCCCCGCTCGACATGTACGACACCACCATCATGCTCAAACCGCTAGAGAAGTGGCGGGTGGGGGTGACCTACGAAAAGCTCATTCAGGAGATGGATGCGAAACTCCAGTTCCCCGGTCTCTCGAACACCTGGACTATGCCAGTAAAAAACCGCTTGGACATGGAATTGACCGGCATCAAGACTCCGCTCGGGATGAAAATACAGGGCCCGACTCTCGAAGGCATCCAGCAAGTTGGCGGGCAGATCCAACAGGCCCTTTCAGGTCTTCCGCAAGTTCGATCCGTTTTTTCCGAGCGTGTCTCGCAGGGCTTTTACGTCAACGTCGAAGTCAATCGTGAGGAAGCGTCACGCTACGGACTCACCGTTGCCGATGTCCAACAGGCCGTCACTTCCGGGATCGGTGGCGAAATGGTGACGGAAAACATTGAAGGGCGCGAGCGCTATCCCGTCAACGTCCGTTACAGCCGGGACTTTCGCGACAACGTCGACGAGCTACGGAGAGTCCTGATCTGCACCCCCACCGGCGCGCAAATTCCCATCGAGGAAGTGGCAGGCATTTCGTTTTCGCGCGGACCCTCCATGATCCGTGACGAAGACGGAGCGCTGACCGGATACGTCTACATTGATCTCAATTCCAGGAATTACGGCGACTTCGTGAAAGCCGCAAATAACATGTTCAAACAAAAGCTGCATCTGCCTGCGGGTTACACCTACAAATGGGCAGGCGAATATGAATTCGAATTGCGGGCCAAGGAGCGTTTGCAAGTGATCTTGCCCGTCGTCTTCTTCGCCATCTTTGTGCTCAACTACATGATCTTCCATTCCATCGCAGAATCGGCAGTGCTTATCTTCCCGACGGTCTATGCCCTCACGGGCGGCCTTATCCTGCAAAAACTGCTGGGCTACAACTTCAGCGTGGCCGTCTGGGTCGGATACATCGCGCTGTTTGGCATCGCTGTCGAGACCGGCGTGGTAATGGTTGTTTACCTCCATGAAGCGTTGAACCGCCGGCTTGCAAGCGGAAAACAGTTCAAGCACGAAGATATTGAGGAGGCCGTAATCGAAGGCGCCGTGCATCGCCTCAGGCCGAAACTCATGACCGTTTGCGTGGTGCTCGCGAGTCTCATTCCCATTTTGTGGGAAAGTGGCATCGGCTCGGATGTGATGAAACCGATTGCCGCGCCCATCGTCGGCGGCATGATCACCTCCACTATTCATGTGCTGATTCTGGTGCCTGTGTTCTTTGCGCTTATGAAGGAGCGCGCTCTGCGGCGCGGAACGCTTCACTTGCAGGGCAACGATCCCGCGAAGAATTGAGAACTTGGCAGCTCAATTTTTGGGTTATGCGTCGCGTCGAATTTGGTATCCATTTGATTCTTTATCGAAAAAGAACCCGTGAGGTGTGCCGTTTAACACGCCTCACGGGTTTGTGTTCCTGATCGTGCAGGTCGCGTCTGGGGAATCAAACCGAGCCAGAGATCAGGCACATACCCCGTTGGGGCGAACGCTATTGCTCGAATCGGCCGCGTCCGAGTTTCTGCAAGAGCTGTCTGCCAATATTTGCGGGCAGTTTCGGTTGCGTGGTCGCGACGTCTGCAACTGACTTGTCCATCCTTTCGTCGACCGGAGTTGCCAGAAAGGCGTGGGTCTCGCCCTCATGCGGCCCGCTGAGCACCGTCGCCATTCCCACGATTTGTCCGCGCTCGTTGATCTGGTTAGCCATGGTTGGGTACAGGTTGGAACCGGCAGGAAACAGCGTTTTGAGGCTGGTCATCACGCCATCCTGCCAGATAAAGGCATTGGACCAGTTGAAGCTGGTGTCCAAGGTACTTCCCACCACCTGGCCCTTGTCGTTGATGCCGCTGGCTATAGCGGCAAAATCTTCCGGCAGAGTTTTGAGGTTCTTGAGTGCTCCGTTCTGCCAGAGAGCGGCATAGAAGGTTGTGCCGTCAGTGCTAGCGACATCCCCAACAATCTGGCCCTGATTGTTAATGCCGAAGGCGAAGCCACCAGTTCCGAGGTCAGGAAGGGGGAAGGCAGTGCCATTCTTTTCCCACAGCACGGGGTGAAGCGCGCTGGTGCAGGTTCCCGAGTAGCCTACGGTTTGGCCTTGATCGTTGATGGCGTTCGCTTCTCCGTCTGGATCGCTTCCCACCGTAGGAAGAGCTCGCGCTTTGCCGTCTTGCCACAGCACCGGCAGTGCAATCCGATTATTGGTTGTGTTAGACGGGCAGGAGGAGTCCACGATACCGTTTTCCGCAAACCCTGTGATTTGTCCGCGGTTATTCATGGCACTCGCCTGCCCGTTATTTCCGCCGAGCGTCGGGAGAGCGCTCATCTGGCCGTTTCTCCAAAGAAACGGACGACACGTGAGGTGTGTGCCGAAGCCGCAAACGTCTTCGCCGTCCGGATCTAGAACAGATGTTTCGGAGTAACCGACTGCCTCCCCGCGATCGTTGATCTCACCGCCAAAGGGGTTGTCCCAATTGTTTGGTCCTCCGAGAGTGGGGAGGGGGAACGTAAATCCGTCGACATTTATCGCCACCCGCCCTTTCGCAAGCCCTCCCGAGGCGTTCAACAACCCGTATTGGGTCTCCGTCCACCCGTGATCATTGAGGCCCATCGTACATCCGAAAAACCCATCGTGCAGAGTACCCAAATCTTCAACCTGATACCTGACTTGGGCGACCGCTTCGCTGAAGCAACCCAGAACAATCGTCGCAACGCACGGTATCCAGAGATTCCGCAACCGTCTTAGCGTGTTCATGTATCCTCTTTTCCTCCGATGAAAGTCGCCGTGCAGAGATGACTGGCGATTTAGGTCACGCACCACTCGGCGCTCTAGCAGTTGAGAGCTGCATTGGCTTACAGCTCCACAAATTCCGGCTGAGCAACAACTGAGGAAGCATGGGATGTTCCACGTTCACGGCGATTACGTGACACAACAAGCCCAGCATTTCAGAGTTCGAAGACGAATTGCGGATTAACAATTTCCTGGGACGACCCACAAACGACCAGAGGGGCTGTTTCTCCAACTCTCATACACAAACTGGAAGACGTTACGAAATTCGAGAACACCGAGCAGCAAAGAGTCAGACAAATTATTTCGATTGATTTTTAAATGGTTTTAACATACATACTGGTCTGTATGTTAGTTGCTGACGAAAAGAAACGAAGGACTCGTGATCCAGAGCGTACACGCGAACGTTTGCTGCAAGCGGCTTTTCGGGAGATACACAGATCAGGTTTCCAGAGCGCCGGCATCGATACAATTCTCGCCGCCACCAACGTCACCAAGGGAGCGCTCTATTACCACTTCGAGAGCAAAGAAGCCCTAGGCTACGCCGTCGTCGAACAGAAAATCGCAAAACTTACGCACGACAGGTGGTTGCGTCCTATGCAGAGCGAGGGGGATGCCATCGACATTCTGATCGCCGTTGTCCGGCGTATACCAGATAGTCCGCAAGACGTTCGCGCCGGTTGTCCGCTGCTGCTTTTGTCGCAGGAGATGTCTCCGCTGGACGAGCAATTCCGCAAACGACTGGAAAGGATATTCCTTGACTGGCAGATGGGTGTTGCAACGCTTTTGCGCAAGGGGAAGTCCCAAGGAACGGTTCGCCGCGACCTGAATCCAGACGAGACTGCCAGCTTTTTGATCGCAACGGTCGAGGGCTACGCCACGTTAGCAAAGAATGCTCAAGATGCGAAGGTGTGGAAAGCGGGAATCAGAAATATCGTGGGATGGCTGAGGTCTCTTCGGCCGCCGAACAACTACAAGCGGGTCTGACCGCATCGCGATGGGACTGAGCGTCTCAAACTACGTCATGAAAAGGAGACCGAACAATGACAAGGACCACAGTGCCGCGCAGGAATCTGCTCACGACGGGAGCCTGCGCTTTGCTCGGTGCGGCGACCCTACCCGGACTGGCGAGGGCCAGCGCATTGGGAGGACATGACGCAACGAACGAGGAGATCATCCGTAAGTGGTACGCGGCGTGGGAAAAGAAGGATTTGGGCACGTTCAATATGCTGCTCGCCGACAACTTCACCTTTTCGAGCGCGGCCGGCGACGACCACATCAGCAAGAGTACTTTCAAAACGCAATGCTGGGACACACAGGTTGATTTCATTGGACGCTTTGACCTCGAGCGAATCACCATTGGCGCGGAGGATGCTTTTGTGAAGTATCTTTGCCACACCAAGAACGGTAAATCATTCCGGAACGTGGAGTATCTCCGAATCAAGAACGGACAGTTGGAATCTATTGAGTGTTATTTCGGCGCACAATCCAGCTTTCCTTCAGCGGTAAGCACTGGCCAGAAGTAACCTATGGGCCAGCTGATCCAGGTGCCACGAATCGCGTTCAAGACAAAGGGTAGAATCCTATTCTTGGATTTAGCCGAGATCGTGGCGGTGCAAGCCGAGGGTAACTATGTTTCGTTGCGCCACCAACCCAATCCCTATTTGCTGCACGAGTCCCTCTCATCTATGGCGGAGAAACTCAAGCCATACGGTTTTATTCGCATCCACCGCTCAGTCGTCGTGAATATTTCGGCCGTGGAGGAAATCCGACCATTACCGACGGGAGAGTACAGGCTGCGTGTAAAAGGTGGGAAAGAATATTTGGTAACGCGTACATACAAAGACAACCTCAGAGATCTGGCTCAACTATGGGTGGGCTCGGAGCGTCTTTGCAGCTAACAGCCAGGAGCGTCACGGCGAGGCCTAGATTCAATACCAGTAGTTATCACGAGCGGCATTCATCGCAGGCTTTACCCTGCAATCCTTCAATCCCCTCTTTCGCGATGATAGGAACCATGATGAGAGCCGCAACTGGGTCGGCCCACTATAGACCGAACAGTATTTTGAGCAGCAATCCTGCCAGCAATATCGCGGACAAGTACGTGCAAAACTCCGTCTGTTTGGCGCAGCGCTGCCGAGAGCACGGCCCACCTTTTGCTTCGCTCGCGCCACAGTTTGGCAAGACAGGATTCTTGGACTCCGTTCGGTACTCAGAACAGTGCGTTTATTGTCACTGCCGGAAATGAACTCGCCCGGCTAGGTGCTCCCTGAAACTCGTGCGGTGCCCCAGCAACAAAACACGCACTCGACCTCGGAGGAATAGAACGGGAAGTTCAAACCCGAGCCAATGCCTATTTCCAGGACTCGGCCACGAGCCTCAGGAACCCAGGCACCACGTAGACGCGTTGCTTCCTTGTTTTTCATGGCGGCGTTGATGAGATACGGTAAAACCCGCCTCGCGTAGAAGCCCAGCACCCACTTCATGAAATCCGCGAACTTCACCGCATGCTCAACGCGCACATCCGCGACCGACACCTTCACTACGCTCGGACCTTGCGCCACCCCGGCGACCCACTCGTTACCCGAAGCGCCGCCAGAGGCGAGCGGGAGTGCCGCACTTCCCGATTTACAACCTGCGGCACGCCTTTTGTACAAGGCTAAGTTGGGTTGCGCCTGATGCGGTCATCGAACGGGCCATGCGCCACACCAGCCCGGAGACGAAACGCATCTACCAGCTAGCATGGTCGAGCAAGTGCGCGAAGCGATGGAGAAGGCGAATCAGCGAGTGTACGGCGATCGCGTCATGGTTCACTGACGCGGTTTACATGACACTAATATGACACTCGAAGGTTAGGTTGGCAGCTTAATCGCGAGAATGGGCCAATTGTAACTGATTGAAAGAGAAGGAGAAGTTGGCTCCCCGGGCTAGATTCGAACTAGCAACCCTTCGGTTAACAGCCGAATGCTCTACCGTTGAGCTACCGGGGAACGGGCAAGTTAGATTCTCATTTTACAACACGATGCACTACCGCGTCACTCCCGCTTCTACCACCTGGGGTCCAACATCGTCATTTTCCATGAGATTAGCGAAGAAACTCCACTTGTCCTGACTGATTCTCAAAGACTTAGTTTCTGAGTCTTTTCTCAGACAGCAAAAAGCATTCGGTGCGGAGACCGAATACTCCTTTTTCCATAACAGCACCGAGTGCCGCACCTGCTTCTCTTTGCTTTCCCGCTCAGGTTGTAGCCGAACGTCGACTTCGTGGAAAAGAGTGTCCGCAACTGCTATAACGGAAAAGGTTCAGGTCTTCAGCTCCTTGATGACGCTGTAGCCGAGCGCGGCATATCCTGCCAATCTCTTTTTATACATCCGAGCCAGCATTGGCACCCAGACATCAGCATAGTCGTAGACTTGTACTTCCGTTTTATTCTCATGAAGCCGGTGAAGGCGGCCGACGTATTGCTGGAGAGTTCCTCTCCAGGAAACCGGCATCGCGAGGAGAAGTGTGTCTAGACGCGCGTCATCGAAACCTTCACCAAGGTAACTTCCCGTCGCAAGGATGACGCGTGGCTCATTGAACGGAACTGCAGCCAGGGATTCGGTCAACTTCCTTCGTTGTTTTGCGCCCATCCCGCCTTTCAAAATGAAGATATGCGAACATGTACCCTGTAATCGTCCAGCTAGATAGTCAAGATGTTCTGTGCGGCTTGTCAGTAAGAGTGGCGATCTCCCAGCGGACAAAACTTGCTGCAGATCCCGGACGATCAGGTCATTTCTGTGTTGATGTGTAACGAGTGCGGCATAGATGTCTTGAATCGTGCTTTCACTCTCGGCTCGGTCAGAAACAAAGTCGGTAAGTCGTGGAATGACTTTGTGCTCAAGGGACGAGGTTAGTGCCGCTCTCTTCGCCGAGAGATGAAATCGAATCGGGCCACACTGCATGTAAATGATCGGGTGGTGCCCGTCTTTTCGAGTTGGGGTTGCGGTTAAACCCAAAACATACTTGGCTTTGACTTCGCGTAGGACTCTCTCAAAGGTCACCGCGGACAAATGATGGCACTCGTCGACGATGACGTGACCGTACTCAGTCACAAAGTCTTCAACCGCTCCCTTGCGTTGCAAACTCTGGATTACAGCAACATCAATCAAGCCGGTTCGTTTGCTCTTTCCTCCTCCAATTTGACCGATGCTTCCAATCGGCAAATCGAGAAATACTGCCAATCTTTCACGCCACTGGTCCATTAATTGGCGCCGGTGAACCAAGATCAAAACGTTGACGGCTCTCCTTGCAATCAGACACGCCCCAACGATTGTCTTTCCGAATGCCGTCGGTGCGCTAAGGATGCCTTGGTCGTGGGAAATCACTTGTTCGATGGCTTCCCGTTGCTCAGGCCGCAGCTCCGCGCTGAAAGAAACTTTAATTTCCCGACCTATGGTTCTTTCATCTTGCAGCTCGACTCGCACACTGTGGGATTTGAATACGCCAAGCAGCTCGTCGACACACCCTCTCGGAAGCCCAAGGTGCTCGGGAAAGTCTTCACTGCAAGATACGACGCGGGGTTTTCCATACGTGGAAAGCCGCATGACTTGAGCTCTATAGAATTCGGGATTCTGAAAGGCTGCAATGCGAATCAGTCGATCCAGCATGGAAGGCGGTAGTTTTCTCTTTTCAACGTAGACAAGATTGCTGACTACCGCGCGGACTGTCGATGGTAGCGGGTCCGTGATCCTTTCATCCTTCTGCTTTCGAGACGGTCGCCACAGCCAAGGAGCCTCATCCTTTCCCGCTTCGGGAAAGCTAAGGCGCACGCCAATCGTGTTTCCACTGGGCGCAATTTTCTGAATCATCCGAGCCAGTATATCTGTTGAGATTCGTTGAACCGCCTCTAAGAATCTCCATTGGTCTGCATGAGGCTGGAAGACCTCATCCGGAAAGACGCTGTTGCCCCGCTCTCGGGGATGTTTCTGGAGTGGCAAGGCGATCAGATTCCCGAATCCGCCTTTAGGCAGCGTGTCTTGGCTAGGAAAGAGGCGATCGTACGAATCCAGTCCGATCTCGTGGCGATTTTCCATCGTCCGAGTTAACAGTGCACAACCCAGTTGTCTGGCATTTGCAGCATGCACAGGACGGTCGAAGAAAAGCCAGATGTGCGCACCGTTTCCTGACCGCGACCTCTCAACAGCTATTGGAACTTCGAACCGTCGACACGTCGCTGCAAACGCTGCGGCATCGGCCATCCAGCACTTCTTGTCGAAATCAACTGCAAGGAACCAACAAGTCTCGTCGGGTAGAAGCGGGTAGATACCGATGGTTTGCTTTCCAGTGAGGTGATTGCGAATGGCGTCATTTGAGAGCGGGTGAAGCATTCGCGTCTTCCGTGCGACTTTCTTTCGATCCTCGGGTCTCGCGGCATGGATTGCGCGCCAGTCCATGGCACCGGCGGGAGAATAGCCAGACCTGCCATTCCTTCCCTCCCAACGAACGGCATATGCATCCTCTCGCCCCCGAAACAGGCTCCGAAAAAGAGCAATCTTCTTTTCAGGTGCTGGCGGTCCATCACTACGATTCTCGGGCACAACGTCGGCAGGATGGTTTGTCTGGCTGTATTCTCCGGATGTCGAATTCCGAATCCCCAGCATCGCTCGCAGACGAGTATTTTCTGCGCGAAGCCTCTCGCATTCTTCCTCGGTCGATCTGAGGCGATCTTCGGAATTGTTCCGGCTCGTCATTTTTTTGCGAGGCCTGACAACAGCCTAATACAAGGACTGCACAAAAAAGCCGTCGCTCCAGTGTTGATTATTCTAAACTTCTATCTTAGAATCCTCAAATGCCGTATATCTCTAGAAATCTCGATAACGTGGCTCGGCAAGCAGCCCGGCACTTCCCAGCAGTCGTCATAACAGGACCGCGTCGCTCTGGAAAAACGACTCTCCTTCGCCGATTGTTCCCCAAGGCTCAGTATGTGCTCCTTGAGGATCCTGACATCCAGGGACGGATTCGCAGTGACCCACGCACATTCCTCGAAGAGCTTCGTCCCCCTGTCCTGCTCGACGAAATTCAGAATGCTCCCGAACTCCTAAGCTATGTGCGCACTCTGATTGATGCGGCGCCCCGCCGGATGGGGCAGTGGCTATTCACCGGATCGCAGGAGGCGCCGTTGATGCAGGGCATCACCGAGTCGATGGCTGGGCGGGCCGCCATTCTGCAGCTTCTGCCTTTCAGTATCGCGGAGACTGGAAAAGTGAATATGCTTCACGGTGGTTTTCCAGAGGTTTTGGCTCGCCCAAAATCTCGGGCACTTTGGTTTGCTTCTTACCTTCAAACCTATTTGGAAAGAGACGTGCGCGCAATCACAAACGTGCGAGACTTGGTAACTTTCCGCCGCTTCCTCGCAATACTGGCTAGCCGGCACGGCCAGATTCTCAATAAGACCGATCTTGCTGCTCCACTCGGGGTTTCTGTGCCAACTATAAGCGAGTGGTTGCACGTTCTCGAGATCACGAGCCAAATCATCGTAGTTCCGCCGTACTTCGAAAACCTTGGCAAACGGCTCATCAAAACGCCGAAGGTCTATTGGGGTGATTCCGGTTTTGCCTGCTATCTCCTGGGAATCACATCGCAGGCTGAGCTTCAGCGTTCGCCTTTCCTCGGACAATTGTTTGAAGGATTTGTTGCAGCGGAAATCCTCAAGAGCCAAGTGAACCAAGGCAACAGAAAGGAGCTCTACTACTTTCGCGATCAGCAAGGACTGGAGGTCGATTTTCTCCTACCTAAACCAAATGCCGGATTATGGCTCATTGAATGTAAGGCGGGCAAAACCGTCCGTCCCGCAATGGCCGGTTCTCTTCTCGCTTTACGCCGCACATTGGAAAAGCGCCCGACGCGTCTGATTGTGGTGCACGGGAAGTCGCGCTCAGCCCAGGTCACAAAAGCCGTCGCGAGCGGAGTTGAGGCGGTCGAATTGGAGCGCTTCGTCGCAAGTCTGAGTCCCAATCATTAAGTCGACTGGCGGGAAACCAACAACTCTCCGGTGCACTCTCTCTCAACTGCCGACGATTGGCGAACATCGCAAGCCCCAATTGGGGTCCAAACTGGGGTCCAACTTGCCTGTTTTCGGAGCCAATTTCGGGGTTAAACGGTGCAGAATCAACGGTTCGTCTGAAAATTAACAGCCGAATGCTCTACCGTTGAGCTACCGGGGAACGGGCAAGTTAGGCCTTTATTTTACAACACGATGCACTAGCGTGCCACTCTCCCCTCTACCAGTTGGGATCCTCTCGCCCGCAAACAGTCCCCGAAAAATGCAATCTTCGATTCAGGTGCTGGTGGCCCATCACTACAAAATCCATGCCAGTGTGGCCTTTCATCCCTGCGCACGTCATCGGAAACGAAACAGGCCGGTTTTCATCAACACTTCGGCATCCATCGTATCCACGTTTAAGTCAGGGTGGTCTGAAGAGAACGAATACAAACGGCCCGAATGCGCACCCTTGACGACAAGAGATCCAAGTCCGAGGAATCGCACCCGTTGTTCCGACATCGCGGGTTTAAAGTGCGGACGCGGAGATGTGACAGAATGCGCTTGTCTAGCTCTCGCGCGGTTCTGACCGCAGCACATTGTCGTTCGCTCCTCGGGGCTGAGAGTAGGTGAAAACAGAGTCGCTACCCACACGCTCCAGCAGACATGCCATACCGGACAAACCCAACCAGGCTATTGGCCATTCCACGAAATTGCGCGTCAAGACAAGCGCGCACGGTGCGGCCACCCATAAACTCAAACAATAAAAGCAGTCCATAAGCTTTCCGAAAAAACCACCTCCCAATCGCCTGCGAATGCCGCTGATAACGTCCAGTGGCCCATCCTCAGCGACGACAAGATGGGTAAGTCGCCAGGTGACCAGCGCGGCCAGGATGAACCGTAACCAGATGTTTTGCGCAATCATTTCCGGACGAGGTGCCGGGGACATCCTCGGCACCTAGCATAAATTCCTATGGAGTAAGTCTAATTCGCGTTCACCACGGCCACCGGTAACGATGGCGGGGAATAGTTATAGATAGGGTCGTAGTTCCAATCTGCGGAATGGCCGCCATCACCCCCCGCGGGATTGAACGCACGGCTGGCTGCCAGCAGATTGAAGCTGTAGGCTCCGGCCGGAGCAGTTGCCAGAAGCTGGAACGTTGCCGTGTTGCTTACTGAGTTGTCGCCTACGCTGCTGTGCCAGTGCTCGGCCGTCGATAGCGCCGAGAGCAGAGTGGGCGAACCCCCGCCGCAACCCCCGCCGCCCAATTGAACAGAACGCAAATGGGCGGCTGAAACTGTGTAACTCACTTCGATTTCGATGTCGGATGGAATGACTCCACGTGGAATCACTGGGCAGGTCAGAGGCAGCTCTTGGAAGATTCCGCCGCTCTTGCGCCAACGGAGTCGCGTGAACTGGGCGAAGGGAGCCGAGTTGTCGATACGGAAGCCCACCACGCTTGAAGTTCCGATCACATTCTTCGCGGCGTTTCCTACTTCGAGTTGCACGCTATAGAGGCCGTCGAGGAACTGGTTGGTTGGCCACTCCAACAACAAGAGGTCTGGAAACCAGTTGTCAGCCGCCGGCAGGACAGGGTACCAACCAGCGGCGTCCGAAATAGGCCACAACGACTGAAGATTCCCCGCGACCACGCGGTAGAGAGGCCATGTCAGTCCAACAAAGGAGGCCAGAGGCCCGCCATTGAAGCTGTATCGCAAGCGATAGAAAGCAGCGTTGTTCACTCGGTTGCAACCGTAAAGTTGAAGTACGTGCGTGAACGGGCTTTCCGCCAAGGGGTGCGGATTCGGATCGACAAAAGCTCCCGAAGGATGTGGACGATTTGGCCGACGCGCGTACCCGGTGCCAGCGTCCACATAAGGATCGGCGGGACCAACGGGATTCACGAGGGGCATCAAACCGGCAAATTGGATGGCAGGCGTATTTCCACACGGAACGTCAGGCACATCACAGGAATGGCTCGAAATGGCGATGGGCGAAGCCGTTAGGGTGACGTCAGGGATGTTCCCAGCATTCCACCGGACATCAAAAAATCCCTCGGAGTAGATAGTCTCTTCGGTGCCGTTCCCGTTCACGTCTTGAGTGACCCGAAAGGTGATGTCCGGCACGTCGAGGATGGGGACCCATTCTGAAGTGATTATGTCGATGCAGCGCCGGAATGGCCCGACGAAGTGATTCAGGCTAAATTTCTCTACGATCTTGGCGCTTAGGTTCAGTCGTGCGGACAAGGTATCCCGCACTGCTTTGTTGTGGTCCCCTGAGCGCAAGGCCGCTGGTCTGAATTCTGCCGGTAATGGTGGTGGCAGTTGCTGCGGAAAAGCGGCGCCAGCAAGAATTCGCTGCCTCTCGGCGGCGCTGGACCCCAAAGTGGTCCCTGCCTGAATTGCTCCCAGGCGCAGCGTTACATCACGGCCCAGAATTTGTTCCGCCTGCTGCAGCAGTTGCGGTCCACCAACAAGAAGCGGACCAGGATCGGGGTCCGGACCGTGCGGCACGCTGGGCTCTCTTTCGAGAGTCCGCAAAATTTCGAAAACGGTCGGCTTTGTGAAGATGTCGGGGAAGCAAATTCGCTCGCGACGAAAATGTAGAATCCAATCTATCTCGAAGCGTGGAACCCAGACGCAGAAACGGCCGCAACCGTCGGTTGTGGTGGTCCCGATCTCTTCTCGCCGACAAAAGATCGGAAAGAACCAAGCCCATGGGTTTTCCACCGGGAAGAACCCGAGGAAGCTGCAGTCGGTGTCCTCGACGTGGACCTTGGCGAACGGCACAGGAAATTCGGCGCCAGTCGATGGGTCTCGCTTAACGACTCTTCCGCATATGCGCCGAAACAAGAGAATTTCTGGGTCGATTCGCCACCGGAACTTGTCACTGATCTCAACCATCGACTGGCCCGCAAGCTCTTCGGCTGCGATTCCCGTGGTCGCGGCGAGCCTTGCCGCTTGCGATTGAGTGAGCGGTCTGCGATCGGGGACGAGGATGGGTTCCGGTTGTTTCTTCATGGCGAATTTCTGTGCTTTCTGCGCCTGGGATGCATCGCATTCCAGGCACAACAGATTCAAAGGCTCACATTCGTGCGGGTGATTGGCCTATGAGTAGTGGGGAGAGAAATCTGCCCTCTTTCGGGCTCGTTCCACACACGATGGATTTGCCTTTGTAGTCCCTGGGGCGACGGAATTGAGGATCCAATCGTTCGGACCCCTCATCCGACGTCTGCTCGTAAGTGAACGAAAGCTGAAAACGTTACAGCGCCGGGTGTAGGAAATCGTCGATTGGGCCTTGGGCGTGACTTGTTCTCTTCTATGCCTATCCGCAACTGTTTGGGGGCCGGGGGAACACCGCCAAGGCAGACCATCCAGACTACCGTCATCGGAAAGGCGGGAGCGAAGCCCGAAATAACATCTCCCTTGCCGAACGCGGGATTTGGCGGCCGATGTGAAGAAATGTTTTGTACCGAGAGCGACTACTGGAATAGAGGAGGCGTTCATGGACGAGAAAATAAGGCAGTCTGACATCCACAAGATCGGTGGACTGGAACTAAATCTGCTGAACTATGTGCGCGCGCTCCCCAAAGGCGCATTCGAAGGTGCCCGGCTGGAAACCGGGACCCCTGTTTTCGATTTGAATGGAGAATTGCTGTTCTACCGCATTCCGATCGTCGGGGCGGAAGGCGCGCAATGTGGTTACGCTGACGTTGCAGCGCATTCGGCCCTTGGCGCGCCGCTCCTCGGAGTGGCCCCTTCGGCGGTATGGGACGAGCAAAGACTCGTTGGGGAGGCTCGCGAGGTATTGGCATCGCGGCACAAAGCGCGAAAGGCCCCCGTTTCCTACGACGAAGTTCGATTCGTAGCCTACAGCTATCCCAAACTGGCGGTGGCTTTCTTCGACAAAGGCAAAGAAGTCAGCATGCTTGAGCTGAAGAGTTGGCTGGAAGTCCCGCCATCGAACCTCAAGGACAGGAAGCCGATGGAGCCGGGAAACTTCGAACGATGGTCGTTGATTGACGAAATGCCGCCGGATCGCAAGAAAGAGAATATCGAACGGTTTCGCGAGAGGTTGGAACGCCTCAACGGCCCTGAACTGAGCAGGATCGATGCGTCCGTGATTTCCGCAGCGCAGCTGGTATCGGTGATTTCAATCATAAGGTTGACGGACACGCAGGAGCTGCATTATTCGACGCGGCAGAGCGATCATCACACCTGCTACGAACTGCGAGGCCAGGAGACCAGCGTTTGGTGCGTAGGAGCAAGCACGCAGATGGTGCTCGACTTCTACAGATACGAATACACACAGTCGCGAATCGCCGCCCAACTGGGGTTGGGGACTTTGCAAAACCCGAATGGATTGCCCTACGCGCGAGACAACGATGTTGCCGTGGCCCTGAACGCGATGTCTAGTGGCGCGTTGACGGCCACGATGCTGACCGCTCCCCCTTTCTCAACCTACTGCAACGAGATTCGAGCGAACCGCCCCTTGGTCAGCTTCATTCCGGGGCACTCACGAACAGTTGCGGGCTACACCGAGTCTCTGCTGGTGTTCCTCGGGCATACCCCTTTTCGGGGCCTTCTTGTCTATGATCCGTGGCCGCCAAACCTCGGAGTCATCACGCGCTGGGAGAATTTCGATGCGCAGATCTACCGGCGTGCATTTACAGCGCATGTGACTACAATCTAGGTGTGGATACGCGCAATATCCAAAGTGAAGTGGAGCGGACCGCACAGGATCTCTATAAGCGCGGTGATTTGCAGATTCCGGGAGGCAGCCGTGCAGTGGTCGGGCCTGCTGCGCCTGTCTGTGACCCGTTGGGTAATTTCCATTCCTGGGTAGTGCCGCTGACGATTGACGAGAAACTGGTAGCTTGGGCGCAGTTTTCTTCTCAGCTTGTCCTGCAAAGATTCTCGCTATTCCTGCGTCGAGAAGAGGATCTCGGGCGTTGCCCGAACGAGGCCGACTGGTTTGATCCAGACGTCGTACGGAGGAGGATCATCAGAAAACTGGGTGCTGAGGTCGATTTGTCGGCGCCCATACTGACGTTTGATCGTGACCCGAGCCGATTGGTATGGCTTGCCGAGACGCGCGATAGCAGCGGGTTAAGAAAGCGATGGTTCGTGGCGGGACAAAGCGTATGGGAAGACTTAGGGGAACAAGAGGTTACGGGAGGTTCGGGAACCTAGCAGGCTGGAGAAGTTCTTATACACGAATGCATCCTGGACGTCTGCGCTTTCCTAGATGTTGCGCCCCATCCGAACACTCTAACGTTCGGCGACGCAGCAGGATCTACCGCTTGCATTCGTTGCTGCGCCCCCTGCGAGGTCGCGGATGCGCTAATTCACCAGGTGCACCTCAAAATCGTAATACCTTCCGCCGCCGGTGACCGAACTATCCGAGGAAACAACCAAGGAGTAGGAACCGGCTTGCAAACCTTTGGCTGGGAGGTCAAACACTAGCCGGGCGTCGCCGGACGGCGAAAAAAGCGGCAGCAACTTGGCTGTCCAAATCGGTTCGCGAGCTTGACGCGACTCCAGACGCACGCTATAGGAACCTGGCCCGGAACCGGTGAGCGCAATTTCGACAATGATTCGTTGAGTTGCAGGCTTGATCTCAAGCGGAGGGAGTTGCTCGGCACCACGGGAACGATCCGAAACCAAGGTCAGGATTTGTATGGGTGGCTGCAGTTGTGACAGCTGTGTCGCCATTCGTGCGGAACGCGCCTTTTCCTGCGCTAGCTGGCTCTCAAAACCGGTTTGTTTCTGGCGAACTCCAGACACATAAGTCCAGCCAAGGATGCAGAACGCAAGTAATGCGGCCGCTTGACCGAAGAGCAAAAGGCGAGCGCCCCAGGAGGGAAAGGCCTTGCCGGCGACCTGGAAGCGGCGGGTGTCCGCGCTTCTCACAGGCAGCACATACTCCCGCGAGGTTACCTGCTCTTCTTTCGTCTCAAAGTGGTAGCGCAAAATCTTGTAAAACCTCAGTTTTTCGCGGCGGCCGGGTGACCTCAGGAAGTATTCTTCAACCGATTTCCGGTCAGCTGAATCCAGCCTTCCTTCCGCGTAGTCTTCGATGATTTCCTCCTCGATGGAATCGATCATCTCCGATGAGGCATCGTTGAGAAAAATATCGTCGCTCACCTTGTTCTCCAGCTCCTCCTGATCATCGAGCCGGCCAAGCAAGTACTGGCGGACTGTTTCACGGTTTAGAGCACCGCTCATCACTGGTTTCCTTCCACCGATCGCTTGAGGCAGTCGACAACGCATAAGCGAAGGTCCTTGCGAATTCGACACATCTTGACGCGCAAAGCGTTCAAGCCTCCGAACCCATCAGCCAGCATTTTTCTTGTCGCGATCTTTTCACTCCCTTGGCTTCTGTGGTATCGGGTTACGACATCCCGGTCGCTTGGAGACAATTGATTTACACAACACTCCAAGCATTGCAACTCCTGCTCGGACGCTTCCGGTTCTTGGTGTTCCGGCGACGCCAAGTCTTCCTGTATAGAAACGGATTTTAATCTGCGCATATCTTGACGCCACACGTTCTTCGCCACGCCGTAGCAGTAGGCGATCGGCCGCAAAACCTGCTCGCCCGCTTCTATCTTTCCAATCACGATGTCAATCGTTTCGTCGAAAAGCTCATCAGGATCTTCACAACCTTTGAGAGTGAAATACCTAACGAGCTTTCTTCGAATTGACTGATATGCCTCCACTGCCACTGCATCGTCCCGAGAAAGCCAACGGAGAAATTTACCGAAAGCTTCCGGCGTAAGTGGTCGCTTAGCCTCTCTCTGGGTCATATGCAGGCCACAGTAATACAGGCCGCATATGTAACGCAACGAACTACCGGTAGTCTCCTTGCAATGCAAACGCCGCCCAATAGTACGGCTTGGACCAACGCTCATCGTGGGCCATCTCAAGCTGTGCCCCGCGCAAGGCGGAACCGGGATCCTCGCCGTTCCTGATTCTTGTATACAGAACCGACATCATTCGCGCGGTCGCTTCGTCATTTACCTTCCACAAACTGGCAATGACGCTTTTCGCCCCCGCGTAGAGGAAGGCCCGAGGGAGCCCGATGATGCCCTCTGATTCCATGTCTTTGCCCAGCGCGGAGTCGCACGAACTGAGGACGATCAAATCCGCCGCGAGCGATAACTTGTAGATGTCCCCGACACGCAAATACCCGTCCTGTTTTCTCCCTCGCGCATCGACGAGAGACAAAATCAATCCCGACATTTCCGGCTGCTGCGAGTCAACCAGCCCATGCGTCGCGAAATGAATGAAACGGAACTGGGCGAGACCGCCCTTCACTACGTAGTCCCGGCTGGCCTCGAAATCCAGAGCGACATAGACATCGGCTGGACGCGAAGAACGAAAAATTGCTGCAATCGAATTGGCCTCGTCCCGCGAAGCCAGCAGCCGAGGAATGTACTGAGGTCCGCCCCTGTCAAGTATGGCCCGAGTTAGCGAGTTCGGCCTTTCTTGGACAGGCCCCTTTTCGCGAAGGCGATTCGGTGAGACGCGCGGGTCGTCCTGCTCGAATACAGGATCCGCAAAAACTGCCATGGTGGCTGTCGGCGGCGCTCTGTTGGCCGTGGTTCTTCTCAAAGTGCCTAGCACGGACGCAGACGGCAGGATGCCTATTTCGTAGCGGTCAATAAGCAGCTGCGGCTTTAGGCCCGAACCGGAAAGCGGCAGAGCGCCGAACGGCACGTACTGGAGTGAGCCATCAGGAACGAAGAGCAATTGTTTTGCTCGGGCCAAATCGATCGGCCCCAGCAGCAAGCGCGACAGTTCTTTGGAATGCGCCCGGTATCTGAGCTCCATCTTGCGAACTCTTGCCTGGTAATCGCTGGCGCTCTCCTGCTTCCCCAATTCGGGAGGCACCAGGTTCTCACGAAGATATCTCACCGATCTTTTGATGCGATCCGATTCCGGCAATTCATATGCATTAATCTGATCGCGCCCCACAGCCCACACGTAGCTCCTATCTTCGCCTAGCGCATACTCCAACAGCAGCGTCTGGCCATCTTCAATCCCCGCTTGCACTTCATCCAGAGTTAGGGTCGAAGCAGGTCGCTCCTCCTTCTGACCTGCCTCTCCCGGTCTAACTGCGCCCGAATTCTTCGCGAGCAATTGCTTTTCGAGCAACTCTCTGCACGGCGCGTCTTGGGCGGACGTGGTCAGCAAATCGAGCAGGGATCGCACCTTGCTCCTTTCCGAAGCTTCGAATGCCTTCTTGGCAAGATCGTGGTCCGAGCCCAGCTCCGATAGGCGCATGAGGACGTCTATATAGAGCGCGTAGTATCGATGCACAGATGAAAAGTAGGAGGCTCGCGAGTCGAATTGGGCGATCGTAACCCTTTGCATCTCCACGATCTCGATGGTTCTCTCAATTGCGGACCTGGCTTCATCCAGACGATTGAGATGGCGATAGATGCGAGCCTTCTCGTACTGGATTTTCGCGATTTCCTCGACCTGCTCCGTCTTTTCTTTCAGCGTTTTCGCTTCCTCCAGCAACCCGAGTGCTTCATCGTACCTGCCGCGCCGCGCTTGCAGGCGGCCGAGCCGAATCAAGATATCTCCCTCGCCATACAAATGATTCGCTCCGCGGTACGTCTCAAGCGCGCGGCGATAATCTGCCTCCGACGCTGGATAATCGCTTTGTGCTTCATGAACTGCCGCCAAGTCTCCTAACGACGATGCAATCAAAGCTGGGTCACCTGATCGACGAGCGATCTGCAGCTCGGCCGCGGACAGAGCGAGCAGTTGTTCATAGCGCTTCATGCTGAGTAGCGCTTTACCCATGCCCGTGACGGCCTCGTGCTCTCCAAGCAAATCCTGAACTGAGGCAAAGGCCTTCCTGGCGCTTCGGTAATATTGCAGCGATTTCTGCCAATCACCGGTTTCGCGGCTTGCGTAACCCAATCCGTTCAAAACGCTTGCTTCCTCATCTTGGTTACCGATGGATTGCAGAATGGGCTGAGCGATTTTGTAATTACATTGCGCGGTCTCGAATTCGCCTCGCGTGATTGCGAAGATTCCCAACGCGGCACGTGCCCGAGCGACTCCGTAAAGATGTTCCGCGGAGGACCATAGGTGTAAGGCCTGTCCCGCCGCCTGAAGACCATCTGCTTGCTTGCCATCCGCATAGAGCGCGACGGCCAGCATCAGCAGCGATTGGGCGCGGGCGCTGTCGTCCTTCGCTTCAGAGAACAGTGCCTCCGCTCGCTTGAAGTATTCGACGCTCTTCGCGTACTCGCCGCCCGACGCAAGCGCTTCGCCGCGCGCCTGCAATCCTTCAGCGAGCGCCGTTCCGCCGAGCGACTCACATAGGCTCAGCGCCTGGCTGGAAGTCCGATCGGCAACGGCGAGCGGCCCTGTGGTGGCGTAGGTTCGGGCCATCCGGCTAAGCGCCTTGCAGCGAGCTTCATCCGGGCCAAGTTTCAGAGCCGTGCGATAGAAGCGTCGAGCCATGTCGTATCTGCTCAACATGACATCGATTTCAGCGGCTTCGAGATAGGCGTCCGCCGCTTGGTTGTTGGCATGTGCGTTTTCGAAAAGTCGCGCGCTCTTCCGAAAAAGCGAGCCTGACGAGGCTAGATGTTGCTTGGTCTGCGTCTTCCGCAGAAGAACGGCTCTCTGCAGTGTTTCTTCGGCCCTGATGAGAAGGGAGTCGTGATTGCCGCCTACGGATCCGTCAGTTTGCGCAATGAGCAATGCCGGGCACAGAAACATTGCTGCGAGCATCGCCCTACAAAGTCTCTTTCCCGGATGGCGGCTCGATGCCATATTCTGCTTGCCTGGCAACTCTCTAGGTGCGTGACGGTCAGGAACCCGCCGCAACCTTTCGCGACGCAATCGCCGACGATGGCCCGCACAAAGACAGCAAATTTGCCGCACACTGCTGCGCAGAGTAGTGATCGTCAAGTTCGTTTGCTTCTTCCCTCGCCAAAATCACCGACCAGCCGTGTTTGATGAACTCGATCCACCGCGTGCCTTTGAATTCAGTCAGAGCGTCAAAGTCCTTTTCGATTTCGCTGATTCTAACGCTGCGAGCCTTCAGAAGGTGGTTCGTTCCGCCTTTTATCAGCAAAGGCAATTGTTCGACGAGATCCGTTCCGTCGTTCATGAACGCTTTTTGTGCGTTATCCAGTTGAGTCTTTGCAAGGTACGGCATATATATCGATAGGCCATGGCACTCGCTCACCCCGTTTTTGCCGCCAGACCGATTTTCCAAAATACAAGCCGCTGCTCCCCGGTCTTCGATTGCGCGACAGACTGCATCGCAGGCGACCTTCAGCTCACCGCCGGCCAGCTTCTCGCTCAGACGAAGGCAAAAGTCTTTAAGGTCGACAAACAAACCAAGTGCGAACTCTCGCGACTCCTGGCGCGCGGCAAGAATTTCCCGATAGAGTGGCGGATCGTCGACTGATGAAATCAGAGCAGTGGAAAGGGCCCTCAAGACCTCCGTAATTCTTCCTACATTTTTCAGACGAACGCTCGTAAGTGTAATCTCTGCAGTTCCCATGCCTTCCCCAACCGCATAGTCTTGATAGGCCTCCCGATATAGCCGGGGAAGAGCCATCGATACTTCCTCGACGCCATCCGCAGGGCGCGCGTCGACCGTTCGAAGTACTGCTTCGTAGGGAAAACTTTGGTCGGGTACGTCCTCTTGCGAAGCAACCAGGAAATCACCATAATCCACGAGCTCGCTCGCGAGTTCAACGAGGCTCATGGAACAGGCGTCAATCCCAATGATGTCAAGCCTCGCCTGCGGGCTTCCTTGTGCATTTTCCAGCGCTTCCCTCAGGCCATTCGGCGTGAGGTATTTCCTGCCCGAGCTTTTTGAACTACCCTGGTCGTCCTCATTCAACAGGAGTTCGTATCCGTGCCCCCACAAGAACAGGCATCGGTGTTTGGCTTCATACCGCGAAGCCCATTCAATGAACTTGGTGAGGTTCGCGGGATCAGCAATCCCACCGGGGGACAGGGGCGGCAAGATAGGACTGACGAGATCGTCATCGATCGAAGAGCCGGCGGCGCTCTTTCCGTTAAAAACGTATCGCCGTGCTTCGTCATTGCTTGAATGAACTTGTATCAACGCCACAGTTTCCTCGCTGGCGGCCCGCTTAAGCTGCTTCAAAGACTCCACAGCAAAGTTGGTCAACACGCGGTCGGCGGAGATGTAGACCATGATCACCCAGTTGGCCGTTTGGTCGCTCATTTGTCCTCCTTCATCGCAGCGGCGACTTTTGCATGGCCCGTTTGAGGCTACTGCACCCTGTCCGGCCGTCAGACACACAGGTTGGCACTACGAAGGCCGAAGGCTTGGTCCGAGCTCCTATCACCTAGTGACCCAACCGAAAAACCATTTCTGCCCAATTACTGTGCGTGGTACTAGCCGCGCTAGGGTTCCGAGTGCCGGAGTTAGCGCCTTAGCCATCGTTGGCGCGGTGACGTAGCACAGTTTATAGCACGAAAGTCTCGTGCTTCCTTACGGTCTTTCTCTATCCATGGGGCCGTCTAGAGACCGTTTCTCGAAAAAATCACGAAATGGTTTCGGCGAATGCCCACTATGAGTCAGTTGAAACAGTTATCGAGGACAGTTCCTCGAGTGCCCGGCGGGTCTTGAGGGTGCAGATCGTGCACTAATGAGTCTCACGATAGGAACCACAGGTGACTTCACGGACCGGCCAAGGGAACTAAGCGAAGACGTGGACAGCGCGTTCATGGTCAGCGTCAGATTCGCGCAGTGGAAGTAAACGTTATGGCTACTGGAACCACTAGGGCCCGCATCCCGCTATCCGAGCAGCCCGAGGAGGTTTCTGCACCCCCAACGGCTCAGCAAACCTCCAAGAGCGGGATCCTTGCCGTTTGGCGCGCCGGCATGCGTAAGGCGGCCTCCGGAGCGTGGCGTTCGCTCCCATCCTATCTGGCGTTCTATCTATTGCTCGTGGTAAGCGCCTTCGGTGCCTGGCAGGGACGAAAACAAGTGATGGGCATTTCGTCCTTTCGATTGCCGGACAAAGCCAACCTACCGTTCAGTGGAGACACCGTTGCTAATAGTCTCCAGGATCACCTGGCGCAAATTGTGCAGGAAATCGACCGCCAGAGAAACGATAAGAGACTGCACGCGACGGATATGCATTCTCTTGAACAACCGGGTTTGCAAATTCCACCGCAAGGTACCCGGTTCACCCGCCTCGAGGTACCGAAGCAATACGCCGTCGAAGTGAAGGGACTCTCCTATGACGGGCTCATTGCAGTAGCTCGAGCGGTGATGGGCACCGAGACGATGGTGTCGGGTGATCTGGTTCTGGAGGGCACGGACGGCGGGAAGTTCATCCTGATCGCCCGCACCGAAAGTAAAGGACCTTGGCGGTCGGATGTGTACCCGCAGACTGCTGACGGCTTGAGGCTCGCGAGCAAGGATCTCGCCGAAAAAATCTTCGAAAGCCAAGACCCTGTTCTGGCAGGCGTTTTGTTTCTCAATCAAGGTCAGGTCGAACGTGCTCTTGGCCTGCTCAAACAAGCGAGCGAAACAGAAACTAAGGACTTGGCGTTGAAACTTGCTTTGTGCCAGGCAATGGAAGCGAATGAGTTCTATGGAGACGCGGTGGGGTGTTACGCAGGGGCACGCAACATGAACCCTAGTTCTCTCGAGGAAATAGATGAACGGCTGGCGCAGGCCAACTGGTTATACGGAAATCGGGATGGCGCGCTCCAAAGCTTTGAGGAGCTGGCGCACAAGCGCCACTACCGGAGGGCGTTTCTTGAGTTAGGCAAGGCCCTCGATGATCTTGGAGAGCACGACAAAGCGATCAGTGCCTACGACAAGTTCTTAAAGGCCGGTGCCGATTCTCCGGCTCCTCAGGACCTGGCAATTGTCCACGTTGGCAAAGCGACCGCGTTTGCAAATCTTGGAAACCACAAGGAATCTCTAGCCGAGTTCCAAATGGCGCTGGATGTGATCCCCGGCGACCCTCTCATCCTGATCCACCGCAGCGTTGAGTTGGCCAACAACGGGGATTTGGACGCAGGTATTACTGAACTGCAGAGCATCGTAGAACAGAACAAGAGCGCTGATGTGGTTTCGTTTGCGCTGTATCAGCTCGGCGACCTGTTTGAGAGGAAGGGCGAGTTCAAACAGGCGAGCGAGCAATTTCGCGCCGCGACCGAACGGCGTCCCGGCTACAAAGAGGCTCACGACCGCCTGGCAAAATGTTTGACACGCCTGCACCGGTTGCCAGAAGCCTTTGCTGAATTCAGCCAGACGGCTCGGCTAAGCTCGAACCTAGTGGACCGCAAATACGCTGGGGTGCTTGCCAACCAATGGCTCGGAAACGCGCTCCAAGGCTTGCGCGACTATGCAGGAGCGGCTTCGGCATACCGGGAGGCCCTTCGTTTGAAGCCGGATTACCGCATTGCTCACAGTGAACTAGGGCATGTATTCGAGCAGCAAAAACAACTTGCTCAAGCTGTCCAGGAGTACCGCAAGGCTCTAGCCGCGGCGCCGAACGAATTGGATACAAACGAGTGGTTCGTGATAACGAACATCCGCCTCGGGCAAGCGTTGCTGAGGGAAGGAAACAATCTCGAGGCAGTCTCGAAATTCCGCAGGGCCATCGAGCTAGAGACAGGAAATGCCGAGGCTCATTATGGCTTGGCTGTGGCACTTTACAAACAAGGACGTGAACAGGAAGCAGCTGCGCATTGTCAGGCAGCGGGTGAGCTTCCTCTTAGCGATCCAGTCCACCGCGTTTGTCCTCAGCAACCGGCTCCTCGGGAGCCCGCAAGTACATCAAGCCCTACGCATAATTCAGCGCCGCGATGGAAGATACCGGTTCGCCGCAAAGTTTTTTTCCGCAGACTGTTGTCCCTTCGTTTTGCCAGTCGTGCTGCGGTATTGGGACAAATGCGCGCATCTGTGACGGTTTGAGGAACCAGCAGGGTGCTTGTTAAAGGTTTCCCGTTCCGGGCACTAAGCATTGGCCAAGCCGAATCCTCGATCCTTCATTCGGGTAGGAGTTGAGTCTCTGCCTTTATCATCGAGCTCAGGATCAAGATTTCTGGAGTGTTGATCGCTTAAGAACCTAAGAGTTTATCCGGTTCGGCTATCCCGGCTTCCTCAATCCCTTAAGGAGAAGCCAAGCAGCGATTACTATTTCGAAGAAAACCATGGGTTATCGAACCAGCCGAGCGTGACTAATTTCGCGAAGTTGGGGAAAATGACAAAGGCGAAAGCACAGCTGGAGGCCCACAACGACGAAAGCACACCCCACACAGCCAATGCTCTAGGAACATAGTGCGACTCAAACCATAAATAGCTGAAGACTGTGGATCCCAATCCATAAAAGAACAAACCTATGTAATACGCGGCGCCCAATGATCGCATTCGCCGCGCTGGTGAGCGGCTTGGATTCCACCTTCCACCGAGCTGACCAGCGGCAGGGTTCACGGGGAAATGCTCCGGATTGTATATTCGGTGACGTTTTCCGGGGCTGCTAACTAGAAGCGATCGAATTGGAACGCGTCTCTCGCAAGCCTGTTGATCACCGCGACCCGGTTAAACTACGTATTCGTAGTGAACCAGGAAAGGGCCTGAGAGGGGGGAGCGACAGTGGACCCACGGACGATCAAATGGGTTTGCAACGTCGTCTTGGTGGGAACCTGTCTTTTGGAAAGGGACATATCTTCCAACACTTCAAAGGCCATCTTGCCCAAGCATTTTCTGTCGAGTTTGACTGTCGTAAGCGGTGGATTTACAAAGCGTGCCATATAAATATCCTCACAGCCAACGACCGAAACTTGACCGGGAACTCGAATACCCATTTCCCGCAGGGCCGTCATGGCGCCGATCGCCGAAAGGTCATTGATGCAGATGAGCGCGGTTGGTGCTGTTCCATCGGAAGCGAGTTTCCACATGGCTGCACGCCCGCCTTCTAGGGTCTGGTCGCATTCGACAATTTGTTGAATCTCGAGATTTTTCTCATGGAGAATTCTAACCACCGTTTCACGGTAACGGCGCGCGGATCTTCGCTCGTCAGGTCCGGCGATAAAGGTGATTCGTTTGTGGCCGAGTTGAGCAAGATGGTCGGCTGCCTCCATAAGGCCACCGGAATAATCGATGGTAATGCTGCTAACGCTCTTGCGAGTGGTTTCCAGGTCAACGACGACGACAGCGATTTGGCGTGATGCCAGTTCGAGCGCCGTGGCTTCGGAAGCGGAAGAGGTCATAATAGCGACGCCACGAACACCGTTCTCAATCATCTTGCGAACCGCAGCGGCGGTGCGGTTCGCGTCATAGTTCGTCGCGCAAAGGAAAAGGTCATAGCCCCGTGCGGCTGCGGAGGTCTCAAAACTCTTGACCATTTCGGGAAAAACTGGATTTTCAATATCGGAGATAAGAAGTCCGAAGAAATCGCTGCGGCCGCCGCGCGCGAGACGCTGTGCGCTGGCGTTGCGATAGTAGTTTAGTTTGCGTGCCGTCTCTAGGACGCGTTTGCGGGTGTCCGCGTCCACTAGACTCGAATCATTTAGTACGCGGGAAACCGTCGATTTGGAAACGCCCGCCTGTTTAGCAATATCCCGGATACGATAGGGCACCAGTTAACCTCGAGATTACTAATCATAGCGCATCGCTGAACCGTGGAAAAATTGCAACCTGTCGGTGAGCCTATTGGGTGAGCAAGACTTCTGGCACAATGGAACCGGTTTCATCGAAATGATACTGCTTTCGCAAGTTCGTGCAATGGCGTGTCCAAATCCTCCCTGCCGTCGCGAAATCAGGAACAGATCTTGGAAGCGTTCACTTCTGACTGTGCTATGGCTATTTTCCTTCTCCGAAAGGGTTCTTTGGGGAGCCCAGGATTCTGACGAGGCAAAGAGGCACGCGGCACTGGGACTATCGCTCGCGCGGGAACGGAAGTGGATGGAGGCTGAAAAAGAGCTTCTGAACTCCGTGCGACTTGCGCCAACCGTGGCCGCATATCACGCACAGCTGGCGTCCATTCAAGGGCTAGAAGAGAAGTGGACTGAGGCAATACGAAACTTCGAACGGGCGGTGGAGTTGGAGCCGAGTAATCTGAATTTTCGCCGTGAAGCCGCAGCGGTGCAATGGCAGCAGGGCAGATTGGGAGCTGCCGAGGCCAATCTCCGTTACGTTCTGGAAAAAAAAGCTGACGATGGCGGCGCCATCTTGTTACTTGGACTGGTAAATGAGGCGAAAGGGAATTTTGTCGAAGCATCCAAAGAGCTGAACTCCCAATTTGAGAGGGCAATTGCGGATCCTCAGCTAGCCGTAAAACTCTTTAGCGCGACGTTGCGAGGGGGACAGCAAGAAGATATCGCGAAGATCGTCGACGCATTGAGGTTGCGATCGGATGTCCCGATCTGGGAGGTCACGGCTGCGCAGTGTTCGAAAATCGCGTCGAGTGTGGGGAATTTGGCGTTAGCCGAAGCGCTGTTTTTCCTGACTCACTCCAACAATGCCGCGCGTTTCGACGCCGGGTTCGGCCTGGCAATGCTCCATTACCGGTCTGGCCATCCGCAGGCGGCCGAAAAACTGTTGCAAGGTCTCTTCGATGCGGGCTGGGAAAATGCCGACGGAGAGCGATTGCTTGCGTTTTGCTATCTGCAAGAGAACCAAGTAGGGCTAGCGACGAATACGATGGAGAGGGCCTTGCAGATCAGCCCATCCGATATTTCGCTGTATGAAGACTACATGGCAATGGAGGCTTCGACCGGGAATCCGGAGAAGGCAGCGGCTCTCCGAGGCCGTTTGGTGAGTGTGGCTGCTCAGAATCCTGCAGCTTGGGTGGCGAAGGGCAACGCAGAATTGCGTTCCGGGCTAAATAAGGAAGCGATTGAAAGCTATAGCCAAGCGGAGAAGCTCGGCGGCTCGAAGCCAGACGCGCTGCTGGGCATGGCGGACGCGTATTTCCTGAGCGGCGATCGAGAAAAGGCACTAGAGGAATGCAAGATTGCAATCAGCAGATTTCCCGGGGACGCCAGGGGTTTTGTCACCTACGCAAAAATCCTGCTGGAATCATCGGAAGCCCTTGCCGCAACGCGAGAAGCGGAGAGACTGTTGCACAAGGCCGTTGAGCTGGAACCGAATTCATCCGCAGCGCACTACTTGCTTGGGCGGCTAGCTTTCGTTCAGGGCGAAAGCGCCAAGGCCGAAGACGAATTGAAGAAATCGATCGCACTGGATCCAACCCGGAGTGAAGCCCACTTTGTGCTCTCAACCCTGTATCGAAGGTCAAATCGCAAAGATGAGGCCAGCAAGGAATTTGCAGAATTCCAGATCCTGAAGCAAACGGAACAAGGAATCCGACTGAACCCGGCCGCGGAAAAGCGCGAATGAAGCCGCCCAGTCGAACGCAAAAGCGTCTGCAAAACGGTATGGTCTCGAATGCGGGGCGCTCTTCCCGCAGGCGCTTTTTGGCTACGTTTTCGGCAGCGGGCTGTAGTGCTTTGCTGCGCCGAGGAGCGATTTGGGCATCCGAAAGCGAGCGCGAGATTTTTACCGATGTGACGGCGCAAGCCGGGATCGATTGGCGGCAGTACAGCGGCGTTTCCCCAGACCGGTTGCTGATTGAAGCCATGGGGGGCGGCGTAGGATTTGCGGATCTGGGTGGCACCGGAGCTCTGGATATTTTTCTGGTGAACGGCGGCGAAACTCCCTTGGGAAAGAGCCCTCTGACTTTGAGGAACGCCTTGTATCGCAATGTCGGCAACGGCAAGTTCGAAGATATTGCCAGCGGGGCCGGGGTCGACAAAGTTTCGAACTACGGAATGGGTGTGGCCATCGCCGATTTCGACAACGACGGCCGCCAGGACATTTTTCTGACCGGATTTCCCGGCTGCACGCTTTATCACAACAACGGAGATGGAACGTTCACCGACGTCACTTTGGATGCGGGTGTCCAAAACGCCGGCCGGTGGGCGGCCGGTGCGGCCTGGTTTGATTTCGATCGCGACGGATATCTAGATCTGGTCGTGTGCAATTATGTGAAATTCTCCTTCGATGGACCACAGCCGAAGTGTATGTATGGCAATGTCCGCACGTACTGTGAACAACGCGGATATGCCGGCATGCCGCTTACGCTGTATCGAAACAACCGCAATGGAACTTTTACCGATGTAAGCAAGGCTTCGCGACTGGATGAATTCGTCGGGAGGGCGCTGGGTGTGGTCGCCATTGACGTGGATGATGATGGCTGGACGGATCTATTCATCGCGCGTGACGGTTCGCCGAATCTACTTCTCATAAATCAGAGAGACGGCACCTTTGCCGACGCCGGACTGGAGGCGGAGGTGGCCTACGATCTCGCCGGCAATACCAAGGCGGGAATGGGCGTCGACGCCGGGGATGTGAACGGAGACGGAAGGCCGGATTTTGTAGTAACAAATTTTAATCAGGAATATCATTCGCTGTTTTGGGGTACGCCACGATTTCCGTTTGTCGACGCAACTCGGACGTCAGGGCTGGCAAACCAGACGCAGTATTACGTTGGTTGGGGTACCCACTTCCTAGACTACGACAACGACGGCAATCTCGATTTGATGATCGTGAACGGCCACATCAACGAAGTAGTCGCGGACGTCCAAACCAGCGTGACTTACAGGGAACCGCCTCTTCTTCTGCACAACAACGGACACGGCCATTTCACAAACATCAGCTCCAGTGGAGGACCGGCCTTCGCGAAGGGTTATCTGGCGCGCGGCCTAGCCATAGGAGATTGGGACAATGACGGCGCACCTGACGCGATTTTCAGCTGTCTCGGTGAGAATCCGGTTCTGCTTCGCAACAATTTCGGGCAAAAGAACTCTTGGATCGGAATCCATCTCGAAGGCACGAAGAGCAATCGAGACGCGATCGGCGCGAAACTCACGTTGAAAACGGCGAAACAAAACGCAGTACGATGGCTGACGGGCGGTTCGAGTTACCTATCTACTCATGACAAGCGAATCTTGTTTGGATTGGGAAATCTGCGTGCGGAGAGTACAGTTGACATCGAAATTCGATGGCCAAACGGGAACCAAAGTGTCTCACGAACGCTACCCATCAATCGCTACCACAGAATAAAGGAATCGGAGCACTAGGTTGCGGGCCCGCGCTACGGCAGAGGAGTCAGCGACACTTGCTTGAAGTAAACTTCGGAACCCGGATGATTTTGCAAACCGATGTAACCGGAATCGGGACGTGGTCCGCGATCGGGGTCAATGGAACCGGGATGTTTTTCGGGGACAGGGTCCCCTTCTGTGAAGTCCGTAACTTTCACGTCATTTAGGTACACGATCGTTCGCGGACCATCAATCGTAATTTCAAGCGTGTTCCATTCGCCCATAGGCTTGATTGGACGCGATAGTGCCTTCGTGAAGGTGTAAAGCACTCCCGTACAGGAATAATCGTCGGGCCAGTCGCCGATCTCGACCTCGTAGCCGCGATTCACCGGCATCCACGGTTCTGTCGGCGGTTCGGGAATTCGGATGAACACTCCAGAGTCCGCCTCTTTGGCGTTAAGCTTAAAGACCACGCGAAGTTTGGCATGGCCGATCTTCGCGCGCGTGTACCACAGCAGGCCCATACCGCCTTCGGTCTTCAGCATTCCATCGACGACGACGAATCTGCCTGGCCCGGCTTGCCGCCAACCATCGAGGTTCTTCCCGTTGAACAGATCACGGGCAACCGGAGCGGAAATTCCCCGCGGGACGCTTTGCAGGGGCAGCGCCACCAAGATGAAGGCTACGGTTATGTGACGCAGGTGTGCAAGACACTTGGGAAATGTTCGCGGCATGCCTAGTTGTTTTCTTTTCTGGAATCGGTCCCACCAGTCAATAACACGGGCCAAGAGCTGCGTCAAGGATTACTGACGTGGCCATCAGCTACCAGTGGCCTGGAAAGACCTAGAATGTGGGCCGATTCACTGACTTCGGTATAACCCCAGGCAGAAAATCGATTTGCGGCAATGATTTTTCAGCTTGACATCAGGTTTTCGCGGTGCTAAAACCCTTCGGCATGGGACCGTTCCCATAACGGTCAACTAGGGGAAAAATGGGTGGACAAGGAATTGAGCGCAGGGAAATTCTGCGTTTCATTAGCATTGCCTCGGTAGCGGCGACATTTCCTGGGTTCAGTAAGTGGAGTTTCGCTTGCGCCGAGGATCACCTGCACGCTGCAGCGAGCCCGAGGGCGATTCCCGCGAAACCTTACCAGCCTCTTTTCTTCAGCCTGGCGCAATTCCAAATGATCGAACGCCTGGCGGAAATTATTCTTCCCACCGACGAGACACCCGGAGCGAAAGAAGCGGGTGTTGCGGAATTCATCGATTTCATGGTTGCGAACCGTGTGCCAGTGACCGGGCGCCGGGACGTGCGGAACACCCAAGACGCAATCGAAATGGGTGAGGAAGCGCAGCAGCAGTTTATTTCAGGACTCGGGTGGATGAACGCGCGCAGCAAGTCGGAATTCGCGCATGAGTTCATGGAATCTTCGAAGGAGCAGCAAGTACAGCTGCTTGAAGAGCTGGCATACAAGGCGAAGTTCAAACCGACGACCGAACGAGGGCGTGAGTTTTTCCAGATGATGCGGGACTACACGGTGATCGGCTACTACACAACAAAAATTGGGTTGGAAAGCCTGGGCTACCCAGGATTGCGAGCCGTGTGGCCAAAAATGCCGGGCTGCTCGCACCCTAACGATCCGGAGCATGCATTCCTGCGCGAACCGACGGGCAATGAGCTGGCGCTCTTGAAGCGCGGAAAATAAGGGGAACAGGTGGCCGCAAACACTTTCGATGTGATCGTTGTGGGAACGGGTGCCGGCGGTGGCACGGCCCTCAAAATACTTTGTGAAGGCGGACTGAATGTTTGCGCCATTAATTCCGGTCCGCGAATGCAGCCTGACAAGGACTACCGCTTACATCGTCAGGTATACGATCTGAAGTTCCGCGGCTACGGTGATCCGCTGCGTTTCCAGGGCAAGGCGCACCAGGAGCCATACTCGGTCGAGGAGTCGGAGTACAGCGAAGGGCGCGACCTGTTTGAGCACGACGTGGCGTATTCGAACGGCGAGGGAACCGACTGGTATTGGAAGCGCTGCAAGGCGACCGGTGGTAAGGCCAATTTCTGGGGCCGGTCTTCGGCTCGCTACGGCGACATCGACTTCAAAGCAGCAGACCTCGATGGGTTCGGCGAAAACTGGCCCGTAGACTACGCGGAAATCGCTCCATGGTTCTCGAAAGCGGAGCGGTACATGGGAGTGGCCAGCACCATTCAAAACCGCCCCAGTAATCCGGACGGTGACTATTTGCCACCGATTCCGTGGCGCTGCATCGACTACATCATTCAAAAGGGTGGCGAGAAAATCGGTGTGCCGTATCTACCCGATCGTTGCGCGCAGCTTACGGTTGCGCACAATGGACACCCGGCCTGCCATTATTGCGGAAACTGTAGCCGTGGCTGCGATGTCGGCTCTTTTTTTTCGCCGACATGGTTCACCATTCCCGATGCCGAGGCCACCAAGCGGATGACGCTGTTGACGAACGCTCTCGTCCGCGAAGTCCTGGTTGATGATAGCGGCGCGGCGAAAGGCGTTGCCTACGTCGACCGGAATACCAAGAAAGAAGTCGAGGTTTACGCCAAAGTCGTGGTGCTCGCCGCTTCCTGCGTGGAAACGGCGCATATCATGCTGAATTCCAAGTCGCGGCACTGGCCCACGGGGATCGCAAACTCGAGCGGGCAGTTGGGCAAGAATCTGGTGGACCATTTGTACGGCAACCCCGGATACGGGTATTTGCCGCAGCTTTTGGGGCAGCCCGCGACGCCGGACAGTATCGCGGATTCCACCGTGGCCTGGATGCCTCGTTGGCAGAATCTCAAGAATCCACGAGAAGAAAAATTCATTCGCGGCTATTCCGTTTACGTTGGCGGGGGATGCGGGGAATTTCCGGGCCATTACAACCAGATTGAAGGGTTCGGTTCCGAATACAAGAAAAACATCAAACGCTATTATCCAACGCCAATCGGCGCGCTGATTCAAGCGCCCTCACTGCCAAGCCCGACAAACTACGTGGACATCGACCCGGAGAAGAAGGACATCTTCGGGATTCCGCAGTTGCGTTTTCACTTTCAGTGGGGGACGAACGAACTGCTGATGTGGGAACACTCCAAGCAGATGATGATCGACTTATTCAAAGCGATGGGCGGAGAAATGTGGGGAGCGGATTCCGAGCCCAACCGCGCTGGAACAAGTTTGCACGAGACTGGGGTTTGCCGCTTCGGGAACGATCCGAAAACTTCCGTCACCAATAAGTGGGCGCAGACGCACGACGTTCCGAATCTTTATATCTGCGATGCCAGCATTTTTCCAAGTCCCACCGACAAGACCACGACCATGCCTATCGTGGCTTTTACCATGAGGACCTGTGACCACATGCTGAGCAACTTTAAGAGCGGACTTCACAAGCGGGCATGACAAGGATTTTTTTGGTTCTGCTTCGTGTTCGACGGGTAGCGGTGTTTGCGACCGAGCATTCATAAAACAACTGGGGTGACCTGGCATGACTGGAATTATCCGGAAGGTTGCATTTGTGCTGGCGGCGATCCTGATATTGGGAGTTGTTCCGGACGCCCGCTCGCAGAGCAATAACGCGTCGATCGACGGGGCTATCACCGACCCTAACGGCGCTACCGTTTCGGGCGCCACGGTGGTCTTGACGTCAAAGGATACCGGGGCGACGTCCACGTTTGCCTCGGATGCCGACGGGCTGTATTCATTTCGAAACGTTGTGCCCGGCAACTATCAACTGAAAGTAACCGCAGCCGGATTCGGCGATTACTTGCAAGAGGGAATCTTGGTTCGCGTTGGCTATCCGATTCGTCTGAACATCAAGTTGGACCTTGCTTCAACAAATCTAAAAATTGAGGTGAACGCAGACGCATCAGCGCTCAACTTCGAGAACGCGGAACTGCGGGACAGCATTGATCCTCAGATCATTCAGCAAGTGCCGTTGCTGGTTTCCGGTTCAATCCGTTCGGCGGCGAATTTTGCCTCGCTGCTCCCCGGCGTTACCCGCGGTTCCGGTGACGTCACCGGCGCACACGTAAATGGCGGCCAATCGCAGTCCGGCGTCGTCGTTCTGGATGGTATTAGCTTGTTCAACTCTTCCGGTGTACAGGGATTAACCGGCGCGGTTCTGGATTTTCCGCAGTCGCCCGATTTGATCAGCGAATTCCAGGTGCTGGCTTCGAATTATGACGCGCAATACGGCAGCGCCGCTGGCGTGACGATTGAGAACGTAAGATCGGGAACCGACCATTTTCACGGTACGGCATATGAGTTCAACCGGAACTCGAGCTTCAACGCCAAACAGTGGGGCGCCGCCGACAAGAGTCAGGATGTCGAAAACGACTTTGGCGGCAACCTGGGCGGTCCTTTGAAGTTGCCGGTCTTCAAAAGTCGCGATCACCGTACCTACTTTTTTGTCAACTTTGAAGGATTCAAGATCCGAGGAGGCGTAAGCAGGCAGACTCTCTCGCTCCCCTCGGTGGCGGAACAACACGGCGATTTTCGCGACTGGGTGGACTCGGACGGCAATCTCATTCCCATCTACGATCCCGCCACGACGAGGCCCAATCCGAATTACAATTCATCCCTGCCCGTTAGCGCGTCAAATCCGCAATATCTGCGCGACCAATTCATGGGGTGTGACGGAAACACGCCGAACGTAATCTGCCCTACCGACCCGCGCCTGCAAAACTCGCTTGCGAATGGTTGGTTCAAGTATCTGCCCGCGCTGACATCCTCCGGCCCGCTGAACAATTATCTCGCTCCCGCGACCCCTGCATTTCTCGGAACGGATGCCTATACTTTTACGGAAAAAATTGACGAGTACATCGGACAGAGGGACCGCGTTTCGGAAATGTTCTTTTACAAATATTTGCCGCAAACGAACTTCTCGACACTTCCGGTGGAAATCAGCAATAGCGGAACATCGTACAAGCGAACTTCCGTCTTGCGCCTGAATTGGGACCACACTTTCAACTCGCGGGTGGTTAACCACGCTGCCTTCGGCTATCAAAACGATAAATTCTTTGGCGGCGGCGTAGATGGCAACTCGGCAGATGCAGTGCCGCAAATTCCGGGCGTAGCGAGCCATGAATACCCTCCCGTGATTCAATTCAACGGCGTCTTTTCTCAATTCGGAACCGGCCAAGGTGATCCGAATATTCAGCCTTGGCTTGCACCGGCTTACATTGCCAACGACATTGTTTCTCTCACCTTCGGAAAGCACACGGTCAGTTTCGGTGGCGATCTGCGGTTTTCGCAGAACAGCCCCACTTTCCTTACCAATCAATCGGGCAACTTCAATTTTGCGGCAACCGAGACGGGAATTCAGGGTGTCAATAGCGGCAGTCCCATAGCCAGTTTTCTCCTGGAGCAGGTAGATTCCGCCAATGTGACCTTCTACACCTCTCCGACTATTCGAGCGCACACCAAGAGTTTTTCGCTTTTTGTTAGCGACACTTGGCGCGCTACGCCGAAATTGACGGTGACCACGGGGCTCCGCTGGGAAGTAGATCCGCCCGTGTATGAAGGCGACAACCGTTTTAGCTATTTTGATCCTAACGAGCCGAACCCCGGAGCCGACAATTTGCCAGGAGCTGTCGCATTTGCCGGGTTTGGCCCGGGCTTCGCGAACCGGCGTTCTCCGGAAGACATTTGGTACAAGGGATTTGCGCCCCGAATCGGATTGTCATATGCAATCAGTCCGCGGACGGTTGTTCGGACGGGTTACGGAATTTTCTATGATAACGCTTCGATGCCGGGGTTCGACGGTGGCATAACGACCGACGGATACAATACCTTCGCGAGTTTTGGTAGCTCGCAAGCCGGATTTTTCCCGGCGTTCGTTTTGAGCGACGGACTACCGCAGAATTTTCCGGTGCCGCCGCAACTCATTTCTACGTTCGATAATGGGCTCAACGCTCCGGTATACCGCCCACGAGATGCAAACAGGCTACCCTACGCTCAGCAGTGGAATTTGACGATCGAGCGAGAATTTACTGCGCACGACTACATTTCTGTGTCGTACGTTGGAAGCAAGGGCACGCGCCTGCTTTCCCAGGTTGATCCAATCAATGCACTCAATCCTTCGTATCTCACTACTCTTGGTTCCGCCCTCAATGACGTGTTCCAACCGGGTCAGACGGAACTCGACGGCGTACCGGCACCTTTCGCCAATTTTGCGACCACCATGGTTGGCTGTGCGCCATCGGTCGCGCAGGCTCTTCTCCCGTTTCCGCAATACTGCAACGGCATTACCGCGCGAAATGAGAACCAGGGAAATTCCACCTATAACTCGTTCCAGTTGAAAGCCGAGCACCGGTTCTCCAAAGGGTTGTGGGCGCTCCTCACCTACACAAATTCGAAGTTACTTACGGATGCGGACGCCACGGAAAACATCTACGGCTCTACTGTTTTCTCCCCGTTCGAGCCGCAACGGCGAAAGTCTTTGGCCTTTGAAGATGTCCCGCAGGCTTTGAATATCGCGTACAACTATGACTTGCCGTTCGGTAGCGGCAGGCGCTGGCTAACTCATGGCGGTTTTGTAAATTCCGTCCTCGGCGGCTGGACTTTCAACGGGGTCTATCGCGCACAGTCTGGCATTCCTTTTCAGATTACATCCTCCTTCTGCAATGTGCCTGAACAGATTCGGGCGCAGTGTATTCCTGGTTTGCAGACGGGTGCTAGTCCGTTCGCTCAATCACTTAATCATCTGGACGTTTCTCAACCGTACTTGAATGTTTCCTCGTTTGAGTCCATCAACGATTTTAACTTCTATACCGGAAGCGGTCCACGAACTCAAAATTTCCGCCAGCCTGGTTATAGCGATTTTGACATGGGGCTGCAAAAGATTTTTCATGTCAGTGAACGTTTGACTTTCCAGCTGCGCGGCGATGCATTTAATGTCTTTAATGCCCACCACTTCAACAGCGTCGGCGTGTCTCTGCAAGGCGGTGGCGTAGGTGGAAGCGCATTCAACACTGACCTCGCCAGCGGCGCAGATTTCGGAAAGTGGAATGGCTTGGTAACCTCGCCGCGCAATTTGCAGGTGTCGGGCCGCATCTCGTTCTAAAGCACTATGGTTTGAAACGCCCCGCTTGCGCATGCAAAGCGCGTGCGTGGGGCGTTACCTCCAGGAGAGAAGATGAGTTCGTCACCGAGGCCTACGTTTGACAAACCTACTCTAATTCCTTACAGCCAGGTCACCCGGCATGTGTGGGGAGACGACGATTCCGGAAAAGTGATCGACTGGATTTATGTTTCCAGCAGCAAGATCCACCAACTGGTTTTCTCAATTCCGTACGGTGGAAATTTCCGGCATTCCGAAGATCACCGCACCATTTTCGCCGCGGACGAACTCTATTATGTTCTCTCTGGCACCTTAGTCTTGAGCAACCCTGAAACGGGTGAGATTCACCGGATCGAAAAAGGCCAAGCGGCATTTTTCCGCCGTGACACCTGGCATCACGGTTTCAATTACGGCACCGAACCTTTGCGCGTGATCGAATTTTTTGCCCCGCCCCCTTCGCAAGGAACTTCGAGCGCCTATGCCAAAACGAAGCCCAATCTGAAGGAGTTTCGCTATAAGCGAGACGATCTGGTCGGCAATTGGCCGATGGCCAGGAAGGAAGCGGCCTTCTCCATGACCACGGTTCGAGACAGTGACATCTTGTGGCGAATGGAAGGCCAGACCCAACAGACACTCGTCGGCCTGCTCTTCAGTTCTGATCAATTGACCGTAGGCAAGCGGATTTTGCTCCCCGGCCAGCAAACCGAAATCGAGGTCCACGGGGGAGACGAAAGTGTATATCTGCTCGATGGGCACCTGGCGATTTCCGTGAAGACCGAAAACGCCTCACCGTGGTTCGAACTAAATCCGGGCGATGGCTTTTATTTGCCGCAGGGAACCGCCCATCAGTATCGTAATATGGCGGACCAGCCGATTACCTTCTTGTTTGGCGTGGCGCCCGCTTATCTTTGCCGCTAGACCGGAAGCGCGTTGTCAAAATTTCACGTGAGCTACAATGCAGACATCTGAGCCCGCTCTGAAGACTCGCTGGTTTTGGTATTCCATTGTCACCGTGATCGGCTGGGCCGGTTGGGCCCTCTTTCTGAAGTTAGGCTCGGAAGAAATCCCCAGCGACGCTTCTCTGTTTTTGCAGACCGCCGGCATGACACCGCTTGCGGTTTTGTTGCTTTTCAATCGGTCTGCTCGAGAGGTCAGAGACAAAAAGGGAATCGTTTATTCTGTATTGAATGGTGCAATCACTGGCTTAGGAATCCTCTGCTTGTTGGCGGCCTATCGCAGCGGTGGCAATACGGCCGTCGTGTCCGTCACTTCGTCTTTATATCCGCTGGTCACCTTCGCACTGGCGCTGCTGGTGCTTCACGAAAAGCTGACCAAGAAACAGATTTTGGGCGTCGTGTTGGCAACCGCTTCGATTGTTCTTTTTTCGTTGTAGAAGGACGCATGATTCATTTTTCTCCATGGCTGATCTATACGCTCGTTGCGCTCGTCAGTTTTGGCGTTGCCGGATTATTGCAAAAGCTTTCAACCGATCGGGTTTCGGCGGAGTGCGCGGTCGTTTGGCTGGTGATTGGATTTGTGATTCTCGAACCCCTGGTATACCCAGGCGCCGCCCTCAGAGAATATTCCGCTCGTAGCATCGGCTTTGTCCTGTTGGCCGGCATTTTGAATGCGGCGGGGACGTGGACAGTGCTCGCCGCCATGAAGAGTGGCGGGAAGGCATCCGTGGTGGTGCCGATGACGGCTGTCTATCCCATGGTTGTCTGCTTGATCGCTCCCATTTTTTTGCATGAACACATTACGGTGCTGCAGGGTGCGGGCATCACGTGCGGTTTGGGCGCCATATTTCTGTTAGCCAGCTAGTGCCAAGAGTGTCGGGTAGCTAAGGAAAGGCGAAGGTACAACGTTGAGTTCATCAAGCGGTCCTTCAAAGAAAGCGTCCGTGATGAAGACATCGAACGCTCGATTGAGCGACGTGCCTATTCGTGTGGGGATCGTGGGCTGCGGCAATGTCATGGACGGCGCATATATGCCGGTGCTCGAAAAACTGAGGCACAAAGGTTGGGTGCAAGTAACCGGAGCGGCCCACACAAGTGAAGCGGGAGCGCGGGCCATTTTAGACAAATGGCGGATTGCCAAGTATTTTCCAAGCTACCGGGAATTGTGCAAGTCCGAGGATGTAGATCTGGTAGTGATTCTCACTCCGATGAAACGCCATGGCTCGATTGCGAAAGAAGCATTGCGCCACGGAAAGCACGTGCTTGTCGAAAAGCCGATGGCTGTATCCCTAGCAGAGGCCGGCGACTTGTTAAAAACAGAAATAAAATCGAAAAAGTTTCTGGTTTGCGCCCCTTTTGTCACATTGAGTCCCACGTTCGACACGATTCGGCACCGCGTATCCGCTGGCGACATCGGGAAAGTCTGCCTCGCGCGTGCTCGCTATGGGTGGTCCGGGCCCGATTGGTCCGAATGGTTCTACCGTGCTGGAAGTGGTCCGATTTTTGACCTGGCGGTCTATAGCATAACCAGCCTGACTGGCATCCTCGGGCCAGTGAAACGCGTGACAGCGATGACCGGCACCGCACAGACTTCACGACTCGTGAAGGGCCGAAAAATCAAAGTGGCGGTCGAAGATAACGCGCAAATTCTTCTCGATTTTGGGAATGCGACGTTTGCTGTCGTCACTTCCGGATTTACCATGCAGAAGTATCGTTCGCCCGCTTTCGAGCTTTATGGCACGTTGGGAACGATTCAAATGCTCGGTGACGATTGGGCGCCCGAGGGGTATGAGCTTTGGCAGAACTGCGTCGGCGCCTGGCAGACATACTACGAGACCGATCCGCATTGGCAGTGGACCGAGGGGCTAAAGCACCTTGTTGAATGCATCCGCGGCGGCCGAAAGCCCGAAATCCGTTCCGATCATGCGTACCACGTCCTGGAAATCATGCTCGCGGCTCAAGCCGCCGGCCGTACCGGAAAGGCGCAAAGAATAAGGAGTACATTTTCCGTCTCCCCACCGAAGGGGAGCCCTGCCGAATCGGAGGCCGGGCACCGAGTTCACGATCGCAGGAGGGAGTAGCGAAGAGGCGCGCCAACCTTGCATTCGCCAAGAATCTTGTCGGATTTCTATTCCATCGGAATTGATTTGGGCGGCACAAAAATCGCCGCGGCCCTTGTGTCGTTTCCCTCCGCGACGATCGTAATGAAACAAATAATTCCCACGCTGCCAGATCGTGGCGGCCAAGCCGTTCTGGAAGACACCATCGCACTAGCAAAAAAACTGGAAGCTCATGCCGCGAGTATCCATGCCAAAGTGCAGGGAATTGGAATTGGAATTGCCGAGCTTGTGAATCCGAACGGGGAGATCACCAGCGAGTATTCGATCCCGTGGAGAAATCTACTGGCAAAGGCGGCTCTTTCGGAGATCGCTCCGACAGAGTTCGACTCCGATGCCCGAGCACCCGCCCGGGCGGAAGCCTTGTTCGGAGCCGGCGCTCCCTTTAAGAATTTTGTATATCTCACGGTCGGTACGGGAATTAGCCATTGTCTGGTACTAGACGGCCATCCTTACCTCGGTGCCCACGGTCACGCCATTATCGCCGGTTCGGGAATTCTTTCGTTTGAATGCGAAAACTGTGGCGCCATCCAAGAACAGGTGCTGGAGCAGTATGCGGCCGGGCCCTCGCTCATCGCCCGCTACAATCACCAGTCTGGAGCAACTTTCGTCTCCGGCCAGCAAGTTACCGCCGCCGCTTCCGCCGGCGACAAAATTGCCGAACAGGTCATCCGCTCCGCGGCTGCTTCGCTCGGAAATACGGCGGGCTTTCTGATTAATGTCTTGGATCCCGAGGCGCTTATCGTCGGTGGTGGACTTGGCCTTTCCGGCGGCCTTTATTGGGACACCTTCACAAGTTCCACTCGAAATCACATCTGGTCGGATGACTCGCGAGATTTGCCGATCCTCAAAGCCGGTCTGGCGGCCGATGCCGGCGTCATCGGAGCCGCAGCATTGATTTGGGAACAACGGACCTAAGCATTGGTCCCAACTCCCGCGTGGCGCGCCCGATGCTTGGCAGACAAATTCCGTTAACCTCCGCATAATTCGCGTGTTCCGTCTTCCGTCGCGCAACACCGGTGCGGCGTATAGTGTAGACTTATACGAGGACTAATTTTGGCTTCATGATGCCGAGGGCTGAGCGGCATCGCTAGGCAGTACTTCAGATTACAAACAGTAGCTGGCGCGATCTGCCGCTGCAATTTGTACATCGTCTTCCCCGCCGATCTGCTGCGTTTCTGTTTTGTCGTTTCTTGTCGCAGTGGTCTAAAGGAAGGCCGGCCGTTTCCGGCAGTGGCTTCGGGGAGATCCTTCGTGCTGGCAACTCAGGAAAAGAAATCTGACCAGTTTCGCCATCTCCTTAGTCTCGGCAAGGAGCGCGGATACCTGTTTATGCACGAAGTGAACACCGCCCTCGTAGCAGAAGACCCTACCGATGCCGAGACCGACCATCTCTTCGCTAGTTTTGAAAGCGACGGCATCGAGGTTTACGAGGACGCTTCCGCCGCGCAAGCCGCTCAGGGCGCGCGCGAAATTGGCGAACGCCCTCCATCTGGCCTGGCCCCGGACCTGCTTTCCGATGAGCACCACCCCGAGACCGATTCCAAATCCGATGCCTTCGACAAAGGCAACGATCCCGTGCGGACCTATCTCCGCGAAATGGGCGTGGTTCCGCTTCTTACGCGTGAACGCGAAGTAGCCATTGCTAAGCGGATGGAACGCGGGCAATTGCGGATTCTCAAGACCATTTCGCGGTCTCCCCTCGTGCTTAACGCGCTGATCAAGGCAGGCCAGGATGTGCGCCAAGGCGTCCGCTCAATTAAGGAAATCGTCCAGTTTGATGACGAGGAGTCGAGCTTGCAGCAGGTCGACGAAAAATCGCGCCACACTCTGCTCATTGTTAATAAGATCGAAAAATTATACGAACTGGAACGCCGGCAAGCGGCCGAATTCGCAAACCTCGACAAATCAAGATCTTTGCCCAGACTGCGGCTTCGCCGGCGAATGGCACGATCTCGCGTGGCCATGTCCCGGCTTGTTCGCACCATTGATTTCAAGGAACGCGAGAAACGAAGGCTGATCGAGTTGGTACGTCGCGCCGTCGAACAAGTGTGTATCTTGGAGCGGGAGTGTACTCGACTCGACCGCCGCCTCAAAACCGCCCGCGGCGATTCCGCCGTCGAACTGCGCAAAGAACTGCGTTCGCGGCACGCTCACCTGAGGACCATTGAGGAATCAAGTTTTACCGACGCAGTGAACCTAAAGCGCGCTCTTCTCATCATCCAGCGCGGCGAGGCTGAAGCGGGCCAGGCGAAGATCGAATTGACTGAAGCCAATCTTCGTCTCGTGGTTTCCATTGCAAAAAAATATACCAACCGCGGCATGCAGTTTCTCGATTTGATTCAAGAGGGCAACATCGGCTTGATGCGCGGTGCAGATAAATTCGAATGGCGCCGCGGCTATAAATTTTCCACCTATGCGACGTGGTGGATTCGCCAGGCCATCACCCGCGCCATTGCCGACCAGGCGCGCACCATCCGCATTCCGGTTCACATGATCGAACGCATCAACCGACAGATTCGCACCAGCCAGCAACTTGTGCAGGAACTTGGCCGCGAACCCACCACCGAGGAACTTGCCGCCAGGCTGGACGTGCCGACCGACGATGTTCGCCGTACCAAGAAGCTCGCGCAGCAACCGATATCTCTGGAAACGCCCATCGGCGAGGAACAGGAAACACACCTGGGCGATCTGGTCGAGGACCATGGCGTCGCTTCTCCTTCCGATGCAGTCATCCGCGTCAATCTGAAAGAGCAGATGACTCGCATTCTCAAAACGCTTTCTCCCCGCGAGGAAAAAATCATCAAAATGCGCTTTGGTTTGGACGATGGAAATGAACACACGCTCGAAGAAGTGGGTCAGGTTTTTTGCGTAACACGGGAACGCATTCGCCAAATCGAAGCGAAGGCTCTGCGGAAACTGCGCCACCCCTCGCGCTCGCAGCGGTTTCGTGTGTTTCTCGAGGGTTCGTTCTGAAAACTCGCTCCCCTGGAACGGCGCGATTTCAAGGAGAAGACAATGCCAATCACTTTTAAGAAAAGGCAAAAGGAAATGAAGCGGTTGGAAAAGAGGCGCGAGAAAGAAGAACGCCGCGCGCAAAAAAAACTTGCCAAACGTGAAGAAAATGAGGCTTCAAAGCAGGTTGAGACCGAACCTGCCAAGCCCGAAGAGAAAATTTAGTCGTCTCTTATCTGTTCGGTGTCCCAAATTGCTGTAGCAGTTGCCACAGCAGAAACAACGCCCAAATCAGCCACCACCAAGGTCGCCAGCCGATGTTACCGCCGCTGTCCACGAACTTCACCTTGTCGGCTAACTGCTTCCACCGCAAACTCCTCACCATCCGCTTATACAACTTGTTGTCTTTGTCTTCGAGCGCCCTCGCCAACACCAGCGTGCTTGTCAGCAAATCCTTCCGCCGCGGCGCGAACCATTCGCCTTCCTCCAGCTTGCCGTTGAAGTAATTCCGGTATTCCTTCCACGTTTCCCGAACTCCCGTTTCGTCGCCGAGCAATGCGCAAGCTTCCATATGCCGGTGCACCAGGTATTTTGCGCAGTGGTCGTGCGGCAGCCCGGATAGCGCATCCCAGCACGCCGCCCGCACTTTTTCCAATTGCCCCTTGCCCAGCCCCGAAAAGCTGTTCACGTAGTTCGCTACGGCCCACATTCCCACTCCGCTCCGTTCCCGCCACGCTTCTAGCAGTTCCTGCACTTCCTTCTTTCGCTTGAGCACCATCAGCGCGCGTGCAGTCTCTTCCCATGCTCCCGTGTCGCTCTCCACCACCGCGCGGTTTTTTTTCCAGTAACGCGCGACCAGACGGGCATACCCCACATCGCTCAGTTGCCTCATTACACTGGAGCGGTAGCCCTCTTTACGCCATGGTGCCGCATCCACCATTTTCTGCAACCGAATCAGCTCGCGCGCTCCGCGATCGGGCATCCACGTCCGCCAGTATGGCTGCAGTGCGCGCTTCACCGTCCCGCGCTGCTGCACCGCGGAGGCAGCGAGGGTAGACAGCGCGCTCGGCGTAGGCCGCTCTCCCTTCTGCAGGCGTTCACAAGTTTGTTGATAAGCCGTTTCTTCGAGCCCCGCTGCTCGCACGGCCTTCCACGCAAACTCCACCGGCCAGGTTGACGGCTCTTTCTCTTGAAACATGATCAGCAGCAACGCCTCGACGGACTGCTGCTTTCTCTTTACATCATTTGCCAGTGCCTCGGTTAGCCGCGCCAGCAGAAACGGGCTGTGCGGATCGAGTGGCCGCACTCGTTCGAGTACAACTGCGGCCTCCGCCGAGCGTTTGCTGTCCCGCAGGGAGTCATAACGTAGCAAGTAAAGGGGCACCTCCTCCGGAAAGTCTTGCAGCAGAGTGTCCCATTCCGCGTCCAGCTCTGCCTGAGGAAGTCCTGCTCCGGCAAGCAACATCAATCGTTGCCGACGAAATTGTGTGTTCGTTCGTTGCGCGGGAGGAACTACCCGCAGCACGTCTTTCGCTTCCGTCCACGCCTGGTCCAGGCTGAGCCACTCCATCAGCACGCTCCAACCCCACCGATACCACGGCGTTTCACGCAGCACGCTTGCCATCTCTTCGCGCGCCCCTTGCTTGTCTCCTCGTTCCCTGCGGATCCATGCCAGTCGGCCCATCGCCGGTGACGGATCGTTGAGCCGTTCCCGCATTGCGCTCATCACCGCTTCAGCCTCGTCATACTGCCGTTGTTCCACCAGCAACATGGCCAGCCAATCCGCGGCTTCAAAAAGTCCTTCATTCAGCTCTAAGCTTTTCCTCAAGCTGAACTCTATTTCTCCCTGGCCTGCGAACCGCCTCATCGCATTCAGCGTCCGTGCCAACAGGAACCACAGGTAGGCCCCTCGTGGGTAAACTTTTACTCCTTCCCTTGCTGCGTTTACCGCCGCTTCGTCGTCCCCGCAATCCGTATACAGTCGGATTGCTTTCTCACGCCAGCTGACACTCTTGGGGAACTTTGCGCTCGCTGCGTCCAGTACGCCTCGCGCTTCCTGGTACCGCCGCGCTCCAATGTACGTCCTTGCTTGTGCCTCGGGTATTTCGAGATTCTGCGGATCGCACGCAGCCGCGGAAGCCAGGGTCCGCAACGCTTCCTCGATCTTGCCGTGTCGCTCGTCTACTTGTGCCAACTGGATTTGCGCCGAACTATTTTCTGGATGCCGTCTGATAATCTCCGAAAGGGTCTCTTCCGCCGGCTGGAGTTGTCCCAGCTGTCTCTGAGCGTCCGCCAAGGAGAACCGCAGCCCCTCGTCGTACGGAAATCTCTCTATGGCTGGCCGTAAGAGCGCAAGGGCGCGTTGGGCGTCACTTCTTCCGTGTCCATATTGCAAAAGCAAATCCGCGTAAGCTTCGGTCACTTCCGGGTCGTCGGGCCGCAGTTTTTGCCATGCAGCCACAGCTTCTTCGGCTTCGGCAACTCCGAATCTCTGCGCCACCAGCATGATCGTATCTCGCGCGGCATCCAGCCGGCCCGGCTGGCTGAGCAACGTGTCCGACAGTTTTTGCCAAAGTGCTCGTCTTTCTTCCGCGCGCGACCGCGCCAGGGTTTCCCACAGCCGGCGATACCCGTAAAAGTTGTGCGGCTCCTGTTTGATTGAGCTCGTCCAATACTCGATCGCCTTGCCCCATTCCCGTTGCGCCTCGCACCACTGCGCTCGCAGCCGCATCGTCGCAGCTTCGTCGGGCGCCGTTCTTTCGCATTCTCGAATCAATTCCGGCAACCGCCTCTGCAGCTTTCGTTTTCCCGCCTGATCCGAGGATTCGTATTCCGCCACACAGTTGAAGGCGATTTGCCGCCAGGCCCAGGCATCTTCGCGGTTGCGCTTCACTCGCCGCCGCAGCACCGCATACCTCTTCCAGCGCGGCGCCGAAGACTGTTCGAGAAACTGGCTGTACAGGTGCTCCAGCCGGTCGTGGCCCGGGTGTTCGCGAGACCATTTCGAGGCCAAATCCGCCGCCGCGTCTGCTCCGTCTCGTTTCGCGACCAGGCCCAGCAGCGCAGCCCGCGCGTTCATGGCCAGTGGCGATTCCCGCACCCAAGCTTCGGCTTGTTGCACTGCTTTCTCCAGTTCGCCCTTTCGTTGAAAAAAATCCGCCGCCGCTTCGTGGAACAGCTCTGCGTTTCCGGCGTCTTGTAACTTCTCAAGCAAAGCTTCCGCTTCTTCCCACTGTCCCATTCGCGCCAAAAACGGGACCGCAAAGCTCAGCAACTCGGCTGACTCTCCGTGATTTTTCAGCGCCTCGGCGCAAGCCGTCAGGGCCCGCTGCGGATGTCCCCAGTCTTCCAGAGCGCCGAGCCAGGTCACCCATGTCGCCACGGCCCGTGCGGATCCGCCGAATCGTTCCACCCGTTCTTCCAGCCATTTCAATCCGTCTTTAAGGCGGGCTACGTTTCCCAGCGCGTCGCAATATGCGCGTGCGTAATGCTCGTTGCTTTCCGCCAGGGCTGCCGCGATCCGGTAGCCGAGTACCGCTCCGCTCAAATCCTTGTCGTCCCACAGCAGGTCGCCCAGAATGTGCCAGGCTTGCGCCAGGGATCTTTCCCTGCCGATCGCGCTGGCCAGCATTGCGTGCGCTTCCTTGCGGGTTTCCGCAGATGCGCGCAGCAAATCCGCGTATTCGCTTACGTAGGTGCCGGGCGGATATCGCCAGCTCTGCTGCGATTGGATTCCCGGCAGCGCGCCGCGCTCTACCACGCGAGCCAAAGTCTTGCGCATCAGAGCCGTGTCTCCGAGCGAGCGGCAGCAGGCCAGGAGCCTGGAGCGCACGAAGGCCGATCCAGGGAACTCATTCATCAGTTTCTGGAATGCAATTAGCGCCGCCCCCACGCGTCCGTCTTCCACCGCTTGCATGGCCTGCAAGAGTCGGGTGACGGGGTGCTCCGGATGAACTGCCGCCAGCTGCTCCACGACTTCGCGTCCGGCGCTCGGCCCGCCCTGTACGAGCATGCGATGGTGCGCTATTCGGGCACTCATGACATCAACGTCGTCCTTCGGCAACAATTCTTCCAATCGCTTCGCCAACTCTTGCGGAACTATCGCCATGCCTCGCGGACCCGGCGGCGCTTCGCCCCTTCCCATGCTCTCCAGCAGATACTCGGTTGTCCGGATCATGTTGGGGTCATGAATGAGCAGGGTACCGGCGGCTTCGTCCAACCCCACTACCGCCACCGCGTGCGCGCTGGCGTCTGCTTCCAACGTCATCACAAACGCGATGGCGTTGCGGATCAGTCGCTGCGCAATCTCCGGCGTCACCAGGAAGAAGCGAACCACCAGTCCGCGCTTTTCCAGCCAATCCGCGGCCGCCCACTCCGGAGTTCCACCAAAGGTGATTTCCGCGGCCATGGCTTCCCCGTCGATCGCTGTTCCCATGGCGGCCAGTGCTGACGCCACGCTGGTCGGTAGACACTCATCGTGCTTTTGAATTGCTCGACGGAACGGCAAGCGAATGCGCGCTCCTTCCGGGTTCTTGCGCAAGTTCTCCAGTAGCTTGCGATGGAACGGCGAACGAGCATCCCTTGCCCAGCGTTCCATGCCGGCGTGATCGTCCCTCAGTTCAGCGATATCCAGGCGGGCACGTGCAAACCAGGCCCGCGTTTCACGATCCGCGAGCGGTGCCAGGATCACAACCTGCTGGGCCAGATGTTCGGCCCTCTCGAGGTACCGTCGGCGCTCCTGGCCTTCCGTCGCATCCGCTTGCGCGCAAAGATACCAACAAGCAGTGTTCGCTACTTCAAACGATTCGCTTCCTTCCGCGGCCGCCGACAATCGCTCGGCTGCCTCCTGCACACGCCGCAAATTCATCAGGCTTTCGCCTAGGCTGGACGTGCCGTAAGGGGTCCCTGCATTTACCTCCCAGGAAATTTCCGCGGACTTCAGCGCATCTTCCCACCGGTCTTGCAATCCGAATACGCTCGCCTCGCAACTGAACACCCAACCTTCATGCGTGTCCAGTGACTTTGCCCGCTCGATGCAGGAATGCGCGCGGGAAAAGTCCCGCACGGTTGCCCAGATTACCGCTTGCGATGCCAGCCAACTGGCCTGCGTGTTGGCGTCCGCGCCATCGAGCTCCGGTTCTGTCTCCCAGCTCCGCAATTCCTCGAGCAGTTTTCCGTCGCGCCGCTGCAAGCCTTGCGCAAAATAGCGAGCCTTGGGATGGAGCGGCTCGCGCACCGACGCGGTTCGGAAGAGCCACCGCGATACGCGCCAGCCGCCTAGCCGCGCCGCCAGCCTTCCGCCAAAGATCAATTCGTCCGTGGAAAGTTCTTCCAGCTTCTGAGAGGGCCGCCAATACTCCGCGCATTGGCGGTAGGCCTCCATGAACCGGTTCCGGTCGTATAAGCGCTGCAGTTCGGCCAGGGAAAGTGCCATGATATTTTGAGGAAGGGGAATTGTAAGACCGTAAACCAAACTCGTCGAGTTGATTTATGCAATGTTTGTGTACGCTGCGCTAAGGTTTGACCACGCTGTAGCGGAGCGAAAGACAACCTTTCGGCCCTCGAGCTTCTGGGCACCACTGGCCATTGCCGGAGACACATAACATTTTTCAATCCGCGGTGGACTTCGCTGCGCCCTCGGCAGGCGAGCGGCGCAGCAAGTTGAGGCCGGATTCGTTCGTACTACTGATGCTCACGCGATAGAAGTTTCCTTGCTATACTCTGGTGCACGATCGCGGCGCTCCTGCGCGGCGACACCAACCGATGACGGCGCACGAATCGTCCTCAGCCAAACGCGCTCTAAAACCACAGCGTGGTCCGCACGCTCCCAAATTTATCGTGATCGAAGGGCCGCTACGCGTGGGCAAATCCACGCTGGCTCGGATTCTGGCCGAGCGCCTGCACGCGCGGCGTGTCTACGATTGCGAAGACAACCCATTTCTCGGCGAGTTTTACAGGGAGGCGCCCGGCTCGCCGCTGCGAGCGCAGATGTATTTTCTAATCGAGCGACAAAAGAGATTGCGCGAGGCGCTGGCGGCAGATTCGCCGGCTCCGCTGCTTTCTGATTTTCTGATGGAGAAAGACCGCATCTTTGCGAACCTGAATCTGGACGATGAAGAACTGAAACTTTACGAACGGTATTATGGACTGCTGACGAGCCAGCTGCCGGCGCCTGACCTGGTGATCTACTTGCAGGCGAAGCCGGAAGTGTTGCGCGCGCGGATCGCGAAAAAAGCGGCGAAGGACGAGAACCAAATTTCTCCGGAGTACGTCGAGGAAGTTTCACGTGCTTATGAGCATTTCTTTTTCCGGTACGAAGCTTCGGACCTGCTGGTAATTGACACCTCGGAAATCGACTTCGTGGCGCGAAACGAGGATTTGCAGCAGCTGCTGCGGCGTCTGCAGGAGCCGGTGAAGGGCACACAGTACTTCCTGCCATTAGGTGAAACCAGTTAATCCCTGCCCCTCCCCCTCCCTCATTTTTCTATAAGTATTGATTCTAAAAAGGCTAAGCAGCGGACTACGTAAATAGTCATTCTAGAAGACTTACGCGGCAAATAGTGGGGACAGGCGCTAGGTTGCCACGAGATTTAATGACCACTGCAGCCGCGGTTCAAACGAGTTAAGGGGCCCGGTGGCGACTACAGTTCAGGGCACGAGGCGCCGTCAGGTCGCTTGCTTCGCATACGAAGCAACATTCACCACAAATTCTAAGATTTACTTATTCACTGCACCCTGCTGATGTGGCACTTTGCGAGTCGCAAGCACACGAACCAGCCTAAACCTCCTTTCGGGAATATGGGCGGTCTGCGAGCAACTCCCGGGATAGTACAAGTGGTTCTTGAGGAGGGCCGGAAATGCCACCAGATGCAGAAAGTGGAAGTCTGACTGGCAGCTCAACATCATACACACGGACAAAAACTTGGGTATCCCTCCGCAAAAACAAACGACACAACGCCGTACCCCGGTAAAACTTAGAGGTATCAACTTGTTTGGATTGGGCCTCGGCCTTCTGCTGGTGGTTGGATTGGTATTCGTGCTAGACAGCGGCCCGCTGGTGGATTGGGTTTTTCGAAACCGTCACTCGAAACTTGATGAAGTCTTAATCGTGGCATTGCTGTTTCTTGTGGCGATCACATTTTTCTCCCTGCGCGGTGTCCTGGGTCTGCCAAATCAAGCCGAGCACATCCCGGAGACGGATCCGGTTGAACTTGATGCGCGGCTGGTAAAAGAGCGGCTGTGGCGGGATTTGGTTATTCTGACCCTGTTGTTGATCACTGCGGGAATTCTTGTTTTTCTATTCGATTCGGGGAGCCTAATCGCGTGGCTTGCCGACCATAAGGGCACCAAGATCGACGAAATCATCGTCGCTTCCGTAGTTCTGCTGATCGGATTGAGTTTCTTTTCGGTGCGCCGTTCCGTTGAACTACGGCAGCACCTGGAGGCTTACGAAACGCTCCATCAGCAAAGCGCCAGACTCCATCGTGAATCGACTATTCTTTCCGAGTTGAACGATTTGCTGCAATCGTGTTTGACGGCAGGCGAGGCGTATCCAATCGTTGCGAGCCGCGCGCAATTGCTCTTGCCCGGTCTTTCCGGAGCCATCTCGATCATCGCAAATTCGCGCAATCTTGTAGAAACACTTTCAAACTGGGGCACATCCTTTTCCAAAGAGCAGGTATTTGCTCCGCAGGATTGCTGGGCTTTGCGCCGGGGCAGGCCGCACATATCGAGGGCTGACGACACCGAGCTGGGATGCCCGCACTTGGCGCACTCCGCGCTGCAAGTGACGCTTTGCATGCCGATGATGGCCCACGGGGAAACGCTGGGCTTGCTGTGCATCGGATCCAATCTATCGGCGGATCGCAGCAAGGAATTTCCTGAAATCCAGCTCATTCGAGCTCTGGCGGAAAACTCCTCCCTGGCTCTTGCGAATTTGAAGCTGCGGGAAGTGCTGCGAAACCAATCGGTGCGCGATCCTCTCACAAATCTGTACAATCGCCGATACATGGAAGAATTCTTGGATGGGCAGCTGTCGCGTGCTGTCAGAAAAAAGTCCTCGCTCGCTTTGATGATGCTGGACGTCGATCACTTCAAGAAATTCAATGACAATTTCGGCCACGATGCCGGGGATATGGTCCTGCGCACCCTGGGAAATCTCTTTTTAGCCAATTTGCGCAAAGAAGATGTGATCTGCAGATTCGGAGGTGAGGAATTCGCGATCATTCTCCCCGACGCGTCCACGGAGTCTGCACGTTCTCGGGCGGAGCAACTTCGTGCGGTGGTGCGAGAGACCACTTTGGCGTTTCATGAGCAACTGTTGCCTCCAGTCTCTATCTCGGTCGGCCTGGCAATGTTCCCGGACGACGGCATGACGCGCGAAATATTGCTCAAATCCGCCGATGCTGCACTCTATCGGGCGAAAAATAACGGCCGCGACTGTGTCGTGATTTCCTGAAGATAGCCGCGAGGTGACGGATCGAGCGCTGCGATCGACGTTGCGCAGGTTCAGAAGTAATCGGTAGGGAATTGCGCCTCACTGCTTGGCATGACTTTGCAGTTGCCTAACGAGCACTCGCAGTTCCACATAGGTCCATACTCCACCGATTCCCAGGAGTACCGAGCCGCCAATCAGTTCTGACACTTGTTCCGGATGAGATAGACAATCAAACAAAAGAAATCCACCAATACCCACAAATAGCAGGATGGCCAGAACCTCAACGAGAAAGTATTCGAGTCGGATCACGAAGCCCTTTTCAGCGGAAACAACTTACTTGCATATCTGACTTCGTCATCGTGAAGGGTCCGGAGGCGCGGGGTTTTATAACGGCGCTTCATCTTGGATCCGCAGAGGCATATCGGTGCCGAATCCTTTGTTTGATTCTGATTGAGCATGAGGATTTCCAGGCTGCAGTTCTGATTCACGCAGACCCATTCTGCTTTCTTTTCCATCATTAGAGACATAGACCCCTTACGGCGGTTTGGGCTAGGTGGGATTGCTCAAAGAACGGATTCTGGACCTTCTGTGCGCCTCGCCGCGGATTTTTCCACCTTTGCTTCTTATGGGAAGCGTACCTGTTGTGGACGGCTGGACGGCGCGTTGACATGCAAAAGTTTGTCCCAAGCCCAAATGTGTATACAATTCCGCTACACCGATCAGCTCGGTTTATGAAAATTTCCAATTCGATCAATTCAGGCACGAGTCTCAAGGAATTGCGCCTCAGGCTAGGTATTACTGTCCGCGAGGTCGAAGAGCAGAGCCAGCGCATAGCGGATGCGCAGCGGAATTCCGAGTAGGGGTGATGACATTGTCCTGATACCTCATCCTCTTTCATCGCGCAAACTCCAGATTTACCCTGGGAACGAAGCCGAGATCATTGGACGAGTGGTGGCAGTCGCGACCCGATTGGTCGGTCCCGGACCCGGGGAAAGTCCGTCACGAATTGCACCGCAATTGCAGAATCGGTCTTAGGTTAAGTCGCAGAGAACCGGTTCATCCAGAGCTAAGGCTTCTCTAGGTCATTGAGCACGAACATTGAAGCGGACAGCTCCGAGCCGGTCTAACGGTTGTAAGCCCAGGCGAGGCCATCGGGGTTCTTACCCGTGGGGAGTTCGGCGATGACTTCGAGTTTGTTCAGATCAATGGCGACCACTTTGTCTTTGGCGCTAACAGCGATGTAGGCGCGCGAACCGTCGGGCAGAATCAGGATGCCGGCGGAGCCGCCGCCGAGGTTGAACTTCTTGATTTCCTTGCGAGTGGCGACATCAATCACGACCAGATTGGCCACGTCAGCCGAACGAGCTTCGGGATTCGAGCCCGCGCCAAGTCCGGAGACCAGGACGCGCTTGCCATCGGGCGTGAATTTGAGGCGGTTGGCATGATCGACGGAAATCGGGAAAGTTTGACGGGGCTTCCTTGTGGCGACATCAATAATGGTGACGGAGCCGTCCTGAGCGTTGGCGGCCCAGACTTCAGTACCGTTGATGCCGACATCGAAACCTTCCGATCCGCGGCCACTAGGGACGGTCGTGATTTGTGAATCTTTGCGCGGACTGCCTTGCGGCTGCGGCTGCGGAGCGGCTACCGAAGCGCCCGGAGGCGGACCGGGCGCGGGAGCCAGGACACGTTCAACGATGCTGATAGTGCCGGAGTTGACGTTGGAAGTGAAAATTCGATCCTGCGTTTCGTCGGCGACGATCATGTGGGTGCGGTCCTGGCCAATGCCGAGAATCCAGTCTATAGAATGAGTGGCGGGATCGTAGCGGCCGATCGCTTTGTTGGTTTCGGCGGTGAAATAGAGTTTGTTGCCGGCATAGCTCAGGCCGTGGGGAGAATGCAGAGCGCCGAGTTGGACGGGCGGCAGGGCTTTTTGCGCGGCAATGTCCACTACCGAGATGGTGTTGAACTCGCTGCCGAGGCCGCCGTAATTGGAAATATAGGCGAGCTTGCCGTTGGAGGAGACCACAATTTCGTGGGGATCGGGCCCCGCCGGAACACGGCCGACGATCTTGAAACTGGCGGGATCGACAATGGCAACCGCGTTATCGGACTTTTCCAGAACCAGCAGAGCCGGAGAAGGGGATTGCGCGGCGGCGCCGGCCGGCAAAACGCTCAAAAGGAACACAATGGCGAGCGCGGCGGGCCAAACGGAAAAGATCAGATTCGCCTTGGATGCGGTCATGGCTGCTCCTTGGGTCGGGCGCTCGGGTGTTGGACGCACTGGCATATTACTGAAATCATGAGGTCGTTAGGAAGAGGGAGAGTCCGGTAGCAGCGAAGTCTCGGAACGAGACAGCAGTGCGGCGCATCGAACGATAGCGATGAAGGGGCAAACCGGAAACTGGGGAAAAACGCCGTGGACGATTGATTTCCAGGCAAGGAAACAGAGTCTACCCGACCACACTGATATGGTAGTTGTGGGTGGCGGATTTACAGGACTCACCGCGGCAGCGATGCTGAAGCGAATGGCGCCCGAAAAGACTGTTGTGCTGTTGGAAGCCGAAAGCGTAGGCAACGGCGCAAGCGGCCGAACCGGGGGGATGGTCCTGGCGGAAACGGCGGCGGGCGATTTGCCGGAACTCGGCGACGTTTTGAAAGGCTATCGGCAGATCCTGCGAAAGCTGGCAGTGCAGGCGGACCTAAATTTGCCAGGAGTATGGGAACTGGCACGTGGACCTCGCTCGATGGAGGGCCAGCCGGTCCATGCCATGAAAAACTCACCCATCAATTGGCATGACCTCGGAACGCTGCGGGCGGTGGCCCGAGTGCCTGGTGGCGCGGTGAATCCAGGAAAGGTAATCACCGGATTGGCAAGAGCTGCGGCCCGAGCGGGAGTTTTGGTTGTGGAGCACGCCGTGGTGGAAAAGATTGAATTCGGGGAACCGCTGCGGCTGCGCGTGCAGCGGTTGAACCGAAGCAAGTCGGAGGGAGGAATGATCGCCGCCGAACGCGTTTTGATCGCCACAAATGCGGGATCAACGGAATTGGGCGGATCACTTTTTGCGGGCCGCGAACCTGCCGAGCCGAAACTGACGTTCGCGCTTGCCACCACGCGACTCAGCAAGCAGCAGCTCACTGCAATCGGAATGAAATCGAAGCGGCCATTCTACACGGTGGACTTGCCTTACCTTTGGGGACGCATGTTGCCGGATGGGCGCCTGATTTTTGGCAGTGGATTGGTGCCGGGGTTCGGCGAACACTTGCGGCCAGACTCACGCAAGCAAGAGTCAGCGAAGTTCGACTCCCGTAAATTATGGAAGGGGCTGGAAAAGATCGACGTGCGTAACGGAGAAGCCGCGCAGCGGCTAGCAAGCCTGGAAAACCGCGTGCGCGGATTGCATCCGGCGCTCGGGAAGATCCGCGTGACGCACCGCTGGGGCGGACCGATTTTGATCACGAACGGATTCCTGCCGGTGTTTCGGCAGCATCCGAAAAGCGAACGCGTGATCGTGGCCGGCGGCTATTCGGGGCACGGAGTGGCGTTGAGTGTTTACTTGGGAGGCTGGGCGGCAGAGCATTTGCTGGGACGACGTGAACTTCCGAATTGGCCGCTGAGGTAAGGGTTTGGCGCGAATATGCCGCGAGTGTCACAAAGATCGCCGGCGGTGAAACGCACGGCGCTTCGTGCTACCACATCACGGAGCTGATGGAGCGGGCGGGAGCATTGAGCTGCAGCTTCCGGCCCTTGTACAGAAGATTCACGGGAGCATCCGACGTGGTGCTGTTCAATACCTGCGCAATGATTTCGCCGTCCGCGGATAAGAACGACATTACGCGAATCCCCGGCGCTTTTCCCGTCGTTTGCACGCGAACGGCGCCGGGCCGCACGAATTTGCTGAAATGCGCCAAATAGTAGTAGGTGCCCGTGTAAGTGACCTCGTGCGTTTTCTTGTTGATGATCACCACCGGGTGCTGGATGTTGGGATCGGGATTGCCGTGCACCGGCGACACAGCCCACGGTCCCCCCGTTTCGTCCAGGATGGCGTTCCAGTAGAGCCAAGCGGAAGTGCCGGCTTCCAGGTCGTTGAAAATGATGTTGCCCCAGACGTCGCCATCTCCAAATTCATAGATCGGAAGTTTTTTGCTGGGCGGATACCCCGCCTCGTATGCGTAGCACACCTCATCCATCCAGAAAGGAATCTCGGCATACTTCTTCTTGAGTGCCGCGATCTTGTCGAAGTGCTTGAAGTCGTATCCGTGATACGCCACAACCGAGACGAACTTGCGCACTTCCGGATCGTCCAACACCACCGGATATCGTTTGTAGGCGACCAGCCGTTCCGGCGCCTCGCTGATCATCAGCCTGGTAGACAGTCCGGACTGTTCTAGCGCCGGGCCCACAAAGTCGCGCAACAGGACGCGAATCTCGGGATATTTTATTTTTGTATAAACCTCCTCCGGCTCGTTGAAAATGCTCAGGTAATCGACTTCGATTCCGTGCTTCTTGTATTCCTCCAGATACTTCACGAAGTACTTGGCCAGCACCGGATAGTATCGGGGCGGAATGTCCTGGTGCTTCTTTACGTCGTACAGCATCCAATCCGGCGGATAGTCCATGGGCGCCTGCAGCGCGAATTTGCCGTACTTACGCGCTCGTAATATGTAAGTGCCCACTCCGGTTGGCGCGAAATCGCGCTCAACCGAAAAATTCTTGAGTTCCGTATCGCCCGGCGTGTCATCATAGGTGAACCACGGGCCCGCGGATTGAAAATCGGTGCCGGCCAGCGGGGTTTTCATCGCCGTAAAACCCGCGCCTTCCTTTACATCGAACAACGCGCGCAACACCTCTTCCTGCTTCTCTTCAGGCAGCGTGTTCAGCGTCATGATGCCAGCTTCCATAAAGGAGGCGCCGAACCCGTCCATCTTCTGAAAATGCACTGCGTCGTTGATTTCAAACGCGGTGCCGCCTGCAGATTTGCTGTCGGAAAATTGTGCGGCGGTCTTTGCGGTCAGGCGGTCACCTGCTTGCGAGGAGACGTAAATCTTGGCGGTTTGTCCGGACACCATCGTCGCGGTCAGGCAAAGCAGGATTGGAACGGCCAATCGTTTGGCGAGTATTCTCATATTGCACCGGGCTACTGAGTTTCTCCGAGCAATTGCCGCGCGTACTTTGGCCCCTTGCCTGCATCCTCGTGCTTGACGTAGGCAAATACGTCGATAGCCGCCTGCGTCCACGCGGCGAAGCGCTTCCGCCATTCCGCCAGTTCTTTCGCGGAGTATTCCTCGCGTCGCAAGCGCACATAAACGAATCCCGCGGTCAGGACATCGGGCGGGGTGAAGTCGTCGGTTTCCGCCAGGCACAGCGCCGTTTCAAATTTCCGCAACAGCTCGTAAGTTTCCTCCGTGTACCACGAAGCGTGCCGCGCTTCGAAGGCAAACCGGAACGCTCTCGGCCGCATCGCCAGAAATTCGGCGAGCAACGTCGCATCGAATTTGAAATTCGGCGGCAGCTGCACCAGGATTGGCCCCAAGTGATTGCCCTCTTGCAACACGCTAGCCACTTCCAAAAAGCGCTTCAACGTGCTCTCGCAACTCCTCAGGCGCGCCACGTGTGTAATCTTTTGGTTGGCCTTGAGCGCAAACTGAAATCCTTCCGGAACACTCGCCGCCCATCCTTGCAGAACGCTTTCCTTCGGCATTTGATAAAACGAATAGTTGATCTCTACGGTGGAAAGCTGCGTTGCATAGAACTTCAGCATCTCTTTGTCAGGCAATTTTTCCGGGTAGAACGTCCCCTTCCACGGTTTATAGGCATACCCTGAAGTCCCGACGTGCAATTTACCTGTTTCCGGCATGTCCATCGTCCTCGCTTGCTACTTCCTGCTTTTTCCGCTTGCCACGCTCGCGCTCAGCTTGTCCATTACGTTTTCGATCCGCAATCGCCGCGTCCAGAAATCTGCCCACAAATCGCCTTTCTCCTCTACACGCGCGACCATCGTTTTGATGTTGAACTTTTCTGCTACCAGATTCGCCTTCAGCTCACGCGGCGAAACCGGAGCGGATACCGGCGCCTTCGGAAAAGCCCGCACCACATAAGGCGCCGCCAGCGGCTTGCCCATGGAGTTCTGTTGAACGTCAATGAGCACGCGGCCCTTTGGCCGCTTCGCCACAATGCGTTCGTGCGTCACCAACTCCGGGTGCTCGGCCGAAACCATGCGCGCGATGACCTCCCCGAAGGTTCGCAGTTGCGCGTAGGTGTACACCGGCTCCACGGGAATATACATGTGAAAACCCGTGGCGCCCGAAGTTTTTAAAAATGCCTTCACCCCGATCTCTTCCAGGCGCTTGTTCAAGGCGCGGGCGATCGTGAGTACCGTGGAAAAATCTGTTTCATCCGAGGGGTCCAAATCAAAAAAGAAATAGTCCGGATGCTCCAGGTCCTCTACTCGGCTACTCCACGGATTGTGGTCGATGCAGCCCAAGCTGGTCAGAAATAGGAGCGACGCCAGATCGTTGGCCACCACATAGTGGACCTCTCCATTCTTTCCTTCGGATTCGATCGCAACGGTTTCGAGCCAATCCGGAATCCCTTCGCGTACGTCTTTTTGAAAGAACGATTGTCCCTTGATACCGTCCGGGTAGCGCCGCAGCACCAAGGGCCGGTTGCGCAGGAATGGCAGAATGTATTGCGCCATCCGGTAGTAGTAGGCCAGCAATTCGCGCTTCGTGTATGCGGACTCAGGCCAATACACTTTGTTGAGGTTTGACCAGCGCATCCGCTTGCCGTCGATCTCCACTACCGCGCTTTCTGCCTTGCCCTTGAACAATTCCGTTTCGATCTGCGGGGTGGCCGTCAATACTTTCCCGACCACTTCTGGCGCTCGCACGATATGCGGATTGTCCGCAAAGGCGGCTACTTCTGCCTTCCCATCGGCCTGCACTTCTGCTTTCCAGGTCAAATCTTCCGGCCGCGCGTCATTCCGCAACCCGAGAAACACCGGATGCCGCAGCCGCTTTTCCGGAGTCCACTCCGAATAACGCGCGCGCGCGACCAGTTCCGGCTTCACCCAGTGTTCCGGCTCGTTCGCTTCCGGTACCTTCTCGAACGGGCATGTTTCGATCTCGCGCTCTTTCAGCAGCTTTCCAATCGTTTCCTGTGTCTTTCCGTCGAAGCCCGTTCCCACATGCCCCACAAACCGCAGTTTGTTTCCTTCATACAATCCAAGGAGCAACGCACCAAACCGTAGCCCGGGCGTTCGCGGTTCCGTCCAGCCGCCGATCACCGCGTCAATCGAGGTGGTTTGTTTGATTTTCACCCACAAATTGCTGCGCCCTTCGCTGTATAAACTGTCCACCTTCTTTCCGATGATTCCTTCCAGTCCGTTGGCACCCGCCAGTTCATACAACTCTTTGCCTTTCTCCAGTTGATGGTCCGAGAAGCGCACGTGGTTTGCGGGGTGCAAGAGTCGCCGCATGAATTCCTTCCTCTGGAGGAGCGGCACATGCCGCAGGTCGTAGCCGTCGCAATAAAGCAGGTCGAAGGCGTAGTACGTTGCCGGAACTTGAGTCACCAGCGTTGGCGCAGGGGCCCGGACGTGCATGCGTTGCTGCAGCCGCGCAAAGCCGCTGTACCCCTTTTCATCCAGTGCCACAATTTCGCCGTCCACGATCGCTTCCCGTGCGCTGAACGCCCCGGGGAATTCCGCGAGTTCAGGATATTGCTTGGTCACGTCAATTCCGTTGCGCGAAGTCAGCTTGACTTCACCATTTTCAATTCGCGCCAAGGTACGCACGCCATCCCACTTGATCTCAAACAGCCAGTTAGAATCGGAGAACGGCTGCTTCATGATCGTCGCCAGCATCAGCCCTGTTTTTGCCGGCATCGGCGTTTTCCGCGCGCCTTCCAGTTCGGCCGGGACCAACACGCTTGGCTCGCGCCTGGGCGGCAACTCTTCCGCGATCTCCTCGATGGTCCGTCCGGTTAGCACCGAGCCGTCATGGGTATCCACTTCCCAAACCGGGTCTACGTCCGCGTCTTTATGCTTGATCATCAGCCACTCGTTCTTCTTTTCGCCGTGCTTTAGCTTGACCAGCACAAAACTGCCCCGCAGTTTCTCTCCGTTCAAATGGAATTTGATCTCACCGCGTTCGATCTGCGTCAGCGCGTCGGTGTTTCCGATTACACTGAAGGTGCCGCGGTCCCACACCATGACCGTACCCGCGCCATAATTTCCTTCGGGAATCTTGCCTTCGAAACCAGCGTAGTCCAGCGGGTGATCCTCCGTCTGTACCGCCAGCCGCTTGTCTTCCGGATTCAACGACGGCCCCTTGGGGACGGCCCACGACTTCAGCGTTCCATCAACCGCCAGGCGGAAGTCGTAGTGCAGCCGCGTCGCCGAATGCTTCTGCACCACGAACGTGTCCCCATGCTCCCGCGAAGCCGGCCGAGCCTTGACCGATGCTTTCCATCGCGCATCTTCTTCCCCGGAGGTCTCAGCGCCGCCCAGGATTCGCTTTCTGGGCTGCCGGTCCTTTGCTTTTGGCTGCGGCTCATCGCCGGATGGCTCCGGAGTCCGGTCAAACTTCCGCTTTCTCCGATATTCCTCGAGCTTCGCCATGCGCGCATTCTACCTTACTCATTTCCATCCTTCGCGGCAGGGTAGTTCTGGTACCAGGTCATTTGCGTTGCTTCACATTTGGTTACCTTGCGGGCCAATTTTCTTGATTCTGCGCTGGTTGCTGACTAGGCTTGTAGTTCCTGGAAAATTCTTGGACGTTTCGAGCAAGGAGCAGCGTCATGGCTTCGACAGTTTGGAAGGGCCACCTAACTTTTGGGCTCATTTCCATCCCCATTCGTCTTTTTTCCGCCGCGCGCGGCGAACGCATCAGTTTCAACCAACTCCACTCGGTGTGCCATTCGCGCGTAAAGCAGCCGCTCTTCTGCCCGACTTGCAATCGCATGGTCGAACGATCGGAAATCGTGAAGGGGTACGAATACGAAAAGGACCAGTACGTCCTATTTAGCGAAGAAGAGCTGGACAAGATCGAGCCCGTTTCTGCTCACACTATGGAAATTCTCGAATTCGTGCGCGCCGACGAGGTGGACCCGCTGTATCTCGACGCTTCCTACTATGTGAACCCCGAGGAAGCCGGCCTTAAGGCTTATCAACTGTTGATGAAGGCCATGACCGACTCGGGCTACGCCGCCATTGCGAAGCTCACCATGCACCAGCGCGAGCACATCGTCATCATTCGGCCGGGCAGCAAGGGCCTGACGCTGCACACCATGTACTACACAAATGAAGTACGCGCTGCCGAAGCTCTGCCTGCCGGTAAGGTCGAACTGAAGGAAGCAGAAAAGAAACTCGCCCAGCAACTGATCGAAAGCCTCGCTGCCCCCTTCGAACCGGCCAAGTACCAAGACGAATTTCAGACCAACGTTCGCGCCATGATTGACGCCAAGTTGAAGGGCCAGGAAATCACCGCGGTTGCTCAGCCGCAACTTGCTCCGGTCATTGATTTGATGGAAGCATTGAAGAAGAGCATTGCGGAAAAGCAAACAAGCGCTCAAGCTACGGCTGCGAAGAAGCCGCCGGCCCGCGCCGTTCCGGAACTGGTGCCGGCTCAGAAGAGAACCAAAAAGCAGCAAGCGGGTTAAAATAATCGTTCCATGGGAACGACCGACCGATACAGTCGCGGAGAAGTACAGCGCATCCTGGATGTGACGGAAAAGCAGCTCGACTACTGGGAACGCTTGCGAATTGTCTCGCCCAAAAAAGGCCGCGGCGAAAAATTTTATGATTTTCGCGACCTGATCGGCCTGCGCACCGCCAAGCAGCTGATCGCCGCCGGCGTTCCCGCGAACCGCCTTCGCCGCTCGCTCGACGCCCTGCAGCAAAAGCTTTCGCAGATCAAATCGCCGCTGGCGGAGTTGCGCGTCGTGTCTGACGGGCGCGACATCATCGTCGAGCGCGATGGCGCACGCCTCGAACCGCTCTCCGGCCAATTCGTCTTGAACTTCGAGACCCGCGAGCTTGACGACAAGGTTCATGTCATGCCGGAACGCACGGCAGAGGAATGGTTAGCGGTCGCCCGTACCTACGAAGCTGACCGGCAGACCTGGGACGACGCGCTTTATGCCTACGAACAGGCCTTACGGATCGATCCGCGCCACCTGGAAGCTGTCATTAATTCCGGCACGCTTCATTACGAGCAGGGCCGGCTGACCGCCGCGGCAGAATGTTTTCTCCAAGCCGTCGAACTCCAGCCGACCGATGCTCTGGCGCAGTTCAACCTGGGCAGCGTGCTCGATGAATCGGGTCGCCTGGAAGACGCGCGGCACCATCTGCGCCAAGCCGTTTTCCTGAACCCTGACTACTGCGACGCCCACTACAACCTGGCCTTTGTTTGCGAAAAGCTCGGCGCGTTTGACGAAGCCCGCCGCCACTGGCGTCGTTATGTCGAGCTCGATCCCGCCAGTCCATGGTGTGAGTACGCGCGCCAACGTTTAGGACAAAATTCCGCTCACGCTTGAATCGCCGGCTTATTGGATTGTTTCGCTGCTTGCACGTTTTCGCTGACCGCGCGGCAAGTGTTCACCACTTCGTGTTTGCGGCCCTCGCGCAGCGCGATCGCATCAATCAGATCGCTGCCCATACCGACCGCGAACGCTCCCGCGGCGAAAAACTCCGCGATGTTTGCCGGATTGACGCCGCCCGTTGGAATGAAATGAAGGTCCGGAAACGGTCCGCGCAGGGCCTTGATGTATTTTGATCCGCCCACGCTGCCGCACGGGAAAATCTTAATGGCCTTCGCTCCGGCCTCGGATGCAGCCATGACTTCGGTTGGCGTCAGCGCGCCTGGAATGGCGAGAATTCCCAGTGTTCGCCCCACTTCGAGCACGGGCACGGAAAGCCCGGGGCTTACGAGAAAGCTTGCGCCGGCGTCGAGGCATTCGCGTGCTTGATGGGCATGGCAAACCGTGCCCGCGCCAACTAGGACATGGTCGCCGTATCGCGCCGCGACCTGCCGAATCGTGGAGATAGCGTTCGGCACGGTCATCGTAATTTCGACGATCGGGATTCCGCCGGCTTCAATCGCTTCGACCGCATCCGATGCGTGTTGTGCGCTGCTCGCGCGAACCACCGGAACGATGCCGATTTCGCCGATTCGGTTCAGGATTTGTTCAGGCGTCATAAGCTTTTGTCGCAATCCGAAGTCTGTGTGGGACCGTCAGCGGGCGATCCGCGCGGACTGTCCTTTCATCAGGTTCTGTACGTCTTGGAAAGTCGCCATGGAGGTGTCGCCTGGAGTGCTCATGGCCAGCGCGCCGTGCGCCGTTCCACACTCGAGAGACCATTGGACGTCCTGACCGGTGAGCAATCCATACAGCAAGCCGGAGGCGAAAGAATCACCGCCGCCCACGCGGTCGTAGATTTCCAGGTCTTTCCGGGCGACGACTTCGTAGAACATGCCTTTCCCATCGCAGGCGATTGCGCCCCAGTCGTTTCGACTCGCGGTGTGTGCGGTTCGCAGCGTAACCGCAATCAGCGAAACATTGGGGAACTGGCCGCGCACCGCATCCATCATGCTCCGAAAACCGGCAGTATCCAGTTTGCTCAGATTCTCATCCACGCCGGGAACCGCGAATCCCAACGCGACTGAGAAGTCTTCTTCATTGCCAATGAGCACATCAACCATGGAGGCGAGCGAGCGATTCACTTCCTGAGCTTTTGCTTTCCCGCCGATGGATTGCCAGAGCGAGGGACGATAGTTCAGGTCATACGAAATGCCCACACCCGCAGCTTTTGCCGTCTGCATCGCTTCCCGCGCCACCAGTGGTGTTGTTTCCGAGAGCGCACAGAAAATTCCTCCCGTGTGAAACCAACGCGCACCTTCACTTGCAAAAATTCGATTCCAATCGATGTCGCCCGGTTTCAGCTGGGATACCGCGGTATGTCCCCGGTCGGAACAGCCAGCGGCGGCGCGCACGCCGAACCCGCGCTCCGTAAAATTCAAGCCGTTGCGGACGCTTCGGCCCACTCCGTCATACTTCATCCATTTCACATGATCCAAATCAATCCCGCCTTGCAACATCAGGTCTTCGACCAACCGTCCCACGGAGTTGTCCGCCAGCGCGGTGACGACGGCCGTCTTCATGCCGAACGTCTTGCGCAGACCGCGCGCCACGTTATATTCGCCGCCCCCTTCCCACACACGGAATTGCCGCGCGGTGTGCACGCGAACATCGCCCGGGTCGAGGCGAAGCATCACCTCTCCCAAACTGACCAGATCCCATCGGCTTCCTTCTCGTGCGCGAATCTTCATGCGAGTTCCCGGAGCTGCAATCCTTTCTGGCATCATTCTGGCGAAGCCGACAGCGTAGCGCGAGGATCGACAAAAAGCCAAGCCAAGGCACCGAGAACAGCCACGGCGGCGGCAACGCGAAAGCCTGCGTTCCATCCGAATTGTGCCGCGAGGAATGGGGTAAGCGAGACGGTAATCATGCCACCGATCTGATTGGCCATGTTCATGAAACCAGAAAGTCCACCGGCAGACTTTCCGCCGAGATCGGCCGAGACCGCCCAGAACGCGCTTTGCGAAAGATAGAGCGAGCCCGCTCCGCCCGCCAGAACGAAGCTGGCGACGCGCGTATCCTGTGCTGCCGAGCCAAAAACGATAAAGACCGCAGTGAGCGCGAAGCCGACGATGGCGACACTGCAACGGCCCATGCGCGATCCGAAATGTTTCGAGAGTGCGTCGCTAACCGCTCCGCCCAGCGGGCTGCAAACGGCCATCGCCAGAAAGGGCAGTGTGGCGTAAAGCGAGCTGGCCTTCAAATCCAGACCTCGAACGCGCGCCAGGTAGAGGTAGAACCAGCTGAAGAAAACCCAAGCGACATAGCCAAAACAGAAGTAGGCCAAAGAAAGCATCCACACAGTTGAACTGGTAAGGATGACTAGCCAAGAGATCCCGGATGACTGCGCGGTACGGTTTGCTTCAGGGATACCCTGCTGAATGGCGGATCGTTCGGCAGGCGAAACGGATGGATGCGACTCCGGTGTATCGCGCGCCGCAAAGAACCAAACCGCACCCACGGCAAGACCGATCACGGCGCTCAGCAAGAACGAGGAGCGCCAGCCATAACGAAGCATGATATGTGAAATCAGAGGTGGGGTGATGCCTGCGCCGATCCCGACTCCAGCGAAAATGATCCCGTTGGCGACTCCACGTTCGTGCGTAGGAATCCAGCGTGCCACGAACTGATTGGAAGCCGGATACATGATGGCCTCGCCGGCGCCTAGCAGAAATCGAATGCCAATCAATACCAGCACCGCATTGCCGATGCGGTGCGAAATTGCCGCGGTCAGCGCGCTGAAAACTCCCCACCAAACCACTCCTGCGGTAAGCACCCGCCGAGGTCCGAAGCGGTCGGCGAGCCAGCCCGCAGGCGTCTGGAACAGTGCGTAACCGAACAAGAATGCGCTGAACACAAAACCGAGCCGGACATTGCTTATGCCAAATTCTTCCGTCAGTTTTGCACCAGCGACAGAAAGATTGACGCGATCGAGGTAAGCTACGGCGCTGAGCACGAATAGCCAAAACACCAAACCCCAGCGGACATAGCTCGTCCGCGTGGACTCGGTGTCATAAGCCGTATCAGGCAACGCCACTCCTTGGCGACGGAAATAAGCTGAGCGGCAATGGGCTGCCGCACGGCGAACAAAACTCGGCTCAGGCCGAGTGAGACTTCAAGAGTTCAACCAGCCGGGTAGCGATGATCTTCTCTTCGCCGGGCTTCAACATGAACGAGCTCATGCCGAGTCCGTTCTCTGACGATCCGATCACGATGGATGGTTTGCCTTTGCGCATCGCCGTCGAAGCGTCATGCGGTGCCAGCGAAATCTTGCGCGGGTCCCAGAAAATATTCATGTGCGGCACGTGATTGGCCACATCCGGCACATGGTAGGACGTGGTGACGCCAGTAACGCGAGTCACTTCGCCAGAAATGGCATCGAGCTGCCGCCACCATTCCTTTTCGAGCGCGGCGTGGTCTTCGTTCAAGTACACCTCCAGCGCTTTGACCATTCCAACGATTTCCTCTTTGCCCACTTTCTGGCTGCGGCCAATTGTGTCTTCGTGCGGGCTGTTGTTTAGCAATGCGTTGGCGACGTGCTCCTTCTTGCCGATCAGCAGACCCGCGCACTGAGGCCCGCGGATCGCTTTGCCGCCGCTGAATGCAATCAGGTCATAGCCCATCTTCACAAAGTTCCACAGATTCGAGACCGGAGGCGTATCAGCCGCCGCATCGATGAACGCGGGAATATTGTTTTCGTGAGCCAGCTTCACCCATTCGTCGACCTTGATTTCGCCGGCCGCGTTCGCGAAATTGGAAAAGTGCATCATCGCGGTCTGCGGGTTGATGGCCTTTTTCAGATCTTCACGCGATTCGATCACCACCAGTTTGGCTCCCGTCGAGCGCAATTGGTGGTCGAACGGGTTGCGATGCGCCTTTTGGATAATCACTTCCGTCTTCATGCCCGTCAAATCGGGAATCCGCTCGATAAAGGTGGGATTGTTGCCTGTGAGGATGCCGGCGAGCCCGGACTGCATGCCCGCGGCTGCTCCGCAAGTGACGATCGCATCGTACTCCGGCGGCAGCTTCAGCAGTTCGCAAATTCGCTTTCCTGCCGCCACCTCGAGCTCAACGATAGGCACAAAGTGCTGCCCGGCCAGAGCCATGACCGCCTCGACCTCCGGATGGGGCAACGATCCGCCGAGATAGGTCATCGTTCCCTGCGCGTTAATCACCGTCGTAAGGCCCAGTTCTTCGTACACGTTGCCGGTTGAGCCGAAGCCCGTAAGTTTTTCGGGAACGCCGGCCGTCTTAGGCTCTGCTGCGGCGCTGGAAAATCCCAAGATCCTGCGCGCATTGAACAGGGTGCCTGCCACAATGCCGGCGCTGCCAAGAAACGTTCTTCGATTCCATAGTGTTTTTAGGTTCATTAAGGCCGGTCATCCTTTCTTGACCACAGCGGCGATGCAGTTGATTTCCACCAGCGAATTGCCCGGAAGCGCTGCGACGGCCACCGTGGTGCGTGCCGGCCCGCCATTTGGAAAGTACGTTTTGAAAACCTTGTTCATCCCGTCGTAATCGTCGATCTTGGTCAGGAAAACAGTGAGCTGCAGGATGCTGTCCATCATGCCGCCACCGGTTTCGACCAGCGTCTTGACGTTGTCCATCACTTTTTTGGTGTGGGTCTCAATGTCCATGGGGAAGTCGCCTTTGGGGTCGTGCGAGTGCGCGCCCTGCCCGGCGATATAGATGGTGTCGTTGTGAATGATCAACGGAGTAATGAAGCCGGTGCCCGCGGGTTTCCCTTCGTAGTCGAGTTTCTTCACCCCCGAGCTTGCTTGCGGTGCTGGCGAAGCGCTTAACGCTGCACCGGACGCAGCGAGCCCGGGAAGAATGGCCGCCAGGCGCGTTGCAAAGCCCCGCCGTGAAGTGAGAGCTGAAAACATGGTTCCTCCTTGTTCCCTCAATCCGAAATTTGCAATTCAACGCAAAGCAAAACTGAAAACGTCACTCCCTGCGGCAATGGTCACAAATTGCTTCCCATTCACCGCGTAAGTCATTGGAGACGCCGAAATATTCTGGCCGGTATTGAAGTGCCACAGCGCCTTGCCGGTATTCGCGTCCACGGCCTCGAACGACTGTGCATCATCTCCAAAGAAAATCAGCCCGCCAGCAGTCGCCATCACGCCGCCAGAAGAGTGGCCTTCGCCGGCTTGAACATAACGCCAGGTAGGTTTGTCGCTGTCGAGTTTGTAAGCCAACAGAATTTTTTCGCCGAAGTCTCCTTCGCTGTGGCGTGCGCCGGTCGAGTAATAGGTTTGTCCCGGCTGGAACTCTTTCGGCTTACGCAAATAAGTGTGGCAATTTTCCAGTGCCAGAAAATAAAACGTCCCTGTATCCGGCAGGAATGACGGTGAATACCAATTCGTAGCGCCGGAAAATCCGGGGCAGATTCGCGCTCCTGCTTCGTTGGGCTGAACGCCGGTAAGAATTGGACGGCCCTTTAGATCAATCCCGCTCGCCCAGTTGAGCTTCTCCACGAACCGGGTTGCTCTTAGAAACGCCCCGTTGGTGCGGTCCAGCACGTATAAAAAGCCGTTGCGGTTCGCTTGAACAATCAATTTGCGAGTCTGGCCGCGAAACTCTGCGTCCACCAGCACCGGAGTCTCCACCGCGTCGTAATCGAAAAGGTCATGCGGCGTGAACTGGAAATACCATTTGAGCTTGCCGGTGTCTGGATCGAGTGCGAGTAGGCAGTCGGTGTAGAGGTCGTCGCCCGGTCGCACCTCGCCGTCAAAATCCGGCGCGGGATTGCTGGTTCCCCAATAAATTGTGTTGAGCTCGGGATCGTATGTGCCCGGCATCCAAGTCGTGCCGCCGCCGAGTTTATAACTGTCGCCCGGCCAGCTTTCCGATCCGAACTCGCCTGGTCCCGGTATCGTCCAAAATCTCCACGCCTCCTGGCCCGTTTCCGCATCATACGCAGCGACAAAACCGCGCACGCCGTCGTCGCCGCCGGAGGTTCCGACAATCACCTTATTTTTCACCACCAACGGTGCACTGGTGGCGCCGTAGTTTTTGTTTCCGTCCGTGTACGCGACATCCCACAGCAAATTGCCCGACCGCGCATCCAGGCACAGCAGGTGCGCGTTGTCGGTTTCCATGTAAACCCGATGTCCCAGAATCCCCACACCCCGGTTATGGTGTTGCGCCGCGTCGTCGATCAGCCCGTCCGTCACAGGCCGCGAATAGTGCCAGATGGTGCGGCCCGTTTGTGCGTCCAGCGCATAGGCGTCGTTAGCCGCCGTTACAAACATCACTCCGTCCACGACAACAGGTGTTACTTCAAGATGGCTGGAGTTCGGCGCATGAAAAACCCATTGTGCGCGAAGCTGCGAAAGATTGGCCGTCGTAATTTCGTTCAGCGCACTGTATCGGCGCCCAGTGTAATCGCCGTTATAAGAAAGCCAGTTGGCCGCCACCGGACGAACCAACAAATGCTCGGTTCGCACATCAATCGAAGTTGCGAGCGTGGGAGGTTGTTCTTGCGCAGAGCATAGCGTCGCGGCCGCTATCATCGCCGCAGACACGACTGCTCGCCGGCGTGTCCTGCTTGGACGGCCGCGCCCTGCATGTTCACCTGAAGCCAATGCACCAATCTTCCTCAAAGCGCGATGCACCTGGAAAATATGGCTTCCTATACTACAAATTGCGGCGCGAAAAGCCAGACAAATTATAGTCTTCCGAATTTCGCGACAGCTTCTTCAATCGATTTAAGTCTTTCAATATGAGCGTACATGGAGTGTTCCTTGAAGTCCATGTCCTGCGCCAGCTGCAACACCTGCTGGGCCATCCCAGCCGGAACCACCACCACGCCATCGGCGTCCGCTACGACAAAATCCTTCGGATTCACCAGCACGCCGTCGCAGGTCACCGGAATATTGGCTCCCGCAAACCGGTAATGTCCCACCGAAGTGGACGGCACCGCGCCCAGCGCGTATACGGGAAAGCCAATCTTCTGCAGGTAAGCTGTGTCGCGCACTCCGCCGTCAATCACCGCGCCCGAAAAATTCCTTGCCGACATTGCCGTGCCCATCAGTCCGCCCATCCCCGCGATGTCTGCGCCGTCTTCCACAACCATTACGTAAACCGAGTTCGGCCCGCCAGTGTCGATTGCCTGCAGCATTCCTTTGAGCGCATCGGGATCATGATTCGGCTCTTTTTTCAAAAGCACGGTCAGTGCATGCCCGGCAAACCGCGCCGGGAAAATCGGACGCATGCGGTGCGTCAGATACATCTTCTTACCGGTGAGCTGTTCGAGCGCATCAGATACCGACGCGACTTCGACATGGCGAAAACCGTCGAGTAGCGCGGCGTCGCCGCCGGATTGTGCCGCAGCCTGCCTCGTACCGCCACGAGCCGATGCCAGAAGTAACGCCAACAACAAGGCAGCGACGGCCAAAAGGATGGCAGTGCCAGGACGGAAGAATCGCGATAAATATATCTTTGGCTGCAGTTGGACGCGCATAAGTCCTCCGCGAAATGATACGCGCGGGCACTCTAGCACCTTTGTCCGATAGATGCATCGGACATGCGCCTCAGTCATTGTTTAGGAGTTCCAAAGACGGCTACCCGGCAAGGCGGGCCATACGTCGACCGCGTTTCTACTTAGCAACAGCGATGTTTTTGGGGCACAAAAGAAGCGAGGTGCGAGTCTCCTCGCACCTCGTTCCGTTCTTTAGCGACTGCGGGCAACTGCCGTTTCAGTGAATCGCGCGCGGCGATTCCGCCGCTGGCCGTTTGGACTTGGTCTCTGCCGTCGGAGGAGCCACCGGCGGAGCGATCGGCTCCTTCTCCAGAGCATTCTGAATCACCTCGTCCAGAGTGCGGACGTAGGTGATCTTCAAGTCGCCGAGCAGCTCCGGCGGCAGATCCGCCTTCGCGTTCGGCTCGTTGTCCGCCGGCAGGAGCACTTCCTTCACACCGGCGCGTTTGGCGCCCAGCACTTTTTCCTTGATGCCGCCCACTGGTAGCACCACGCCGGACAGCGTCATCTCACCGGTCATCGCCAACCGGTTGCGTATTGGCCGCCCGCTCAGCAAGCTGACCAGCGATGTCACCATCGCCGCGCCCGCTGAAGGTCCATCCTTTGGCACCGCGCCCGACGGCACGTGGATGTGGATGTCCTGTTTGCGGAAAAAGTCTGGATCGATTCCGTACTTTTCCGCGTTCGATCGCACCCACGTCAAAGCCGCGGTCATGGACTCCTGCATCACTTCGCCCAGATGGCCGGTTGTCGTGAACTGTTTGCCGCCGCGCATCCGGCTCGCTTCGATGAACACGATGTCGCCGCCCACCGGCGTCCACACCAGGCCCACCGCAACACCCGGCTGCTTTACGCGTTCCTCGATTTCCTTTTCCGCCTTGAACTTGGGCACACCGAGGAATTCCTTCACCACTTCCGGCGAGACCAGCATCTTTTCCGTTTTGCCTTCCGCGATACGCCGCGCCTGTTTTCGCGTAATCGTCCCGATCTCGCGCTCCAGGTTGCGCACCCCCGCTTCACGCGTGAAGCTGTGGATGATCTCCTGCAAGCCCGCCTCGGTGAACTCGATCTGTTCGCCGATTTTCAAGCCATGTTCCGTGGCCTGCTTCGGGATCAGGTATTTGTTCGCGATGTGGATCTTCTCTTCGCCCGTGTAACCCGGCAATTCGATGATCTCCATGCGGTCGCGCAGCGGTTCCGGAATCGGGTCCATCCAGTTCGCCGTGGCGATGAAAATCACTTTCGACAAATCGAACGGCACGTCCAGATAGTGATCGCGGAACGTTGCGTTTTGCTCCGGATCGAGTACTTCCATCAACGCCGATGATGGATCGCCGCGGAAGTCGCGTCCGAGCTTGTCCACTTCGTCCAGCATGCAGACCGGGTCATTGGACTCCGCGCGTTTCAGCCCTTGAATGATTTGCCCCGGCAATGCACCGATGTAAGTGCGCCGGTGCCCGCGGATTTCCGCTTCGTCGTGCATGCCGCCCAACGCGATGCGCACGAACTTGCGGCCCATCGCCCGCGCGATGGATTTTCCAAGCGAAGTCTTGCCGACGCCCGGGGGCCCGACAAAGCATAGGATTGGTCCCTTCATTCCCGGCTGCAGTTTCTTTACCGCCAGGTAATCCAGGATGCGCTCTTTCACTTTTTCCAGGTCGTAGTGGTCTTCGTTCAGGATGTCCTGGGCCTTCTTGATGTCGATCTCTTCGGCATTGGTGCCCGAGGACTTCGCCCACGGCAGCGACGTCATCCATTCGAGATACGTCCGTGACACCATGTACTCCGCGGAAGCCGGAGTCATCTTCGCCAGCCGCTTCAATTCGCGGTCACATTCCTTCTTCGCTTCCACGGTCATGCCGGCCTCTTCGACCTTCTTCCGCAGTTCGTCGATTTCCGCCGCGCCATCGTCTTGTTCGCCCAGCTCCTTCTGAATCGCTTTCATCTGCTCGCGCAGCAGGTATTCACGCTGGTTCTGGCTGACTTGCTCCTGAACCTGCTCATGGATCTTCGACCGCAGTTCCAGCACTTCCAGTTCTTTGGAGAGTTCCCGGATCAATGATTCCAGCCGCTTGCGCACGCTCGCTGTTTCGAGCAATTCCTGGCGCACCAGGGTCGAAAGCGACGGCAATGTTCCAGCGATGAAATCCGCCAACCGTCCGGAGTCTTCAATATTTGCCGCCACACCCTGCAGATCATCCGACAATTGTGGCGAATGGCTCACCACGTCGCGGAACAAATCCTGCGCGTTGCGGTGCAGCGCCTCCAGTTCATTGTCGGGATCTCCGGTGATGTCCGGCATCGGCTCGACTTGCGCCGTCAAATACGGCTTCAATCCGAGCAGCTCATTTACCTGGAAACGCTGCAGGCCTTCTAGAAAGATCACCACGTTGCCGTTCGGCATCTTCACGGTCTTATGCACGCGCGCAAACGTGCCCACCTTGTGCAAGTCTGCGGCGGCGGGATCCTCAACCCGTGGATCGTGCTGGGCCACCACTCCCAGAAACTTCTCTTCGCCCTGCAGCGCGCTGATCAGCGCCAGCGAACTCTCGCGCCCCACCGTAAGCGGCAGCACCGCACCCGGAAACAGCACCGTATCGCGTACCGGCAATATCGGCAGGGATTTGGGCATTGCTACATGTTTTTCGGCCATTGGGTTCCTCAGTTCAAGGCAGCTTCTTCCGGAAGAGTGCCTGTCGAGACTTGGATGCTGTGCCGCGGAATAAGGATACCGGCTAATACGAAGCTCGATAGCACAAAATCTTAGTACGTAACGCTAATATCTTAACATGGCTTCTGCTCTACCCAAAGAATGGCGATTAAGTCATTTGTTTTCTGTTGTTTAAGAATTTCCTGCTCACTAGCGACATCGGGCAATGCTTCTTTAACTCGCGCCCTTTACCCCGAACTCCTTTTCCACAAAGGATTTGGCCTCCGCTTCGTTAGATAGCTCCCCATTCAGTTGGGCTTCCTCCACCGTTGCCAAAATTCGGCCTAGCTCGGGTCCGGCCCTAAATCCCATTAATAGCAGGTCCGCGCCCGTTAACAGCTTCGCGGGCCGAACCACTTCCGGCGGCGTCCTGCTCACAAAATCCCTAACGAAGTCATAGGCTGCCAGGTTGCGGTTGCTTGAAAGGCAATCCAGCCGGTGCAAATCCAAATGCTCCTCAAACCGGGGTAGCCGCACGAATCGCTTCAGTGTCGCGGGTTTCATTTTGCCCACGTCCTTGAACCGCATGTGATTTTCGATCAAGGACAAAACCTGTTCCGTTTCGTCATTCGAAAAGCGCAGCTTTCCGAGCAGCGCCCGTGCAATCGCCATCCCCACTTCCACGTGGCCATCAAAACGAATTCGGTCGCCGGTCTGCTTAGCCGATCGGAAAGTTGCGGGCTTGCCGACATCATGCAGCAGTACTCCCCATGCTAACGTCGCGGAACATCCCGCCGGTAATCCCTTCAGCATCATCATTGTATGGATCCAGACGTCGCCCTCTGGATGGTATTCCGGCGGTTGTGCGACGCCCTTCAATGCAGTGATTTCCGGGAGCACCATGGGCAGCAGCCAACACGAATCCAAAAGCTCAAATGCCGTCCTCGCTGTCCCTTCCGTCAACATCTTGGTAAGTTCTTCACGGATTCGTTCAGCAGAAACTTGGAGAAGCTCCTTCGCATGACGCCGAATCGCGCGAAAAGTTTCCGCTTCAATCTCGTAGCCGAATCGCGCCGCAAATCGTACCGCGCGCAGCATCCGCAGCTTGTCCTCGGCAAAGCGCCGGTCAGGCTCGCCAATCGCTCGAATCATTCCCGCCTTCAGGTCGTCTTGTCCGTTCACGAAATCCAGCACTTCGTCCGTATCGTGGCGCATCAACAAGCCGTTGATCGTGAAGTCCCGGCGCTGCACATCCTCTTGTGGCGTTGAGGAGTACTCGACGCGGTCCGGGTGGCGCCCATCCGCGTACCCGATATCCGAGCGGAACGTCGCCACTTCCACTTTCATCCCATCCCCGGGAACCAGGATGACTCCGAACTGCGCGCCCACTGTGATCCCGTTGGGGAAGAGTTGCAGCACCTGTTCCGGCGTGGCGTTGGTGGCCACGTCGTAATCCGCCGGCCTCCGGCCGAGCAGCAGATCGCGCACGCAGCCGCCCACCAGAAACGCCTGGTATCGAGCGTCCTGCAGAGCCTGGCAGATCGAATTGGCGAATTCTCTCGGTGTCACAGACAAATTATGCGCTTCAGAAAGGCGCGAAAGAAGCTGCGATTGGCGGCGGCGCGCCTATTCGCAACGCGCTATTCGCAGCGTAAGACCAGGCAGGTTATGTCGTCGAATTGTTTGGTGGCGCCGACGAATTCGTCGACTCGTTGCATCAAGAACTGCAGGGAAGGCTGCGCTTCCCAATCAGGCAGATTGCGGACTATGTCCACCCAACGCGAATCGGTGAACTCTTCGCCTTTCGAGTTGAATGCTTCCACGACGCCGTCGGTAAACAGGACCAGTGTGTCGCGCGGCGCCAGCTGCACCGTCGCTATTTCGTAGTTCGCGTCCGGGGAAATCCCGAAAGGGACTCCGCTGGCCGGCAGCCGTTCGATCAGCGCCTCTCCCGTGGCGTTGTACCGGCGGATCACCGGTGCATTGTGTCCGGCGTTGACGTAGGTCAATTCGCGCGTTGCAGGATCGAATTCGCCCAGCATTGCCGTAGTGAAACGCCGCCCGTCCAGGCTGTGCGCGCAGGCATAGCGGTTCAGCCGGGTCACCAACTTTTGCAGCGAGGCGCCCTCGCGCGCCACCGTGTGCAAACTGGCTTGAAATGTAGCCATCAGCAAGGCTGCCGGAACGCTTTTGCCGGCCACGTCGGCGATCACCAGAAACAGTTTGCCGCCGGCTTCCGCGTTGTCCATCGGATAGAACGCGTCGTAGTAGTCACCGGCCACGGAATTTTGCGGCCGCGTGTGAAACGCAATGCTAGCCCCCGCCACTGGCGGCGGTTGCGAAGGCGTCAGCCAGCTCTGAATCTCTCGCGCGATTTCCAGATCGCGCTTCATCGTGACCTTGTCCGCGAGTTCCAGCGAAAGCAGCAGCAGAAAAAGCAACGCAGCAATTGCGTCTAAGTTCACATCGAAAGTAAAACTATGGCCGACGTGCAGTTTCGGGCTCGACAGTATCAACATAGCCAGCGCGACAAACAGCAGCACGCGACGCGCCGGCGTCATCTTCATCACCAGCGCCCAGAAAAAATGCTTGGCTATCCGGAACGGCCTGCGCCAGGCAGGGACGGTCTTGAGCTGTTCCCAGTCCAGGTCTTTGCCATAGAAACCATAGCTGGCTTGCGCGTCCGCGCTGAATTGCGACCACAGTTCGTCCAGCCTGCGGCCCTCGCTGATGCGCCCCCATAGGCCGTCGCCGCCGTTGCGGCGCGATGCGCGGGTGTAGTCAGGAACAGGGGGTGGCGCGGTCGTGGGCATGAAAAGAGTATAGAGCAGGCCCGTCTTTACGGAGGGGCGAGCTAGCCGCTATTCCTTATTCCGGGGAAAACGCGGAATCTCCCCTTTTTCGTTTTCCCGTTCGGGCTTCTCCGCCAGAAGCGAGCCGCCGAACTGGACCTTGGCAAATCCGAAACGGTCGCGCAGGGAATCCGCAGCTTTGCTCAGTTTCTCCATCTTGGCGCGCCGCTGTGGCTCCAGCAGATCCAGTTGTGCGTTGCCGTGCGTGAGGCCGCTGAACGCCACGCCCAGCAGGCGGATCTTGCGTTTTGTGTTGCGGTGCTCGCGAAACAGCGCCAGAAATGGGGCAAACGCTTCCGCGTCAAACTGAACCGGATCCGGCGGAGTTTTTGCCCGTGTGTGGGTGTCGAAGCCGGCGTAACGAATCGTGAGCGTAAGGGTTCGCGCGGAAAGTCCGGCTTCGCGCAGCCGTTTGCAGGCTTTTTGTGAAAGATGGCTGAGCATAGATTCAAGAACAGTGGTGTCGTCGGTGTCTTCTCCGAAGGTGTGGTTGTGCGAAATGGATTTCGGCTCGGCGTCCAAAACAAATTCATAGGAATCGCCGCCGCGCGCCTTGCGATACAGCGCCGTGCCCCACTGGCCGAAAATCTTTTCCAGTTGTTCGAGGCCCGCTTCGGCCAGCTGCTGAACACACTCGATGCCGAGCGCACGCAGCGCACGTTCCGTAACTTCGCCGATGCCCGGAATTTTTCGCACCGGCAGCGGCGCCAGAAACTGCGCCTCCTGTCCCGCCGGAATCCACAGCAGTCCTTTCGGTTTCGCCTGATCGCTGCAAACTTTCGCGACCAGACGTGTCGCAGCAAGTCCGGCCGAGCAGGGAAGCCCGGTCTCTCTGGTAATCATTCGCAAAAGTTTGTCGGCGGCTGCCAGCGGCGGGCCGTGCAATCGTTCGGTACCGGCGAGATCGAGATAGGCTTCGTCAATCGAAACCATTTCGACGATCGGTGAAAATTTCGCAAGGATGGTGGCGACCCGGTCACTCCATTCGCCGTATTTCTCATGGTGACCGTCGAGAAAAATCGCGTGTGGGCAAAGTTTGGCTGCTGTGCGAAGCGGCATCGCGGACTGAATCCCAAATTTGCGTGCTTCGTAGCTGGCGGCGGAAACCACGCCGCGCTGATCCGGTCTTCCGCCAACAACAACAGGTTTCCCGCGCAGGTCGGGCCGCTCAAGCAATTCCACCGAGACGAAGAACGCGTCCATATCCACATGCAGGATGGTTGCCTGCGCGGGTAGCGAGAGAGCTACTGCGTCCTCATGTTTCGCCCGAAATTGCGCCAGCCTCGGCATTGCTCAGTCTACTCGTCGAATTTGCGAAATAAGTTGTGGCGATTCGTCCTTCCTGGCTCCTAATTTAGGTAACGTCATGGCGAAGAGTATAGCGCTCTGGACTTGCTCCTGATTTTGCGGCGGAGACGACGCGGGGGATGCCGGCGAGATCGCTGGTGAGGCCAACGTTGGTCCAGTCCGGCGAGTCGAAGAGGGGCCGGACCGCGGAAAGGGAATCGTGGCCGAGTTCGAGGACCAGAATTCCGCCGGGTTTCAGGTGCGCGGCGGATTGCGTGACCAGGTCGGCGTAAAGTTCGTAACCTTCCTCGCCGCCGAATAGTGCGAGTTCAGGTTCGTGTTCGCGAACCTCGCGGGCGAGAGTTGCGGCTTCGCGGCGGCCGATGTAAGGCGGGTTGGAGACGATGAGATCGAAACGAAGATTGGGAGACAGCGCGCTGCAAAGGTTGGATTCGAGAAAATGGATGCGATCAGAAAAGCCCAGGCCGCTGGCATTGCGTTGCGCAACAGCGAGCGCAGCCGGAGAAAGATCGAGGGCATAGATTTTTGCGGCTGCAAATTCCTTGGCTAGAGCGCAAGCGATGCAGCCCGAGCCGGTGCCGATGTCGCCGAAAAGAAGACCTTCGCCGGTCATGTTCTGTTTGTGCTGGGAACGGAGATCGCGAAGGGCCAGGCGATCGAGCGCGACTTCGACGAGATGCTCAGTTTCCGGGCGGGGAATCAGGACGTCGGGTGTAACTGCAAATTCCATGCCCCAGAATTCTTGTTTGCCGGTGAGATGCTGCGTCGGAACCCCTGCGGCACGTTTTTCGATGAACGTAAAATACTCTTGAGCCTCAGCTTCACTAAGAAGATTCTCGGGACGCGAATAAAGCAGGGTCCGGTTCCGGTTTGTGACATGAAGCAGCAGCAGCTCTGCGGCAAGCGTTTCCGACGGCACCTGTGCGGCCCGAAGTTTTCCGATGCCAGTCTTGAGCGCGACCTGAATGGTTATCGGCGCCATACAAATACGGATTCCTTCCCAGCTTAGCCTTCGGCGAGTTCTTGTTTGAGGCGTTCAGCTTCGTAGTGGGTGACCAGGCCATCGACGAGGGGAGCGAGTTTGCCGTCCATGACGTCGGTCAGCTGGTGAAGCGTTAAGCCGATGCGGTGATCGGTGACACGGTTTTGCGGGAAGTTGTAGGTGCGGATTTTTTCGGAGCGGTCGCCGGTTTTGATTTGTCCGCGGCGTTCGGCGCCGAGTGCGGCTTGTTGTTTCTCCAATTCCATTTCGTAAAGGCGCGAGCGGAGGACCCGCATGGCCTTGGCGCGATTTTTGATTTGCGATTTTTCGTCCTGCTGGGAAACCACGAGGCCGCTGGGGATGTGCGTGATACGCACGGCGGAGTAGGTGGTGTTCACGGACTGGCCGCCGGGACCGGAGGAGCAGAAGGTGTCAATGCGCAGGTCTTTCGCTTCGATCTTGATGTCAATGTCGTCGGCTTCGGGAAGGACCGCGACGGTTGCCGCAGAAGTGTGAATGCGGCCCTGCGTTTCGGTAGCGGGAACGCGCTGCACACGATGCACGCCACTTTCGTATTTCAGCTTGGAGTAAACCTTGTTGCCGGCGATGGCGACGACGACTTCTTTCAATCCGCCCAATGAGGACGGAGAACTTTCCAGAATTTCCACTTTCCAGCTTTGCGTTTCCGCGTAACGCGAGTACATGCGGAAGAGCTCCGCGGCAAAAAGTGCGGCTTCGTCGCCGCCTGTGCCAGCGCGAATTTCCACGATGACGTTCTTATCGTCATTGGGATCTTTGGGCAGGAGCAAAAGCTTTAATTCGCGCTCGACGACTTCACGACGTTCGGTGAGTTGCTTTTCCTCGTCGTGCGCCATCTGCTTCATTTCCGCATCTTCGGCTTCGAGAACCATCTGGTGCGCGCCGGCCAGATCTTTTTCAATTTGCTTGAACTCGCGGTGTTTGTTGACGATTTCGGCGAGTTCGGAGTGCTGCTTGGCGAGCTTCTGGAAGCGCGCGGAATCGGAGACGGCCTCTGGCGTGGAGAGTTGTTGGGTCATCTCTTCGTAGCGATGGCCGAGCTGATCGAGCTTTTCTGTGAGACTGAGGACAGCCATTTCAAAATCCTTTCGCTCCCGGAGTGCGCGGGCGGGTCAAAATTGGTGTATGACGGACGGGACGGTGAGAGCGGCTCCCCGACGGGGAGGGAACGAGCGGCAGCTAATAGAAGGCGGCAAAGTTCATGGCAACGAGTTTTATGATAGCAGCCCATGCAGCGGAGGGGCAAATAGTGGCTGCCAGAGTTGCTGTAAGATGAAGCCGTCGTGTGTGGGGCTTCGAGAAAGCTGATGGTGCGAAGGAGTTCCATTGGGGCGACGCGTTCCTGTAAGAGCGCCGGCAAAGGACTTGGCGAAGGTTGAGACAGGGCGGAATGGGCCCGAGACACTGAATCAGGAAACCGGCGAATCCCAATGGGCATACAAGATTAAGAGATAACAGAAGTAAGGGAAAATGAGCGAGCTGGCCAAAATCGTATCGCAAGAGAGCGGGAGTGAGTCTTCGCAGAAACCGGAACGCGGAGCAGACGCGGGATTTCTGTGGGATTTCTGGTATCCGGCGCTGCGCAGCTCAGAGATTCAGGGACGCAGGCCGGCGACAGCGATGCTGCTGGAGGTGCCGCTGCTGCTGGGGCGGACGGACAACGGGAAGGCATTTGCGATGCGCGATGCTTGTCCGCACCGGGGGATTCCGTTGTCGTATGGAAGGTTCGACGGGAAAAACGTGGAGTGCAGTTATCACGGATGGAAGTTCGACGGGTGCAGCGGGCAGTGCGTCGAGATTCCCTCGCTGAGCTCGCAGGACAAGTTGAAGGTGGAGCGGATTTACGCGGGGCATTATCCGTGCGAAGAGCACGACGGTTACGTTTGGGTGTATATGAACGCACCGGGCGGGGCGCGATTGCCGGAGGCGATTCTTGCGGCGCCGCGGCTTGCTACATTCAGCGAAAGATACAAAAGTACCCACTTGGAGTGCGACCTGCCCTCGCACATTGACCATGGAATTATCGGATTGATAGATCCGGCGCACGGGCCGTTTGTGCACCAATCGTGGTTCTGGCGCAGCAAAACCAGCATTCACGAGAAGGCGAAGCAGTTTGAGCCGATTCCGAACGGCTTTCGCATGAGCCCGCATTCACCGAGCACCAACAGCGCGCCGTATAAGCTGCTGAAGAAGATGACGGGTGCTCCGGTGACGACAACGATTGATTTCGTGCTGCCGAACATGCGGACGGAAGAGATTCGCAGCGGAAAGCTGTGGTTTTCCAGTTTGACGACGGTGACGCCGGTGCGGCGGGATCTGTGCCGGATTGATTTTCTGGCGGCCTGGAATGTGCCGTTGCCGATCGCGATTTTCCGGGTGTTTGCGAAGACGTTCTTGCGGCAAGACCAAGAGACCATGATTCAGCAGGCGGAAGGGTTGCAGCACAATCCGCGGCTGATGCTGATTGACGATGCGGACCGTCCGGCGAAGTGGTATTTCGCGTTGAAGGCGAATCTGCTGGAGGCGCGGCGAACCGGCCAGCCGATGGAGCATCCGATGGATGGGCCGGTGACCCTGCGCTGGCGGTCTTGAGCCGGAAATCCGAAACTAATGTGCCAATCCATCACGAACTTGCCGTTCATGAGCTCCATCGAGCTTGAGCTGTTACTGACCTCAACTGGCGATGTGGAAGTTGGCAGCAAGACGTCTCCATTCGCAATCGCCGCAAATCCACCGATGCTCGCTGTATCTCTGTCCCAACGGCAAAGCTCACACTGAAGACTAGTAAGACTCTACCGCAAGTCGCAAAAGTCCGGGTTGGCCTCCCCGCGAACCATTCCATCGTGCAAGGCTATCGTTGGGGACGGCTGGCAGATCTGAGGAATCAGTAACGGTCTCGTTTTCGATGGCGTCCGTCCCGATACCCAGTTTCGACGGAGTCCAAGCTAACTTTGCGGCCAGATTTTTAGGGCGCGACGCAGGTCTACGAGCTGACCCAGGTGATAGGCGTTGTGGTCGGCGAGGACGAGCGCTTCGCGGAGCAGAGTTTGGCCATCGCCCCAAGGGAATGGCGCGCAGAGATCGGCGAGCGGATTCGTCAGGAGTGCGATCATTTCCTGCAAATCGCGTTGGAAAGCTTTGACACTTCTGCTCCAAGCGGCGTCGCCGGGAGGCAGCGGCGTCTTCGGCCAATAACCCTCTGGGAAATCGGGCGAGACGTGTTTGGCGTTGCGGCTGAACTCGAGGATATCCCACTGGGCGATGCGGGCGTGTTCGAGGAGTTGCCAGCCTGTGTGCGGGAGCCCGTCCGCAAAGGCGCCGCGTTTGTCGGCCGGAAAGTCCGTCAAAGCATCAGCGAATTGAATATGCGCCTCTCCGCCGCGCAAAAGCGCAACCAGGTGCTTTCGCAATGACACTTCGGGATTCGCTTTTTTTGTACCGGCTTCCTTCTTGCGTGGCGCCATGCGGCTGCTCATGACGGCTACTTCTCCGCGATGACCAACTGCTGGGGAAGTTCCGGCACCGGTTGCAGTACGCAATTTTTGAACCCAGCCGAGCGGAACATCTTTTCATACTCCGAGAAGGTGTACGCGTCTCCCACATCGGTGTTGGCCAGCATCACCAGGCTGAATCCCGCCGACATTGTCGGAGTGACGCGGTCTTCGTTGGGCACGAATTCGACGGTGATCGCTTTTCCGCCTGGTTTCAACGCTGCATGGAAGCGCCGCAACAAAGTCTCATTCGTGGCGGTGTCAAAGTGGTGCAGGAAATTTGTAATGAGAACATAGTCGTAGCCCTCGCCGAGATCGGTATCGAACGCGCTGCCCGGGCGAACAGAATGGCGATCGGAGACACCGGCAGCCTTGGCATTTTCCTTGGCGACTTCAAGCACTGCCGGCCAATCCACCGCGGTGACGTGTACGCGAGGATTGCTTTTTGCGACGATCACGCCGTACATGCCGTGACCGGCGGCAATGTCGAGTACGCGAATTGGATTTGAAGAACTCGTGCTGACTATCTGCGCCAGCACGCCGGCCATCGGGGCGGCCATGGATCCCATGGAACGTGCAAAATTGACCCAGCGGTCGTCCACAGGTTTATGGTTGTCGCCGATGCTGCTTGTGGTTCCGCCTTTCCGCACCGCGCCCGCCAGATCGGAAAAATTCCGCAGATTGTCTTCCGCGGTCAGAAAATGTGCCATTGCACCCATGTACGCCGGCGAACGTTTATCGAGGAAAACGGCGGAATCTTGCGCCAATGAGTATTGGCCATTTTCCTTGCGCAAGAATCCTTGAATAGCCAGGTTGTCGGCCAGGATGCGCACGCCCCGTTCGGAAGCGTTCAGTTCCTTTGCCAACGAGGCTGAGTCATTCAGGCCTTTCCCGATCGCAGTGAACAAATCGAGATCAATGGCTGCTTTTAACGCAAACGTCTGCTGGTATGCAGTGAGGGTCGCAAAGATTTTTTCCGGGCTTGGTTTTGGCGTGGCTGTGGTCGCCATGTCACTCTCCTGAGTTCGGCAGTCGCAAAGTGGGACTTTCGTGTTCAGTATTCTGACGCGATGCCCGGCCGAAAGCTACCCGCCTCTGCGAAAGCGACCGCCTGGAGCGATGGTTGCTTCGCTCGATAGGCGCTGGCATACTCTCGCTTCTCTAAAAAACAGAAGGTGATCGATGAAAAAAGAGGTCCATCGCTGGTATTCGCATCGTCTCGGGCTGGATATGAGCGTGATTGTTTACGGACATTGGGGTTCGCCACTCATTGGATTTCCGACGAGCGCGGGCGATGAGTGGGAGCTCGAAGGACAATCGTTGATCGGAGCCCTCGGCGAATTTATCGATGGGGGGAAGGTCAAGTTCTACAGCATCAACTCCGTTAACGGGCTGAGTTTTTACAACAAAGGGGCGCACCCATTTCATCGCAGCTACGTGCAGTCGGTCTTTGATGCTTATCTGCGCGAAGAAGTGGTGCCGTTCATTTGGGATAACTGCCAATCGCCGGGGCTGGCGATTTCCACGATGGGAGCCTCGTTTGGCGCGTATCACGCGGCGAATTCGCTGTTTAAGCATCCCGACGTGATCAAGCGGTGCTTTGCACTTTCGGGCGTGTACGACCTGAAGAATTTCATGGACGGCATGTACGACGACAATTTTTATTTCAACAATCCGGTGGACTACATCGCGAATTTGAGCGATGCCTGGGTGTACGGACAACTGGCCAGTTGTGACATTCATCTTTCGACCGGGACAGGGCAGTGGGAAAACTCCGGACCCACCTATCATTTTTCGGGGATTTTGGCGGGCAAGGGGATCCGGCATTCGCTGGACAACTGGGGCCCCATGGGCGGGCACGACTGGCCGTACTGGAAACACCAGATGCGGGAGTATATTTCACATCTATTCTGAGAGACGCCCGGCTAGAGGGATAGTTCGGTACGTTATGTGCAACGGTGGCTTTAAGCGAGACCGAGATGGTCGAGTTGGTAGTGGCCCTTGGCGATAATCTGGTCGGAATCGATCCAAACGTCGCAGTTGCGGGTAAGGACATCGACGTGTGTTTTGGATTTCCAGTCGGCGTGGGTCTGGCTGCCGTAAGGATCGCCAAAGGCGATGTGAACGCCGGGAAATTTTTCGTCCTGCAGCAAGATTCCGATCATTTCCGATAAGCCCAGATTGGTGCCGAAAGCCAGTTCGCCGACGCGATCGCTGTTTTCGTCGGTGTGGCAGTATTCCCAGAATTCTTTTTCGAGGTCCTTGCGCGCGCATTCAACGCGCATGAGGCGGCCGCCTTCAATCGTAAGTTTCATAGGCGTCGACTGTAGGTCGCCATATTTTCCGTTGAAGTAGTCGCCGGCGGTGGCATCGCAGACGAACGTCCCGTCCACGGTCGCTGGCGTGGTGAAGACTTCGCCGGCCGGGAGATTCGACCAGTAGCGCGGGCTGATGAGACCACTGGTTTTTACCCAGTCGAGTTTGCGATCGAAGTGCGCGGCAAAGGAAGTGCCGGCTTCGGTCTTGACTGTGAGCGTGTCGGCGCGCAGCATCCGGTCGCGCAAGCGATCGCTGAGCCGGTCCACCATTTTGTAATCGGCGCGCATGCCTTGCTGCATGATCTGCGGCGTGACGCCAACCATGTGGGCATAACGGATACGGCGACGCTCGACGACCTGGACGATAGCCATGCGGGCAGCGAGTTCGCCGGGTTGCGGGTTCATGGCGAGGATGCCGACATCGGCTTTTTCGAGCGCATCCAGCACAGACTGCGGCGCTCCCCGCATGGGGCGAGGGCCAAGATCTTCGAGCAGCAGGGAAGTCGTGCGCGCGTGAACTTGCAAAAGTGCTTCGGAGAGGCTGGCGGCCACTGCGCTGCTGGTCTTGTCGGCAATCAGTGCGACGTGTTCATCAGGCTGGACGGCAAGACACGTATCTACGGCGTTTTTCGCGCCGGGCATGAGCTCTGGCTGGAGCGATCCGAAGAACATCACAATTATTTTACAGGCGGATTGCGAAATTTTGTAGCGATTCGGCGGAAACGTTTCGATTTTAGCTTCGCGGATGGACGCGGAAGGCTGGGACCTGGCCGCCGCCGCTGGTGACGTTGGCCAAGCCAGTCGCGCTTAACCGGGTGAGGAAGCCGCAGACTTTGCCGCGGAAAAGATAAGGAGCGAAATCCACGAGCATGTCGCGATAATCGACGGTTCCATCGGGCTGGACCCAGGGAAAAACTTCGCGACGAATGGGGATCCGCTCCTGAACGATCCAGCAGCCTTGCCCGGTCGTGATGGCCTTTTCGATAGCGGTGTCCCAGTGGGGTTCGCTGGTTTCCCAGCCGAGCGTAACACCGCTGCCGCCATATTCGTCACTGGGCTTGAGGACCAGGCTATTGCGCTGCCGTCGCATGAAGTCGAGTAGTTCGATTCTGGTGCCATGGTGCGAAGTGCTCACGTCGGCGACAACACGCGTCCAGGGGACGTGTTTGCGGATGAGCGCGCGCTCATCGAAGGAAAAGAGCCCGTCGTTTCTCTCGTCGGTGAGCACCGCAAAAAACGCTTTCACGTGCGGAATTTTGCAACGGAAGTGGTTCGCCATGCAGACGGCGTTTGCAGCGACCGCGTCCACCAACGGTTTGCACTCTTTGGGGCGGGCCACGATGTCGTTGATGAGCACGCGGCGGTAGACCAAGTCAATCTTCTTGCCATTTGCGATCAACGCTTGGCCGTCGAATTGCACATCGCGCGGATCGGCAAGCTCGACGGGCACTCCCATCTTTTCAAAACGAGACTTCAATATTTCGAATTCGCTCCAGGTGGGCACTTCGCGCCAGTCGGTGATTAGCATTCGCGGCTTTTTGGACGCGCCACCCCAGTCGAGGTAAGCCATCACCAGCGCGTCCAGTAATTTCGCGCTCAGCGGATAGCTATGTATTTCGTAGTTTTTCGCGAAATCCGCCATGAGAGGCAGGCCGCGAAAGACTTCGGTGAGGGTTTCGGTGTAGCCGGAGCCCGCCGGCGATTCGCCGTTGTACTCGGCGAACTTCAGAGTGTCGGGCAGCAGGAACGAATCGAGGCGTGAAGCTGTGCTGGCGAAGCCGTGCAGCTTGCCCAGGTAAATGAGGCGCAATTCTTCTTCGCGTAAATGCAATTGGCCGAGCAGCGACGCGTCTTTCACTGCGTGGTTCGCGACGCGCTCGCCAAACTCCGCCATTTTTTCCCCGACAACGCGTACCCGCTGCTCATCCTCTGGGGAAAGAAAAAACGGGCGTAGGAAAGGGCAGTGCACGCGATTGCCGAAGGTCAGCCTTTCTGCGCGCAGTTTGTCGTAAAACTCCTCCGTGAATTTTGGCGAGCGTTGCAACTGTTCCCGCAGGAGTTTGTGCCAAAGCTCCGCGGGCGGGCTGGAAACCGTGCTCACCGGGTTGGTAGGAGCCGCGCCGCTGCTCACTGTGTTTTTGCTCCACCGTCGACCGTTTTCGCGCTTGTCCCAGTGGCCGGAACTGTCGTAGTGACGTTGGCGGCTGCAACTTGCACTACGCTTTTCGGAGCGCCGATGACGCCGGACGCGGCGCCCACGCCGAGCATTTCTTCCCAGCGTGGCCATGGATTCGATGCCGCGCCGTTGAGCGCGCGGTCAATCACCAGCCGGGACATCTTTTCCAACGCCATCTCGAAATAAAACTCGGTGATGCGGTCGCGCTCGAAGTCTGGCGCGGGGTTCAGAAAATCAATCGCATACGGGACGTCGCCCTTGATCGCGAACTCAATGGTGTTCATTTCATATCCTAGAGCCTGGTTGATGGTCTGCGCGTCTTTCACCACGCGCGCGCCCAGGGCTGGCGTCAGGTAGTCGTGGTCCACCAGGTATCGGCGCTCTTTTGGATCGTAGTGCACGGGAACAATGTCCGACTTTCCGAAGGTGAAGCAGCGCACGTAGCGGTCGAAATCGATGAATTCCTGCAGTGTCATGCAATACGGTGCGGTCTGGTCGTAGGCTTCGATAAGTTCCTGCTTGTTGTGGACTTTGTAGACGTGCTTCCAGCCTCCGCCGGAGTACGGTTTCAAAATGGCCGGCCGTCCCACGTAGTCCAGCAAGCCGTCCCAGTCGATCGGATACTCCATGTTGTGCAGGGATTCCGCGGTGATGTCCACGTCTTTCGGATAACCCTTTTGCGGCAGCAAGACTGTTTTTGGAATAGCGATTCCGAGCTTGGCGGCGACGGAATAGTTGAAATATTTGTCGTCCGCCGTCCACCAGAACGGATTGTTGATGACATAGCTGCCTTGCAGCACCGCGTGTTTGAGATAGCCGCGGTAATACTCAACCTCATGCGAAATGCGATCTACGATCACGCGGTAGCGGGCAAACTCGCCCATGCGTGTTCCGCCGAGTTTCACGAATTCCGCGGCTACGCCATCTTTCTTTCCAAGCTGGTTGACTTTGGCGATGAACGCCGGAGGGAATGCATATTCTCGCCCGCAAAGAAGTCCGATGATGTGCATGGGTTGCTCCTGAACAGTTCCCAACCAAGCCTCAATTGATTGCGTGCGCCGAGCTCTGCTTCGGCTCCACGGAACCGGCGCGGGTTTCGGCGACCACGTGGCGTACCACCGCCTTCAAGTCGCCAGTCTGCTCGTAAACGCGAAGTTGGCGTTCCGCGCTGGTTCCTTCGCTCAAAATTGTGTTCACGTAATTGACCGCGCTGCGGCTGCCCAAGTCGTCCACCACGTCGTCCACGAGTTCCAGCAATTCCGGGATGAGCGTTCGCATCGGCACTTCGGCTTCCTTGCCGAAGTCGATCATCTTCCCCTCAATGCCGTAGCGCGCCGCGCGCCATTTATTCTCTTCAATGAGCGCCCGGCGATAAATCCGCCAACTCTGGTTCGACGTATAAAGTCGGTGGAGCTTCACCACAATGGCTTGCGTCAGCGCGGCAATCGCACAGGCTTCTTCCACTTTTGTAGTGCAGTCGCACATGCGGAACTCCAACGTGCCAAACGTCGGGTGCGGGCGAACGTCCCACCAGATCTTTTTGCCGTTATCAATGCAGTTGAGCCGCACGAGAAGGTTTACGAAATTTTCGTATGCGCTCCAGGATTCGAAGAGTTCAGGCACGCCGGTGCGTGGAAACCTGCGGAATACGGTGGTGCGGAACGACTTCAGGCCGGTGTTGCGGCCCATCCAAAATGGTGAACTCGTCGAAAGCGAGAGCAGGTGCGGCAAAAAGTAGCGCACCATATTCATCATGTCTATGGTGGTCTGCTTGTCCGGCATGGCCACGTGGATGTGCATGCCGAAAATCAGCAGCGACCGGGCCAGTTGCTGCAGCTCTTCCACGATGTTTTCGTAGCGCTCGCCGGGGGAAATTACCTGCTCGATCCAGCTGGCAAATGGATGGGTGCCGGCCGCCGCCACCTGCAGACCGGCGCGCTCCGCCGCGGCAATCAGCTCGCCGCGCGTGCGATGCATCTCGATGCGCAGTTCGCCCACGTTTTCGCAAATCCGCGTCCCCGTTTCCACAATGGACTGGTGCATCTCGCTTTTCACCTGTTCCTGGATGGAAGGGGAGACTTCGTTCACGATTTGCATCACGTGCGAACGCAAATCGCAGGTTGTGGGATCAATGATCTGGAATTCTTCCTCAACACCAATGGTGAAGCGGTGAGCCATAGCCTGGCCCTCCGGGTGGTTGGCTTCGACTGGAGACTGCGCGGGTATCATACCCCAGCTTCGGCTATCGCAAAGAGGTCCACACGGCTGTATCGGAATTCGGTTCGACTTAGGCTGCGGCTACCAACGTCCCGCAAGCGGAGGGGCTCTGCAAAGCAAGAAAGGCGTCCCGCGAAGGACGCCTCGGTAATTCCGAGCGGCAAAGAGAGCGAATTAAACGACAATCAATATGACCGAGATGAGGTCGACCTAAACGCCGATCGAGCCAAGGAAAACTCAGGATCCACCGGGAGCCCAGCGAATTTAAGCCGCGCCCATGGCTCGCCGCTGCTGGAAGCATTCTCGGCAGAAGACTGGGCGTCCCTGTGTTGGCCGGAAAGGAACGGTGGTTTCCTTTCCGCATTGCGAACAGCTTGTCTTGGTCTCCGCACGGATAGGAGAAGCCCCTCCTCCGACCGCTTCGGCGCGTTTGGCCTTACAAGCTTTGCAGCGTTTGGGTTCGTTCTTGAAGCCCTTGTCGGCGAAAAACATCTGTTCGCCGGCAGTGAACACGAACTCAGCGCCGCACTCCGAGCACTTCAGAACCTTGTCGTGGTATTCCATGGAAGCGTTCCCCCTGGACCCCAAGTGGTGGGAACGCGCAGACTTTTGCACGATGGGCCGAGAAAACCAACAGGGACTGCCTGGTTCAGGCTCTGCGAAAACGATCTGCCAATCTCAGGCTCGGTGAAACAAGCCTGAGACCCTGAACGCTGCCAACCGGGGAACCGGGCTGGGGCTCCTGGGCCTACGAGCGCGACTCTGCAATTTCTGACTACCGTTCACTACCTGACCGGGGCCTGAATCACGGAGCGGAACGCATCAAGCGAAGAGCGAACAGGCGGCCTCAGAGGATGCGAGGCCGCCCTGCAGGTCAATCCTGTTCGCGCCGCTGCTTTTTGCGCAAACGCTTCCGCGAAAGCGCTTCCTTGGCCCGACGCTTCTCGCCGGGCTTCATATAGAAACTATGCTTCTTGATTTCCTTGATGATGTCTTCCTGTTGCACCTTGCGCTTGAAGCGCCGCAATGCGTTTTCCAGAGACTCACTTTCCTGGATGATGACTTCAGCCACTTAACTTTCACCCCCAATCCGGTTCGGATTGGTAACGTACGGAAACCTGGTCAGATGCCGGTTCCCACCGCTATTAGTATCGCATGGCAGCGCACGCTATGCCGAATTTCGCTTGGGTTTGCGAAGCAAAACCCCGAAACCCGGAGAGCGCTTGCCCCCTGCGGCCTGGTTTTTAAACGTTTTACACCTTTGAAGAAGGCCGATCTATGGGCACTCTTGTAGTCAATTCGACGTGAAGTGTCAAGGTAATCTTTCTGAAGCGCCCAGTAGAAAGACGAATTAATTTGGGTACAGGACTCATAGTGCTAGGTCCGAATGACTCGCATGGCCGCTTCATGTGAGAGGTTTGCTTTGGACGGCCGTGACGTCAAAAAGGTACGGAATCCCTCTCCTTGAAATGAAACTGGGTACTGCTAGAATGGCGCGCGCCCGGACGCGAGAGCGAGGTGAGCCCTTATGGGTGTCACAACCATGCAGGACATGCGGGATGCGATTGTCGTGCTGCTGGCAGGCGGCCAGGGAGAAAGACTATGGCCGCTGACCAGGGACCGAGCGAAACCGGCGGTGCCGTTTGGAGCGGTGTATCGAATCATTGACATCACGCTTTCCAATTGCGTGAACTCGGGGCTGCGGCGAGTGTTCGTCCTGACGCAGTACAAAGCCCTGAGCCTCAGCCGGCACGTGCGCGCTGGATGGTCCGGCCTTGCGGGACTGGGCGAGTATATCGAAATCCTGCCTCCCCAGATGCGCGTTTCAAAAGAGTGGTATCAGGGCACAGCCGACGCGGTATACCAGAACATTTATTCGATCGGAAGCGAGCGATCGAAGCATGTCTTCATTCTGTCCGGCGATCACATCTACAAGATGAACTACGCCAAGATGCTGCAGCAGCACATTGATTCCGGCGCGGAGGCGACAGTCGGGACGATCCAGATCCCCACCAAGGAAGCAGCGCGGCAGTTTGGCGTGATTGAAGTCGACAAGCACTGGCGGATCGTCGGATTCGAAGAAAAACCGGCGGCACCGAAAGAGTCGCCGCACAATCCGGGGCGCTGCAATGCATCGATGGGCATTTACATCTTCAACACGCAGCTGTTGATACCGGTTCTATTGGCGGATTCAGAAGATCCGAAGTCACATCACGATTTCGGGAAAGACATTTTGCCGCGCATTATCTCGAAGCACCGGGTATTTGCTTATAACTTTGTGGATGAGAACAGCAGCGAATCGCTTTATTGGCGCGACGTTGGAACCATCGATGCGTACTACGAAGCAAACATGGACTTGGTAAGCGTTTCGCCGATTTTTAATTTGTATGACCATGATTGGCCGCTGCGAACCTGGCAGCACCAGTATCCGCCGGCGAAGTTTGTGTTTGCCGATCCGGACCGCATGGGTGCCGCGGTGGATTCGATCGTGGCCGGAGGATCGGTCATCTCGGGCGGAAAGGTGACGCGAAGCGTGGTTGGCAACAATGTGCGGGTGAACAGCTATTGCGACGTGAGCGACAGCATTTTATATAATCACGTGAACATTGGGAGGCATTCGAAGATTCGGCGAGCGATTATTGACCGTCACGTCAGTTTGCCGGAGCACACGGAGATTGGCTACGACGTGGAAGCGGATAAACGCCGGTATCATGTGACGGAGTCGGGGATTGTGGTGGTGGTGCGGCAGGAATCGTTGATCGAGGAGCCGGAGACGGCTTAGCAGCAAAACGTCACCTAGCGTGAGTGGTCGCTTAAAGAGCTGGGGACTTCAGCAGAAAGTCTGTTCAATTCAAACTCCGGTTCGGGTCACGCAGCGGTATTGCTTCCGATCACAGCCGAGTCTTGGGGGAAATGCATGCTTACAGCAACAAAGGATCTGATTCTGGCTAGCACGACGACCGGATCGTTCCCGCGGCCGCGATGGTTTGACGTTTGCATGTGGGGGAAGCCGCTGGATACCTGCATGCTCGATGTGCGCTTTCGGGAAAAATTCACGGACGCACTGGCAGTGGTGATCAGTGATCAGGAGCGCTCCGGGCTGGATATTTTGAGCCACGGCGATTTTCACGTGGATGAGGATTTGGCGGGACGGGCGTGGCATCACTATCCGCTGCAGCGCTGGGCAGGATTTGAAGGCGATCATTTGCAACCGGAAGAGACGACGGCGCCATGGCTCCACTATCCGCCGGGAACATTGCTGAATGAAATCTACACCGGCTGGCGCTGGCCGCACGTGGTGGACAAAATCGAACACCGCCCGCTGGATTACGCGAAAGTCTGGCGGCTGGCACAGGGGAAAACACGCAAACCAGTGAAATTTGGGACGTGCTGCTCGCAAGTGATGGCGCTGTTCCTGGACATTCACACGCCGAAATACAAGGACAAGCGGCAAATTATCTGGGACATGGCGGAAGCCATGAACAAAGAGCTGCTGGCACTGCGCGATGCCGGTTGCCGCTGCATACAGATTGAAGAGCCGACGTTCCACTTCATGGCCAATACGTTCGGCAAGGACCATGAAGAAGTGAAATTCATGATCGAAGCGTTCAACCGCGAAGTGCAGGGCCTGGACGACGTGGAGCTGTGGATTCATACCTGCTGGGGAAATCCCAACATGCAGCGCGTGATGGAAGACACCAGCTATGCAAATTCAATTGAAATCTATCTGGAGCGTTGCCGCGGCGACGTGTGGACTCTGGAGATGAAGGACCGCGGACAAAAAGATCTGGAATTGTTTGCGCCGTTCAAAAATGATTTGAAGAAAAAAATCGCCATCGGCGTGGTGAGCCACCGGCAGCTGCAGGCGGACCGTCCGGAGGAAGTAGCGGCGGAAATCCGCAAAGCGTTGAAATACATCCCTGCGGAAAAGCTGGTGGTTTCAAACGATTGCGGATTCGGACGGCAGGGATGCAACCGCGAAATCGCGTTTTACAAAGCCAGCGCCATCGCGCAAGGCGCCAATATCGTCCGCAAGGAATTGGGTTTACCAACCACTTACATTCCGGCTGCAGACCCTTCTTTGCAAGTGGACGTAGTGCCCGGACGCGCCGCAAAAGCGGGCAAATGAAGCCTAGAATTGCCGCGTTCGGCGGCTTAGGGCTTATTTTCACTTCTAATCGCAACCTTAGGCGAAGCAGAATCGGACATGGGTAACGCGTGCGTGGCGTCAAGGGCGGCGACGCCATTCCCTGGTCAAGTCATTCCACTTACGGGGGGAAGTGGATCCGATGGGCCTTCGCGTGAGGATTGACAAATGTCCTTCGATTCCTTGGCCGCAACGAGAGAGTCTCAAAATCGAGCAGCTAGATGTGAAAGAACGCCACCTGCTTGCCATGGTTGGCGCATGCGGAAAGCCCATCGCGTCATTGTGGGTTCGTTTATCAGACGATACGAGTACTCAACTCTACTTGGCTAACGGGTACCAGGCATCGGACTACAAAAAAGACGATAAGCTGGCTCCCTGGTGCAAACGAACTTGGAACGCGCTGATCAGCCTTGAATCCAGCAGTTACCTGGTGGCTTCAGACCATTCCTGTTCGGCGCGATGCTGAAGCGCAGCGCGGTCTTCTGGCAGGATCCATCGCTGTTTGATCAACTCATCCAATGCACGCGCGTAGCGTGCGAGGTAGTCCTCGCGACTTGCGTAGCGTTCGGCCACGGAGTTGCGAGGATCGCCGGATTTCTGGCGCTCCGCCGCCGTTCTAGGAAACGGCAGATAGGATAGTTCGAAGGCGACGCGTTCTCCGGGCGCGCCGATCGAAGGGTCGCGGAGGTTCCAGCTGGCGTAGGTCGCCAGAGGAACGGAAATCTCCGGTAAGCGAACGCCGTCGCGCTCGTTGCCGTCGTTGTCCACCTGCGGTACCAGCACAGGATAAAGTGCGCCAACCTTCGGCGGCTGCAGCCGCAAAATGCCTTGCCGCCAATTCGGTCCGAAGTCGAGCCGATAGGCGGTGGTGGCTTCATGCGGGCGGTTGATGCCCGGGATCTTCGGAAAAGCATAGGCCTTTAGTGGAATGAGCGTGTGATCGGAAAGTTTCGGATAGCTGCTGGGGGGCGGCAGCGAATTGCGACGAACCCAGGCGTCCATGTTGCCGATCATCGCGCGCCAAAAGTATTTCACAGGGAGCGGTGACTGCGGCTGCTGCCCCAGCAAATCTCCCCAGCCTTTTTCCGGCGGAAACGGTCCAGAAAAGTGCTGTAGTCCGGTGAAATGATAAATGCGGACATTTTCGGAAATCGCGACGTCATGCTTGCCGTCGACGGTGGTGTGGATCAGTGCAGCGGCGCGTCCCCAATATTCGTAAGAAGTGTTTGAGAAGAAGATCTTGGGCACCGCCTTTTCTGAGGTAGCCAGATCGAGCAGTCCGCCGGTTTCCTGCGTGATCGGATCCTTCTCCGGCAAATCGTTAAAGGGAAAAATGTCCGTTGGGAAGTAAATCGACGAAGTAGGCTGCGCATCGCGCGACGGCTGCGCGAAACGATAGTTGAAGCTGCCGCGGCCGGCTCCCGCAACGTGTGCAAGCACAGCATCGAGCGCCATGCGTTCTTCTTCATCCACGTTGAAGCCTTGATAAAGAAGGTCGCGCAGGAAACGTCCATTTTGCGAAATGCCTTCGCCGTAGACGCGCTCCGCGGGAGCAATCGCCTCGGGGTTGTGTTTGGCATAAGAGGCAAAATCGCGAATCGCCGCGAAACCGAGTCCGGCAACGACGGGGTCTTGCACAACGTAAATATATTCGTAGACTTTTCCGGGCTGAAAGCCGCCGTTGAGATGAATGTGCCTGCCGCTAGAGACGAGCTTGCCCTCCACCATGTGAGCAAATTGCCATTTCGAGCGGGGAATGATCGTCCGCTGTGCTTCGCGTGAGTCGCGCACACTGAGGACGTTGCGAGAATCGTCCGGAACGGCGACTGGGTACTCGGTGCCGCCGATATTGCCCGTGATGAGGTGTCCCAGCGGGATTTCTTCCATCAGTTTGGACGGCATGAAGTCGCCGCGCAGCAACCCGGTAATGGTCTTTCCGTTTTCCTTGGCGATTGGTGCGTATAGCTTCAGCGCGTCCGGGCCGTCCGCGTCCCACTGCCATCCAAGCGACACAATTGTGAACCCGTTCCGCAGCAACCATGCGTCCCCTGCGTCGTGGGCTAGATCCCAGTTGCCTCCGTCCACCACCGCAATGATACGACTGTGCCCACGGTTGGGGACTTCCAGGAGCAGGGAGCCGTTCGCCCGGTGTGAGTCTTTCGGACGGACGGCCACAAAGTCTGCCGAGAATTCCACCTCTCCGTCTTTCAGGTTGACGGCTTTTTCTAGATCTACGATGCGCCGGTTATGCGGGTTACCCACGGGAACGGAGAAATACACCCGGCCGGTGATGCGCTCGTAAATTCCCGCTTCACCGAAAGGCTTCCCGTCCAGGACGTCGGCGCGCGACAGGACCTCGACGCGGGTGACCCGAGCGGCCAGTGGCAATACGTTCGCAGTGAACAGGAGTAGAAGAGAGCTAAGGCCACGGGAGATTTTCATGGCCCGGCAGAATAGCACGCGGGCGAAAGTATTTTGCTTCCATCCCAAGTTGCCGGTTTCCTTTCCCGCCCGAAACGGCATCCAAGAACAGGAGCCGAGGCGCTGCTATCATGTTTGTGGGCCGAACCTCGGCCAAGCCCAGAATCACAGGGAAGGCGGGGTCCAGAATCGTGCAATTCAAGAGAGTCACATTGGGCGCAGGATTTTTTCGAGCACTTGAGCGGAATCAGATCCTCCGCCTGCTAGGTTTACTTTCACTGAATCTGTTTCTGTGTGTTGGATCTGTGCGAGCTGCGCAAAATGCCCCTTCGTTGCCGCAAGAACCGCGTAACGCAACGAGCCAGTCCGCCGCACCACCGCAAGTCCCAGCCAGCGTTAGCGGCAGAGTGGTTGATCCGACCGGCGTAGGAGTCACTGGAGCGACGATTGCCCTGGCTGGCGCAGATCGAGCAGCAAGCCAGCAGGCGGTATCCGACAGCGACGGGCGTTTTTCGTTTGCCGACGTGAAGCCCGGACCGATTCGCCTGACCATTGCAGCGGAAGGCTTTGCAACCCAGGAGTTTTCCGGCAACGCGCAGCCGGCGCAGACACTGGAAGTTCCCCAGATCACACTGTCGCTGGCCTCCGTGACCACGGAAGTGCGCGTGGTGCCGCCGCAAGTCATTGCGGAAGCGCAAATCAAGGAGCAAGAAAAACAGCGGGCGCTCGGCATCGTTCCGAACTATTACGTCAGCTACATTCCGAACGCCGCGCCTCTTGTTCCGCGGCAAAAATTCGAGCTGGCGTGGAAGACCATGCTCGATCCAGTCAGCTTCGGAATTGCGGGCGCCGTTGCGGGAATCCAGCAGGCGCAAAATGATTTCAGTGGATATGGCCAGGGCGCACAGGGTTACGCTAAACGCTTTGCAGCCTCCTATGCGGACGACGCGATTGGGACTTTTCTGGGCGGCGCGATCTTCCCATCGCTGTTCAAGCAGGATCCTCGTTATTTTTACAAAGGTACGGGAAGCAAGCATTCCCGGCTATTGTATGCAGTGGCAAATTCGGTGATCTGCAAAGGCGACAACGGACACTGGCAGGCGAATTACTCCGCAGTTCTGGGATCGCTCGCTGCCGGCGGAATCTCGAATCTCTACTACCCCTCGACCGATCGCAATGGAGTCAGGCTCACGTTTGAAAACGCGCTCATCGGAATTGGTGCGAACGCCGCCGCAAACGTGTTGCAGGAATTCGTGGTCCGCAAACTGACGCCCAACCTACCTTCTCATGATCCCGCCAGCAGCAGCGGAGGCAAGACCCGTAGCTTGGTGGGCCGCGCATTCAGTTCGTTGGGTTCGCTCATGCGCGACGGCGACTGATAGGCGAATTCCGCCGATAGCGTTTAGCGGCGGCTCTCTGGCCGAATCAATAAAGAATCGAAGGCAAAAACGCGCCGGTCGGCGTGTTGTAGAGACCCAAACTCATCAGCGTCATCGGTTCCACTACTCGCAGCCCGTGTCCTAGGCACCAGCGAAAGAGCTCGGTGTTGCGCGTGGGAAGCAAAAAGCCCGGCCCAGGGAAGCTGGTTGAAGCGCCGATAAGTGCTTGCAAGTCTTGATTACTCTCGCCGATGGTGTGGCCAAAAAAGCCGACCAGGGAAGTGTAGCCGCTAATCCGTCCGTGGTTTTCGACGACCAATGCAATTCTCTGGTTGATCGCGTCGAGCAATTCGCCGGACCGATGATGGCCGTGGATCCTGTGGCAAAGAGCGTTGCAGGTATCCAGATCGGCGGGCTGGGCAGCGCGAACGCTCAAACCCTCTGGAACGACATGCACCGCGGGTCCTTGCATCACTGCCAGCGGCTCGCGGATGTCAAAACCCAACTTGGCATAAAGTGACATGGACCGGCCATGAAATGCAGCTTGCACTAGACGCACACCGGCGAAATTCCGTTCCGTCGCCCGATTCATCACCGCCATCATCAATTGCCGTCCCGCGCCCACGTTTTGTGCGGAAGGACTTATCGTAATTGGGCCGACTCCGGCAATAGGGGAACGTTCGTCGAGGCAGTTGCTCCCGACAATTTCGCCGTGCTGCTCGGCGACCAAGCAAAAGAATCCCGGATGAGAAAACAACATGGCCAGCAGTTGTTTGCCGGCCTCGGGTTCGGGCAGATCAGGAGGAAAATTGTGCTCCTGGTTTATTGTGGCGAAGGCGGCGTAACAAATTGCTCCACAAGCGTCGGCGTCTGCCGGTGTGGCGCGGCGAATCACGAGAGAACTGGGGGCCGTCGCGGGCGAGGTCATTTTTTCTCCTTTACCGATAGATTCCGGAAACGATGAAACGGCCAGACGATTTGCCCGAGCCAGCAGTTGTGCCGATTATATGTCGCCGCCGCGCCGGCAGGAGCAAACAAATTTTCCTGTACAATATGTGGTTCGCAGTGAGCTGAGGAGACCAATAGATATGTCCACGAAGATCGCAAAAGTGCACGCCCGTCAGGTGATCGATTCGCGCGGGAATCCGACCGTCGAGGCGGATGTGACTCTAGAAGGCGGCGCTTCGGGCCGCGCGGCGGTTCCGAGCGGCGCTTCCACCGGCGAGCATGAAGCGCTCGAACTTCGAGATGGCGACAAAGGGAAATATCTCGGCAAAGGTGTGCAGAAGGCAGTTGCGAACGTGAACGGCGAAATCGCCAAGGCAGTCGCGGGCTCGGACGCCACCGATCAGCGTGGTCTCGATCACAAGATGATCATGCTGGACAATACGCCGACCAAATCGAGGCTGGGTGCCAACGCGATCTTGGCGGTTTCCATGGCCGGCGCGCGCGCCGCGGCGGCCGCCACCAAGCAGCCGCTTTACAAGTATCTTTCCAAGTATTCGAGCGACCGCAGCGCCAATCTGCTTCCCGTTCCTATGATGAACATCCTGAATGGCGGCGCGCACGCCGACAATTCCGTGGACTTCCAGGAGTTCATGGTCATGCCGATCGGTGCGCCGAGTTTTTCGGAAGCTCTCCGTTGGGGCGTGGAAGTATTCCATGCGCTGAAAGCCGCGTTGAAAAAGCACGGCTACTCGACCGCCGTCGGCGACGAAGGCGGCTTCGCTCCCAACTGCAAGTCGAACGAAGAAGCAATCCAAATCGTGCTCGAGGCGATTGGCGCAGCAGGTTACCAGCCGGGCGAACAGGTAAGCATTGCGCTTGATCCAGCCGCCAGCGAGTTCTTCGACAAAGGCAGCGGCAAGTACGTTTTCAAGAAATCCGACAAGAGCACCCACTCGTCGGCCGAAATGGCCGCTTACTGGACCAGCTGGGTCGAGAAGTATCCGATCGTTTCGATCGAAGACGGCATGGCGGAAGACGACTGGGCGGGATGGAAATCGCTCACGCAATCCGTGGGAGCCAAATCTTCCAAGAAAAGAATCCAACTGGTCGGCGACGATCTTTTTGTCACCAACACCGAGCGGCTCTCGCGCGGCATCAACGACGGCATCGCCAACGCCATTCTGATCAAGCTCAACCAGATCGGCAGTGTCACCGAAACCATCGACGCCATCGAACTGGCGCGCAAGGCCGGCTACAACTCCATCATTTCTCACCGCTCCGGAGAAACAGAAGACACGTTCATCGCCGACTTGGCTGTCGCCACCGGAGCGGGCCAGATCAAGACTGGCTCTGCCTCGCGCACCGATCGCATCGCCAAATACAACCAGTTGCTGCGCATCGAAGAGGAACTTGGCGCCGCTGCCCGGTTTCCAGGCAGGGCCATTTTTTCCTGAGGTCCGAATGACATCGGGCGCAACTGCAATGCCGAAACTTCTCGAGCGATTCGGCGAACCAGCGGACACCGATGCGCTCGTCACGTTAATCAACGTGGCCTTCCGTCCGGAACAAATCGCCGTGGATGGCGATCGGATCAATCGGGAAAGGCTGCAGCCATTCTTTGCAAACGGCAAGTTCCTGGTACTGGAAGACCGCGAAGGGCTCGCCGGCTGTGTTTATGCCGAAGTGCGTGGAAGCCGCGGCTACATTGGGCTGCTGGCGCTGCGGCCGGTGCTACAAAACCGCGGGCTTGGCAGGCTGCTCATGCGGCGCGCCGAACGGTTCTTGACCGCCGCCGGCTGTAGAGCAGTTGACCTGCGCACCATCAGCGCCCGCAACGATCTGGTCCCGATGTACCAGCACCTCGGCTACGAAGAAACCGGGACAGCTGCTATGCCGCCCGAAATTCCTCTGAAAATTCCTTGCCACTTCATTACCATGTCCAAGCGATTGCCCTAACTGAGCCGCAATCGCCGTGAATTCCTGCAGGAGAAGAAACATGAAAGCTGCGCTTCTGGTCTTAGTGGCTGCTCTGATGGCTATGCCATGCATGGCGCAAAACGCCGTCGGCCAGGGCCCGCTAACGGCCCAGGATGTAATTGAGCGCATTAAGTCCCATGTCGGCATCTCTTGGCTCGCGCAAACCAGAGATACCTTCAAGGCGGGCGACCCGCAGACCCCGATTACCGGAATCGTAGTGACCATGATGGCGACCTACGCCGTGCTGCAGCGCGCCGTCGCCAACGGGCAAAACCTGATCATCGCCCACGAGCCCACGTTCTTTGACGATCCCGACAAGGCGGAGCCAGTTCCGCAGGGCGAGCAAGATCCGGTGCTGGCCGAAAAGCGTGCCTTCATCGAAAAACATCATCTGGTCGTCTGGCGATTCCACGATCACTGGCATCGCATGACTCCCGACGGGATCGAGTTGGGCAACGTGCACGGGCTAGGATGGGAAAAATTTCAGGATCCCGGCAACCAGTATCTCTTCACCATTCCCGAAACTACCGTCGGCAAGCTAGGGGAGGAAGTGAAAAATAAACTGGGCATCGCCTCACTGCGCATCGTCGGCGACCGCAACATGAGCGTGACGCGCGTAGCGCTCAGTCCAGGCTTCGCCGGCTCCAAGCGTGAAATCGGCGCCCTTGAAATGCCCGACGTTCAAGTCTTGCTGGCCGGCGAAACGCGCGAATGGGAAACCGTCGAGTACGTCGCCGACGCGGTCAGCCAGGGCAAGCAGAAAGCGCTAATTATTCTCAGCCACGTTCCCTCCGAACAGCAGGGCATGAAGGAATGCGCGCGCTGGCTCAAAACATTTGTGACCGAAGTGCCGGTTCAATTTGTGCCGACGCCCGATCCGTTTTCGGCACCAAAACGCTGACAGCCCGTAAGGCCCGTCAGACCCGAGCCGCTTCAATCTTCTCGATCGCTGCCGCCTTTCCAGCCGCCGCCAAATCCGGACGGCCCTGATTCTCAGCGTGAATGAACGCCACATCCGTCAAGCCGACAAATCCAAGCACCAGTTTCAAATAAGGCTCCTGAAAATCGTATTGCGCCAGGGGTGTTCCCGGCGCATAAGACCCCCCCCGCGAGGTCAGCACATAGACTTTCTTGCCGGACAGTAGTCCCTTTGCTCCCGAGGCATCGTAGGAAAAGGTTCTGCCCGCGCGCACCAGCTGATCCAGCCACGCCTTCAGCCGCGCGGAAATCGTGAAGTTGTGCATGGGATCGCCGATTACGATTACATCAGCGGTCTCAACCTCAGAGATCGTGGCGTCAGAAAATTGCAGTGCGTCCCGGTGTGCGGAGGAGTGCTGTCGGGGATCTGAAAAGGCACCCTGGATCCAATCATCATTAACCAGCGGGATGGATGACGTCGCCAAGTCGCGGCGAACGATCTCTCCATCAGGAAATTGCTTTTTCCAATTTGCCGCGAACAGCGAAGTAAGTTGTCGCGAAACAGAGTTCCGCCTGGGGCTGGCATCTACTTGCAGAAGTTTCATGATTGCTTCTCCTCGGAAATGGCTTGGGGCAGTTCGTCAGATGACCCGCTCACCACTTTGGTTACTAAAAATAACTACTAGTTATTTGACAGTACGAACTCTAAAATAACCAGGTTATGAATGAGAAAGCGCATCGCCCGGGGCGCCAAAAGAAATCTCTGCGCTGCGAAGAAACCCCTATCCCTTGTGCAATCAATTGCTTACTGGAGACCCTCACCAAACCTTGGATCATGCAAATCCTATGGGTGTTGGGTAACGATGGGCCCACGCGCTTTGGCGCGTTACGGCGGAAGGTAGAAGGCATATCGGCCCGCGTGTTGGCGGAAAGGCTCAAGCACTTGGAAGAACGGGGCTTCGTCTACCGGAAATACGAACCGACTATTCCGCCCGCCGTCACCTATGGTCTGACCAGCCGAACGTCGGAACTGGACCCGGTGCTGAAGCAAATGGCACAGCTCGGGCAGAAATGGTACGAAGAAGATGTGCGCTCGGGCCGCGTTTCGATGTCCGATGCACCGAGCGTGCACCAATCGTGACCAAAATGAGGAATTGCCGATCGCTCAGGCGAGCGCGTCGAGCAGTGCAGGAAGCGGCGCGTTATCTCCAAACGTTTGGCTGAAATGCGCGAACCGGTCAAGATCGCCCGGGCCAAATACAAAGCTTCCGCCTAGTTGAAACGGATTCTTGCCTAGTTTGTGCTGCGCATGCCCAGCCGCTGTGGCTCGCGCACGCGCGTCGAAATTGTCCTTACGCAAAAGATGAAGCAAATTCGCGCTCTTCAACTCCATGGCCTCGTACGCTTCCCGCTTTTCGTCTATCAAGAGCGGAAAGGTGATCCCCGTTTCAGCACGGAAAGTCTTGGCATAAGCGCGGTCCCCGAGTCCGACGGCCGCCAGTGCGGCACCTCGCTGTCGAAATGCCTGTTCGTTGGCGCGCAACTGCGCAACGTGCTCCCGGCAGAAAATTCAACCGTAATGGCGCAGGAAAACAACAACTGCAGGTTGCCGCAACCAAAGCGAGCCGACGCGAATCTCCCGTCCGTCGCTATCGGGCAGGTGAATCATCGCGAGCCGGCTGTTTAACGTGGAGTGCATGTCAGCATTCTGACCGGAGCTGACCGCCTGTCAAGGAGACTTGATTCCGCCGTCGTCAGCCCCGATAACAACTCTTGCTCCTTCCGCATCGAATTCAGCCCGCGTACCATGAAGGTGCGCGGCCAGCCGGACTTGTAAGCGTCACCACCATTTGGCTTGATTTGTGCGACAGGCGTCGTTGTGGGTATCTTGAAAGAGACGCAACGACGCTATGCCAAAATTCACCAAGCACATTTTTGTCTGCATGAACCAGCGCGAAGGCGGCCATCCGCGCGGCTGCTGCGATCCGACCGGCCAGGGCGAATTGCAGCGCCTGTTCAAGGTCAAGCTTGCCCAGCGCGGCCTCAAGCTGGTTCGTGCCAACAAATCCGGTTGCCTTGATCAATGTGAACTCGGCCCTACTGTCGCGGTTTATCCGGAAGGCGTTTTCTACGGCGGCGTTCGCCCGGAAGACGTAGAAGAAATCATCGAATCGCATATCGTAAACAACCAGCCGCTCGAACGCCTGCGTATCCCCGACGAAATTCTGAACACCACGCACAAAAAGTCCGGCTGAGGGGTCTCCCGGGCGCAAATTGTTCGCTCTTGCCCTTTTGCAATCCTCAGGCTTCGTGCAAAATACCTGTTCGTTCAGGGGGACACCGTGCCACTTGCCTTGCGTCGTGTATTCATTCTGGCCTTCGTAGCCGCCGCAGCTCTGATTCTCGTCAATCGTTTCCCGACCGCCGACGAGTCCATTCTCGCCGGCTTCTCGGCCGACTCTTCGCACGCCGAGCGGCAGTGGGAAGAAAAATTCAAAGCCATCCCCAGTCCGCAACTGATGCGCGACTACATGCAGCGCCTTTCTGCGCGCCCGCACAGCGTTGGCACCGAATACGACAAGAACAACGCCGAATGGCTGTTGGCAAAATTCAAAGAATTCGGCCTCGATGCGCACATCGAAACATTTGAAATCTTGTTCCCCACACCAAAAGAACGCGCGGTAGAACTCGTCGCAGGCGGTCCGAAATTCACCGCCAAGCTCCAGGAACCCGCCCTTGCACAGGACCCCACTTCGAACCAGCAAAGCGAACAGCTCCCCACCTACAACGCCTACTCGATTGATGGCGATGTCACCGCTCCGCTGGTTTTCGTCAACTACGGCATCCCGGAAGACTACGAACAGCTCGCCCGCCTCGGCGTTTCTGTGCAAGGCGCGATCGTCATCGCCAAGTACGGCCGCTCCTGGCGCGGCATCAAGCCCAAAGTTGCCGCTGAACATGGCGCGGTCGGTTGCCTCATTTATTCCGATCCCAATGAAGACGGCTTCAAGTCAGGCGAAACTTTTCCCGCCGGACCTTGGCGCCCGCGTGACGGCGTTCAGCGCGGCAGTGTCGCCGACGATCCAATTTACCCCGGAGATCCGCTCACCCCCGGCGTCGGTGCAACCAAAGACGCCAAGCGTCTTGACCTGAAAGATGTTCCCGTCTTTACGAAAATTCCCGTGCTCCCGATTTCTTATGGCGACGCCGAACCCTTGCTCGCAGCCCTTACCGGCCAAATTGCTCCGCGCGCCTGGCGCGGCGGCCTAGGTCTTACCTATCGCGTCGGCCCCGGCCCCGCGAAAGTTCATCTGAAGGTGAAATCCGACTGGAATCTGAAAACCATCTACGACGTCATCGGCAAAATTCCGGGCACGACTGCCGCCGATCAGTGGATCATCCGTGGCAATCATCACGACGCCTGGGTCAACGGCGCCGAAGACCCCATCTCCGGCCTGATCGCCGTCATGGAAGAGGCCCGCGCTCTGGGCGAACTCGTCAAGCAGGGCTGGCAACCCAAGCGCACGATTATCTTCTGCGCGTGGGACGCTGAAGAGCCCGGCTTAATCGGATCGACCGAATGGGCCGAGCAGCACGCCGCTGAACTCAAGCAGCACGCCGTTGTCTACATCAATTCCGACGTAAGCACGCGTGGCTATTTTGGCGCCGAAGGTTCGCACACGCTCGAAAAATTTATCAATGACGTCGCCCGCGACGTCCAAGACCCCGAAACTAAGCTCTCCGTATGGAAGCGCGCGCAGCTCCGCCAGATCGGCCGACCCGACGATATCTCGGAACGCCAGGAAGCTCGCTCCCGCACCGACCTCCGCATCGGCGCGCTCGGCTCCGGCTCCGACTACGGTGCATTCTTGCAACACGACGGAGTTGCCGCGCTGAACCTCGGCTTCGGCGGTGAAGATGGCGGGGGTATCTATCACTCCATCTACGACGATTTCTACTGGTACACGCATTTCGCAGACACCGACTTCGTTTACGGCCGCGCATTGGCGCAAACGGCCGGAACCGCGGTCATGCGCTTAGCCGATGCTGATCTCCTGCCGTTCGAATACACCAATTTCGCCGATACCATGCAGACCTACGTCAAAGAATTAAAAGCGCTAGCGCAAAAATCACGCGAAGAAACCATCGAACGCAACCGCGAACTCGACGAAGGCGTCTTCGCCGCAATGACCGACCCGCGCGTCAAATCCGTTCCGCCGCAGCGAGAAGCCGTCCCGCCATTTCTGAATTTTGCGCCTCTCGATAACGCCACCGACGCGCTGCTTCGCGCTGCTGCCGAGTACCGCAAGGCGCTCGACAAAGCCGTCGCCAATGGCGGCGCCGCTCTGGCCAAAGCCTCGCTGACGGAAGTGAACGTCGCGTTGATGGCCAGCGAGCAGCAACTCACGCTCGAACAAGGTCTCCCCGGCCGCCCGTGGTTCAAGCATTTTGTCGACGCGCCCGGCCAGTACACTGGCTACGAAGCCAAGACGTTACCGGCCGTACGCGAACCCATCGAACAAAAACAGTGGAAAGACGTGGACGCGCAAATTGTTGTCACTGCCCGCGTGCTCGAGACTGAAGCTGGGCACATTCTGTCCGTCGCGCAAAAACTCGACGCCGCTGTCGGAAAGTAATCCGGCAAGAACGAGGTCACCATTCCGCTCTACAACCTCGCCATCGTCGGTTTCGGCAATGTTGGCCGCGCGCTGCTTCGTCTCCTCATCGCGAAAGAGACGGAACTGCGCCGCCGCCACGATGTTCGCTGGCGCCTCACTGGAGTTGCTACGCGCCGCGCAGGCTGGGTCGCCGATTCCGACGGCCTGAATCCGCTGGCTCTGCTCAACGGTCACTGGCCGCAGCGGGCTCATCTCGAAGTCTTGTCCAACGTTACGGATTGGCTCGACCGTTCCCGCGCCGACGTTTTCTTTGAGACCAGTTCGCTCGATCCGCAAAGCGGCCAGCCCGCCACCGATCACCTCCGAGCAGCTCTCCATCATGGCGCCCACGCCATCTCCGCCAACAAGGGGCCCATCGTCCACGCGTATTCCGAACTGGTGTCCCTCGCGCGCGAAAGCGGCAGGAGCTTTCTCTGCGAATCCACCGTGATGGACGGTGTGCCGGTTTTTTCTCTGTTTCCCGCTGGATTGCCCGCCGTCGAATTGCGCAGTTTTTCCGGCGTGCTCAACTCCACCACCAATGTCGTCCTAACCGAAGTCGAAAAAGGTTTGTCCTTCGAAGAATCCATCCGCCGCGCCCAGGCCCTCGGTGTAGCCGAAACCGATCCTTCCAACGACCTCGATGGCTGGGACGCCGCCGTAAAAGTCGTCGCGCTTACCACCGTCTTGATGGGAATTCCCGTCAAGCTCGACCAGGTTCAGCGCACCGGCCTGCGCGAACTCAGCGCCGAAAAAATTCGCAGCGTCCGTGCCGCCGGCATGCGCTACAAATTAGTCTGTCGCGCCGAGCGACGCGGTTATGGCGTCGAATGCATGGTTCGCCCCGAACTTCTCCTCGCCAGCGACCCCCTCGCCAATCTTGAAGGCACCAGTTCCGCCATCCGTTTCGACCTCGACGTCTTCAGCTTCTCCATCGTCGAGCACAATCCCGGCATCGAAGCCACCGCCTATGGTCTCCTCGCCGACTTCCTCCGCGCCGTCAGTCCCGCGAGCACAGGTTCGCGCTAAAGGGCCACAATTACCGTTGCTTATTTGAGTCTGGCGGACCGGAAAACTCGCCCACACGAGAGCAGTGCCGACTTCGGACAGCACACCCACCCAAAACCCCTGGTCATCTCCACTCCACTCTACGTCAGTGACCAGTGCGCCGGACGGAACAGATGCAAATTCGATGGCTTTCTTAATGGTGGCGCTCGGCACGGCAGTTCTACGCGGATCGATGCGGAAAAGAGGCCGCTTTCGTGCCGTTTTGAGCGCGCTGCGAAAAAGGGCTGGCGGACAGAATCGCGACGGCGAAGTACAGCATGAATATCGAATGCGCCATACCTCATGGATTTGTGAACAGGTGTTGTACCCAGTCTATTCCGCAAAAGGCCCGGACCCGATGTCCTGGCCAATCAGGTGTTCAATTTCGGAATCTATTGACATATTCCGGCCTCGGAATCGAAGGATCGCACCGCTCATCCCGCACTGGCTCTTCCGCTACCAATCGCAGCGGCACAATCCCCGCCCACACTTTTAACGCATAATCCTCGGCTTCATCTTCTACACCACCAACGCGCACCTTCGCCGACACCTCGTTCAGCAGCAATCGTAAAATGCTGGTTGCTTTCAACTCCTTCTCATTGGGTTGCCGAGCAACATTCCATCGCCCCGGCAAAATCTTTTCCGTAAACGCGCGCAGCGCTTCGAGCTTTTCTCCCGGCTGATCCACGATGGTCGCGTTTCCTAGAGCCACCACCGACCGATAATTCATCGAATGATTGAATACCGACCGCGCCAGCACCAGCCCATCGGCCAGCGTCACCGTTACGCACACATTCCATCCCGACGCCACTCCACGCAACATTCTGCTTGCGGCTGACCCGTGAAAATAAATCGCGTCGCCCACCCGCGCATACATCGTCGGAATTATGTAGGTCTGGCCATCCGAAGTAAATCCCACGTGGCAAACAAATCCCTCATCCAAAATCCTGTAAATCACTTCGCGTTCGTACACCGCCCGCTGCGGCTCGCGCACAATCCGCGTCCGTTCCGGTATCGCTGTATTTTCTGGCATGGTATTCCCGGGATGAATCGCGGCGCAAAGCAGGTCACCTGTGGCCCCGCTCCGCCAACGACGTTGCGAAGTGGTCATGGCTGCTCGTTTGATTTTTAGCCGGCGCCAGCTCGGCATGTCTGATAAATCGTTTCGATGCTACCACGCCGCTCAATTGTGCCGCAGGTTTTCCGCCCCGCTCGTCTGTGAGAAACTATCCGCTGCAAATTCATTCGAGGCACTCGAAAACGTCATGGGTACTCCTGCTTTGCACGAAACCATTTCCAAATCCTTTGATATCGCTTGGGTCCGCGAACAATTCCCCTCGCTCCAGCTCCAGGTCAACGGCCAACCCGCGGCTTTCCTCGACGGTCCTGCCGGTACCCAAGTCCCTCGCCAGGTCATGGACGCCGTCCAGAAATACTTTCTCGAAGCCAACGCCAACACCTATGGCGCTTTTCTCACCAGCCGCCGCACCAACGAAATGGTCTCCGCCGCCCGCGCCGCCATGGCCGATCTCTTTAACTGTGCTCCCGACGAAGTCGTTTTCGGCCAGAACATGACCACCATCACACTCGGCCTCTCCCGCGCCATCGGCCGCGAACTCCAACCCGGCGACGAAATCCTCCTCACCATGCTCGATCATGATGCCAACTTCTCTCCCTGGAAAGCTCTGGAAGAAAAAGGCGTCGTCATTCGCAAAGTCGAGATTCGCGAGTCCGACTGCACGCTCGATCTCGACGACCTCAAAAGCAAGCTCAATTCGAAAACAAGACTCGTCGCCGTCGGCTACGCTTCGAACGCCGTCGGCTCCATCAATCCCGTCGCCAAAATCACCAACCTGGCCCACGCCGCCGGCGCCATGTGTTTCATAGACGCCGTCCACTATGCTCCACACGGCCCCATGGACGTTAAAGCCCTGGACTGCGATTTTCTCGTCTGCTCGCCCTACAAATTCTTCGGCCCGCACATGGGCACGCTCTACGGCAAAAAGCATCTCCTCGAAAAGTTCAAGCCTTACAAAGTCCGTCCCGCCGCCGATGCTGTTCCCGAATGCTGGGAAACCGGTACGCAAGTCCAAGAACTCATCGCAGGAGTTCACGCCGCCGTCGAATACATCGCCGAGCTAGGCCGCCGCTGCGATCCGTCAGCAACTGATCGCCGCTCTGCTCTCCTCGCTGCCTATCGTTCTACCGTCGCCTACGAACGCGCGCTCGTCACTCGCCTGATCGAAGGCCTCCTTGCCATTCCCGGCCTGCGCTTTTTCGGCATCACCGATCCCGAGCGTTTTGCAGAGCGCTGCTCCACCGTTTCCTTCCGACTCGCCAAAGGCACGCCTACCGACGCCGCCACTTTCCTCGGCGATCGCGGTATCTTCACCTGGGATGGCAACTTCTACGCTCTGAACCTCACCGAATGCCTGGGCGTCGAACAGCACGGCGGCGTTCTCCGCGTCGGCCTCGTCCATTACAACACCACCGCCGAAGTCGACCGGCTCCTTGCCGCCGTCCGCGATTTTGCATTCAGCTAAGAGCGTAGCCTCTACGGCAGGGGCCGGCCGCGACTAGAGCCGCTGAAACTCAGAACGTAATCTAACGACATGCAGTATCCTGATTGGCTATGACCAAACGACCAAAACCCATTGTATTGACGGTGCTCGACGGCTGGGGCTACCGCGCCGACACCAAAGGCAACGCCATCGCGCTCGCCCGCAAACCCACGTACGACCATCTCATTCAGAATTTTGCCAACACGCTGATTGAAACTTCCGGCCCCGCGGTCGGTCTTCCCGGCGGGCAAATGGGCAACAGCGAAGTCGGTCACATGAACATCGGCGCTGGCCGCGTTGTCCGCATGGACATCACTAAGATCGACGTGCTCGTCGCCAACAAATCGCTCGGCGAAGTACCGCTCTTCCAGCAAGCCATGGAGCGCGGTCGCACGCGCCAGTTGCATTTTCTCGGCCTGCTCAGCGACGGCGGAGTCCATTCGCACATCCAGCATCTCTTTGCTTTGCTCGAACTCGCCAAGAAGCAAAAAGTCGAAAATGTCTTCGTCCATTGCTTCATGGACGGCCGCGATACTCCTCCGCACAGCGGGCGCGATTTCATCCAGCAGCTCCAGCAAAAGATGCGCGAACTCGGCCTCGGCAAAATTGCCACAATCGTCGGCCGCTACTACGCGATGGACCGCGACAACCGTTGGGAACGCGTGCAGCTCGCCTACAACGCCATGGTCCACGGCGTAGCGGAAACTCACTCCAGCGATCCCGTCGCCGCCCTGCAAGCCAGCTACGAAGCTGGCGTGACCGACGAATTCGTTAAGCCCGTCGTCATCACCGATGGCGATGGGGCTTTTGCGAAACCCGTCGGCCTCATTCACGATGACGATGCTGTCATCTTCTATAACTTCCGTGCCGACCGCGCCCGCCAGACGACCTATGCACTCGCTGCGCCCGATTTCGACAAATTCGCCGATCCCAAACGCCCGAAAAATCTGCTCTACGTGGCCATGACGCAGTACGACAAAAACTGGCCCTGGCTGCAATCCGTCATCAAGCCCGACAAACTCGAGCACATCCTCGCCCAGGTTTTTGCCGACCTGAACTACAAAAATCTGCGCACCGCCGAAACCGAAAAATACGCGCACGTCACTTACTTCTTCAATGGCGGCGTCGAAAAACCGTTCAACGGCGAAGAACGCATTCTCGTTCCTTCACCAAAAGTCGCGACCTACGATCTGAAACCGGAAATGTCGGCCGAAGGAATCACCGAGACCGTCATGAAAGCTATCGAAAAGGGCGAGTTCGACGCCATCATCATGAACTACGCCAATGCCGACATGGTTGGCCACTCCGGCAAGCTCCAAGCCGCCATCCAAGCCGTCGAAGCCGTGGACGCGGGCCTCGGCAAGATTTTCCAAACGCTGAAGCCGCGCGGCGGCGCTTGGATCATCACCGCCGATCATGGCAACGCCGAAACCATGATCGATCCCGCCACTGGTGGCCCGCACACCTACCACACCACCAATCCCGTTCCTTTCATCCTGGTCACCGAAAACGACAAACTGAAACTGAAATCGGGCGGTGCTCTGCGCGACATCGCTCCCACTTTGCTGGGTATCCTCGGCCAGAACCGTCCCGCAGAAATGACTGGCACTGACCTGCGCATCCTTCCGTAAATGCCCACACGCGAAACCAAACGGCTCAGCCCTGCGGAAACCAAGCTAATGGTTTGCGTGAAGCATCCGTTTAGCGAGTGGTGCGCCAAACCGGAGTTAGCCGATGCGGTTCGCGAACGCTGGCCGCAGATGCGCGTGGTGTACTTGCCCAGCTACGATACGCTGCCGCAGGAATTGCCCGACACGCACATCTTCGTCGGCGCTTCGCTCCGCGCGGAACAATTCGTGCATGCGAAAAGCCTGGAGTGGATTCATTCCACTGCGGCCGGGGTTTCGCAACTCATGTATCCCGAGCTGCGCAACTCCGGCGTGATCGTCACGAATCCGAGCGGCATCTTTTCTGTGCCGATGGCGGAACACGCCATGGGGATGATGCTGGTCCTGGCGCGCAACTTTTCCGACTGCGTGCGCTATCAGGACAGGGCGAAATGGGCGCAGCAGGAATTATGGGACCAACCGCAGCAGCTGAGGGAACTGAACGGCGCACTGCTGCTCATCGTCGGCTACGGCTCCATTGGCCGCGAACTCGCACAGCGCGCCAGGGCATTTGGGATGCGTATTTGGGGCGTCACGCGTTCCGGCAAGGGCGATACCACGCACACCGAAAAAATTCTTCCTGCTGCGGAACTACTCAACGCGTTGTCACAAGTTGATTACGTGGTGATCGCGGCACCTGAGACGGCGGAGACGAAACATCTGATCGGCGCCGAGCAGTTCGCGCGGATGAAACGCGGTGCGCGCTTGATCAACATCGCGCGCGGCTCTTTGCTGGATGAAGCCGCACTGATCGGCGCGTTAGAAAGCGGCCAACTCAGCGGCGCGGCGCTGGATGTCACTTCCAAAGAACCACTGCCTGCCGATTCAGCGTTGTGGAAGGCGCCAAGCCTATTCCTCACGCCGCATACCAGCGGAGTGAGTGACCGGCTGTGGCAGCGCGAAACGGAATTGCTGCTGCGGCTGCTGGACGAGTGGTTCGCCGGAAAAGAATTGTCGAACCGTGTGGATTCATCGCGCGGCTACTGAAGCTTCTCGTTCTCTGGAGCGGATATGCTCTTCGTTCACGTCATTCCGAGCGAAGCCAGGAATCCGCTTTTTCCTTAGTCGACGTCACCTTTGGGGGCGCCATAGCCTTCGCGTGCGTACACCTGATACTTCTGCTTTTTGCCTTTTTGGTCGGTTACCGTAAGCGGCGAACCGTCGGGCGCGACCAGGTCAATTTTGACTTTGCGGAATTTTCCGTCGCGCGTGCGATTGGTTGGGCTGTAGCTCAGGCTGTACTGGTTGCGCAGAAACGCCGCCACGTCCTGGAAGATTCCCGGAATTTCGCCGGTGAACTGGGGAAACCAGGCGAATCCGCCGGTCAGCTTGGCGAAGGTCTTCATTTCGTTTTCGTCCTGCAGCAAATCGATGTCGCTGGCCATGGGATAACGCATGTCGCGCATGTTCTGAATGGCCTTGCTCATGCCGACGATGAAAACCGGCACGTCCGACTGCCGCAGCGCCTTCATGGTTTGGTCGTAGGTGTGTTTTGAAAAAGTGTCGCGGCCGGTGGCGATCAGCAGAATGCACTTCTTGCCCTTCACATCTTTGAGGCGTTCGGTGGTATCTAGAAGCGCGTCAAAAACATTGGATTCGCTGAAGCCTGGGAAATACAGGTGATAGACGGCCTGGCGGACTTCTTCCTTATTCTGAGTGAAGTCGACTTCGAGTTTCGGTTTCATGTCGAACGTGACTAGCGCCACCCAGTCGTCTTTTTTCAACTGAGGAAACAACGCCTCGGTCCAATATTTTGCGACGTAGGAGAAGTAGCCGCCGTAACGTGCGCTGAATTCCATCAACACGACCATGGTGATGGGAGCGTCGGTGGGGCCGAAGTTGGTGATGGTCTGCGGGACGCCGTCTTCAAAAAGGCGAAAATTTTCGCGCTTGAGGCCACTGATAATGTCGCCGTGCTGCGTCGTTGCAACCACGTCCATGGTGACGACGGGAACCTCGACGGCGATTGACAAACCGCCTTCCTGCGGCTTGGGCTGTTGCTGCGGCGGATTTTGTCCGGGGGGCGGAGTCGGTTGCGGCTGGCCTCCCGGCGCCGGCCCGGTCGGGGCCTGTGCGAGAGTCAGAGAAATTCCCAGCGCCGAAAATATTACTGCAAGAATGAGACCACGGAGCGCGTGCGCGAGCATTCGTTTCATCCTTATCTCCCAATACCGGCAGGTGCGGCTCGCCAGAGGCCGACCGTGGAACTTAGGAACGCGCAGCGATTGCGTGAGCCGGGCGCTTCCCAGTGGCATGTTAGTATGAAGCAGAATTGAAGCAAAACGTTTGCTAAGTGGCCGCTCACCGCAGAACTGTGGCCCGACCGGGAGAAAACAAGGTGCGAAGGATGCAGGGCGCAAGAACAAGTGTGTTTGGCGCGCGTTTTGTCAGGACTATTACGGCGATTCTCGCCGCGTTTGCGATCGGCATGTCCAGCCGTGCGGCGATGGGACAAGTGCCCGGCATTGGGCAGCCGGTTGCTGCGCAAACCAACTCTGGCCCAGGCGACACATCCGCATTGGCGCGCGAAGCCACGACATGGCTCGCCGAGCTGATCAAGATCAACACTACCAATCCGCCGGGCAATGAAGAGGCAGCCGCCAAATATATTGCAGGAATTTTGCAAAAAGAGGGGATTGCGTCGGAGCTGCTACCGCTCGCGCCGGGCCGCAGCGCGCTGGTGGCGCGGCTGAACGCTTCGTCCTTTGCCGACCCATCGAAGGCGCTGCTCCTGGTGGCGCACATGGATGTGGTGGGCGTGGAGCGCGCGAACTGGACGGTGGACCCGTTCGCCGCGGTGCCGAAGGACGGCTACATTTACGGCCGTGGTGCGGTGGACGATAAAGGGATGCTGGCGGCGAATTTGGCGGCGTTCGTGTACTTGAAGCGAACCAATGCGCGGCTGAATCGCGACGTGATTTTTCTGGCAACCGGCGATGAAGAGGCCCGCGGCGCCGCCAGCGTCAAGACGTTGATTGCGAAATACTGGGACAAAATCGCAGCGAAGTATTCGATCAACGAAGGCGGAAATGTCTTCGTGAAAGACGGCAAGGTGCAATACGTTGCCGTGCAGGCCAGTGAAAAAGTTCCGGCCAACGTAACGGTGATCGCCACAGGGAAATCCGGCCACGCTTCGATTCCGGTAAAAGACAATGCAGTGACGCACCTCGCGGCGGCGGTGGAAAAAATCGGCAACTACAATACGCCGGTGCGTTTCACGACGATTGTACGGCGGTATTTTGAAGGGATTGCTCCACTGGAGGATGCGGAAATCGCGAAGTGGATCCGTTCGCTGGACACGCCGGATCGCGGCGAGCACGCGGCGCGGGTAATCGCGGACGCCAAGCCGCTGTGGAACGCCATGCTGCGCGACACCATTTCGCCTACCATGTTGAATGCCGGCGTGCGCGCCAATGTGATTCCATCGGAGGCGCGGGCGACGTTGAACGTGCGCTTGCTGCCGGGCAACACCGTCACCGCGTTGCTGGCCGATTTGAACAAGCAGGTGAACGATCCGCAGGTGAAGCTGGAAGTGGAGCCGGATGCAGGGCTGGCGGCGCCGGACTCTTCTCTGGAATCGGAGTTTTATCAAGCCATTGTGAAAGCATCGGCTCTTGAATTCGGGGGAGCGCCGGTGTTGCCGTTCCAATCCACCTGGGCGACCGATTCGGCCCAGCTGCGTTTGCACAATGTGCAGGCCTACGGACTGGTACCTTTCCCGCTGACAGAAGACGACATTAGACGCATGCACGGCGATGACGAGCGCATTCCCGCGGCTGCCTTTGCGAAGGGCGTCAGCCTCATGGTCCGGCTGGTGAACGGATTTGCCGCGTCGCGCTGAGCGGAACGCAAGAGATTGATGAGTTTTCGGCACTCCAAAATTGTGTGCACCATCGGGCCGGCGAGCAGCGACGCGCGCGTCCTGAAGAAGCTGCTGGAAGCGGGCATGGATGTTGCGCGGCTGAATTTCTCGCACGGCAGCCATTCCGAACATCTGAACTGCATACAAACGCTCCGCAGCACGGCTCAGAAACTTAGGAAAACCATCGCGATTCTGGCGGATTTGCAGGGGCCGAAAATCCGTACCGGAGCCTTGGCCAGCGGGATTCCGGTTCAGTTGCGTTCCGGACAAGCCTTCACCATTACCACCGCGAAGATTCTGGGTGATTCGACGCGCGTGAATACGACATTCTTGCCGCTGCCGAAAGAAGTGCATCGCGGCGACCGGATTTTGCTTTCCGATGGATTGATTGAACTGCGTGTGGAAAACGTTCGCGGTAAGGATGTGAACTGCCGGGTGGTGAACGGCGGAGCGCTAGGCGAGCACAAGGGCATCAACTTGCCGGGAATCAAGTTGCGAGTTCCGGCGCTGACCGCGAAAGACCAAGCCGATTTGAAGTTTGCGCTGGCGCATGGCGTGGATTACATCGCAGTAAGTTTTGTGCGGCGGCCCGAAGACGTGCTGCTGGCGAAGAGCCTGATCCGGCGAGCAGGAAAAGATACGCCGGTGATCGCCAAACTGGAAAAGCCGGAAGCGATCGAAAACCTGGAAGAGATTCTGCGTGTTTCGGATGCCGTAATGGTGGCGCGCGGCGATTTGGGCGTGGAGATGAGCCCGGAGCGCGTGCCGGTGGTGCAGAAAACGATCATCGCGCGGGCACGCGAGTTTCGTCGTCCGGTGATCACCGCGACGCAAATGCTGGAGTCCATGACGGAAAATCCGCGGCCGACGCGCGCGGAGGCTTCGGACGTGGCCAACGCGATTTTTGACGGATCGGATGCGGTGATGCTTTCGGCGGAAACGGCCAGTGGAAAATATCCGGTGGAAGCAGCCAGCATGATGGCACGCATTATTTGCGAAGCGGAAGAGAGCATGACGGAGTTTGCGAGGCCGGCGCCGCAGGAAAAATTGAAAGTGGCGGAGACGGTGGCGGAACTGGTGTGCCACGCTTCGCGCGAATTGCACATGCGGTGGATTGTGGTGTTCACGCACAGCGGATTTACGGCGCGGTTGATTTCGCGGTACCGGCCACTAGTGCCGATCGCGGCGTTTTCGCCGGAAGCCGAAACGCGGCGGCGCATGGCGCTGATCTGGGGAGTGCGGCCGCTGGCGATTCCCGATTTGCGCAAAGTCGATCAGTTGGCGGAAATTTCCGAGAAGCGGCTGCTGCAGGAAAAGCTGGTGCGCCAGGGCGACGTGATCGCCATTGTAGCGGGAACGCCGATGGGCGTGCGCGGCACCACCAACTTCATGAAATTCCACGTGATCGGCGGAATGGCGTAGAGCTCGGTAACCCCGGTACCCCTCCCCTCTTTTTCCTGAGAGCGGCAAATAAAGGACTTAGGGACCTAAGAGCGAAAAGAGTGAAGAAAGAGTCAGGCGATACTGGGCAAGACTGGCATTCGTCCGAGCGCGAGGAGAACGTTGCCGGCGCAAAAAGCGGACCAGTGCATGTAGGTTTTTGCAGCTCCCGAGATTCAAGCGTTCCGCGGTTTAACTGGAGCAGCAGAAAGCGGCAGCCACCGCAGTTCCGTCCGGCGAAGTGTCCCTCGTCGGCAAGCGGGCGCGGCGGGAGCCGCGCTTTCTGAAAGGCCGCACGCAAGGTCTGGAGCGAGAGGAGCGATTCCCGGTCCGGGCTGAACGGGTAGTGGACTGGAACCGCTGAAGGCGAAGGAGGTGAGCCCGTCGGCTAAGGTCAGCTTGAAGTCCCGTTGAGATCCTTCGACAGACTGTGTTCGTCACCGCATGACAAGTCTTAGCGTTTTTTAGTTGACCCAGCGGTCCGGGCGGGAGGGCGGTTCGCCTTTGTGCTTGTTGATGTAGACCTCGAATTTCTTCTTGTTGCGTTCATAGCGCCAGTCCGAGACTTCGTTGCGGAGGCGGTAGAGATAGGAGTCGCGGCGTAGGTAGAGGTAGCCGATGAGCATGCCGCCCAGATGGCAAATATGAGAGACCTTGTCATCGCCGAGGCCGAAAGTGCCGAGGAAGGTAATGGCGGCCATGATGGCGACAATCCATTTCATCTTGATGGCGACGGGGATAGGGAATAGATAAGCGCGGCGATCCGGGAAGAGGATGGCGCACGCGATGAGGACGCCGAAGATGGCGCCAGAAGCGCCGATGGTAGGAATGTCGTAGGCGGGTTTGCCCCAGAGCATTGGCACGGTGCGCACCATGACATTGAGAACGCCGGCACCGACGCCAGTGAGGAAGTAGTAGCGTAGAAAGCGGTTGCGACCCCAGACCAGTTCGAGTTCGCGGCCAAACGACCACAACATGAACATGTTGACGAGGATGTGCCAAATGCTGTTGACGTCGTGCAAGAACAGGTAGGTGAAAGGCTGCCAGATGCGGAGTCCCGGGATCACACCGCTAGGGACTAGTCCAAACCATAGATCAAATCGAAGTTCGGCCAGCGGGCCACGGAAGTAGTAGATGAAGGCTTGCAGGAGGAAAACGGCGCAGTTGGCGATCAGTAAAAGCTTCACGCCAGGGGTGATGAAGAACTCCCAGTTCACGCGGTGGTAGCGGATGTTGTTGGAGCGTGAAGCCATACTGAGGCCAGTTTACGAGCGTAGGCTGCGGGAAGTAAAGGCGGACCGAAGAAAACAGGTATTTCCAGTCTTGTACCGAGGACTAGACAAGTTTCTTGATCCTGCGTCGGGAATTTTGCAAAGACAGGTCCTGCGTTGCGCAAGAGATTAGCAAATGATTTCGCGGCGCGCCTGGTAAGACCGCTCCCCTCGTTTGTAGTGAGAAGTTTCGGAGCGTTTGGCTAGTCGAGTTTTTTGCGGGCGAAGTAGAAGAGCGAGGCCGAGAGCAACACGAACATGATCACGGCGAAGCTGTTGCTGTTAGCCAGGTTGGGCCAGTATTTGGGACCGATGTTGAAAAGGTCGGGACGCCAGGGCAAGCGCAATACTGAAACCATCCAACCGGGCACGCGGTGAGCGATTTCGGGGTCCTGGAAGAGGTTGATGATGATACCGAGGAGGCCGAATACGCCTCCGGCCGCGATAAGGCCGGAAGAGTAGAGCGCGCCGGGGCTGGCCTCGGATTCGTCCTTCTTTTTGGTGGTGGCTTCGAGCAACATGCGGACAAGTCCGCCGGCAAACATGGCGCCGGTGGTGGCAATGGACAGATAAGAGCCGGTGGCAAAAGCGAGCGAGCGCACGCCGAGAATTTCCACGGCGAGAACCAGACACACTCCCATCAAAACCAGACGCCAGGGCAACCGCTGATTCAGGATGCCGTTGATGACGGTGGCCATCAGGCGAGCTTGCGGAGCGGGCGCAGCGGCGCTGCCGATACCTTGCGCCCATTGCAGTTCAATGCGCTGAGTTCCAGGGTCATAGAGATATTCGCCGTCGGGAATTTCGTGTGAGCCGAGGGCGTTGATCAGGACGTACTGTTTGCCTTGATGTTCGATGGAGCTGCTTTCGATTTTTACCCCCGTGGGAAGCGATTGCAGGGTGACGGGAATCTGCGTGGGAATGTATTTTTCGAGGCCTCGATTCATCAGGTTAAGCGTGGCGCCGATGGCGATGGTGGAAACGGTGACGCCGATGAGCAGGGCCAGCTGCTGGCGGACCGGCGTAGAGCCCACGAGATAGCCGGTTTTTAAGTCCTGCGAAGTGGCGCCCGCGATGGCGGCCGCAATGCAAACGACTCCGCCGATCATGAGAGCGAGCACGGCGTAGTTGGGGGCGGTCCATCCCGCGAGGAAAAAGATCGCGCAGGTGGCCATGAGAGTGGCGATGCTCATGCCGCTGATGGGATTGGAAGAGTTGCCGAGAAGGCCACTAATGCGTCCGGCGACGGTGACGAAAAGGAAGCCGAAGACGACGACAAACACAGCGGCGAAAAGATTGTGGAACCAGCGAGTGGCGGCGCCTTCGATGGGGTGGAAGGTGAGGAGCACCCACATCATGGCGATGATGACGATGGAGCCGATGACGACGGTACGCATGGGAATGTCGCGGTCGATACGCGATGCGGTGTCGGCGGCGCCAGCGGCGCCTTGAGCGCGGACGTCTTTTAAGCCGGCCCGCAACGCGGAAACGATGGTGGGCATGGTGCGGAGGAGCGTGATGAGTCCGGCGGCCGCGACGGCACCTGCGCCCATGGGGCGAATGTAGCTGCTCCAGATTTGGTCGGGAGTCATTTGCGGGATCGGAATGGTGGAGGGGTAGAGCGGCGTGTTGCCGGCGAGCTGCCCGTAGAACTTGATAGCGGGCATCATGACCAGCCAGGAGATGATGCCACCGGCGAAGAGAATTCCCGACACGCGAGGGCCAATGATGTAGCCGACACCGAGATATTCGGACGTGACGTTCATGCGGAGGGAAGCGCCGGGGAACCAGCTGGGGCGGGAGTCGGGAAGTTCCGTCCAGGCGAGGCACGTCTTCATGAGGAAGGTGTAGACGCCGCCGAGGCCGAGTCCCCAGAAGACGCGTCCAGCGAAGGAGCCGCCGCGTTCACCGGCGACGAGAACGTCGGCGCAGGCAGTACCTTCCGGAAAGGAAAGGTTGCCGTGTTCCTTGACGATGAGCTGGCGGCGAATGGGAACCATGAAAAGGACCCCGAGCCATCCGCCCAGAAGGGCCAGCGGGAAGATGCGCCAGAAGGTGAATTCGGAACCGAAGCCGAGGAAGATGAGCGCGGGGATGGTGAACATGACGCCGGCAGCGAGCGATTCGCCGGCGGAGCCGGTGGTCTGCACGATGTTGTTCTCGAGGATGGTGGAGCGGCCGAAGGCGCGGAGGATGCTGATGGAGAGGACGGAGATGGGAATGGATGCGGAGACGGTGAGGCCGGCGCGGAGGCCGACGTACACGGTGACGGCGCCGAAGAGGAGTCCGAAGAGGGCGCCTAGGATGATGGCGCGAAGGGTGAACTCGGCGAGAGTTTCGTCGGTGGAGATGTAGGTGCGGAATTCGCCCGGAGGGGCCGTGGAACTCCAGGGACGATTGGTCACAAAATCCTCCATTCGAACGCGAGCAGGCTGAAAAGGTGCGCGGGGATTATGCCGCAGGGCGGGTGCGGGGGGAAGAGTGACTTGAAGGCGAGGGCTGTCCTTGCGTTCTCTTGACAGCCGATAAACGACGGGGTAATTTCACCGAGCATAAGGTACCCAGGTAGCAACAGCTTCATGGTCCAGCCCCAGCCGAGACCGCGCAGTGCGTTTGTGTGGTGTGCGGGTGTGTTTTCGCGGAGCGGCCGGCGGGACAATCCAGGAGAAAACCAGTGAATCAGCGAGGGTGGGCACGAGTGTGCGCGGTTGCGTTGGTAACGGTATCGGCGGCAGCGTGGCTCGCGAGCGTGGCGCGAGCGGATGAGTGGAAGCCGATTACGCCGGAAGAATTGAAAATGACGACGCTGGCGGAAGCGCCGGGCGCACCGGCGGTGATTCTGTACCAGGAAGTGAACCGCGACGATGGAAGAACGTCGCATGAAGACACCTACGTGCGGATCAAGATTCTGACGGAAGAAGGACGGAAGTACGCGAACGTGGAGATTCCGTTTTTGAGAGATGCCGGGAACATACACGGGGTAAAGGGTCGGTCGGTGCGGCCAGACGGATCTGTTGTGCCGTTTGACGGGAAGGTGATGGAGCAAACGATCGTCAAGGCGAAAGGTCTGAAATACTTGGCCAAGACGTTTACGCTGCCGGACGTGCAGGTGGGAAGCATCGTGGAGTATCACTACACCTACGATTTCAACGAAGGCTATGTGTACGACTCGAAGTGGGTGTTGAGCCAGGAGCTTTTCGCCAAGTATGAAAAATTCACGCTGAAGGCTAGTCATGACTTTGCATTGCGTTGGAGCTGGCCGCTGGGGCTACCGGAGGGTTCGACGCCCCCAAAGGATGACGGGCGCGGCACCATCAACATGGAGTGCCACAACGTGCCGGCGTTCCAGGTGGAAGACTACATGCCGCCGGAAACGACGCTGAAGTATCGAGTCGATTTCATCTATAGCGATGAAGGAATTCCGGAGAAGGATCCAGCGAAATTCTGGAAGAACTTCGCAAAAAAGCAAAACGGACAGGTGGAAGATTTCGTTGGCAAGAAAAAAGCGATGGAACAGGCGGTTGCGGAGACGGTGGCGGCGGGCGACACACCTGAAGTGAAGCTGCAGAAGATTTATGTACGCGTACAACAGATTCGAAACACCAGCTTTGAAAAAGAAAAGACCGAGCAGGAATTGAAGCGGGAAAAACAAAAAGAAGCGAATAGCGTGGAAGACGTCTGGAAACACGGATATGGGAACGGGCGGCAAATCACCTGGGTGTTTCTCGGCATGGCGCGGGCGGCCGGGTTTGAGGCGGCGCCGGTGTTGTTTTCCAGGCGCAGCGAGACCTTTTTCAGCAACGCGATCATGAACTCACGCGACCTGAACGACAACGCGGTGCAGGTAATCGTGGATGGGAAAGAACGCTACTTCGACCCAGGAACGGCATTTACCCCGTTCGGAGAGATGCCGTGGCAAACGACCATGGCACCGGGCTTGAAGCTCGGAAAGGACGGCGGCAGCTGGGTGCAAGCGCCGCTAGCGGAAAGCGAGGAATCACGCACTGAACGCAAGGCGGAGTTGAAACTGGACAACGAAGGAACTCTGCAAGGGAAGTTGACCGTCACGTACTACGGAAGTGAAGCGCAAATATTACGCATGGATCAGCGCAACGAAGACGAGACCAGCCGGAAGAAACTGCTTGAGGACATGGTGAAGGAAATGGTGCCGGTGGGCGTGGAGGTGGAGCTTGCCAATAAGCCGGACTGGAAGAGCTCTTCGCCGGCGATGGTTACCGAATACACGTTGAAAGTTCCCGGTTGGGTTTCAGGAGCGGGCAAACGAGCGCTGCTGCCAGTCGGATTGTTTTCAGCGCCAGAGAAAGGCGTATTTGACAACGCGAACCGCGTGCACGCGGTTTATTTCCACTATCCATACCGAAAGATTGACGACGTTACGATCGAACTGCCGCTGGGCTGGAAGCTGAGTTCACTAGCGAAGCCGGTGGACCAGGACGTAAAGGCAGCGGCTTATGGCATGAAAGCCGAGGATAAGGGCGGAACCCTGCACCTAACGCGCAATTTGCGCAGCGATCTGATGATGGTGCCAAAAGAAAACTATTCAGCTCTGCGGGCGTTCTTCCAATTGGTGCGAACCGGCGATGAGGAGCAAGTGGTGTTGCAGCCGGGCAATACTGCAGCGGGGAACTGAAATGAAAAAATCCCCGTTAATTGCCGGAACCTTGCTCCTGGTGCTGACATCGTGGCCCAGCAGAAGCGTCGCTGACGCGCCCGCGTGGATGCACAACCTGGTGAACGCGCCCGTTCCTGCTCATGACGAAAAAACCGACGCGGCTGTCCTGTACTCCGAAGAAATAGTCACCGTGCAGTCGCCGGACAAGGTGAAGCGAACGGTCCGCAAGGCCTATAGGATTTTGCGGCCTAGCGGACGGGATCACGGGACAGTGTTCGTATCCTTCAACCAGCACAAAAAAGTCACCGCGATGAAGGGTTGGTGCATTCCGGCGCAAGGCAAGGACTATGAAATAAAGGAAAAGGAAGCGATGGAAATATCGCTGCCAAAGATTTCCGGGAGCGAACTGATTTCGGACGTAAGAGACAAGATGTTTGAAATTCCGGCGGCCGACCCGGGAAACATCGTCGGGTACGAATACGAAACGGAAGAGTCGCCAATCGTGCTGCAAAGTTCATGGGCGTTTCAGGGCAACGATCCGGTGAAGGATGCAAAGTTTACACTCCAACTCCCGCCGTCGTGGGAGTACACGGTGGTCTGGAGAAACCATTCAGAAGTAAAGCCGGTACAAGCCGGAAATAATCAGTGGCAATGGGCGGTGAGTGACGTTAAAGGAATTCGGGAAGAGGAAGAGATGCCGCCCTGGCCCGGAGTGGCTGGCGAGATGATCGTCACGTATTTTCCGCCCGGTGGAGCGCCTGGCGACCGCAGTTTCAGAGACTGGAAACAGATGGGAGTGTGGTTTACGGGATTGTCGCAGGGTCGGCGGGATACCACACCGGAAATAAAGCAGAAGGCGGCCTCGCTGACCGCGAGCGCCACGAATCCCGTGGACAAAATGGCAGCGCTGGCAAAGTTTGTGCAGCAGGACGTTCGCTACGTGGCGATCGAACTGGGAATCGGAGGCATTCAACCGCATCCGGCGGGCGAGATATTTCAGCATCGCTATGGAGACTGCAAGGACAAAGCCACGCTGATGGGCACGATGCTCAAGGAAATTGGCGTCGATTCCTATTACGTGATCATCAACTCGGAGCGCGGCTCCGTGGACGCGACAACTCCGGCGCAAATCAGCGCCTTCGACCACGCCATCATCGCCATCAAACTGCCCGACGATGTGAAGAATGCCGTTCTGCCGGCAACCGTGCAGCATCCGAAGCTCGGAAGACTTTTGTTCTTTGACCCCACCGACGAACTGGTGCCGTTCGGCCAATTGAGCGGAGCATTACAAGAAAACTATGGGCTGCTGGTGGCACCGGACGGCGGCGAATTGTATCAACTGCCGAAGTTGCCAACGACTTTGAACGGCGTCACTCGAAACGCGATGGTGACGCTGGACGCTCAGGGAAACTTGAGCGGGACGATTTCTGAAGACCGCAAGGGCGATCTCGCGGCGGAAGTGCGTGCGCGCATGAAGAATGTAGCCAAGGAGACCGACCGAGCGAAAGTGATAGAGGACTTGCTTAAGCAGTCTCTAGCTAACTTCTCTCTGACCAAGGCTGGCATGGGCAACTTGCTGGATACGAGCCAGCCGTTCCTGCTGAATTATTCCCTGGTGGTGCAGCGATATGCGAAGCCTGCAGGGGACTTGCTGCTGGTGCGTCCCCGCTTGATCGGTACCAAGGGAAGAGGCTTTTTGGAGACCAAGGAACCCCGCGAACTGCCGGTGATTTTTGAGGGTCCGCGAAAGGACAACGACACTTTCGAGATTACGATGCCGGCGGGATATGAGGTGGATGATTTGCCGCCGCCGGTGGATGTGGATTACAGCTTCGCGAGTTACCACAGCAAGACGGAAGCTTCCGGCAACAAGCTGAAGTACACGCGGACTTTTGAGATCAAGGAACTGAGCGTGCCGATGAGCAAGATGGACGATCTACGGAGGTTTTATCGGGTGATTTCGGGCGACGAACGGAATACTGCGGTGCTCAAGCCTTCGGAGGCGGCCGGGACGAAGTGACCTCCAGCACCCTACAGCAGAGGTTGCACGCTTGCATTGCCTGAGCCGCCTGACTCGGCGCGCGCTGCGGCGAGATCGCGCTTAGCCCTGCGCCTGGCGCGCAGCGACCAAACGGCGTCGGACCTTCCCAACAGAAACGCGATAAAGCATAGAGCAAGCACACTGTGGTCGAGCGATGCACCGAAGTACTGCCATAGCGGCACGTGCGAGCCGGGATAATTTGAAGAGAAGACCAGCGTCAGCATGAAGAGCAGGCCGAAGATACTGGCCGGACGCACGCAAATTCCCAAAAACAAAGCGAGGCCTATAGCCAGTTCTCCGTAAGCCACTAGAAAAGCGATGGGCGTGGCCTGCGGGAGGACGAAGCCGCGTAGAACAGGAACCATGAAGGGGTAAGCGCCGTCCTGCAAAAAGCGGTTGATCCAGAACTGAAAGCCGCCGTGTAGTGTGAATTGCGCGCCGAAGACTTTGTATTGGCCGAAAATGAGAAAGAGGATGCCGACACAGATACGCAGAAATGCCAGGGCGCGGGCGTTGTTCAGAGACAGGGTGAGGACGGCCGGGTTCATCGTGGAATGATTTTCAGCTGCCCACCATACCGTAAGGAATCTTCGATTTCGAAAACTGCTTGAACATTGAATCAGCCGAGCTTGGAAAGGCGGTCGCGCACCAGGTCGCTGAGCGCTTTTCCGTCCACGGTTTTGCCCTCGAGTTGGGCCTTCGCTGCTTTCACGACTGCTCCCATCTGTTTGATGGAAGCCGCGCCGGTTTCGGAGATGGCTTTTCCGATGGCCGCGTCCATTTCTTCGGCTGAAGCGCCTGCGGGGAGATATTGCTCGATGATAGCGGCTTCTTTCTGTTCTTTTTCAGCGAGGTCCGTACGACCTCCTTTCGTAAACTGATCAATTGATTCCTTGCGCTGTTTCAGCAGGGTTTGCAGCAGCTGAATGGATTCGTTCTCGTCGAGCTTGCGGATCTTTTCCACTTCTTTCAGTTGAATCGCCGCTTTTACCATGCGCAGGACGCTGAGGCGAAGGTCATCTTTCGCCTTCATTGCGGTGACGATGTCCGCCTGGATCTTCTCGGCCAAACTCATGCAGTTTTTCTCCCGGGCAATTTTATATCAGGCCCTGGGTATAACAGAAATTTATAGAGACCCGCTTTATCCCTGCTTTGACACTGATGCTGGCTCTCGGTAACTTGGATAGTTTCCTGCGCGAGGAAAAGACCGGGTGGTGCGGCCGGCTTTTACCCGAGGAATTTCCAGCAGAGAGAGGGCAGAAAGAACTCATGAAAGTTATCGTAGCGGACAAGATCAGTGAGCGCGGCGTGGAGTTGCTGAAGAAATCGGGGTTGAACACTGTTTTGACGACGAAGGACACCATCGGAGCGGAGCTCGCCGATGCCGATGCGCTGATTGTTCGTAGTGCGACCCGCGTGACCAAAGAACTGCTCGAAAAAGCGCCGAAGCTGCGGGCGGTAGGCCGAGCCGGGGTGGGAGTCGACAACATCGATTTGCCGGAGGCGACCAAGCGCGGCGTGTTGGTGATGAGCACGCCAGGAGGAAACGCCGTCAGCGTGGCCGAACATACCTTCGCGCTGATGCTGGCGCTGGCGCGGCAGGTCCCGAAGGTGGATGCCGGATTGCGAGAAGGGCGCTGGGAAAAATCATCTAGCGGAACAGAATTGCGCGGTAAGACGCTCGGGTTGATCGGGCTTGGTCGCATCGGTGGGGAAGTGGCGCGGCGCGCGGAAGCGTTCGACATGAAGGTTATCGCCTACGATCCGTACATCAGCGAAGCTGCGGCCAAGGAACTACAAGTCGAACTGGTCAATCTGGAGCGGCTGCTGTCGGAGAGCGATTTCATCTCCCTGCATACGGCGCTGAGCCCCGCGACGCAGAACATGATCAACGCCAAATCCATCGAAAAGATGAAAAAGAGCGCTCGGATTGTGAACGCGGCTCGCGGCGAGCTGATTGACGAGGCAGCTCTGGCCGAAGCATTGAAGAACGGGCGATTGGCGGGCGCGGCGCTGGACGTGTTCGTGGAAGAGCCGCCGAAGAATTCACCGCTGATCGGTTTGCCCAACCTAATTGGCACGCCTCATATTGCGGGTTCAACCGCAGAGGCGCAGGAAGAGGTCGGCACACAAGTGGCCGTACAGATCCGCGACTACCTTACCGAAGGAATTATCCGCAACGCAGTGAACTTGCCGGCCCTTTCGGCGGACCAATACCGCCGCGTGCGACCCTATTTGGAGCTGGCGGAACGCCTGGGCGCATTCGTTTCGCAGGCGGCGGCTACGCGACCGGAGCGAATCCGGATTCGTTATGCCGGCGAAGTGGCGGAAGTGGGCACGCACTTGTTGCGCAGCGCAGTGCTGGCGGGCGTTCTGAACGCAGTGCTCGATGAAAAGGTGAACGTGGTGAACGCACCGGCAATGGCGGCAGCGCGTGGACTTACGGTGGAAGAAGAAACACGGAAACGGGAGCACGGTTTTCCGAACACCTTGGAGGTCGGCACGCTATCGAAAAAGGCCGGCGATACAGGGTTCACAGCGGAAGGAACGGTGCTGTTCGACGGTTCGCCGCGCGTCTTGGCTATTGACGGCATCTCACTGGAATCTCAATTAGAGGGAAATATCTTGTTTTTACGGAATCATGACGAGCCGGGCGTCATCGGAAATGTGGGCAGCACGCTTGGAAAGCTTGGCGTGAACATCGCGACCTTCGCTTTGGGACGCCGTGAAGCCTCGCGCGGCGCGGAAGCCGTTTCGCTCGTGCGCGTGGACGGCCCGGTACAAGATTCCATATTGGGTGAAATCCGTCAGATTCAGGCCATTACGGAGGCCCGAATACTGCGCTTTAGCGAATAGTGAAACCCGCCAAATCGCGACAGCGCTAAATTTTTTTATTATTCCCGTCTAAATTTCTTCGTACTCGCACGAAACCAGCACAACTTGAGTTGACCTGCCTTCAGGTCGAACGTCTCATACACACAAGAAGTTGCAGGTGTAGTTCACCCACAGGTCTGGGTGAAACCGTCTGCTAGGGTCCGGTGCGGGACAAACTGGCAGGATACGGTATTGATGCGCACTCACTTCACAGCATCCACCAGGCCAAGCCAAAACAGGTGCGGAAAAGGGAGCTGGAAATGTTTCGCTTCAAGAGTGGCCTACTTGGCCTATCCATAGTTGCGGTCCTGATGTTCCTGTTTGATGTGAGCGCCGGATTTGCGCAGACCGGGACGACGTCGTTGCGCGGAACCATCTTGGATAGTTCGGGCGCGGCAATCGCCGGCGCCAGCGTGACGCTTTCGAACTCACAGCAGGGGTTCGAGCGCACCGTGGTAACCGAAGAGTCAGGAACATATGAGTTTTTGGGCTTGACACCGGGTGTCTATAGTCTGCGAGTCGAAAAAGAAAATTTTCGCAGACACGAAATCAATCGTATCGAGCTGCAGGTCAACACGCCGAAAACCGAAACCGTGACACTGGACCTCGGCTCCACGGCTCAAACGGTTGAAGTTGCTGCCTCGACTCAGGTGCTTAACACCACAGACGCGTCGCTCGGAACTGCCTTCAATGAGAACCAGATCAAACAGCTGCCTCTGGACGGCAGAAATGTTCCGGACCTCCTCACACTGCAGGCCGGCGTGGTCTATACGGGTAACCGCAGCGACATCAACAAGGACTTCGACACGCGTAGCGGCGCGGTGAACGGCTCCCGCAGCGATCAGAGCAATCTGACGCTCGACGGCGTGGACGTGAACGACCAGGTGAATGGCTACGCGTTTACTTCGGTACTGCCCGTTTCGGTGGACTCGGTGCAGGAATTTCGCGTCACGACCTCAAGCTATAACGCGGACCAAGGCCGATCGTCGGGAGCGCAAGTATCGCTAGTTACCAAGAGCGGCACCAACAACTGGCACGGCTCGCTCTATGAATATCATCGCAACACACTCACCAGCGCGAACGACTATTTTGTGAAGAAAAGCGAGTTGGAGAGTGGACAGCCGAACGTGGCACCCAAATTGATCCGCAACGTCTTTGGAGCCTCCATCGGTGGTCCCATTAAGAAAGACCGGCTGTTCTTCTTCCTTAATTACGAAGGCTATCGCCAGGCGGAAGAGGCATCGGAACAGAGAATCGTGCCGAGTGACACACTTCGGCAGGGCATCGTGCTCTATCAGTGCGCTGTTCCTTCTCAATGCCCCGGCGGCGCGATCGCCGGAACGAGTTTTAGCACACCTGCAGGATTCAAGGCGCTCACCTCCGCAGATTTGACGGCGATGGATCCGCTGCACATCGGACCGAATTCGGTCGTGCAGAATTATTTCAATACTTTTCCGGAGGCCAATGATCTTTCGCTGGGTGACAACCATAATTTTGTCGGATACCGTTTTCGCGGCGCGATTCCAACAACGAACAATTGGTATATTGCCCGCCTTGATTACAAACTGACCTCGAGCGGCGACCATTCCTTGTTTTGGCGCGGCGCGCTGCGTAATGACCTGCACTCGGTCTCGCCTTATTTCTTGGGCGATCCTTCCCTTGGAACGAACGTAGATTTCAGCAAAGGCTTCACGGTAGGTTATACAGCCACCATCCACCAGAATCTTCTGAACAACTTCCGCTACGGCTACACGCGGCAGAGCATCGGAGTTCTCGGAAACAATGACACTGATCCGTTCGTCTTTTTCCGCGGGCTGAACGACAACAGTACACCGGCAAATTCTTCGCTAGCCGTTACGCGAAGCTTCAAGTACCAGACGCCGGTGCACAACATCGTAGACGATATTTCATGGATTCGCGGCCGGCATACGTTTCAGTTCGGTACAAACATTCGCTTCATTCGCAACCCCAGAGAGAATTTCCTGAGTTCGTTTAGCGACGCCTTTACGAACTCTTCCGGATTGGACACCGCAGGCCTAGCCAATAGCCCTAGTCCGCTCGACCCCGCGAACAACGGCTTTCCTGCTGTGGACGAAGGTTTTAACAATTCCTATGACTATCCCACCATGGCGTTGATGGGAATTCTCAGCCAACTCGACGGCGTCTACAACTACGACAAGCAGGGCAACTTGCTCGCGGCGAACGCCCCCGTAAAGCGTCACTGGGCCGCGGACGAATACGAATTTTACGTACAAGATGTCTTCAAGGTGAAGCCCAGCCTTACGGTGACGCTAGGTTTGCGTTACTCGCTTTTCTCACCGCCGTGGGAAACCACCGGTACCCAGGTCGCCTCGGATATTGGGCTAGGTGGTTGGTTCAATGGGCGCGCGAACAACATGGTCAACGGAGTCGGCTCGAACCAAGATCCCCTCATCACCATGGATCTGGCCGGCCCGGCCAACGGCAGAGACGGCTACTACAACTGGGACTACAAGAATTTCGGGCCCAGGTTCGCCTTCGCGTATTCGCCGAACGCGTCTTCCGGTCTAGCCGGTTCTATCTTCGGCACAGGCAAGACCGCCATACGCGGCGGTTTCGGCATGGTTTTCGATCGCATTGGAGCCGGCTTGCTCAGCACGTTCGATCAGTTCGGGTCGTTCGGTCTTTCCACCCAGTTGACAAACACTACGTCGCCCTCGGTTGCGAGCGCGCCCCGTGTGACCGGCTTGAACGACCTTCCCACTTCCGATCCCTTGTTCCCGCAAGCGCCTCCGGGGGGGTTCCCGTTCACGCCGCCGGACCAACAGGGCGGCCTGGCGATCAATTGGGGCTTGGACAACTCCATCAAGACTCCTTATTCCTATAGCGTGGACTTTTCGGTAAGCCGCGAACTACCCAAGGGCTTCAGCTTTGAAGTGGCGTATGTGGGCCGCTACTCTCACCGGCTGCTGGTCCAGGAAGATCTGGCGATGCCTCTTGATCTCGTTGACAAGGCATCGGGCGTCTCCTATTTCCAGGCAGCTCGGCGGTTGTCGGAACTTGGCGCCGCGGGAACCCTCACGTCGGACATTAATCCTACGACCGTGGGGCCAACTGCGGCGTATTGGCAGAACCTGATCGCACCTTTGGCAGCGGGGGATTCCTATTCCTTGGCTTGCAGCGGTGGGGGCACGACAAGCCCGCTTCAGGCTGCTTATGATCTTTTCAACTGCAACCTTTTCAATGAGACCACGGCGTTGTGGCAGCTTGACCAGGTTGGCTCCGACTTTTCCGGAATTCCGGGAATTGCCGGTACCGACGGGATCCACTACTACCCGACAAAGCTCGGTGGATCGGCGTACTTCAACAAGCAGTTCAAATCCCTGTATGCTTGGCGCTCTAAGGGCACGGCCAACTACAACGCTTTGCAGGCCAGCCTGCACAAACGCATGGCGCGCGGGCTCCAGTTTGATCTCAACTACACCTACTCTAAGTCCATTGACCTGATGTCCGATGCGGAACGCATTACGCAATGGGGCGGTTTGGGCGGCCAGATCATCAATAGCTGGGACCCGAAATCGCGTCGGGCGGCTTCCGACTTTGACTTGACGCATCAGGTCAACGCGAACTGGGTATTGGAACTGCCTTTTGGCAAGGGCCGCGCTTGGGCTCACGATGCCGGGCACGCGTTGGACGCATTGATCGGCGGCTGGCAAATTTCGGGTTTGGCTCGCTGGACCAGCGGCTTCCCGTTGAGCATCTTGAACGGCGGCACTTGGCCAACGAACTGGCAGTTGGGAGGCGGTGCGATCCAGGTAGGGCCCGTCGAAACCGGCACAACCATCATTCCAGCCACCGCGACGTCCGCGTCGGCCGTCAGCATTTTCAAAGATCCGCAAGGTGCCACGGGTATTGGCGCATTCCGTCACGCTTTTCCGGGTGAAAGTGGTGGCCGAAACCAAATCCGCGGCGAGGGCTTCGCCGGCCTGGATATGGGGCTGTCAAAGCGTTGGATCATGCCGTGGAAGGAATCCCACAGCATGCAATTCCGTTGGGAAGTGTTCAACGTCCCTAACCTTCATCGGTTCGATGTACAGAGCATCAACACCAATATCGACTCGGGTGAGGCGTTCGGGCGTTACACCGGACTACTCACCAATCCTCGTACCATGCAGTTCGCGCTGCGCTACGAGTTCTAGCAGCTAGTCCAAATCCTGCACCAGGCTCTCTGGAACCGACTGGCTCCAGAGAGCTTTTCTATTGGGTGAGCCCCGCAGGCGGATCTGTGCGCCAAAATGTAATGTCAGCACCGTGTAAATAGTTAGAACTGTCCTTGACACTTAGCGGCAATTATCCTAAAACTATTGCAACTTTTTTGTTAGCGATTGTGTCGGGAGTGGTCACCTGGAGGGGGGACCGTCTTCAGTTCCTTCCTAATGGTTTCCGGTCAGCCCGGAGTCCCCTACACAGTTCGTAGTTACCCCAATCATGTCGAGAAGTTCGTCCCGGTGCCTTAACGGAGGGAATGATGGTTCGTTCGTCCAGCACAAAACAGGCCTATCAATTTTCGCTGAAATCGCTCTGCCTTCTTAGAAGTTTCGTTGCTTTGTTGTCTTTCGTGCTTGTTGTAACGCCGCTATGGAGCCAAACGGGTACGTCCGGACTCAACGGAACGATCACCGACCAGCAAGGGAAGGCCGTTTCCGGTGCGACCGTTACGATCACCAATCTCGGCACCAACGCCACGCGCACTACCACTACGACCGATGCGGGCATTTATGCGTTTGATCTACTCCAGCCCGCTGATTATCGAGTTGAGATTGAGGCCACGGGATTTCGCAAGGCTGTCGTGGAAAGCGTCAAGGCCCTGATCGGAAAGCAAACGGAAACGAATGTCCGCCTCGACGTCGGTTCCGTGAATACCACCGTAGAGGTTTCTGTCGGCGGCTTGAACGCTCTCATTAACACTCAGGATGCCTCCCTAGGTAATGTTCTGGAAAATCACCAGATTACGCAGCTGCCTATCGAGGGACGGCAAATTGTTGATTTGCTCAGCCTTCAGCCGGGTGCGACCAAAGAAGGCTATGTGACGGGTGCGCGTGTCGACCAGTCCAACATTACGCTCGACGGCGTTGACGTGAACAACGCGCAGACCGGTAACGCGCTGCTGGTTACAGGGAACATGGTGGTTTCTACATTGCCGACGGACCGCGACAATATCACCAGTGGCCCGGTGCTGCGACTTAACTCTGAAGCCATCGAAGAGTTTCGCGTGACAACGGCGAACGGTAACGCCAACCAGGGGCGCTCGGCCGGCGCGCAGATCAATCTCGTGACCAAGACTGGCACCAACAGTCTTCATGGAGCGGCATTCGAGCTTTACCGAGGGACTCCGTTCGAAGCCAACTCTTGGTTCAACAATGCGGCTGGGATCCCACGCGTGCAATTGGTTAGAAATACTTTTGGCGGCGGGATTGGTGGCCCGATTTGGAAGGACAAGTTATTCTTTTTCTACAGCTATGAAGGCCAGCGCAACGCTACGGCGCAAAGCGTCGTCCAAGTGGTTCCCCTGCCAAATTTGGGTGAAGGCATTCTCAACTACACCTACTGTCCGGATGCTGCCTGTAACAACCCGCAGCCTGCCTCGGTCAGCCTTGCGCAGGTTCAGCAAATTTACTCGGATACGGGCATTAACCAGGCTGCATTGGATGCGTTGAAGGACGCCGCCGCTAAGTACCCCGCGAACGACGTGACCGTAGGCGACGGCTTGAATACGGGTGGATTCCGTTTCAACTCCGCGACCCCGATCGCTCTGAATTCCCACGTCTTGCGCTTGGACTACACCATCAACAGCAAGCAGAGTTTCTTCGTGCGCGGAAACTATATCAACGATCACCAAGCGCTCCCCCAATATCTGCCCGATGCAGTTACTCCCGAGGTTTGGAACCATCCGCGCGGCTTGGCGATCGGACATACCTGGACGATTAACAACAACTGGGTCAACAATTTCCGCTACGGGCTGACGCGGCAAGCCTTTACACAGGGCGGCGATAGCTTCGGTAATGACATCAGTTTCCGCTTTGTGTTCCAGCCAAACGCGGAAACTCATGGAATTAACCGTGTAACGCCGGTGCACAACTTCACGGACGATTTGTCCTGGATTCACGGGAATCATCTTTTTCAGTTTGGTGCGAACTTCAGAAAAATTAACAACGCACGGGTGAGCTTTGCGAACGCTTTTGATAATGCCGTCACAAACCCATCGTTCTATCTCGGTGCGGGCGACCACGTTTCGGGCGCATTTCAGGACTTTCTGGACGCCAATGGACTCCCCGGTGACGAAGGTGCTGGACAGTCGTTGAACTCGATCTCAGAAATCCAAAACGCCGCCACCGCCTTAATCGGTCGGCTGTCGCAATACACAGCTGACTTTACCTTTGGCGCTGACGGTTCGCTGCTGAATGCCGGAGCGCCAACCATCAGAAATTTCGCGACTCAGGCCTATGACGGGTATTTCCAGGATTCCTGGAAAATAAAGCCGCACCTCACTCTGACCCTCGGTCTGCGCTACAGCTTGGAAAAGCCCGTTTACGAGACCAAAGGTTTTGAAGTGCAGCCTGAAGTGCCGCTCGGAACGTATTTCCAGGAGCGGCTCGCCGCTGCAGCTCAAGGCAACAATTTTGTGGATCCCATCGTGATCAACAAGTCCGGTCCGGTGAACGGCGGTAAGCCGATGTATGATTGGGACAAGAATAACTTCCAGCCTCGCGTCGCCGTGGCATGGTCACCGAACTATTCCAGCGGACTGTTGCATTCTCTGTTTGGGGACGGCGGCAAATCCGTTTTGCGCGGTGGTTTTGCCATGACCAACGACTATTACGGTCAGGCCCTGGCGGTTGACTGGGACCTGAATAATACCCTTGGTTTTACGTCTAACTACACCACCCCAGCCAATACGTACGATACGGTTGTGAGTTCCAATGCTCCTCCGCTCGCTCCGTTGTTTACTGGATTTAACCAGGATATACGTTCGCTCCCGAACGTCTCCGTTCCGGGCCAACTTGTCTTTCCCTTGTCGCAACCGTCGGACTACTCGGGACGCATTGAGACGGGCGTTGATTCCAAGCTTCATGCTCCGACCGAGTACGTATTCAACCTGACCTTCGAGCGTCAATTCCGCGCCGGAACGACGGTGTCAGTATCTTATGTCGGACGCATGGCTCGGAGCCTTTTGGCACGGCGTGACGCCACAGCCTTCAACGACCTCGTCGATCCGAAGAGCGGAATGGATTGGTATACGGCTGGTACTATGCTGGAGAAGCAACGGCAGAAGAACGTCGATACCGCCAACATCGCCTCCATCCCCTTCTTCGACAATCTTTTCCCGGCGAATCTGGTCGATCTCTACAACACCGATCAGGGGGCGGGCTTTCCCTCTAATTGGACGCCTACCCAGGTTTTCTATGGCTTGATGAGCCGTGGCGGGGGGTCGCTTCCAGGGAATCCTTTTGCTTTCTTCGCCGGCAATGATTGGACAGATGCCGAGTTTCTCACCGACGTCGTTCTTGCCGATTCCGGTTTGCCTACCAAGTTTATGCAGCCGCAATACGGCGCGCTGTCCGCTTGGAGCACGGTGGGCAATTCCAATTACCATGGCCTGACCGCGTCCGTTAGGCAGCGTCTGAACTCGTTGACGCTTGATTTCAACTATACCTATGCCCACTCGCTCGACGATGCTTCCGGGATTCAGTCGGAAACCGGCTTTGGTACCGCGGCGTTTATCGTCAACCCGATTCGCCAACGAGAAAGCTATGCAAACTCTGACTTCGACATCCGCCATTTGGTTAACATGTCGTTCATTTGGCAGATGCCGTTCGGCAGGGGCAAAAAGTTCCTCAATTCCGATAGCAAGGTACTAAACGCCTTGGTCGGAGGCTGGCAGCTCTCGAGCATCTATCGCTGGAACTCGGGATTGCCAATCACGTCTCCTTTCGACGACGCCCGCTGGGCCACTAACTGGAACGTTCAAGCCGGTGTCACTCCAACCGCGCCAATCCACACCTGCATCACTAAGGGCGACGGCCAGCCTAAGCTTTTCGGTGGTTGCGACATCAAGTCCATCTACCAGAGCTTCCGCAATGCGTACCCCGGAGAAACCGGGCCTCGCAACTTCCTCCGCTATCCGAGTTACATGAACTTGGATCTGGGAATGGCCAAGTCCTTCAGCATGCCTTGGAGCGAAAAGCACCAATTGCAGCTTCGTTGGGACATTTTCAACGTGGCGAACTACCAGAACTTCACCAGCATTGATTTGAGCCGCACTGGATTTGGCATCGTTCGCGATCCGGCGCTGCGCAACCAAAATCCGCCGTCGAACTGGTCCAACTTGCAGGGGATTCAAGAAAACCCTCGCGTGTTTCAGGTGGGTGCCCGCTACTCCTTCTAACCTCGAACGTTCGCATCGTGCAGACCGCCGGAGATCTCTTCCGGCGGTTTGCCGTTTAAAAAGCGACACTTGCACGCGACGAAATACCACCTGCGATCGAAAAAGCGAAATCTACAAATTAAGAAATCCTGCATTGACATACTCCTCCTTATGTCCTAAAACTTCCTCAATATCGTGTGACTGTGTGCGGGCTGGGCATTTTAGGTGAGTACACCCTAAGCGCTTTGGTGGTCACAGGTCGGCCGCTGCAACGCTTTTCCAGGCTCTCACACTCCTGCTGTACTGGGTCCGGTCGCCTCGGAGGGTTGGTAGTTCTCCATTCCCCTCCGTTTCATCGTTTCACATCCTGGATCTAGGCGAAGCCCGCGCAGCGCGAACTGCCACACCCCTTCAATCACTCCTTACGGTGCGGGACGGAGGCAATCATGATGCGGGTATTATTCAGGAACGCGGGACTCCTTTTCATTGCAGCAGTGTTACTTATCGGCCCCCTTTACGCGCAGAACGCGGGGCTTTCGGGAACCGTCTTGGACGCCAGCGACAGAACTGTCGCCGGAGCTCAAATCACTCTTACCAACGAGGCCACGGGTGCGGCCCGAAACTCAGTTTCGGAGAGCGACGGCAAATTTGTATTCAATCAACTTGCTCCGGGCAAGTACAAACTTGAAGTGGCCGCACAGGGTTTCCGGACTTCTGTGCGTCAGCATTTGGAACTCCTCATCGGCACGACCAGTACGATCGATATGAAACTGGAGGTCGGCACGGTCGCCGAAACTACCATCGTTGAGGCAAGGCTGGTGCCTCTAAACACCACGGATGCGAGCCTAGGCACTCCTATCTCGGGCAGCGAGTTGAACTCTCTACCGGTTCTGGACATGAATCCGGCCGGGCTTCTCAGCCTCCAGGCCGGAGTTCCATTCATTCCGTCGAAATCGGACAATCCTGGTGGCTACGGTGGGTCAACCGAGCTCGATGGGCGCAGCGGAGCGGTGAACGGTGCGCGCAGCGACCAGACCAATGTGACTCTGGATGGAGTTGACGTCAACGACGCACAAAAGGGCTATGCATTTACGAGTGTCCTGCGTGTTCCGCAGGAATCTCTTGCAGAATTCCGCACCACCACAACGAGCTATGATGCCGATTCCGGTGGGCGATCATCCGCTGCGCAGGTCCAATTGGTTACCAAGAGCGGAACGAACCAGATCCATGGATCGGCATACTATTCGCACCGGAACGAGGCGTTCAACGCCAATGACTTTTTCCTGAATCGCTCGGAGATTGCAGAACCAAAGTTTCGCCATCACCTTTATGGCGGTTCCTTGGGCGGGCCGGTCATCAAGGACCGCGTGTTCTTGTTTGGCAACTACGAAAGGCTGACGGAGAATTTGTTCAAATCGGCCGAGCGTATCGTCCCGTCCGCTGCGTTCAAAGATGGAGTCTTCTTCTATCAGTGTGACACCGCGGTAGCACAGCCAGTTCCTTGTGGTGGCTTGGCGGGTGGTCTTGTGACCGGGATCAGCGGGGAACAATACGGGATGAACGCAAACAATCAACCGTGCCGCGCGAGTTCCGCTGGCTGCGGGCCGCTTCCCGGGCCCGATTCGAGCGGCTTGGCCTATTACGCTCTCACGCCCAGTCAGATCACAGCGATTGATCCGCTAGGGATCGGACCGAATTCTGCGGTTCTGGACTACCTTTCACAGTATCCTGATCCGAACTCCAGCGGAAGCGACGACGGGTTAAATTTCTTGGGCTACCGTTTTGCGGCGCCGGTCAACAACGCCTTTAATACCGCCGTTGTTCGGGCCGATGTCCATGTCGACCGTTTAGGTAAGCACACGATTTTCTGGCGCGGCAGCCTGATGCATGACACCGTCAACGTGGAGCCCCAATTTCCGGGCGAAGCGCCCAGGCAGACGCTGCTCAACAACAACAAAGGCTTTTCGGTTGGTTATACGGCTGTTTTGACCAATACACTGGTGAATAATTTTCGCTACGGCTACACCCGAATCAGCGACAAGGCCAGTGGAGTGCGAAACCAGGAATTCGTGGACATTCGTTTCATCGATTCCCTGGACGGTTCAGAGACGGCTGGGACCTATAATGATACGAAAGGCCGCATTCTTCCCCAGCACCACTTCCGGGATGACGTCAGCTGGACCAAGGGAGCTCATACGCTTAGCTTTGGCGGTGAATTCCGGATGACGCGCAACGCTACGTTCAATAATGCCAACTCGTTCCACACCTTCACGGTGAATCCCTCGTGGCTGCCGGATGGAGCTCGAGTAATCGAACCCGGCCAGGCCAGCTGTAACCGGCCGGGGTGCGCTGCTGTTCCTAAGAATGCCAGTGGTACCTCGTTTCGGGATCGCTTGACGCAAATGCTGGGGCCAATTAGCACGGTCGATGCGTTCTACAATTTTGACAAAAGCGGCGCAACCGAGGCCGAGGGAGATCCGGTAAAACGCAGGTTCGCGGTTAACGAGTATGAGCTGTATGTGCAGGACAAGTGGCGCGTCACGCCATCGTTCACGCTGACCGCGGGGCTCCGTTACTACATCGGTTCGCCGCCCTGGGAGACCAACGGCAATCAAGTGGTACCCACACCCAGCTTCAGCGACTGGTTTAATTGTCGTCAACAATCGATGCAGGCGGGTCAGCCGACTAGCTCTTGCGGCCTGATCGAGACCGATCTGGGAGGCCCGGCAAACGGGCGTGCGGGCTACTATGATTATGACTACAAGAATTTCTCCCCCCGCCTGGCGATTGCGTGGGCTCCGCGCTTCAAGGACGGTTTATTGCATAGCATCTTTGGGGATGCCAAGACCTCTATCCGTGCCGGCTATTCGCTGGTGTATGACCGCATCGGCAACGGGCTCGCGACCACCTTCGACCAGCTCGGATCGTTCGGACTCTCCACGGATATCACCAGTGGAATCGGCGACTGTGGGCTAGGAAATGAAGGAGCCAATTCGCTGGGACCTTGCACTCGATTCACAGGCTTGAGCGACACCGATGCGGCCAAAGCACAGAGCCTGGCACCCTCTCCCGGAGGGGGATTTCCGTCGAAGCCGCCCGAAGAGACCACCGCCGTAACGGCTGGCTTGGACAACAAGATCAAGACCCCGTACGCGCACACGATTGACTTCGCAGTTGCGCGGGAGCTCCCCGGGGGACTCACATTCGAGGCTGCCTATGTCGGGCGCCTGGCACACCGGTTGACCTTGATTCGGGACTTTGCGATGCCCGCGGACGTCACGGATCCAGCTTCTGGGGTCAGCGGATTTCAGGCGGCACGGAACTTTGAGGCCTTCGCTCAACAGAATGCCGACGTAAGTGGTCAGGGTTTGATCGGAATGGCTCCCGTGCCTTATTGGGAGAACCTCTTCCCAGGCTTTGGGCCTTCGGGAATTAACAGCGGCTGCCTGCAATTTAATGTGTTTGGTATCTCCGCGAACGCCGACGGCTCGGCAGTTCCCTCGGGAGACCTGCCGTGCGGGTATTCCCCCACGCAAGTCGCCTACGACTATGTCATCGGCTATCACGGAACCGCCAACGGAGGTAGTGGATTCGGCACCAGCACGGTGTGGCAGGACGTTGATTTTGCCGGATTCCCTGCATTTGCGACTTGCCCAAGCGGCACTGATCTCGACGGCGACGGTTTTCTCGATTGTCCCCATATGTTCTACCCGTCGCAGTACGTCAACCTACACACATGGACCACCGCTGGCTACTCGTACTATCACGCGTTGCAGTTGATGCTGAGAAAGCAAGTCAGTCACGGCCTATCCTTTGCCCTGAACTACACTTACTCGCATTCTCTGGATACCTCCTCGACTCCGGAACGCCAGGAAATCATCGGCGGGGCGTTCACCGGCGGCTACACGGGCACTACCATCAACGCGTGGCGCATCCGCGAGGAGTACAGCAATTCGGACTTTGACATCCGCCACCAATTCAACGGTTATTATGTCGCGGAGCTGCCATTCGGCCGAGGGATGGCCGTTGGCAGGAATGCGTCGAGCTGGCTGAATCAGGTGATCGGGGGCTGGCAACTCTCCGGCATCGTGCACCTGAACAGCGGGGTGCCGGCGAATGTCATCAATGGACGCACTTGGCCGACGAACTGGGACCTGCAGGGGAACGCTACATGCGCTCCTGTGGACGCCTACCCATTCGGATTAGATGTTGGACCCTGCCCCTCCACGCAAAATGTTCATGGAGCGGTGCATGGTGGGGGCGGGCAACCGACACCCAATCTGTTCGCGAATCCTGATGAAGCCCTTAAGCGCTTCCGCTTCACGGAGACAGGCGGCCGTGGACAGCGCAATATAATCTACGGCGACAAATACTTCAGCACTGATTTAGGGATCCAGAAGAAGTTCAGTCTATCTGAACGCATGAATCTGGTCTTCCGCTGGGACATCTTCAACCTGACCAATTCGGTGTATTTCGACGCGACTTCGCTAAGTTCTAGCATTGAAGACGCAGGAACCTTTGGGGACTACACGCAGGTCCTCGGCCAGCCGAGACAGATGCAAGTCTCTTTGAAGCTTACGTTCTAGCAACGGGTTTTCGTCTAGCCCCGGCCCGGCGCACCACTTGTCGGGCCGGGGTTTTTCTGTTTGCGAACGCTTCCTTATCCGAACTTCCGGCTCAATCCGATACCTACCATCTTCGATAAATCGCTTCTTGCAAAAAACAAATTTGAGCCATCAGCAATCCTACGTTGACATTTCAGGTCATTTTGTCCTAAAACCTTCCTACCTCAGGTTTTCTCAGCGGATGGGCTTTGCGGGATTTTGGCGGATCCCCTAGCCGGAAGTGCCGGCGTGGATCCGGTCATCCGACCAATCAGTCCAGTGTGTTTTTTTCCCAGGTTGATATCAGGGTGTGTTCGTCTACTCAATCAGTTTGTTTTGGTGCGGAAAAGGAGCTGTTCATGTTGCGCCATTCTAAGGGCCTGCTTGCCCTTTGCTTAATCCTTGCTTTTGTGTGTTTATTCGCCTCTGGCGTCGCCCTCGCGCAGACCGGCACCACCTCTGTGCGCGGCACGGTACTGGATAAATCCGGCGCCGCGGTTTCGGCTGCCAAAGTTACGCTCGACAACCCTTCGCAATCACTGCACTACGAAACCACCTCCAGTTCGACCGGCGCCTATGAATTTCTCGGTCTTCCGCCGGGCACCTATGAACTCGCCGTCGAAGCGGCGGGATTCCGCAAGTGGCAGCAAAAGAACCTGCAACTCCTGGTGAACAATCCAGCCACTGCCAACGCCACGTTGGACATTGGCTCCACTTCAGAAACTGTCGAAGTCTCCGCGCAAACCGTGACTCTCAACACCACCGACGCCACTCTCGGCACAGCGTTCAATGAAAATCAGGTCAAGCAGCTCCCTTTGGAGAGCCGCAATGTGCCGGACCTTCTCAGCCTGCAAGCCGGCGTGGTTTATACCGGCAACCGCTCTGATATTGACAGCAATACGGATACGCGCAGCGGTTCCGTCAATGGCGCGCGCAGTGATCAGAGCAACATCAGCCTGGATGGCATTCCCGTTAACCCTAAAGGTGGCTATGCTTTTCAGTCGGTCCTTCCCGTAACTCTGGACTCTGTCGAAGAATTTCGCGTCACAACCACCAATTACAACGCGGACCAGGGCAGTTCCTCCGGCGCGCAGGTGGCGCTTGTGACCAAGAGCGGCACGAACGACCTGCACGGCTCGCTCTATGAATACAACCGCACCAGCGCAACCAGCGCGAACGACTACTTCATCAAGCAGTCTCAATTGAACGAAGGCGATTCCAACCAGCCGCTAAAACTGACACGCAACATCTTCGGCGCCTCGGTTGGCGGACCAATCAAAAAGAACCGCTTGTTCTTCTTCGCCAACTTTGAGGGCTATCGCGACGCGGAATCCCAGAGCGCTCTGCGCACTATTCCTACCGCCAGCCTGCGCGATGGCGTCGTGCAATATCTCTGTCAAAAACTTCCCGATGGAAGTTTGGATACGGCGAGTTGCCCGGGCGGCACAGTCCAGGGTGTGAGCGGCGCTACGTATAACGTTGCTCCAGGCAATTTCGCGCTCGCCCCTTCCCAGATTGCGGGCATGGACCCGCAGGGCCTCGGTCCCGATTCTGCGGTGCTTTCCTACATGAACAGCACCTATCCTTTGCCGAACGACACTACCGTGGGCGATGGGCTAAATACCTCGGGATATCGCTTCGCTGCACCGACCTACACGACCCACAACTGGTACATCGCTAAGCTCGATTACAACCTCACTGCCGATGCGAAGCACCGCCTTTCGCTCTCCGGCGCACTCGCCAATTCCAACGCGATGGGCGCTGCCTTTCTACCAGGTTCCCTGCCCGAGCTCACGACCGTTAACTACAACAAGGGCATCATCGCCAATTATTCGGCCACCCTTTCCAACACGCTCATCAATAACTTTCGTTATGGCTACATCCGCGAAAGCAACGGCTTCCTCGGCGACTCCACGCAAAGCTGGAACCTCTTCCGGAACATCGACCAGGGCATCACGCGCTCCTCGAATTTCGAGCGCCCCATCCACAGCTTCTTCAACGATGTGACTTGGATTCACGGCAGGCATACTTTCCAGTTTGGCGGCATGGTTTCCATCCTGCGCAACCCCGAAACCAACCTGAACAATTCCTTTAGCGATGGCAGTACCAACGCATCTTGGCTTGACACCGCGGGCTTCGCAAACACCGGCTCGCCGCTGGACCCTGCTGCTAACGGCTATCCCGCTGTCGACGGGTCCTTTAACAATTCCTATGACTTTCCGCTGATGGCCATGACCGGCATGGTTTCCGAAGTCGATGCGTATTACAACTTCAACCGCCAGAGCCAGGTCATTCCCGAAGGAACTCCTATCTCACGCCGCTTTGCCGAGGACGGCTACGAACTCTACGCGCAGGATGTCTGGAAGATTAAGCCGAACTTCACACTCACTCTCGGCTTACGCTACTCCCTCTTCTCTCCGCCTTGGGAAACCAATGGTCTGGAAGCCACCACCACCCAGTCCCTCAGCCAATGGTTTAATCAGCGTGGCGCGAACATGGCCAATGGCGTCGGCTCATACCAAGATGCTCCGCTCTCATTTGACTGGGCTGGCCCCGCCAATGGCGGCAAGGCTGGCTACTACAATTGGGACTATCACGACTTCGGCCCACGCGCTGCCTTCGCCTGGTCGCCCGGCGCCGACAGCGGCTTCTTCCGCAGCCTCTTCGGCGGCCCTGGCAAAACCAGCATCCGTGGCGGCTTCGGCATCGTCTACGACCGCCTGGGCGAAAATATCGTCGATACTTTCGACCAAAGCGGCGGCTCCTTCGGCTTGCTAGATGTCCTCACCAACTCCGCGGGCATCATCGATCCATCCACCGCCCCGCGCATCCAGAACATGAACGTGATTCCCGCTACCGCTACGGATGGGACTCCATTGTTTGCTCCCGTGCCTCCGGCGCTTCCGGCTCCCTTCCCAAGTATCCTGGCCAACAACAATCTCAGTCCCTACGGCTTTGCCATCGCCTGGGGCAACGACAACGGTCTTAAGACGCCCTACTCAGAGACCATTGATTTTTCCTTCTCCCGCGAATTTCCTGGCGGCTTCTCCTTTGAAGCTGCATACGTTGGGCGTCTTTCTCACCGGCTCTTGGCTCAGGAAGACATGGCCATGCCGCTCAACCTGGTTGATCCCAAGACGGGCATAAGCTATTTCCAGGCCGTCGATGCCCTTGCAAAGATCTATCGCGGCCCGAATGCACCCGCCTCCACTGCTCTGACTGCCTCGCAAGTCGGGCCGACCGCACAATACTGGTCCAACATCATGCCGCAACTGGCTTCGGGAGGTGCGTATCAGCTCTTCTGTTCCGGTGGTGGCACTGCCAGCGCACTCCAGGCCGCTTATGATCTGTTCGGCTGCTTTTCGCAGAATGAAACCACGGCTTTGTTCATTTGGGACCTATTCGGCCTGGGCGACAACAACAATCCGAACCAGACCTACTTTCCAACCGGCAACGCCGCAACCTTCTGGAACCCGCAGTACTCTTCGCTCTATGCTTGGCGCACCATCGGCAACGCGGCGTACAACGCCATGGAGCTTTCTCTCCATCACCGCATGTCTCACGGCTTGCAATTCGACTTCAACTACACCTATTCAAAGTCCATGGACATTAACTCCGACGCCGAGCGCATCGGGCAGTGGGGCGGCCTGGGCGGCCAGATCATCAACTCCTGGGACCCCAATCAACAGCGCGCCGTCTCGGACTTCGACGCCACACATCAGTTCAACGCGAACTGGATTGCCGAGCTTCCTTTCGGCAAAGGCAAGCGTTTCGCAGGCAGCGCCGGCGGCGCGCTCGACGCCATCATCGGCGGCTGGCAGCTCTCCGGCCTCTTCCGCATGACCAGCGGCTTCCCAGTGAACATCAGCAACGGCTTCCAATGGCCCACGAACTGGCAACTCGGCGGCAACGCTCTCCTCGTTTCGCCCGTGAAAACCGGCGCGTTCCCGATCAACTCGGGACCCGACGCTGGTAACATCAGCATGTTCAGCAACGGCCCCGACGCTATCAACAGCTTTATCAGTCCGTTCCCCGGCGAAGGCGGCGCGCGCAACCAGATTCGCGGCGACGGCTTCTTCAACGTGGACCTCGGCCTCGCCAAGCGCTGGAAAATGCCCTGGAATGAAAAGCAAAGCGTCCAGTTCCGGTGGGAAGTCTTCAACGTCACCAATTCGGTCCGCTTTAACGCGGCGTCCAGCTTCTCCGAAATTGACGTCTCCAACACCTTCGGTAACTACACTGGCTTGCTCACGAACCCCCGCGTAATGCAATTCGCTCTGCGTTACGAGTTCTGACTAGGCAGAAAATCGCCAACTGCGGTCGGAGAGCAAGACTCTCCGACCGTTTTTTTTTGCAGAGTCAGATCCCTCCGCTCGTTCCCGTAAAGTTTCGTTCGCACTCTCACCGTAACTTCTTGGGCCTTTGTTTGGCGCTGGCTCTCGGCCGACCCCGGGATTCTCATAGGGATCCGCACTCACCTTTACCCGACAATCCTGCGTTGACACTCCGAGCGTTTTGTCCTAAAACTTCTTTACGACTTTTTTTAGTGGATGAACTCTGCGGGGTTTTGACGAATCTCTCAGAATCAGTCATCTACGTCCAGCTCCTGTGGTGAGGTTTTCCGGTCGGTGGCGGCCATGGTCGCTACTCAAGTTCAGGTCGTTCCGGTGCAGAAAAGGAGCTGTTCATGCTGCGGCATCAGAAAGGCCTCTTCGGCCTTTTAACTCTGGTTCTGGTGTTCTTCATTTCCGGTAATTCGTCTCTTGCGCAAACCGGTTCCACTTCCTTGCGGGGCACGGTAACTGATCCCAACGGTGCCTCCGTACCCGACGCTACTGTGACACTCACTAGTGACGCGATCGGCGTCAGCCTCACCACCAAGACCGATCATGATGGGGCCTATCAATTTATCGAAGTCCGTCCCGCAACCTATACCTTGACGGTAGAAGCGCAAGGCTTCTCAACTCTCAAACAGACCGATCTCGTGTTGTTGGTGTCAACGCCCAGAACCAACGACGTCAAGATGAACGTCGCCTCCGTCGCCACGACCGTCGAAGTCGTAAGCACGTCCCAAACCATCAACACCCAGGACGCCACCATCGGCAACGCATTCAACCAGTCGCAAATCTCCGCGTTGCCTTTCGAGGGTCGCGATCCCGCCGCCATCTTGAGCCTGCAGCCCGGCGTGGTGACGGTGGCGGACCGCGACCAGGTGGATCTTAAAGGCGACAGCCGCGGTGGTTCCGTTAACGGTGGTCGCAGCGATCAAACCAACTTGACTCTCGATGGCATTGACAACAACGACCAGACACTCGGCACCGCCTTTGTTGGTGCTCTTCGCACGACGTTGGATTCCATCGAAGAATTTCGCGTCACAACCAGTAACTCTGGTGCGGAAGTTGGTCGTTCCTCCGGCGCGCAAGTGCAGCTGCAAACAAAGAGCGGCACCAATGATCTTCACGGCACCGCGTACGAGTACAACCGTCCCACCAACACTGTGGCCAACGACTACTTCAACAAGCATTCACAGTTGACCACATGCATCGCCGATGGCACTCCGCTCAGTGACAAGAGCTGCAACACTCCTCCGCGCCTGTTGCGCAACACGTTTGGCGGCAGTTTTGGCGGCCCGGTGAAAAAAGATCGTCTCTTCTTCTTCCTCGCGTACGAAGGCCAGCGAACACGCGAGAATTCCCAACAACTCCGCCAGGTCCCCAGCGCTTCGCTTCGCGACGGTGTGCTGATTTATCAGTGCGACGCCGCTGATCCCAACATCGCGGCGGATTGCCCCGGCGGTACCGTCACCGGCCTCAGCGGTGCCAGCTACAATGTGCCTTCGCCCGTCAGCAACGCTGACGGCAGCGTCACAGCCTATCGAGGCCTTACGCCGGCGCAAATCGCCAGCATGGATACGCATTGCTCTTCGACCGGCACTTGTCCCTGGGGACCCGGTCCCAATCCGAACGTCATCGCGACGCTCCAGCAGTATCCTCTTCCCAATACCAACCAGGGCGCGAACAGTGATGGTTTCAACTACCAGGGATTTACCTTCTCCTCCCCCGCGCCAAACAAACTGGATACCTACGTCGCCCGTTTCGACTACAACCTTACGCAGTCTGGCACGCAACGGCTTTTTGCCCGGCTCGGTCTGCAAAATGACAACAAAGCCCTCGGTGAGTGGTTTCCCGGTCAACCCGCGCAGGAAGTGGACACCAACAATTCCAAGGGAATCCTGGGTGGCTATACGTGGATTATCAGCCCCACAAAGGTCAACAGCATCCACTATGGTTACATTCGTCAAGGCGTCGGCCAGAATGGTGCATCCACTGACCCCTTCGTTCGCCTGCGTGGCCTGGACACCCCGGTCGCCCGCACTCGCACCACCAGCGTGATTGTTCCCGTTCACAACGTCACCGAAGATTTCAGCTGGACTCGCGGCAATCACACTCTGCAGTTCGGTGCCAACTACCGGATCGTGACCAACTTTCGAAATTCCGACGCCAACTCCTTCAGCGACGGTCTCACCAACAGCGCATTCTTGCCCGCGGGCGGCATTGCAGGCCAGGGCGGCACACTCGATCCAGGCTCAAACGGATTTCCTGCCGTGGATGGGAACTTTGCCAACTCCTATGACTTCGCCGCGATGGCTCTAGTCGGCGCAGTCAGCGAACTCGATACAACTTATGTTCAAAACAAGAACGGCCAATTTCAGGAGCCGGGTTCTTTTGTCGGCCGCCACTTCCGCGACAATGAGCTGGAGTTCTATGCGCAAGATGCCTGGCGCATCAAACCCAACCTAACCTTCACCTACGGTTTGCGGTACTCTCTGCTGCAACCTCCTTACGAAACCGACGGCAATCAGGTGAATCCGAGTATCAGCCTGCACGACTTTTTCGATACGCGCATGAAGGACATGGTCCAGGGCATCTCCTTCAACCCGCTATTCACGATGGACCTTTCGGGTCCCGCGAATGGCAAGCCCGGCTACTGGAGTTGGGATTACAAGAACATCGCGCCTCGCATTTCGATGGCGTATTCGCCGGGATACAAGGATGGTTTGCTCGGCAGCCTCTTTGGTGGACCGGGCAAAACCTCCATCCGTTGGGGTGCCGGTATGTACTACGATCACTTCGGGCAGGGCGTGATCAATACCTACGACCGGCAAGGCTCCTTCGGTTTCATTTCAACCAGCACTTTCCCGCCAGGATTTGTGAATCTGGATACCGCTCCTCGCTATACCGGCTTGCACGATTTGCCAGCCGGCATGATCGTGCCGCCGCCACAGGCCGGTTTCCCGTCCATGCCGCCGTCAGATCCCAATTCCGGTGGCTTCGCCATTTACTGGGGTCTGGACGATAAGATGAAAACGCCGTATTCCTACGCTTTCGATTTTTCCGTCTCGCGGGAGCTCAAAGCGGGCTTCACCTTGGAAGTGGCGTACGTCGGCCGGCTTGGCCGGCGTCTGCTGCAGGAAAAAGACTTAGCTCAACCGCTGAACTTGTACGACCCGAAGAGCGGAATCGGCTACTTTCAGGCTGTTACCGCGCTCGCCAAAATCTACCGCCAAGGCGTAACCACCAACAATTTCAATCCAGCGAGCCTGCCCGCCAACGTCCAGCAATATTGGACCGATATGCTGCAGCCCTTGCAGGCTGGCGGCGCTTACCAGTTGGGCGTTGGACTCAGCGCCGATCAGGCCGGTTGCAGGAATCCCACGGCGCCCTTCATCAACTCCACCACTAATCCGATCACCGCTGCGTATGACCTGTTTTGCGTGGGCAGTCTGAACGAAACCACGCCCCTTTCAACTTGGGACCTCTTTGGAATACCCGACGCAAACAATCCCGCCGTATCGTACTTTCCAAAGAACGGCCCAAACTCTTTCTTCCAAGCCCAGGACGCTTCGCTCTTTACCTGGAGCTCTTCCGGACGCAGCAATTACAATGCTCTCCAGGTGATGTTGCGCCACCGCACAACTCACGGACTGACGTGGGATTTCAACTACACCTATTCCAAATCCATCGACATGACGTCTGACGCCGAACGGGTTTCTTTGTTCGAGGGCAGCTTCTTTGGAACCGGCGAAATCTACAATCCCTTTGACCCCGGCCTTTTCCGCGCCGTCTCTGACTACGACATGACCCATCAGATCAATACCAATTGGGTCTACGAGATGCCTTTCGGCCGCCATCAACATTGGGGCAGGGATTGGAACCGCGGCCTCGACGCGCTGCTCGGCGGTTGGAGCCTGTCAGGCCTTGCCAAATGGACCAGTGGGTTGCCTTTCGGCGTCCAGAACGGGCTCGTCTTCCCGACCAACTGGGAGCTGAACGGCTTCGCCAATCTCGTTGGTGCAAAACCCAAGACCGGAACCTTCACCGACGCGGACGGCGACGTCAACATGTTCCAGAATCCCGGCACCGCGATCGCAGCGTTCGATTTCCCATTTCCCGGCGAAGTCGGTCAGCGCAACAATCTCCGCGGTCCCGGCTATTTCGGCATTGATCTATCACTCACCAAAGCCTGGAATTTCACCGAGCGCCAGAAACTCTCCTTCAATTGGAGCGTTTACAACATCACTAACTCGGTACGGTTCGACGCCTTCAGCGTGCTGCCCGAAATCGATGTCAGCGGCGGCTTCGGCAAGTACTCGCAGACCCTCACGCGTCCGCGCGTGGTGGAATTTGCTCTTCGTTACAGCTTCTGATCGGCCTCGAAACCGAAACCGCCGGGAGCGGGCTTTGCCTCCCGGCGGTTTTCTTTTGGACCGCCGCATTATCCCGCTCGCGTACCTGAACCCAGCTGGTGCGAGAGCTGTTCTAATCCATGCAACCTGCGATTGGCCCTCGCGTCACCGTATGATATTCTTGGCTGTACCCGGGAGGGCGAGCGAAGCTGCTCGTGCTCTTTCCGTTGTCGGGGCGTAGCGCAGCCTGGCTAGCGCGCCTGGTTCGGGACCAGGAGGTCGAAGGTTCAAATCCTTTCGCCCCGACCACTTTCACCCGGTCCAGCCCGGACACATAGGTGACACTCCGTACCGGCTACATAGGTAACACTTTTGGGCCGAACGGATTTTCGAGTGGTTCGAGCACCCGAGTAGCCCAAATCATAATCCATAAAGCTAACCAGCCAGATGCCGTCCTGGACTTCTTTTATGCCTACGGCTTGACCGGCAAAGACCGTGCTGAAATTGATTTTTTTCTTGCCGAGACAAATGCGGCCGCAATGCGTAACGACAATCGTTCTGTCGTGGAATGGGTAGTCGAGGTCCTGCAATCCCTGGTACGGACGCGGCGAAGCTTGATAGATCTCCGCTGGTCACTTCATATCTAGAGCTTCATGAGGTCGTTCGGTGTTGTAGACATCGACGAATTTGTCAAAGCGCGCTTGTTGTTGTAGGAAATTTGCGGCAGCTGGTTTAGTCGCTTCTTTTTTCAGAGTGAGATGCATACGTTCGTGACGGCCGTTTTGCTGGGGATGGCCGGGTTTGCTGCGCTCGATGCCAATGCCTAGGCGCAACCACCAGACGGCGAGTTTGCTTAGGTTGAATAAAGTGTGCGCGGAAGCGAAGGGTACGCCATTATCGCTACGGATGTTGGCGGGCCGGCCGCGCTCCTTAAAAAGCCTTTCAAATGCGGCAAAAGCGTAGTTTTCCCGGGTGGAAGAAAGCGACTCACACATGAGGAGAAAACGGCTGGCGTGATCGGTGACCGTCAACGGATAGCAATACTGCCGATTTCCTAGCAAGAACTCTCCTTTGTAGTCGGTGCACCACAGCTCGTTGGGGGTCTGGCCCAACGAGAGCGGAGTTCCTTGCGCACGCCGCCGGGCACGACCCCGGCGCTCAACAAAGCCGTGGCGATCGAGCAGCGCATGAATGGTACTGTTGGCCGGAATTTTAATCCCAGAAAATCTGCGGATCAGACGCTCGCGAATTTTTCGAGCACCCCAGGTGGCGTGCTCGCGCTTCAGGTTCAGGATGTAGTTCTCCACCTGGAAGGGCAGCTTGTGCGCGTAGTGATGGGGCCGCCGGCTTCTGTCTGTGAGCCCCTGAATGCCACATTCCTGATAGCGGTCGAAGATCTTGTAACCGGTCTTACGAGAGATGCC